>ERZ1090861.1189-NODE-1189-length-13806-cov-10.590939_pt1 | contig 13806 bp, 8 predicted proteins | sample MGYA00478482_ERZ1090861 | MGnify/ENA primary metagenome ERZ1090861 (study PRJEB33644, sample SAMEA5815744) | chicken gut metagenome | biome: Chicken; feature: Gastrointestinal Tract; material: Caecum | place: Ireland | collected 2019-01-01 | study: A study of... | reverse complement strand
TCCGGCACCACACCAGTCTCTTCCGGCGTCCCTTCTCAAATTATACAAATCCGAACTTATTCTACTATTGAAAGTCCCAGCTCTTCCAGCTGTTTTTCGTCTGCCGGCGTGGGCGCTTCTGTCATCAGGCAGGATGCGTCTTTGATCTTCGGAAAGGCGATTACGTCACGGATGCTGTCCTGCTTTGCCATAAGCATAACAAGACGGTCCAGACCGTATGCAAGTCCTGCGTGAGGCGGTACTCCATACTTAAATGCTTCGAGCAGAAAGCCGAACTGGCTGTGTGCCTGTTCTTTCGTAAATCCAAGTGCCTCAAACATTTTTTCCTGTATGTCGTTCTGGTGGATTCTGACGCTTCCGCCGCCGATCTCATTTCCGTTGAGAACAATATCATAAGCCTTAGCGCGTATTTTTCCGAGTTCTCCCGCATCCAGGAGTGGCAGATCCTCTTCCATCGGCATCGTAAACGGATGATGCATGGCAAGATAGCGTCCCTGTTCATCGCTCCACTCAAACTGCGGGAATTCTGTAATCCATACAAAGCGGTATTCGTTTTTATCCAGAAGATCCAGCTGTTTCGCAAGCTCCACGCGGAGTGCTCCCAGAGAATCCCAGACAACTTTATTCTTATCCGCCGCAAACAGAAGCAGGTCTCCCGGCTCTCCGTTCATGGCTTTCACCAGAGCGCTCATCTCTTCCTCGCTCATAAACTTAGCGAAAGAAGATTTCCAGGTTCCGTCTTCCTGAATGGCAATATATGCCAGGCCTTTTGCGCCGTAATCCTTTACAAACGCTGTCAGCTTGTCAATTTTCTTTCTCGGCATACCGCCCTGTCCCTTTGCATTAATGCCGCGGACAGTTCCGCCATTTTCAATGGCGCCGGTGAATACGCCGAAACCGCATCCTTTTACGACTTCTGTTACATCCGTCAGTTCCATGCCGAAACGCAGATCCGGTTTGTCAGAGCCGAAACGGTCCATTGCTTCCTGCCATGTCATACGCTGGATCGGAAGAGGAACATCCACGTCCAGTACTTCCTTGAACAGTTTCGCAAGATATCTCTCATTTACATCAATTACATCATCCACATCCACAAAGGACAGCTCCATATCGATCTGGGTAAACTCCGGCTGTCTGTCGGCGCGCAGATCCTCGTCCCGGAAACATCTGGCAATCTGGATATAACGGTCAAATCCGGAGCACATCAGAAGCTGTTTGTAAAGCTGCGGGGACTGAGGCAGTCCGTAAAAACATCCCGGATGCACACGGCTTGGCACAAGATAGTCTCTCGCCCCTTCCGGTGTGGTTTTACCCAGCATGGGAGTCTCAATCTCAAGGAAACCTTCCTCGCTGAAAAACTGACGTGTCAGTGTCATAACACGGCTCTTCATCATAAGATTTCTCTGAATATCCGGTCTGCGCAGATCCAGATAGCGATATTTCAGACGCACCTCTTCCTTCGTCTTACAGTTTTCCTCCACCTGGAACGGAGGAGTCAGAGACTCGGAAAGGATCCTCAGTTCTGACGGGATCACCTCAATTTCCCCGGTAGCGATCTTATCATTGACCGCGCCGGAACGTTTTGCCACCTCTCCGACAATTGCGACCACATACTCCGAGCGAAGGGAAGCCGCTTTCTCAAGAAGCGCCGGATCCGTCTTTCCTTCTTCGCATACAACCTGTATAATACCGGAACGGTCTCTCACATCTACAAACACAAGTCCGCCCTTGTTTCTGTTTTTCTGCACCCATCCCATTATCGTTACTGTCTGTCCCACATTTGCCGCAGACAACTCGCCGCAGCGGTGGGTTCTCTTAAGTCCCTGCATTGATTCAGCCATAATTTTCTCCTTTTTCTGACAATTTCTCCCAAAGGGGACAGACCCTTTTGGAAAAGGGTCTGTCCCCTTTCAGTGAAGTTTTCTGATAATTCTACCTGTTCTCTTTCATTTACAGATTTTCTACCGAATCCCGGTAGCATTCTGTGATGTCTGTATATCCCTGTTCTGCAAGCTGCTCCTTCTGGAACTTCTTGTTCTTTTTCATATTGACGATCATGACCTGCTTCCCGGCCTGCCGTTCGTTCCGGGCCAGTTCCAGTACTTTGAGCATGCCTTCCTGGTGCATGTTTTTCTCTATGAGGAATGCTTTTTTCACCCTGCTGTCCGGAACCTGGTATCCTCTTTCCAGAAGCAGCATGACAATACGCTCAAACCCGATGGAAAATCCGACTGCCGGAGTATCCTGGCCGGTGAATTTTCCGATCATTTTGTCGTACCTTCCGCCTCCGCCGACGGAACCTCCGAATTCATCCATGGAAATCTCAAAGATGGTTCCGGTGTAGTAGGACATGCCTCGTACAAGGGTAGGATCGAAGAACATTCGGAAGTCCGCTTCCTTCTGGCTCTCTACACTGGTAATAATCATTTCCAGCGAATCCGCCGCTTCAGGCGCAAGAAAGCCCTGTAATTTCTCCTTGCACGCACGTACACCTGCCACATCATTTGTAATTTCCTTAAATAACTGAAGATATTTTTCCACGGATTCTTCTGCATAACCATTCTCCTTAAGCTCTGCTTCTACACCGTCAAGACCGATCTTATCCATCTTATCCAGAGTAATGAAAATGCTGTCATAATCTTCCTCGGAAAATCCGCTGTATGCAGCCATAGCTTTCAGAAAACGTCTGTCGTTGATCCGGATCGTAAAGTTTTTGAAATCCAGCTTTCCAAGAAGCGATGTTGTCGCAAGGATCAGCTCGATCTCCGCCAGATTGGACGGCTCGCCCAGAATATCAATGTCACACTGCATGAACTGGCGGAATCTTCCTCTCTGGGGGCGATCCGCTCTCCACACATTGCCCATCTGAAGCGCCTTAAAAGGGGAAGGCAGTTCATTTGCGTGATTTGCGTAGTAACGGGACAGCGGCACGGTCAGATCATACCGCAGGCCTCCGTCCACCAGATCTGCCTCTTCTTTTGCCTGGTCAATTTTCAGCTTTTCCCCTCTTTTCAGAATCTTAAATATCAGTTTTTCATTATCTCCGCCCTGTTTGCTGCACAGGTTTTCAATATGCTCCACACAGGGGGTCTCAATTGAGGAAAAACCAAACGTCCTGTATGTGTCTTTAATCAGACCGATCACGTAATCCCTGATTTCCATTTCCCCGGGCATGATGTCCTTCATGCCGGTAACCGGCTTCTTCTTCAGCGCCATAATTCTTCTCCTTTCATCCTGCCTGCCGTAATTATACGGCACTGCGGTCCGCCGCTTTGGCTTTCCGCTCTATCATCTCATCAATCCGGCTGATATACTCTTCTATGTTTTTCACATTCTCCACCCGGATCAGATCTGTCTCTTTTCCATTTCCCGTACTTGTCTTTTCCGGGAGCACAAACTTTGTGGATGCGCCCGCTCCGGCCGCAAGTATGGTCTGTTTTTCTTCCATAATCAGTATATTGTATATTCCGGCTTTGTCAACCTTTGCATATCCCACATTTTCAAAATTTCCCGCAATATTTTTCTGGCGGTACAGATAGTAGGGAACCAGTCCCATTCTGGCGGCACCTGCGGCAGCGTCGTCAATCATCCGGGATATTTCCGTGTGCAGATCCGCTGTTCTGCCTTCCTGTCCCATCCGGGCTGCCCGCTTGATCGCCAGAGCATGCACGGTGAGACTGTCCGGCCGGAGTTTTTCAATCTGCTGAATGGTATCCCTCATATCATCTGCCGTTTCTCCCGGCAGGCCTGCAATCAGATCCATATTAATGTTGTCAAATCCCAGCGCCCGCGCCATATGAAATGCATCTTCTGTCTGCTTTACCGTGTGTTTCCTTCCTACCAGATCCAGCGTCTTCTGCTGCATGGTCTGGGGATTGATGGAAATCCGGCTGACCGGATACTTTTTCAGCACCGCCAGCTTTTCTTCTGTAATACTGTCCGGCCGCCCTACTTCCACAGTGAACTCCAGAGTTCCTTCCAGATCAAATGCTCCGGAAATGCAGCCCAGCAGACGCTCCAGCTGTTCCGGCTCCAGTGTCGTAGGCGTTCCCCCTCCGATATAAACCGTATCCAGCCTCCGGCCTGCAGACATTTGAGACAGCCCATGGATTTCTTTGATCAATGCATCCAGATAAGCGTCCACCCGGTCTTTCCACTTTTCCAGCGGAGAAGAACTGAATGAGCAGTAGGAACACACACTGGGACAGAAGGGGATTCCCACATACAGACTGAACCCGTTTCTGCAGTCCAGCTTCGCGAGCAGTTCCTGCTCCCGGCGCGCCACCTGATACGCCAGGACCGCTTTTTCTCTGCTGACGAAATATTCCTCTTCCAGATAGGAAACCACCGCTTCCTGGACGTCCCCCTCAGGATGCCCTCCGGCCTCTGTCTCCTTTTCCAGCCGCTGCATAGCAAGCTTTGTGGGCCGCACTCCGGTGAGCATTCCCCAGGCAAGGGTTCTGCCTGTATAATCGGAAAGAATGCGGTAAACCTGACGGGTCACTTCTCTTTTTTCTCTCTGGATATCCTGCGCATCCCTGTCTGCCGGATTTCTGCTTCCTTCCGGCGCAATGGAAAAGCAAGAATCCCCCGGCATCCGGATTGTCACCAGAGTTTCTTGCTTCCCGTCAATTTTCTGTACCACCTCTTCACCCGGAAAGAAAGCCTTCACAAGGTGGTACACATTATATGCATATTTGTTTTTCTGTACTTCAATCTCTATCATAACTTTTCATTCCCGGCCGTCTCTGTATATCTGCGCAAGCGCCGCAGGCGGCAATTCCCGTTTTATACAAACGGATTATATTTCTTTTCATATCCGATGGATGTCTCCTCCATATGCCCCGGATATACCTTCGTCTCATCCGGCAGGTCAAACAGCCGCTCCTTTACGGAACGGACAAGCTGACTGCTGCTTCCCGTAGGAAAATCCGTTCTGCCGATGGACGCATGAAACAGAGTATCTCCGCTGAAAAGAATGCCTTCCTTTTCTATATAATAGCAGCAGCCCCCTGACGTATGCCCCGGCGTATGGATCACCCGGATCTGTACTCCGCCAATATCCAGAATCTGTCCGTCTTTCACGTACCGGGCGTCCGAAAACGTATATGCTCCTGCCATCATAGCCGACAGATTCAGACGGGCGCTGTTCAGAACCTCTTTCTCACTCTCAAAGGCATAGACAGGAATGTCATATTCCCTGAGCAGCCCGTCCAGTCCCATAATATGGTCAAAATGCCCGTGTGTGAGAAGCACGGCCAGAGGCTTCTTCCCTCCGGCACGGATATGGGAAGACAATTCCGGCGGCCAGGCAGCCGGATCGACAAGAAAGCATCCCCCGTTCTCCTCATTTACAGCGATATAACAGTTCGTGCCCATAGAACCAAGCACAAATTTCTCAATCTTCATTTTCTGCTCCTTAACCCGCCGTACGCTCAATATCCATAACGCTCTCGATCTGGCGCAGTTTCTCAATCACACTGTTGAGTTCCTCCCGTCCATGGACGATAAAGCCCATGTCGAGCGTGGCGGTTCCTTTTTTACTGGTCCGGATATTCATGGATTTCACGTCAATCTTCGCCTCCGTAAATACCCGGGAAACATCCATAAGAAGCCCCTGCCTATCCCCGGCATACATGGTAAGCTCCGCCAGATACTGGCCGCCTTCACCGGTTTCCGCAGTGTCTTCCCACTCTGCGTCAATCAGTCTTTCCCGCTCTGCAGCAGACAGGTGCAGAATATTCACACAATCGGTACGGTGAATAGTCATCCCCCTTCCTCTTGTAACGAATCCAACGATCTCATCACCGGGTACGGGATTACAGCATTTTGAGAAACGCACCGCCATGTCATCAATTCCTTTCACCACAATTCCGCTCTTGGACTTGCCGATATGCACCTTCTGACTGTTGGCTTCCGATATTTTCTCCAGAATGATTTCATCCGTAATCTCTTTTTTATGTTCCTTTTCGTACTCTTCCAGAAGCCGGTTTACAACCTGGCCTTCCTTGAGTCCGCCGTGGCCGATAGCCGCCAGCACGGCATCCCAGTCCCGGAACCCGTATTTTTTCTGGACAACCTGCTGATACTTTGGTTTCAGAATGTCCGTCAGATTTATAGATTTACTCTTACAATAAGAAGCGATCAGCTCCTTGCCTCTTATAATGTTATCTTCTTTAAATTCCCGTTTAAACCACTGGTTGATCTTATTCTTTGCCTGGGTGCTCTTAACAATGTTGAGCCAGTCCCGGCTGGGCCCCTTTGAATTCTGTGATGTCAGAATTTCAATTCTGTCCCCGTTCTGTATCTTATAGTCAATATTGACCAGTTTTCCGTTTACTCTTGCTCCTACCATCTTATTGCCCACGGCGCTGTGGATCGCATAGGCAAAATCAACCGGCGTAGAGCCGTTGGGCAGGTTCTTTACATCTCCATTCGGCGTAAAGCAGTAGACATCTTCCGCAAACAGGTCCAGATCCCCTTTGAGAAGACTTAAGAACTCCCGGTTGTCGGACATATCCCGCTGCCATTCCAGAATCTGGCGCAGCCAGTTCAGTTTTTCTTCCTGAGCTTCCATGCTCTTGGCAGCGTCCGCTCCTTCCTTATACTTCCAGTGAGCCGCGATACCATATTCTGCGGTCTTGTGCATCTCTTCCGTCCGGATCTGAATCTCAAAAGGCTGTCCGGACGGTCCGATCAGTGTCGTATGAAGGGACTGATACATGTTTGCCTTCGGCATGGCAATGTAATCTTTAAACCGTCCCGGAATAGGGGTATACATCTCATGAATCACACCCAGAGCCGCATAGCAGTCTTTGATGGAATCTACGATAATCCGGACCGCAAACAGATCGTACACCTGATCCAGTGTTTTATTCTGGTTTACCATCTTTTTATAAATACTGAAAAAATGCTTTACCCTGCCGTATACCTTTGCCTTGATATGGGCGTTTTTCATATGTGTGGATACCTCAGCCACAATCTGCTGTACGAACTCCTCGCGCTCGGTCTTGCGCTCATTGAGTTCCTTGACCAGATTGTAGTAGACATCCGGTTTCCAGTATTTCAAAGACAGGTCATCCAGCTCCGTCTTGATCTTGGAAATACCGAGTCTCTGAGCGATGGGAGCGTAAATATCCATTGTCTCCCGGGCTTTCTCCTGCTGCTTGGCCGGCGTCATGAATTCCAGTGTTCTCATATTATGAAGCCGGTCTGCCAGCTTGATAATAATAACACGGATATCCTTCGCCATGGCAAGAAACATCTTCCTGAGATTCTCCGCCTGCACTTCCAGCTTATCCTGCGCGTAACTGAGCTGTCCCAGCTTGGTTACCCCATCTACAAGAAGCGCAACCTCTTCTCCGAACTCCCGTGTGATATCCTCCAGCGTCATCTCTGTATCTTCCACCGCGTCATGAAGCATACCGGCTACGATTGTCTCTTTATCCATTTCCAGGTCGGCCAGAATAATTCCCACCCACAGCGGATGAATAATATAGGGCTCTCCTGACTTTCTCACCTGATCTTTGTGGGCTTCCCGTCCAATGCGGTACGCCTTCTCAATCATGGAAATATCAGCAGAGGGGTGATATTTCCGCACCCTGGCGATCAGTGCGCGGTACAGTTCCTCAGGATCCTGATAATCCTCAGGCGCCTTTACAGCATGGCCGTCTACTATTTCCAGATTTTTATTAAGCTGTTCGTATTCCAGAGTGCCTGCCATATCGATTCCCCCTTTTACGTATCCTTTGTATTTATATACTGATTCAGATATGCCAGCAGTTCTGATGTATCCGGTTTCCCCGCTTTACCGCATTTCTCCCGGCAGAGTCTGATATACCAATATTACTTAGTATATCATCATTTTCAATAATTTCAAATATTAAGTTTTCCGGTTTTTTCATCCAAACTGCCCAGTTTCCAAAAAACTACTGATAATTCACAATAGTAAGCTGCAGGGTTTTCCGGCCCATATACTCGTTTACCGCCGGATAATATGTAAATGACATAACCGGTTTTTCCTCCATCTGCGCAAGGCAGGCTTCCACATCTCCAAAGTACACTGCGTCCATCTTATTTCCGTTCTGGTCCTCCAGCCTGCATTTCAGAACATTTCTGTTTTTCCCGAAGATTCCCGGCCGGATCACCCGAAGATTCTTCTCTGCAAACAAAGGCTTCGGATTTCCCTTGCCGAAAGGTTCCAGAAGCTCCAGTTCATGGATCAGCTGCTCCGTAATATATGGAAACGGAAGACGCATATCTATGGACACCTTCATCTGCAGATCTTCCTCGCTCAGATCTGACAGAGCATTAATGGTCTCCCGGAACCTCTGTACATTTTCTTCTTCGAGAGACAGCCCGGCTGCCAGCTTATGTCCTCCGAATTTTGTAAACAGCGCCCTGCATCTGCACATCTGAGCAAACATATCGTAGGTTTCAATGGACCGTCCCGATCCCTTCACTCCTTCTTCCGCTTTCGTCAGCACAAATACCGGACGGTAATATTTTTCCTTCAGCCTTCCGGCAATAATTCCGGCAATACTTTCATGGCATTCCGGCAGATATACAACAAGCACCTTATCCTCTTTCAATGAAGTAGTCTCAATGAGCCGCACTGCTTCTTCCACACCTTTTTCCGTCATTTCCTTCCGGCTGTCGTTTAGGGCCTTCAGATCTTCCGCCAGCATAACGGCTTCCCGTCTTGTTCTGGCATTCAGCAGTTCCAGGGCCCGCCTGGCCGTATCCAGCCTGCCGCTGGCATTGATGCACGGACCTATAACAAAACCGATATGATAAGCGTTCAGACGATCTGCATTAATCCCTGTACACTCAATCAGAGCTTTCAGGCCCGGATTCCGGGTACATTTAAGCATTTCCAGGCCCTGTTTGACAAAGATCCTGTTCTCGCCTGTCAGATCCATAACGTCTCCCACTGTGGCAATCGCTACGTTTTCCATCAGATAATCCACATCTTCCGGATCACGCTGCATCACATTATACAGAGCTTCGATCAGCTTATACGCCACTGCTGCCCCGCACAGTCCCTTAAAAGGATAGGCGCATTCCGGACGATGTGGATCCACAACCGCATCTGCCGGCGGCAGAATATATTCCTTTTCTTCTGCCATTTCTATATACGGCACCTCATGGTGGTCTGTCACGATAACTGTAAGCCCGTGCTCTTTCCCGTAGGCAATCTCATCTGCCGCCGCAATTCCGTTGTCGCAGGTAATAATCGTATCAATTCCCTCGTCCAGCGCCCGGTCAATAAGCATTTTATTCAGGCCGTACCCGTCCCTGATACGGTCCGGTATATCTGTATCCACATCCGCTCCCAGCCCGGACAACCCCTCCTGAAGAATATAGGTGGCATTTACGCCGTCAATATCATAATCTCCTATCACACGGATTCTTTTTTCTTCCCTGATTTTCTCGGCCAGAATATCCACAGCACGATCCATATCTTTCATAAGCATGCCGTCATAAAGATCTGCTATCGTCCCGTTGAGATAAAAGTCAATCTCCTGATCCCCGACAATATCTCTGTTCCTGATCAGACGGGCCGTAATCGGCGAAATGTGATATCTCTCTGCAATTTCGTTAAAATCCGCTTTCTTCATGGCAATAAACCATTTTTCCATGTCGTCGTACCTCCCGATATTCCTGAAGTATTTTCAGATGGTCAGACAAAAACATCCTGAAAAACTTTCTTATGTACAATAAAATAATTATAGCAATCCTCTCCCGGAAATACAATAAACACAGGAGACGCACCGTTTTATGCCAAAGGGGCGTAAATCTCTCCAATAATATAAAAATATCTGCCGGAACCCACAGTTCCGGCAGATATCATACTTTACAGGATATCTGTATTTATTTTATTTCATTGACCTTCTTCTTGCTGCTGCAGCCAGAAGAACAGCCGCGCCCATTCCTGCAAGCGGAAGAATCACATTAGTTGTGTCTCCAGTCTGTACAGCTTTCTGACCCTCATCGCCGCTATTGATCTGTCCGTTTCCATCCGGATTCGACGGCTTCTGTGTTCCGTCCGGATCTTTTGTATCATCCGGATTTGACGGCTTCTGTGTTCCGTCCGGATCTTTTGTATCATCCGGATTTGACGGCTTCTGCGGATCTTCCGGTTCCTCTTTTGCTGTCACAGTAACTGTGAATGTTGCAGAGTCGCCGTTATAGGATACTGTAATTGTCTGCTCGCCGATCTGCTGAGCATCGTATCCGCTTACTGTATAGCCGTTTTCGCCTTCCTCCAGTTTGACAACTGAAGTATCACTGTAATGCGCTTCTACAATAATTCCGGTCAGGTCAAGTTCCTCTCCCTGGACATATTCTGTCTTGTCCGGCAGATTTGCTATCGTAATTCCGGTAAACTCAGCTCCCGGTTCCTCTTTCTCTGACACAGTAACTGTAAATGTCACTGACTGTCCGCCGAAAGATACGGTAACTGTCTGCTTGCCGATCTGCTGCGCGTTGTAGCCGCTTACTTCAAATCCGCCGTCTGCTGCCTGGATCTGATCCGTATATCCGTTTTCATACAGAGCGTTCATAATAAGTCCTGTCAGATCGAGCTCTTCACCCTGCACATACTCAAGCTTTACAGGTGCTGATTCAAGGGTAAGATCTGTAACATTTCCTTCCGGTTCCGTTGGTTCTGCCGGTGTCGTTACATTTACCTGGGCGGTTACTTCAATCGCTCTTGAACTGTACAGCTCTTTGTTTTCCGCGGTATGAAGAGTAGATCCGCCGTCGCCGACCCAGTCATCTGCATTTGCGCTGATGGACTGCACTACACCTGTAACAGTATATGTATCCGCCTCATCCAGGTTTACGGACGACAGATCCCATACAACCGGAAGCTCAGATGTTCCCATATCATATGCCAGGTTTACTTCCGCTGTCTGCGGCAGCTGTGCCTGCAGTTCCTCTGCTGCGCTTCCTTCCGTGATTTCAACTGTTCCCAGATTCTCATTTACAGCTGACGTAGCGTCCGCATTACGGATTGCGTCATACTGAGCCTTTGTAAGAGAAATGACTCCGCCGTGCTTTGTATAGGATGTCAGGAAGTAATTGGATGCATCAAGATGATCCCATCCGCTGTCCAAATCTGTAGATACCATAGGCTGATATCCCGGAGTGGGCAGATCATCTACAAAGAGATACCATCTGTTATCCACACTGTGATCTTTAAAGGATGCCGGACCTTCTACTGCTCCGTACCAGTCCGCGCCGATCGAGGTCTGCACCCGGGTCCAGTCATAGTTTGAATCTCTGTCGCTTCCCACAAGCCACCACTGTGGTTCGTCTGTATATTCCATAATGATCTCTTCGCCGGGAGCCTGGCTCTTTGTTATATGATATGTTCTGCCGCTGTCCTGAAGAATATTGGTATCAATGCATCCGTACTCTCCGCCGTCCAGCATTACTCCGCCGAATTCCCATGTATCCTGGGTAAAATCTGTTGTTGCGCCCCACATAATATCTGAGCCGCCGTCACTCTGCGTGTGAGCCGCGTCTGAATACACGTTAGAAGACCAGTATACGACAAACGCGCCCTGTCCTTCTCCATAATAATCGTCTACCCAGGTTGCCTCCGGAGCCCACATCATGCCCAGATATGCCGCTGTATTGCCGTCTGTATCCAATGATACGTCAAGCTGACGTACATTGCTCCAGGTAATCAGGTCTTTTGACTCCCATACGTTCATCTTTGTGCTGCCCTGGCTTGCCCATGCGCCCCAGTTTCCGTTATTCCAATCGGGATCATTTGCATTGAACACTCTCAGGTCTGTAGCAATAATATAGTAGGTCTCTGTTTCCGGGTTATATGTGATATACGGGTCTCTGGTTCCTGTTGTTCCCAGATTGGAAGCCAGAATAGGTTCTCTGCCGTTTAACGGATCCCACTGTTCCGGATTGTCTCCTCTTGAAATATCAAGATAGATTTTTTCCGCATATCCTGCGCTGTCCTCAACAAAATGTACCATCAGGTATCCGTAGGGGTCGTCCGGTCCTACCTGAGCTTTTACTGTAACCGAAACAGTAATCTCTCTGGTCAGGGTTCCGAGTGTGATAACTCCGGTCAGCGTACCTGTCAGATCATCCTCGCCGACTGCCGGTGCCTGCACTTCTGCAGTAAGGCCGTCTTCTGCAATGCTGATCGCGGACAGATCAGATGAAGTCCATGTAACAGTTCCGTTATAATCCGGCAGTGTATTCTTCCCGTTTTCCAGAGTCATGTCAGTAATACCAGCCTCAATTTCATCCATCTGCTGCTGCAGAAATGTCTCCGGAACCTGCTGAAGTATTTCTTCTGCAGTAAGAGCCCGTCCCCAGATTTTCAGGTTGTCCATGGCAATCTGCGAATATTCGCCGGCCGCCCAGTTTGCCTTTCCGATCTGAAGAATACTGTTATTCCCCAGTATATCCGTAAGAGGATAGCTGCTTGCAACCCTTGAGCTTTCCATGCCGTTTACATAAATAGCTGTATCCTCCGCACTGTGCACTACATCAATATGCACCCAGTCATTTCCGACAGTCGCGGAAGCGCTCGCCGGGCGCGACCCGGCATTATTATAACGCTCAGTGGTCAGAGTTCCATTGCTGTGCATGCATCCGATGTAATGTTCCACCTGATATTCCTGTGTGGTTGTATTCGGCGCAGCAAAAAACGCCCAGTTCGTTGTAGTTCTCTCATTCTGGATGTCATAGGAAATAGTTATCTCATCCAGCCCTGTCAGAAGGCTTGTTCCATCACTCTTTGTGACATTAAGCCACTGAGAAGAAGTGCCGTCCAGATGAAGTGCTGAACTGCCGTCATAGCTCTCTGTAAGAGTATATCCGCCTGTTGCAGAAGCCGTATCTGTAGTAATTTCCGCTCCTGCCGACAACCCTTCAAAGTTAAAATCCAGAAGCAGATCTGCGCCCGAACCTTCTGCCGATGCCGGTATAGACGGAACATACGCCCCCGCCATGGCAAGGGCAAGAAAAGCGGCAAGCACCCTTTTGGTTCCCGGTTTTTTCTTTTTCATTTATTCCAGTATCCTCCTTTTCTTTTTCACAAAAATTCTTCCTCCCCGGAATATTTTTTTGTATATTTTTCCACTTTTTTATCATATCATTTTTACCGGACAAAAAAAATGCATTTTTCTTCTCATTTCGTTTAATATTTTATCATATTGGTAAAACCGGATCTCTTTCTGCCGATTGCCCGATATACTTTTGCCGTCTCTCCAGCAATCGAGTAGGAGGGAGTGATTAACTCCCGTCCTCTCACACCACCGTGCGTACCGTTCGGTACACGGCGGTTTCAATAGTTGACGCGCAGAGACTGATAAGCTGTGGCTAAATCATAGAAGCCCCAGTTTATCAGTCTTTCTTTTGTTAAAGCTCTTTTGACTACCCCTGCGTTGGACATCCTCCAGTAGGATTTCCTGCTGTATGCACCTTCTCGGGCCGCCCATTCTGGCAGACCCAGTCCTTTCAGTTTTCTCCTACGGGTCTTTGGCAGTTTCCACTGTTTCCAGATACACATCCGTATCCGGCGATACAGCCATCCGTTCAGACTTTCTATGTTGTTCTTCATGTCCGCTATCCTATAGTAGTTCAGCCATCCCCTCATGTATACTTTTATCTTTTCCATGGTTCGGATGATACTCCCGCACCTGCTCCGGGAAGTGAACTGGCGCAGTTTCTCCTTGGCTTTCTTCCATGATTTCCCATGGACACGGACGTAGATTCCTTTTCCGTTCTTCCCAAAACAAAAGCCAAGAAACTTAAAATTTCGGATTG
>ERZ1090861.1185-NODE-1185-length-13815-cov-5.187427_pt1 | contig 13815 bp, 15 predicted proteins | sample MGYA00478482_ERZ1090861 | MGnify/ENA primary metagenome ERZ1090861 (study PRJEB33644, sample SAMEA5815744) | chicken gut metagenome | biome: Chicken; feature: Gastrointestinal Tract; material: Caecum | place: Ireland | collected 2019-01-01 | study: A study of... | reverse complement strand
CCGCGCGCCCGACTATGACGATTGGACCCTCAACGCCGACATTCTGTTCTGGCACAAGCCGCTGGGCTGCGCGCTCGAACTTTCGAGCATGGGTATCCGGGTTGATGCGGCCGCGCTGCGCCGCCAGCTCGACGAAGCCGGCTGCCCTGAGCGCGCCGAGCTCCCCTTCCACAAAATGCTGCTTGAAGGCAAACTGCCGCTGACGATGGGCGGCGGCATCGGCCAGAGCCGGCTCTGCATGCTTCTTTTGGGCAAAGCCCATGTGGGCGAAGTGCAGGTGAGCCTGTGGGACCAGGAGACGCTGGCTGCCTGCGAAGCCGCCGGCGTGAAACTGCTGTGAGCGCGCCGGGCGCCGCCGAGCGGCTGGCTGCGTTTGAGGCCGTGCTGGCCGACGTACAGCGCGAATACGCCGCCACCGTTGCCAGGATGGAGGAGCTCAAGGAGGCCGGGCGGGTCAAATCCGCCACCTACCGCCAGCTCTTCGCCCGCCGCATGACGCTGCGCGAAATGCTGACCCTGTTTGAGGTGCATGGTTTGGTAAAATAAAAAAGCAAAACCGCTGTGCGCGGGCCCGCAAAGGCCGCACACAGCGGTTTTGTCTGTCATCAGGGGTTAGCGCTCGGCGTTAAGTGCCTCCGCGCTCTGAACGCCCGGTGAGTAAGAGCTTCTCTCTCACTCCCCCGTCGCCTGCGCCGTCGGGGTTGGTTCGGGTTTGAGGCCGGCCACCTCGATCGTGATGATGTCGGTCTCAATGTCCAGCCGGGTGCCGGGGACAAGCTCGGCGCCGTTCAGGGTACAGCGCACGACCTGGTTGGTCGTATAGCTGCCGTCGTTATCGACCGGCTGGATTGTATACTGGATCTCCATCGCCTCCAGCAGGGTGCGGGCATCTTCCAACGGGAAACCGACAATTTTAGGCATATCAACAAGCATCGGCCCGGCGCTGACATACAGCTGGATCGTCGGGCTCTGCTGGGTCTGGACGGTACCGGGCATCGGCTCCTGCCGGATGACCTTACCCTCCTCCACTTCGGAGGAATATTCCTCTGTCACCGAGATGCGGTAGTGCTGGTAGAGGTCGCTGTCCTGGATCTCTGTCTCATAATCCCGGCCCACAAGGTCGGGAATGACAGAAAGGTCGTCGGTGATCGGGGCCAGTGTCGGGCTCGGTTCCGGCGTCGGGGTGGCGGAAGCTGCGCCGCCGGCCCCCATCGGGTTGGTCAGGCTCCAAAGCAGCAGCACCACCAGCACAAAAATGACCACAAGCGACGCGCCAAGGATCTTTTTGGTTGAGATCTGGTTGTCCCCACGCTCAAACATCGCATTGGCGACATTCGGGTCGGTCAGCGCGCTCATCAGCTCGGGCACCGTCTGCATCCGCTTGGCCGGGTCGAGCCGCATCGCACAGGCCAGCACCTGCGAAAAGTAGGTTGGCACCCCGCTTTCGAGGCTGTGCGCGCTTTCCAGGCTGTCCCGCACCTTGCGCTGGGTGGCGGCAACCGGCACCTGGCCGGTGACAAGGCGGTAGGTCACGGCGGCCAGCGCATAGACATCGGTGTACCGGCCCGAAAATTCCGCGGCCGAGTACTGTTCCGGCGCGGCGTACCCGGCATAGAGTTGGCTTTTCAGTTCGCTGCCGCCGGTGCGCAGCGCCAGCGTGCCGTAGCCGGTCAGCCGTGCGCCGCCGTCAATCGGCAGCAGGATGTTGTCGGGGCAGATGCCGCGGTGGATCAGCCCGGCCTTGTGCAGCAGCGTAACCCCCTCCATAACCGGCTGCAGCAGGGTGCGGGCTTCGGCCGGGGTCAGGTTGCGGGCGCGCAGCGTCAGGTAATGGCTCAGCGTCATTCCCTTCTCGCTCTCCTCCACCGCATAGACGGTGTTGTTCTCTTCGAGCACATCCAGAATCTGGGAAAGGCCGGTGGCCGGGGTCAGGTTGTGCAGGTCGTCGTAAAGATCTTTAAAATCCATCCGGCTTGTCTTGAACAGCACTTCACGGCCGTCCTTGGGCATCAGCGCGCCTTCCGGGCTGCGGCCGTTGCACAAGGTCACGGGGAAATACTCTTTAATCAGCACAAACCTGCGGGTGGCGTTTTCCACCCCGCGGTAGGCCAGGCCGTCGCCGTCGGCGTTCAGGTAATCCCCCACCGTGTACCGGCCGCCCAGCTGCGCGCCCAGCGGCAATGCGCCTTCGGGGTTGCGGTTCACAAGGCTTTTGCCGCAGTGCGGGCAGGCCTCCCCCACCGCCCCCTCGAGCGGTTCCAGACAGTATGGGCAATACGGAAACGGCATCAGCTTGCCTCCTTCTTCAAGTCGAGCAGTTATATCACAATCAATGCGCCGCAGAACCACTGATAAGAGGTTCCAATCCCCACAATCAGAAGGAACACGCACCACACCGCTTTGGATAGGCGGTCTTTCTTTGCCAGCACATTGGCCGCTTCCAGCACAATCGGAAACGAGCACAGCGTATACCGCGCCATACCGGCCACCGTCGTGCTCAGCGGCACAAGCACAAACAAAAGGGTCAGGATGGCTTCCAGCCTGCGGCGGAATATCTGGTGCAACAGCAGATACAGCACAATCACGGTGCAGGTCGCCTGATAGAAATCGGTCGAGCCGATATCAATCAAGCCCTGATACAGATGCACCAGCGGATTGCCCACTTCTTTGCCCCAACCCTTCTGCACGTGCATGAACGCCATGCCATCCCCCAGCAGGCCCTGCAGATAATGCATATACAGGAAGAATCCAAGCGGCATCATAAAGGTCCCCAGAATCAGCCGTGGTTTTGTCAGAACCCAGCGCACCAAGTTTGCCGGGGTTTTGGGATGCAAAGGATCATCTTCCCGCAGGTATTGCAGAATACACCAGATTGGCACCGCAAAGACAAGAAAGATGCCGGTATTCCGGGTTGCGCCGGCCAGTGCGCCAAATAGCCCCATCAGCAGCCAGTGACCGCTTTGCAGGTTGTACAAAGCCAGAAAAATTAACAGGAAAAAGGCGGCTTCGGTATACAGCGTAGAATAGTAGACATTATACGGCCCGAAGTTCACAAACAGCATAAACGCCAGCGCCTGCCATTTTCCTTCATCAAACTTCAGGCAATACCGCGCGCCCCAAAGGGTAAGCAGATAGAGAATGACCGAGTTCATCAGCACGCCGACCACCCGGATCGGGAGCCCGGTCAACCGGGTCAGAAAACCTTCCAGCATAGGCACAAGCGGGAAGAAAGCCCAGCGGGCCTGCCCGTCCGGCTGGATATCCGCTTCGGTTCCATAGCCATTTTCCGCAATGGCGGAATACCAGCCGCAATCCCACTGCATCAGGGAACGGAAGAAGCCGTTGTCGCTGCCGAACTCATTTTTCCAGTACCAGTAGACCGCGAACAGCAGAATACGAGACGCCAGAACGATAAGGCCGGCCGTCAGCCAAAGCGGTATGGTTTTGCCCTGTGTACGGATTTTTTTCATTCCAAAACCAACTCCTTCACTTCAAGCGGAGTGGCCAGGTCGCCGCCCAGAACAATACGCAGCAGCAAGCGGCCATCCTCGGGCAAAGCCGGCGTATCAAAAGAAACCGTCTTTTCTTCCTCCGGGAAAAGTTCAAACGCCACCTGCTCTTCGTTTGCGAAGATGGTAATTTCTCCGCCCGGCTGCGGCGCGCGGAACGATATGCTGCCGTGGTAGGTCTGGCCCGGTTCCCCATAAAAAACCAGCGTGGCCTGCCAGGAGGTAATGCAGTATTCTCCCACCGCTTCCTCATACCCCCAGCCGTCCGGGAACAGATATTCCCCCGACTGAACAGCCGGGATGTGACCAGCGCCCTGCCCCTGCGCACCAGTCTTGCTGTCAAAATGGACAGGCTGGCCACGCACAATTTCAAGGGCATCTTCACCCGGCCAGAGGATGACCTCGTCGTTCAGATAAAAAGCTTCATACTCCGGGCTGGGGCGCGGGTTCATTCCCTGATACAAGGTGAAGAAGTAAAATGCCAGCAGAATGGCCGCCAGCCCATAGCACAAAATATAGCCGGCAATCTGCTTTCCTTTTCTATCGTTTTTCATCTTCTCCGCTCCATAGGAAAAAGGCAGTATGCCGATGATCAGGGGTTCTCCTTGCACACTGCCTTTTCATTTTTACCGGTCGAGCTCGTCCTCGTTTTCGAGGTTGTGCCAGACGTTCTGGACATCGTCGTCATCCTCCAGCGCGTCAAGCAGCTTGGCCATGTTGGCCATCTGGTCGGGGTCGCCGAGGGCGGTGGTGGTGGCGGGCACCTGGGCGATATCCGCCGAAACAAACTCATATCCCTTTTCCTGCAGCGCGTCGCAGACGGCGGTGAAATTGTCGGGGGTGGTGGTCACTTCGGCGGCATCCTCACCGGCGTCAAAATCCTCGGCGCCGGCGTCAAGCGCATCCATCATAACGGCGTCAGGGTCCTTGTCTTCGAGATCGACGACAATCACGCCTTTCTGGCTGAACAGGAAGCCGACACAGCCCATCTGGCCAAGGTTGCCGCCGAACTTGTCAAAATAGTGGCGCATATTGGCCGCGGTGCGGTTGCGGTTGTCGGTCAGGGTATCGACCATGACTGCGATGCCGCCGGGGCCGTAACCCTCGTAGGTCATGGCCTCGTACTCGGTCTTGTCGCCGCCCTCGGCGCGCTTGATGATGCGCTGGATGTTGTCATTGGGGACATTGTTGGCCTTGGCCTTGGAGATCAGGGCCGCGAGCTTGCTGTTGGAAGCCGGATCGGCGCCGCCTTCCCGCACGGCCACGCTGATTTCGCGGCCGATCTTGGTGAACACCTTGGCACGGGCGCCGTCGGTCTTTTCCTTCTTACGTTTGATGTTGTTCCATTTGCTGTGTCCAGACATTGGATGTTTCCCCTCCGAATATAGTGTGGGCCGGGGCGGGGCCAAACAAACGCCCGCCGGGCAATTCATGATGCATGACACTTTATTATATCACGTTTGTGCGTATGGTTCAAGGCTTTCCCCCTGCATCCGCAGCGCTTTGGGGTAATGGTTCTTGATCCGCCCGCCGCTGGCCTTGCCGCAGCCGAGCGGCATTCCATCGACAAGCACGGCGCACCAGCCGTTATGCGCCGTGCGGGCGGGGATTTCCTCACCCCGCAGCCAGGCGGCCGTGCGCGGGTCGGCAACCGTGAGTTCCTCCCGGTTGGGGCAGGATGCGCCCCGGGCCATGAAAAGGGCATGGGCTGGCTCAAACCGGTTTTTGACCACCCGGCCGGCCGGCACGCCGGCGCGCAGGATATGAAGCCTTGTTTCGGGCAGCGGCGTTTCGGGCAGCAGCATCCATACATCGCCGACCATCCGGCCCGGCGCATCGGTCAGCGCCGGAAACAGTTCGGCGGCAAAAGCGCGCCACTCTTTCGGCGGTTTGGCGGTGCGCCAGGGCTTGGCGGGGCGCGCATCATGAGCGGCGTCAGGCTGCTTTTGCAGCAGCGCCATGAAATGTCCCTCTCCCCCGTCGGCCGGCCAGATGCGGCGGCATTTTTCGGCCGGGAAGGCGGCCGGCGCGCCGGGGGCGCGGTTTGCTTCGCCCGGGTGGCCGAAGCCGCAGCCGGAAAGATCGCAGAGCAAAAATTCCGGATGGCGTGCCAGAAAGGCAGCAACCTGGCCTTCATCCTCCTCCGGGGCGAAGGTGCAGGTGGAAAGCAGCAGCCGCCCGCCCGGCGCGACGAGGGAGGCCGCATTGTCAAGAATCGACGCGCCGAGCGCAGCGCAGTGTTCGACCAGAGCCTGGCTGTATTGGCTGACGGCGGCTGCCTCCTTGCGGAACATTCCTTCGCCCGAGCAGGGCGCATCGACGAGCACGCAGTCAAACAGGCCCGGCAGCGCGGCGGCAAGCCGGGCCGTGTCCTCATTGGTAACTACGGCGTTGGTCACGCCCATCCGCTCAAGGTTCTGGCGCAGCACGGCGGCGCGGCCGGCGTTGTACTCATTCGCAAGCAGCAGCCCCCGCCCGGCCAGCGCGGCGGCGAGCTGGCTCGATTTGCCGCCCGGCGCGGCGCACAGGTCCGCCACCCGCATGCCGGGCCGCACGCCGAGCAGCGCGGCCGGGGCCGCGGCGCTGGGTTCCTGCACATAAAAAGCCCCGGCATGGTGCCATGGGTGGCGGCCGGGGCGCAGGTCTGCGTCCGCCAGCCGGAAAGCGGTCGGCGCAAACGGCGATGGGCGCAGCGGCAGCCCGCTTTGGGCCAAAAGGCGCTCCGGGGTCAGCCGCAGCGTGTTGGCCGTGACGCCGCGGGCCGGCGTTTCGGCCGGGTGGCGCAGCAGCGTTTCGCAGCGGCTGCCGAGCAGCGCGCGTTCCCGCGCAAGGAAGGTTTCAGGGTATTCGAACATCCGATCACCTGTTGGATTTATCAAAAGAGTGAAGAGTGGAGAGTTTAGATATGAAGCTCTATAAAATGAAAAGCCAAACCTGTCTGCGTATAAACCGATGTGGAGCGGGTAAACTGTTTGCAGGGACGAAACCGCCCCGATGTTCCACACAAAAGCTGAAAGGAGTTTTCACCATGGCGCGCAACGCAAAGAACTGCAACAGCACCCAGAACAACAAAACCACCTCGAAAAAGACGAACAAGGCTACCCAGACAACCCAGACCACCCAAAGCACCCAGAACGGCCAGAACAAGCAGTAAGGCCGCGTGCTTTCCTCTCCGGGCGGGGGCAGGCCCCGCCCTGTACATAGGCGGCCGGACATTTTCTGTTCCGGTCGTTTTGCTTATTTCTGCGCTTCCTGTTCCCCACCTGCCTGCCAAAGGGTCTCAAACAGTTCCTGTACGCGGTCGATCCGCCCCTGCAGATACAGCCAGCCGAGCAGGCATTCCAGCCCGGTGGAGGCGCGGTATTCCTCGGCCGTGGCGTGCTTGGCAACGCTGGCCTTGCTCGCATTTTTTCCGCGGCGCAGCGCGGCGGCCTCGGCGTCCGAGAGCAGCGGCAGGATTGCATCAAGCTCCCGGAACTGGGCGCGGGCCGAAACATACCGGGTGGCGGCCGCGTGCAGTTTGCCGGGCGGCAGCCGGGTGGTGGAAACCAGCCGGCTGCGCACAAGCAGCTCGAGCACCGCATCCCCGACAAAGGCGAGGGCAAGCGGCGACATTTCGTGGATATCGACCGACGGGGTCTCGAAGGGCAGATCAGAACACATAGTCAAACTCATACTCTCCGATCTTGATCGTGTCGTCCTCCTCGACGCCCTGGCGCACGAGCTCATCCAGAAGGCCGGAATCGCCGAGCTGGGTCTGGAAATACTGCAAACTCTCGTAGTCCTCGACGTTGGTACCGGCAAGAATCCGCTCGAGCCAGGGGGCGTCGATGGTAAACTCGTGGTCGCCGGTGCGGGTGACGGTGAACGGGCGCTTGGGCGCGGCGGCCAGGTCGGGGCGGACGTATTCGGCCTCGAACACCTTAACCGGCGGCAGCTGCTGGAGCCGGCTGTAGACAAGAGCGGGCAGTTTTTCGATGCCCTGGCGGGTCGCGGCTGAGATCGGCAGGAAGGTCAGGCCCTGCCCCTCGATAAAGGCGCGGAATTCCTCCACCTGTTCCGGCGCCGCGATGTCGCACTTGTTGCCAAGCACGATCTGCGGGCGCTGCGCGAGCTCGGGGCTGAAACCGGCGAGCTCGTGGTTGATCTGTTCAAAGTCCGCCTTCGGGTCGCGCCCTTCGCAGCCTGATACATCGACGACGTGCAGCAGCAGCCGGCAGCGCTCGACATGGCGCAGAAAGTCGTGCCCGAGGCCGACGCCCTCGGCCGCGCCCTCGATGAGGCCGGGGATGTCGGCGCAGACGAAGCTCTGTTCCTCGCCGACATGGACGACGCCGAGCACCGGGGTGAGGGTGGTAAAGTGGTAGTTGGCGATCTTGGGCCGGGCCGCGCTGATCATGCTGAGCAGCGTCGATTTGCCGACGTTCGGAAAGCCGATGAGGCCGACATCGGCGATGACCTTGAGCTCAAGCGTGACGTGCAGATCCTCACCGGGCAGGCCGGGCTTGGCAAAGCGGGGGATCTGCCGGGTCGGGGTGGCAAAGCGGGCGTTGCCCCAGCCGCCGCGGCCGCCCTTGGCGATGACAACGGGTTCATCCCCCGAAAGATCGGCGATGACCAGGCCGGTTTCGGCCTCTTTCAGCACGGTGCCGCGCGGCACCCGGATAACAAGGTCTTCGGCGTCGCGGCCTTTCTGGCGGGCGCCGCGGCCGTTTTCCCCGGCGGCGGCCGTATACTTGCGCTTGTAGCGGAAGTCCATCAGGGTGGAGAGGTTGTCATCCGCCTGGAAGATGATGTCGCCGCCGCGGCCGCCGTCGCCGCCATCCGGCCCGCCGGCCGCGACGAACTTTTCACGGTGGAAACTGACGGCGCCGTCGCCGCCCTTGCCGGCGTGCAGCCAGATGGTAGCGGTATCGATAAAGTTGGTGGAAGCCATTGGGTCTCCTTCCTGTTGTGCGGCAACGCCCGGTTTCACACGGGAGATTGCCAAAGAAAAAAGCGGGCCCGCGGGCCCGCCCAGATAGGCTGTTACTGCTTGACAACGCAGCGCTTGCGGTCACGGCCCATGCGCTCGAAATGGACGCGGCCGTCAACCAGCGCGAACAGCGTGTCGTCGCTGCCGATGCCGACGCCCTCACCCGGATGGATGTGGGTGCCGCGCTGGCGAACCAGAATGTTGCCGGCCAGAACGTACTGACCGTCGCCGCGCTTGACGCCGAGACGCTTGGACTCAGAGTCACGGCCGTTCTTGGTAGAACCTACGCCTTTTTTGTGTGCCATTGTGTTATACCTCCCTTAGCCGTTGATCGCGGTGATTTCCACCTTGGTGTAAGGCTGACGATGGCCCTTGCGAACCATGCTGCCCTTCTTGGGACGATAGGTCAGGATGTTGAGCTTCTTGCCCTTGCCGTTTTTGACAACCTTGGCGACAACAGAAGCGCCGTCCACGACGGGCGCGCCAACCTTGACGGAGCCCTCCTCGCCCACGGCCAGGACCTGGTCAAAGGTGACTTCGGTATCGGCTTCGGCGTTCAGCTTCTCGACGAAGATGGTATCGCCGACCTTGACGCTGTACTGCTTGCCACCGGTCTTGATAACTGCGTACATAATGCTATCCTCTTTCAATCAGTCTCGCTGGTGTCGGGGCGGCGCAGCGCGCACTTCGAGAGCCCATACCATGCGGCTTAGTTAGCATACCATATTTCATACCACCTGTCAAGGCATTATTTGGCCGTGACAGGAAGTTTTTTGTTTACACTTCAACCCCATTCAGCCGCGCCGCTGCCTCAACCGTGTTCTGCATGAGCATTGCGCGGGTCATCAGGCCGACGCCGCCGGGGACCGGGGTGATAAAGGCGGCTTTTTCGGCTGCGGCGGCAAAATCGACGTCGCCGTGCAGCTTGCCGTCCGCGCCGCGGTTGATGCCGACATCGATGACAACGGCCCCGGGCTTGACCATATCGCCGGTGATGAAGCCGGCCTTGCCGACCGCCGCTACAAGGATATCGGCCTCGCGGCAGATTGCCGCCAGGTTTTCGGTGCGGGAATGGCAGATTGTTACCGTCGCATTTTTTTCAAGCAGCAGCAGCGCCGCCGGCTTGCCGACAATGTTGGACCGCCCGACCACGACCGCCCGTTTGCCGGCAATTTCAACGCCGGTCGATTCAATCATCCGCACGCAGCCGGCCGGCGTGCAGGGCGCAAAGCAAGGCCCGCCGGTCAGCAGGTTACCGGCGTTGACCGGCGTAAACCCATCCACATCCTTTTCGGGCGGGATCGCCGCAATCACGGCAGCCGGGTCGATCTGGGCGGGCAGCGGCAGCTGCACAAGAATCCCGTGCACAGCCGGATCAGCCGCCAGCGCTGCAACCTTGCCCAGCAGTTCGGCCTGCGATGTTTCTTCCGGCAGGCGGATTACCTCGCTCTTGATACCGCACTCGGCGCAATCGCTTGCCTTGCCCCGCACATACACCTGGCTGGCCGGGTTTTCCCCCACAAGCACAACGGCCAGGCAGGGCTGCACGCCCCGTTCCTGCAAAGCGCAGACTTTGGCGGCCGCTTCCGCCTTGACGGCGGCGGCCAGTGTTTTTCCGCTGATGATGGCAGCGCTCATTCGGCATCCCCCTTCTCCCGGGCCTGGCCGCCGGCAAAGGCGTTCAGGCGTTTGTTCATCGCGTTGGTCGCGCTGACAAATTCTTTGTGCGGCGCCGCAGCGGGCAGCGTATCCGGCGCAAAAGCATCCCCCGCCTCCCGCTGCTTTTTCAGGTCGCTGACAGCCAGCGTTACCTGCAGGCTTTTGCCACGGGATTTGCGCAGGCCATACACCAGCATCGTGATGCTGAATGCGACCGAGAACAGCGCGACCATCTGGCTGAACCGCAGTTCTGTGTTGCCCACAAGCAGCGAATCGGTGCGCAGGCCCTCGATCCAGTACCGGCCAAGGCCGTACCAGATGATATACTCCAGAAAGATCTGCCCCGCAAACTTGCGGCGCTTGTGCGTCAGCGCCAGAAAGACAAACCCGGCCAGACACCAGATGCTTTCATACAGAAAGGTCGGGTGTACCGGCAGGCTTGGGTCCACCGTGACGCCCTGGGCTGCCAGCGTAGCCTGTACGCCGGTCAGGTAGCTGGCGGTTCCTTCGCTGTACATGCCCCAGGGCAGCGCCGTGTTGGTACCAAACGCTTCCTGGTTGAAAAAGTTGCCCCAGCGCCCGATGCCCTGGCCGATCAAAAACCCCATACCGACAACATCGCACAGCGGCAGCAGCGGAATTTTGCGCCATTTGGCCGCGATCCCGCCGAATACAACCGCGCCGATGACGCCGCCATAAATGGCCAGCCCGCCCAGGCGCAGATCAAACATTTCCCAGATGCTCTGGTACTCAAACGGCGCCATTGCGATATAACAGATGCGGGCGCAGACAATGCCGAACACCGTGCCGATCATAACAACATCGACAAGGCGGTCGCCGTCGATGCCATAATCCGGCGCGCAGCGGAAAGCCCAGACCATACCAAGCAGCAGGCCCAGCGCAATGACCACGCCGTACCAGTAAATGTTGAAGCCGCCAAGCGAAAGGGCGACACGGTCGATTGTGAATTCCAGGCCAAGGCCCGGGAACTGCACATGAAAGATGGTATTCACTCCAACTCCTCCTCCCCGGCAGCCTGCGGTTCAATCTCAACATAGGCGGCCTGGTCCTCCTGCAGCATCGTTTGCAGGGCAGCGTTCGCATCCGAAACGGTCAGCGCGGCCAGGGCTTCCACCTCTTCGGCCAGGGTATAGCCGTGCAGGAAAGCGGCCGCCATCGCTTCGGCCGCATCCTCCACCCCTTCCACATCGGCAAGCATTTCGCCGTACATCTGGTTTTTGACAAGGGTGAAAAGCTCGGGGTCAACGCCGTCCCGGCGCAGGCGGGCAATTTCGGCCCGCAGCAGGTCTGCCACCACGCGCGGGTGCTCGCTTTCGCCGGTAAACACAACGGCGCAAGCCCCAGGCACCGAGACCGTCTCGCCGCTGAATTCGGGGTTGACCAGCGCTTCGTCGTAAAGCTTGCGGTACAGTTCGGTCAGGCCGCCGCAGATCAGCTCGGGCAGCAGTTCGCCGAGCATATCGGCCCGGGCGCTGCCGAACGGGACCGGCGCCTCGCGGTAACCGACCGCAAAGCAGGGCTTGTTGACCGGCATTGAAAATCGCAGTTCCTTCTGCGGCGGGTCGTTTTCGGGCGCAAAAAGGGCAGGCTCAATCGTGTGCCGTGCGGGCGGCGCATCCAGCCCGGCGCGGCGGCAGGCCGCCACCACCTGGTCAAGCGTGACATCCCCTGCGACCGAAAGCACCATGTTGCCTGGGCGGTAGAAGGCTTCGGTGCAGGCGTAGAGCAGCTCGGGCGTGAGCCGGGCGATACTCTCGACGGTGCCGGCAATGTCGTCCCGGATCGGGTGTTCGCGGTACAGGCAGCGGAACAGCCCGGTCAGCAGCCGCCAGTCGGGGCTGTCGTCATACATCTTGATTTCCTGGCCGATGATGCCCTGCTCCTTGGCAATCGTCGCCTCGGTAAACCATGGATGGCCGACCATGCCGAGCAGGATGTCCAGATTGCGGTCGGTCTGGCCGGTGCCGGTGAAATAGTAGCCGGTGCGGTCAAAACTGGTAAAAGCGTTGGCCGAAGCGCCGGTCTTGGCGTACAGGGTAAAAGCGTCCCCTTCCTCAGATTCAAACATCTTGTGCTCAAGGAAGTGGGCGGTGCCGGCAGGCAGCCGGTATTCTTTGCCATCCAGGGCAAACCGGCGATGGATGGAGCCGAACTTGGTGCCGTAAAAGGCATGGGTTGTGCTGTAGCCCGGCATTGTGCGGCACAATACGGTTAATCCGCCGGGCAGCACAGCGCTTTCACAGTGGATCGCCTCCGCCGTTTTGCGGCGCAGGGCGGTGCGTTCGTCGATCATTCGGCGTCGCCCCCTTTCTCTGCTTCGGCAGCGGTCAGCGCGTAACAGACCGAATAGTGGTAACGGCCCAGCAACTCCTGCACTGCATCGGCGGTGACGGCCTCTACCTGCACCCGGCCGTATTCCGGCGGGGAAAGCGGTTCCCCGCGTGCAATCTGGCCGTAGTACCAGCCTTCAAGGCCGGACAAACTGTCGCCTAGCGCGTCCATGCTTGAAAGCAGGCCGCGGCGGCAGTCCTCCATCTCCTCCTCGGTGATCGGGCCTTCACACAGGTCGCGCCATTCCTGCAGGATGGCCGCTTCGGCCTGCGCTTCGCGGCCGGGTTCCACACCGGAATCCACCATCATCACGCCGGTGGCTCGCAGCGCGGTGGCGCCGCAATAATAGCACAGGCTCTGCCTTTCGCGTACATTGCGGAACAGCCGGCTGGTCGTCATGCCGCCATAAACCCCCATTGCCATCCGCAGCAGGTTGATGGAGGGCAGGTCCTCCGGCGTGCCGGTTGTGAAAAGCATGCAGAGTTTGGCCTGGGTCAGGCCGGGGATCTCCTCGGTAAAGCGGCGGGTTTCGGTGACCGGCATGGCCATTGCGGCGGCAAACCGCTGCGGCGCACGCGGGATTTCGGCCAAGGCGCGCAGCAGCCGGTCGGCCACATTGGCGGCGTCCGCCCCCTGCACCATCACGTCGATCGCCGCGGTGCGCAGGATGCGGTCGTACTCCGCCTTGAGGGTGGCCGGGGTCACACCCGGCAGGTCCGCCCGGTAGCCGCCAAGCTCAATGCCGGCCGGCGATTCGCCGTAAAACCGGCGGCGCGCCTGCCGCACGCAGTACAGCCTCTTGTTGTTGAATTCCGCCTGGAGCCGGCGGTCCAGCGTCTCCTTCTCAATCCGGACAGCCTCGGGGTCAAACAGGCCGTCCACCAGGTACGGGTCAAAGATGATACCGAAAACAATATCGGCATAGGCCGCGGTAAGGTCTTCTTCCCCAAGGGCAAAACGATCCTTGATGCCGCAGATGTCGGCTGTGAGAACCCGGTCCGTGCCGGCTGTGCCAAGGTCCACCCCAAGGTCCGCGCCGTACAGGGCGGCCAGCTTGCGGGAAAGGGCGGTCATATCGGGGCAGGCCGCATACCCGCGTTCCAGCACAAGCGGCAGCACCGCAGCATCGGTCGCGGTGCGGCGCAGCGGTGCGAAACGCAGGTGGATCGCAATGCGGCAGCGGTTAAACTTCTCGGCATCCAGCGCGGTTATAAACACCCCGGGCGCCAGCTGTTTGCGTTCCAACAAAGGTAAAAACCTCCATGATGATAGAGCTGTCTCTTATACACATCTGACGCTGCCGACGATAAGGCTCGTGTA
>ERZ1090861.1184-NODE-1184-length-13819-cov-10.503996_pt1 | contig 13819 bp, 11 predicted proteins | sample MGYA00478482_ERZ1090861 | MGnify/ENA primary metagenome ERZ1090861 (study PRJEB33644, sample SAMEA5815744) | chicken gut metagenome | biome: Chicken; feature: Gastrointestinal Tract; material: Caecum | place: Ireland | collected 2019-01-01 | study: A study of... | reverse complement strand
ATAAATTACATTGTGTTTGTCTGCTTAGTGAATATTTTGATTTGGATACATCAAGCTTAGTGCATGAATTTAATCATATTGTCGAAAGTGATGGATTGGTGGATAGCACTGGAAAGTTTAAAGGTTTCAAAACAGGTTTCAGTGGTGGAGCTTTGGCCAGCGACTCTGAAAAGCTTTTAGATGAAATTGTAAACGACTATATCTCGCTTAAAGTTAATAAACTTATGGAAAGAGATGGTTTTAATGTTGGTGGAGCGGGATATATGCCCTCTGCATATTCCAAAGTTTTTCCTCTTCTTGAAGGTTTTATAGAGGAAAATTTAAATGATATAATTGCTTGCAGGATGTCGAGTGATCCAAAAGCTTTTGCTAGAAAAATCGGAGAAGAAAATTTTTGTAAAGTTGTAGAAGCCGTTGGCAATTATTATGAGATAGGTGATAGAGATAAAATAGAACTAGCCTATCAAGAACTTAAAAATTTTAAAGGCGATTTGACAAGTAAATTAGAAAGGAAAAAGCTTAGTTCAAATGCAAATGTTTTGTATGATTCAATTTCTCTAGTTAAAGAAGTAAGAAAAAGTGTTAAACAGCAAAAAGCTACTATAAAAGGCACGGAAAGCGCGGAGCGTTAGCTCCGCCCAAAAACTTGAAAAGTTTTTGGAAAATTTGAACTTTGTTCAAATTTTGCTTTCCGTGCATTTTTTAACAACAGATGTCAGCTCTTAAAATATGTACTTCTTCATTTCTTAAAACTTTTAAAGTTATAACATCGCCATCATTTAGGCTGTACAGGAGTTTTCTTAATTCTATCATAGAGTTCATTGGCTTATCGTTTATAGCTAAAATTACATCTCCATTTTCTATGCCTGCTTTATATAGACAGCTATCCTTTTGTACATCTTCAATATATAGGCCGTTTTTAGCACTTGTCTTTTCAGCAAATCTTGCAAGTTCAACATCGTATGCAAAAATACCAAGTTTTGGAGCAGTGTAGTTTACATTTTGTATAACTTTACCAGTAAGTGAGGTTGCAACTTCAATTGGTATTGCAAAGGCTATGCCTTCTGCATCTGAAGCCTTTAAGGTGTTTATTCCCACAACTCTACCAGCAGAATCTATTAGCGGTCCGCCACTGTTGCCTGGGTTTATGCTAGCATCATGTTGAATTAAGTCCTGCATTAAAGTTGTAGTGCCACCAAGGTTAGAAATTTCAAGCGTTCTATTTAAAGCGCTTACAATTCCTTTAGTAACCGTATGTTTAAATTGTAGTGTTAGTGGCGTTCCAATTGCAATTACATCTTCGCCGACCTTTAAATTTGAGGATGGTGAGGTGTCGAGGTAAGGCATATTTACATCTGCCTTTAAAATTGCAAGGTCTAGGTTGCTATCGCTATACAACACTTTTGCATAGCTATCTACATTGTTTGCAAGATACACTTTAACACTATTTGCGCCTTCTATAACATGATGGTTTGTTAAAATGTATCCACCAGAGGCAATTGCAACGCCGCTACCAACGCTATAACCTCCATCTACAGTAGCACTAATACCTACAACTGCACTTTTAACTTGTTCTACCATTTCGCTAGTAGAAAGGTCATCACCAACGGAAATTAAGCGTGGTGTCATATCCATGCTTGTGTCTATATTGCTAGATAATGTGCATCCGCTCAGTCCAAGGCTAGAAAAAAGTAAAATAAAAGAAAAAATAACTGCTTTCATAAAATCTCCATTTATGCTAGCAGTTATGTATCAAAGTTTAAATATTGCTCCAGGCGAAAGGGTTGCCACATCAATCTTAATGTGTGTGCCTTCAATCACTCCATGTTCCTCAAGTGCAAGCTTTACGCTTTCATAGGCAAGGGTAGGGCTATTATTTTCCGTGCTCAAATGTGATAACACAACTTGCCTTGTTCCACTTTTTAACAGCTCATATATGGTTTCAGCAGACACTTTATTAGAAAGGTGGCCATTTTCTCCTAAAATTCTTTGCTTTAATTGGAAGGGATATTTAGGGTTGTTTATGAGCGTTTGAACATCGTGATTTGCCTCTAGATATACAAGAGTACTGCCAGCAAGATTTTTAATAATCTCTGTAGTAGTATGCCCCAAATCTGTAACAATACTAATTTTTTTTTGATTTTCATAAAAAGAATATCCCGTGCAACGCTTTACATCGTGAGGAACGGCAAAACTTTGAACGCCTATGCTTCCCACTTCAAAACCATTGTCCTTAAACGGAATTAGTTTTATATATTTTGTAAGTTTGTTTTCAAGCGAGGTTAGCCCGTCTTCATGCACATAAACAGGAATATTATATTTAAAGCAAAGGTTATCTATGCCTTTAATGTGATCGGTATGCTCATGAGTAACTAAAACTGCATCTATGTCTACAGGGCTTACACCTAATAAACACAATCTCTTTATGGTCTCTTTACATGATAAGCCGTCATCTATTAAAACTTTAGTTTTTCCGCACTCTAAATAAGTTAAATTACCATCACTGCCCGAGCTTAGATTACAAATTCTCATAGAGAGTATTATATATCTAAAAGTGTTAAAAGTCAATTCAGAGTGTCATTTTTGTTGACAAATTTATAAAAGTGAAATATATTAATCTTATGGAGTATACAAAGGAAGATTTTATTGAATTATTTTATAACATAGAGCGCGATGGTGCAGAAAATTTGCTTGCATGGCTTGAAAAGAGCGATTTTTTTCAAGCGCCAGCTAGCACTAACTTTCATTCAAATTATAAAGGTGGGCTCTGCGACCATACAATAAAGGTGTATAAAAGGTTTATAAAGCTACTAGAGAGTGAATATGGTGAAAACTGGCAAGAAAGGTTTAGTTTAGAAAGTGCAACCATTTGTGCACTACTTCACGATGTCTGCAAAGTAAATTTTTATAAGGAAGATGTCAGAAATGTTAAAGTTGACGGTCAGTGGATACAAAAGCCATATTTTACAGTAGATGATGGGCTTCCTTATGGTCATGGTGAAAAATCTGTGTATATAATAAGTGGCTTTATGAAGTTAACTCGCGAAGAGGCAATGGTAATAAATTGGCATATGGGAGAGTTTGACGCCAGAGTTAAGGGCGGATATGCAATAAAAAATGTGTTTTATAAATATCCAACGGCGCTTTTATTTCATATGGCGGATGTTCAAGCTACATATCTAGATGAAATAGTAGAAAATTAAATCGGTTTAGCCGATTTTTTTTTAATATTGACTAAATTAAGAAAAGGTGATACTATTAACTTAGAGGAAATATGAGCGCTAAAAAGTATAATTCTTTAAAAAATATATCTGGGAAAAATAATAAAACTATAGATGCAAAGGAGCCTTCAAACGATTTGAAATCTATTATTTCGTCTACTTATAGGACTTCTGTTGTTTTAAATGGAGCTGAAAGTGATGAAACTTTAAAAGCGCTTTTATCATCTGAAAACTTAGACAACATTGTATTTTCAAATTGTTTTTTAGATGAGGCTTTTTATAAAAAAGTTGCAAGTTTTATTGACGGTAAAAACATTAAGGTGCTTTTTTCTGTCGCTGAAGAAGGTGAAAACTCCGATTGTATTTTTAATGAGAGGCAAACTAAAACTTTGGCAGACAATGTAAATATTTTTTTATCACTGGGAACCCAAACAGAAATTTATAGTAAGTTTAATGGGCAAACTTATAGTTTAGATAAGGTGTTAGAGGCCAATAGAAAACTTTTTGAATGGGCAAAATTGATAAATAGTGCAAGAGTAGATGGCAGAGAGCTTTCTCCGCTTGAAAAATATTTATATGCCTTTATTACTGTTTCAAACTACTATGAATATAGCATGGAAAATGCAGATGAAAGTCCATCTGTATCCAGGGCGCTAGTAAATGTGCTTACAGGTGATAAAATAGTATGTGTGGGCTTTGCTGAAATGTTATCCAGTGTACTAAATATGGTTGGAGTGCCATGCATAAAAGCCAGCGTTTTTATGGAAAGTGCAAAAACTGGTCACGCCGTATGTCTTCCATATATAAATGATGGTTTGTATAACTGTAATGGTATAGTTTATTCCGACCCAACTTCAAAAAATTTAGCCTATTCTATGATTGCTTTAAAAGATTTTGCTAGTGTGTTTAGCAATATATCCTTTGTTCAAAATGGGCTTGGTAGTGACGGAAAAAGAACATTATTAAATGACTATTTACAAAAGTTAAAAAATTTACCTAAAGAAGACCTAGATATACTTACAAAACTAATTCAGGAAAGTAAAAGTGAACCAGATGTTCTTACCTTTGAAGAAATTGGTGAAGAAAATTATCAAACCTTTAATGATATAATAAAAAAGGTGTTGGAAGATAAAAAACTTTCTGAATTAGAAGTCAACTTTGTAATGAAATATAATTTTCCCAATATAGATGCGTTCAAAGAGGAAGTTTACAGGCATTCAAAATTGGCAACTATGCAAAATCAAAAGAATTTTAGAGAAGTAATTTTAGATCATATTCTTCATAACACTCAAAGGGCAGTTTATAGACATAAACATACCAGAGATGATACCCTTACAAAGCTTTCAGGCACTGCGGACTTTTCTCAGGAAGCTCTTGTAAATGTGTTTAGAAGCATGGGAAAACCTGAGCTAGTGGCAAGGAAATTCACCTCGGCTTTCATAGCAAAGGCAATTGAAGAACTTTGCAAAAGCGAGGAGTATGTACATCCAATGTACAAACTAAACTTAAAAGCACCTACAACAAACTTTTTTGTTCAACGGCTTAAAGAATTACAGCAGGCAACAAAAACTCAGCAAATTCCAATTACCTTTGAAGAGGCAAGCAAGGCATATTACGAGGCTAGAATAGATTATAAACTTGGAAAGATATCTAAAGAGTCTTTTGAAGACATTGAAAAAATGTATGATGAAAAAATAGAAGTGGAGGACGATGCCCAAAACGCCAAATCCTTTATTAAAGAAGAGTTAAATAAAAAAGTTATGGATAAAGGGAGTGGAAAGGAATAAAAAAACAAGCATTAAGGTTTGTAGTCTTTGAAACTAGCAAAAAAGATAGTGATATAAATTGTTTTCACTATCTTTTTGTATTAGTTTGAAAAAATGAGTGACTAATACCTGTTTTTATTTAAAAAATTTCTCTTCCAAACCTATCTGTAAATATTGGGCAGGGGTACAGAGAACCACCGCAACAACGATTGCAACAATTATAGTTGCTACAACCACGGTAACATCTAAATGAATCAAACCTTAAAAAGCTTAAATCGTTTAGGCTAGAAATAACAAATTCGTTCATAAAACTTACTCCTTTTTCTTATGAGTAAAAGTTTGTTTAAAGGTCATCTTTTGTTTAACTCAAAAAGGCATTTTGCCCACAAATTTAAACAAAACTTCCACTATCATATTATGTAAAACTAAAGTTATTGTTTACTTTAGATATTGACAATAGGCCTAAATTATGATATCATGTAAATGTAAATTAGGAGGATATATGGCAAGAGGTGATTATTTTAGTGGTTACAAAGAAGAGTATATTTATGATGGGCTTTTTAATTTAGATAAAGGAATTAAAGATGAGATAAGTAAGTACTGTTATTTAGTGGGCATGTTGGATGATTCTGATATAATGGCTAGATTTTTTGACTATTATTATGATTTATACTTTGCAACTGGCGATCATTCAAGTTTAAAACTTCATACTGGTGGGCCTAACCATGTTGAAATAACGCTATTTGATAAAACTTTTACTTCAAAAGAGTTTGATAGGCTTAAAGATATTGAAATAGTAAATTTAAGAGATGTAATAATGGTGTTCGATTATTGTGGAACAGAACTTGATAGAATTTCAAAAGAACAAGGCCTAGACTACGCTAAAAAAAGTGAACTTGGCAAATTAATGACTAAGCTTAAGGGCTATATAGATAGTACTTTAGATGGAAAAATACCAGAGCGTTTAGATGTTGACTTTAGAGAAGTAATTGGTGAGGAAACTTATAAATATTTACAAGACCAATGTAGATACAAAGGGCTTAAAGCAAAACTTATTGCAGAGGGAAGAATTCCACCAGAATCTTATATAATTAAGTATCCAGAAAGATATAGCGAATTTGAAGCAATGCTTCCTGAAATATTAGAAGCCTATGCTAGTGTATATCAAGAAGAGAAAAAGTTAAAAGATTCTGCACTTACAACAGAATTGACCGAGCAGAAATTAACACGACACTTATATGAAGCAAAAAAAGAACTTGATGGTTTAAAAGTTAGAGCAAAAGACCGCAAGGCTTTAAGAGGAAAAACCAAACAAGAAAAAGTCGCCATAAAGCATGAAATTGAATTAGCAACTCTTAAAGGAGAGGCAAAACTTGCAAATGCTAGATATGAGCTAGCAAAAATGGAAGAAGATAGCAAAGAAACAACTAAAAGAATAGAAACATTAAAGGCAGAAGCAATTAGAAAAATAGCTAAAATTACCACTAAAAAAGCTTATTGGTCAGACTATCAACAATAATAAAAAAACTAACAAGAAAACTTGTTAGTTTTTTTGTATATCTTTATAAAACCTGTGCAAACTAAGCATAGGAGGTAATTTATGGAAGAAAAAAATAAAGGCGTATGTTGTGATGTTTGCGATTGTGAACATAATAGGCGTGGCTGTGATTGTTCGTTACAGGAAATTAAAGTAAGTAAAGGTGAAGTAGAAAACGGACATCACTTTTGCCAAAGTTATAAATGTAAAGAATAATTAATAATTTTAAAAAGCAAAAAAATAATAAAGGTTAGAATTTGGTGTATTCTAACCTTTTTAATTAAAAAAATAATTATTTTTTATTATATTTTATTAAAATTATATTTAAATTAAAAAAATTATTTAAAATTTAGTATGTATAAAAACATTTGACCATAAAAGTTTATTCATGATAATATATTAAAAAGGAGAAAAACTATGAATGTAATGTTTAATATATCTTATGGTTTATACATATTAACAGCAAAAACGGAAAAATTAAATGGGTGCGTTATAAATGTGCTATCACAAGTTACATCAACACCAAATAGAATTATTATTGCTATAAATAAAAATAATTTTACAACAGAGCAAATTTTAAAAACAAAAAAATTTAATGTTTCAATTTTAAATGAAGAGGCCAATTTTGATTTAATAAAAAGATTTGGTTTTGCAAGTGGAAAAAATGTCAATAAATTTGAAGATTTTTCAGATTATAAAATAGCTGAAAATGAAATTCCATTCATCACACAAGGAACAAACTCCTATATTTCAGCAGAAGTTTTAGAAGTTCGCGATTTAGGTACGCACTATGAATTTTTAGCAGATGTAACTAAAGAAGTTTCTTTAAATGACATACCTTCAATAACATATTCTTATTATCAATCGAATATAAAACCCAAACAGGCAAATTCAAATAAGAAAGTGGTTTATGTTTGCTCAGTGTGTGGTTATGTTTATGAAGGGGATCCTTTACCTGAAGATTTTATTTGCCCTATATGTAAACATGATGCTAAATATTTTATTAAAAGCGAAGCTTAAAAATTAAAAAAGATAGCAATTTAAATTTGCTATCTTTTAATTTTAGCCTTCATCAACTTCTGCGTGCTTTTTAGTGAATTGGCTGTTGTATAGGTCTGCATAGAAACCATTTTTTGCAAGCAATTCTTCATGCTTGCCTGTTTCTATAATGTTTCCGTCTTTCATAACTAAAATTAAGTCGGCATTCTTAATAGTGGAAAGGCGGTGAGCAATAACAAAACTTGTTCTTCCTTTAATAAGTTTATCCATTGCTTCTTGAATTAACTCTTCCGTTCTGGTATCAACTGAACTTGTAGCTTCATCTAAGATGAGCATTGGAGCATTTTCAACCATGGCACGAGCTATTGTCATTAACTGTTTTTGTCCTTGGCTTAAATTTGCATCTTCATCTAATACCATATTGTAAGAACCTGGCTGAGTTCTTATAAAGTGGTCGATGTTTGCCGCCTCGCACGCTCTATGAATTTCCTCGTCTGTGGCATCAGGTTTGCCATAGGCTATGTTTTCTCTAATTGTGCCTTCAAAGAGCCAGGTGTCTTGCAATACCATTCCAAATAGCGAGCGCACATAGCTTCGTTTCATATCCTGAATAGGCACGCCATCTATTAAAATTTCTCCAGAGGTAACTTCATAGAAGCGCATTAGTAGGTTTACAAGAGTAGTTTTTCCAGCTCCAGTTGGGCCTACAATTGCAACTTTCTGACCTGGCAGAGCAACTTCACTAAAGTTGTGTATTATTTCCTTATCTGGTGTGTAGCCAAAGCAAACATTTTTAAACTCTACTTTGCCCTTAAAGTTTTCTATAACTGCATTTTTGCCAGTTTCATCTTCTAGTTCTTTCTCTCCTAAAAATTCAAACACTCTCTCAGCTGCGGCTGCGGTAGATTGAAGAGTTCCTGCAATTGAAGCCACTTGTTGAATTGGCTGGTTGAATTGATGGATATATTGTATGAATGCTACAATAGAGGCAATAAAGGTTATGTCGTTTAAAGCAATTGCTCCGCCGATGATACAAATTACAACATAACTTATGTTTCCCACAAAGTTCATCATTGGCATCATAAGACCAGAGAAGAACTGTGCTTTATATCCGCTTTTGTATAGGCTGTCATTAATTTTATCAAATTTCTCTTCAGCTTTTTCTTCACCGCTAAAAACTTTTATTACATTGTGAGCAGTGTAGCTTTCCTCAATGTGGCCATTCATTTCGCCAAGAGAATTTTGTTGATTTCTAAAGTGTTTTTGTGAAATTTTCACAAATATCATCACTAACACAGTGCTAATTGGAACAGATATTAATGCTACAAGTGTAAGCTCCCAGCTGATTGTAAACATCATTACAATAATGCCTATAAGCATTGTAATAGAGGTTATCATCTGGCTCAAACTCTGGCTTAAGGTTTGGCTAATTGTGTCAACATCGTTTGTAACACGAGATAAAATATCACCAAAGCTGTGGTTATCGAAATATTTAAGTGGAAGTCTGTTTATTTTTTGAGAAATATCACGCCTTAAACCCTTTGATATTCTGGCTGTAACTTTTGCCATTATAAAGTTTTGAGTAAAGCTAAATAGCGCGCTTACACAGTATAGAACCACTAACCATAGCCCAATTGTTGTTATTTTAACAAAATCGATTGACGCGCCAGGCATTATTCCTAATATTATCTCTTCCGTTATTTGAGAAAGTATTTTTGGTCCCAATATTGAAAACACCGTGCCAGCACAGGCAAATATAAGTGCAATAATTATTGCTGGCCAATATGGCTTTAAGTGAATGAGGAGCTGTTTTATAGATTTTTTAAAGTTCTTTGCCTTTTCCCCTGTTCCAGCTCTTCCTGCTGGACCTGCCATTTTAGGAGCTTTCTGTTGTTCGTTTTTCATGCTAGTTCCTCCTTTGAAAGTTGAGAGTAGGCTATTTCTTGATAGATTTTACAGTTTTCCATGAGTTCTTTGTGTGTTCCCATTCCAACCATTTCGCCCTTATCTAAAACAATAATCTTGTTGGCATCCATAATAGTACCTATTCTTTGAGCAACTATTAGACAAGTGCTTCCAGAAATTTCCTTTTTTAAAGCCTTTCTTAATGCCTTATCTGTTTTATAGTCGAGTGCGGAAAAGCTGTCATCAAATACAAATATTTCTGGAGTTCTAACAATGGCTCTTGCTATGCAAAGCCTTTGCCTTTGACCGCCTGAAACATTCTTTCCGCCCTGAGAAATAGGGTAGTTTAGTCCGCCTTCAAGTTTTTCAACAAAGGAAGCCTGAGCTGTTTTTAATGCAAGTTTAACTTGCTCATCACTTGCGTTTTCATCGCCATATTTAATATTTTCTTCTACCGTTCCGCTGAATAGGAAACTTTTTTGAGGCACATAACCTAGTTTTTCATACAGCGCTTTTAAATCGTATTCCTTAACATTAATTCCGTCTACAAGCACTTCGCCTTCTGTGGCATCGTAAAAGCGAGGAACTAGGTTTATTAGCGTGCTTTTTCCGCTACCTGTAGAGCCAATGAAGGCGACAGTTTCACCTTTATTTACAGTAAAGCTTATATTTTTTAGAACATAGTCATCGCTATCTGGATATTTAAAACTTACATTTTTAAATTCTATTGTGCCTTCTTCTTCAGATGTTGTAATAGTGCCGTTTACTATTTTATTTTCTGTTTTTAAAACTTCATAAATTCTGTTTCCAGACACAAAGCCTCTTGGAACCATTATGAATAGCACGGATAGCATTAGAAAGCTAATTAATACTTTCATAGCATATTGTGTAAAAACAGTTAGGTTAGGTAGGTCTAAGCTTCCTCCAGCAATTAGGTAAGCGCCAACCCAAACTACTGCAAGTGAAAGTCCGCTCATAATAAGTTGCATGCCAGGGGTCATGATAGAAAACATTCTATTTATGAAAAGGTCAGTGTTGGTGAGTTCTGTGTTTACCTTATCAAACTTTTCTTCCTGAATTTTTTCTGCGTTGTATGCTCTTACAACTTTAATACCAGTTAGGTTTTCTCTTGTTACGCCATTTATTTTATCTGTGAGTTTTTGCATCTTTTTAAATTTTGGTGATACGAAAGAGAAGATTGTAATTAAAATTATAAGAAGTAGCACTATTGCAACTGCTGTTATCCAACTTAGCGTTCCACTTTTACCAACAATTTTAAGTATTGCACCAACTGCTATAACAGGAGCGGAGAGTGCCATTCTTAAAAACATGGTTATAACTTGCTGAACTTGAGTTATATCGTTTGTTGTACGCGTCATTAAGCTTGCGGTTGAAAATTTCTCCATTTCTTCCATAGAAAAGGAGTTCACCTTTGTAAAAAGTGCACGCCTAACGCGTTTAGCAAAGTCTGCTGCAAGGCGCGATGCTAGATAGCTTACAATTATAGTTGAGGTTACAGAGCCAGCAACTATTCCTAACATCTTTAAACCTTCAATTAATATTTCATTTATTGTGCCTTGATTTTGAATTAAAGCTACAATATTTCCCATGTAGTCGGGAAGTTCGAGGTCTAATAAAGCTTGGCAAATGACAAAGCCAACTATAAATACAATAGTTATCCAATCTCTTACTCTAAGATATTTTAATAGTTTTAGCATAATTTTATCCTTTCTTAGTAGTATATTTTTTAATCTTGATTATCATTCCTATTTTCATTAAATTCTTTATCTTTTTTGTAAGGAAGTTTTGTACACAAAAAGTAGGTGAGCAAGCCGAATGCTGTGCTCATTAATTTTCCTAAATACGATGCTCCAAGTTGTCCCCAAAAATTTTCTTGAAAACCCGTTATAATTGCAACTATTCCAAAGTATATAAGCGAGTTTATAACACTTGCAATTAAAATGTTAATAAGCAGATTTAAATATACATTTATTTTTTTATGCTGGAAATACTCAAAAAGTTTGATGGAAAGCATTAATGCAACAAAGGTTGCTATTACGCTTATAGCATAGGAGGCAAAACCCCAAATAATGTTAGAGGCAAACCCACTAGATGCCCAGGAAGCTATAAACTGAAGTATAGCTGTCAGCATTATAGAACCCATTGCACTAAAAAGTAGTGTGCATGTGCACTTTTCGCCATAATTTATTAAGCACAAAAAAATAACGAATACAAACACGGTATACACAACAGAATCTATTCCAAAAATCAAATCTCCAATTTGAATGCCATAGTCACCAACATTATATACATTAGAGCCTATCGCCGAGCCTATGCCAATAACAAACAGTGCATCTTTACCCCAAAGCCAGTTTGCTAATATAAGGGCTCCAAAAACTAAAACAGCAGTAAGAACAAGATATAAAAAGTCCATTACAAGATTGTACAACTAAGTTAAAAATAATGCAAGAAAAAACGGAAAACTTTTTAAAATTTTCCGTTATTAAAAGCTAGATGCGCTATTGGTCCAAAACAAATTTTTTAAATAGGGTAGGCCGTTGTTATAAAGGCTATTATATCCCCAATAAGAGGAACCAAGCGTGTTTGCAAAGGACGAAGATTTCATACTTGATAAAGAGTAAATTGAATAGTTTGTAATTCTATTTGTTGTTATAGAGAAAATATCATTAGATTCTCTTTGATATTGTTCATCATCCTTTCCCTCTTGAAATTTTACTCTGTAACTGTAGTTTAATTCCACCTTACTAGATGTATAATCTAAAAACCAATGTCTATTGTCAGTTTCTGGATTTCCATAGCCTACAAAATCATTAAAATCATAGGCTACATTTTTATAAGCTTGGTTGCTTTTGTTAAGTAAATTTGTGCTAGTTGTTGTAGGACTAAGAGAACCGCTTGATTGTTCTTCATAATCCAAGTGCAAAGTGTAATTATAATTATTAGAAAGATTTGAAGTTGTTGCATAACTTGCCGAACTAGAAGTGTTTATATTTCCGTTTATACCAGAGAAATATATATCTTCATCAAATACTATAGTAGAGGTGTAAGTTTCCTTATATGAACTAGAAAAGAATATTGAACCGCCTACAGTTTGGTGTGGACTATGTGAATGAAAAACAAAAACATTTGTTACAGTAGTTCTAACTTTTCCACCTGTAATTGTGCCAGTATTATAGGAATTCTTTACCGAGACATTGGAATTTCCTACTATGCCTCCACTATAAGCGGTTTTTGTCTCTCTTTTAATGGTGTAATTATCAGAATATACATCTAATATGCCAGTAACTCTGCTTGTTCCAGCTTGTATTGTAGCTTCTTTACTATAATCTATATCTAAACCTATTGTATCATTTGTTGTATTAGTTTTAGCTTTTGCAGTGATGTTTGCTGTGTTATAGCAGTTTTTTATAGTTCCGTTTAACCCAGATATTCCTCCTGCATAAGAATCGCTGGAATTAGTATTTCCTGCAGAAATAGTACCAGTGTTAAAACATTGGTCTATGGTTGCAGTGCCTCCGCCTTGTATGCCAAGTATTCCTCCAGCCTTTGGGCTTGAATTAGAGTTGTTTGTAACGCTTGCATAGTTCCCGCAATATCTAATTGTTGTGTTTCCTGCAACATAGCCAACTAGTCCGCCTGTTTGAGAGCCTCCTGTTCCAGTTGAAGCCGTTACAGTGCAACCAGCATTAAAGCATCTTTCTATAACTGAGCCTTCGTAGGTCGAGCCAGCAATTGCTCCAGCACTTTTCCCATTTGCTGTTAAATTGATAGAGCCATTCATAATAATTAAATTTTTTACCGTTCCCTGCAAATATCCAAAAAGACCAATGTCTCCATTATTGTTTGTAGTGTTACTAGAAATATTTAAGTTTCTAATGCTTTTTCCATTGCCATCAAATATACCTTTAAAGTAGTAAGCAGTGCCATAACTCATTCTGCCTATTACGGGCACACCACTTGCATCTATGTTATTTGTAAGTTCAAAATATTGACCAGAGCATTGATTTCCAGAGTTTACCCAGTTGGCAAGGGTGGTGAGGTCGGAGGTATTATTAATTTTATAAGGGTTACTGAAAGTTCCTGCTCCAGAAAGGTTTATTGCAGCGTCTGCCGTATGTATATGATTGCTATTAAATCCAATCAAAGAATATGCTAGTAGTAATCCTAAAATAAGGATACCTGCTAACATAATAAAATTTAAACCCTTATTCTTTATTATTCCCACAATTATATTTTAACCAGACTTATATATTTTTGTCAATAATTCTATAAAAATTTTTTTGCTTTTAAAAGTAGCATCAAGTTTTAAGTTAAAATTAAAAGCTAGATGCGCTATTGGTCCAAAACAAATTTTTTAAATAGGGTAGGCC
>ERZ1090861.1182-NODE-1182-length-13834-cov-5.940997_pt1 | contig 13834 bp, 12 predicted proteins | sample MGYA00478482_ERZ1090861 | MGnify/ENA primary metagenome ERZ1090861 (study PRJEB33644, sample SAMEA5815744) | chicken gut metagenome | biome: Chicken; feature: Gastrointestinal Tract; material: Caecum | place: Ireland | collected 2019-01-01 | study: A study of... | reverse complement strand
GCTATATTTCCCGGCTCGAAAAAAAGATTATTCAGCGGCTCCGGAAAGAAATCTCCAAAATGGTGTGATCGTTCTCTGCCTGCCTCTGTAAGCCCGCGTTTTCCGGAAGTTCCGAAAAAAATGCGTTGCCGCGCAAATATTTTTTTCTGAAACCGCACATACTCTGAAAAAGAATCCTCGCCGGCGTTTACATAAGAAGGAGGATACAGGTATGATGCAGAAAGTGGAAATTTGCGGCGTGGATACTTCGGGACTTCCCCGGCTGACGGCAAAAGAGAACGAAGCGCTGATGAAAAAACTGAAAACGGGCGACAGGGAAGCCCGGGAAAAGTTCATCATCGGGAATATGCGTCTCGTTCTGTCCCTGGTCAAGCGCTTCTGGGCGAAAAACGCCAATGCGGACGACGTGTTTCAGGCGGGGTGCGTGGGGCTGATCAAGGCAATCGATAATTTCGACCTGAATGTGGGCGTAAAATTCTCCACTTATGCCGTGCCGATGATCATCGGAGAGATCAAGCGCTATCTCCGGGACGGAAATTCTCTGCGCGTGTCGCGCAGTATCCGGGACACCGCTTACCGCGTTCTCAAAGTGCGCGAATCGATCGAGGAACGGGACGAGGAAGCGACCATCGAAAAAATAGCCGCCGAAATGCAGGTGGCGGTCAGCGAAGTCGTCTACGCGCTCGACGCCATTTCCGACCCCGTGTCCCTGTACGACCCGGTATATAATAAGGCGGGGGACACGCTGTTGCTCATGGACCAGCTCTGCGACGAAAAGAACAACGACGAGGTGTGGACGGAACACGTCGCCCTCGGCGAGGCGATGGAGCGGTTGGGCGAGCGGGAAAAACGAATCCTGTTTTTGCGCTATTATGAGGGGAAGACCCAGACCGAGATTTCCGAGGAAGTGGGGATTTCGCAGGCGCAGGTCTCCCGTCTGGAAAAAAATGCGCTCAACAATATCCGCCTGAATATTTCCTGATTCCCGCATTTTTGCAGGGCCTGTCATGGGTGCCGATCCGGCGCTTTTTGTCGGATATTTTTGCCGGAAAGGATTTTCCTCGGGGCAGGGTAGAGACGAACGGTCTCTACCCTGCCCCGGGATTTTTTTCGGAATAGGAAAAGGAGGGGTTTTGGGAATAATTTTTTGAAAATATCGATTCGTTTACTTGATTTTTGAAGCGGTTTGTATTATAATTTCTGAAAATACAATATGTTTTTTGTTTGAAAGACGCATTGGGGCGTTTATAATAGAATAAATGTCAGTAAGGAGGCGCTATGTATCGGTTCAGAGAAGGCTGTTATGCCGATGTGCGCAGGGAGCGCAGAGTGACGACCAACATCACGTTCAAGAACGGAGTGTTGGCGGAAAACAGGGAGCGGGTGACGGATGGCGCGTTTATCCGCGTGTTCGACGGGAAGATGTGGTATTATGCCTCGACGGAAAACCCGGACGAAGTGCAAAAGGAGCTGGACGGACTTTACGCTCTGGCTTCCCCCGATCCTGCGATCGCGGAACACCCCCTGGTGGAGCGGTTGGAGGTAAACCGGGACAAACGCATCCGGTTCGGGGACAATTCCGTGGAAGCGGTGTCGCGGGCGGAAAAACAGAAACTGCTCACCGAGCTGTTTCCGCTGATCGGAAAGTATCCCGAGGCGAAATTGTCGGTACTGCGCTATCTGGACCGCCACAGTGATTTTTCTTTTTATTCCAGCAAAGGGGCGGCGCTGGAATATGATTATCAGACTTGCGGAATCGTCACGCATATTTTCGTCGCGGAAGGAGAAAAGAGTTTTCAGTTCGGCGTTCAGAAAGGCGAGACGGATTTTGCGGCGCTCGGCGGATTTGCCGGGAAGCTCGACGACGCGATCAAAGAGGGAATCGCCTTCATGCGGGAGGCGGCGGAAGTCGTTCCCGGCGAGTCTCCGATCGTTCTCTCTCCGGAGGCGGCGGGCGTGTTCGCGCACGAATCGTTCGGGCATAAGAGCGAGGCCGATTTCATGCTGGGCAACGAGACGATGCGCCGGGAATGGCAGATCGGGAAAAAAGTGGGAAGCGATTGTCTTTCCATTCTCGAATCGGGCAATTATGACGGATGCGGATATGTGCCGTACGACGACGAGGGAACGAAAGCGAAAAGCAATTATCTCATCCGTAACGGGTTGCTGGCCGGGCGTCTGCACAGCGCGGAGACCGCGGCGGAACTGGAAGAGGAACTGACGGGGAACGCGCGGGCGATCAATACCAAATACGAGCCGATCGTACGCATGACGACCACGGTGATTGAGGGCGGGGACAAGACGCCCGAGGAGCTGATTGCGGGAATTAAGCACGGCTATTTCATCAAGACCATCAAACACGGCAGCGGTATGAGCGTTTTTACCATTGCCCCCAATATCTCCTATGAAATCGTGGACGGGAAGATTGCGCGGCCGGTAAAGATTTCGGTGATCTCCGGGGATGTATTCGAGACTTTGGGGCTGATCGACGGACTTTCCCGCGAGGTGGAAATTCTCTGCTTCGTCTCGGGCGGTTGCGGCAAGATGGAGCAGTATCCTCTGCCCGTCGGCTTCGGCGCGCCGTATGTGTCCGTTTCGCGGATGAAAGTGCAATGACGTTGTCAGGGCGCCTTGCGGGCACGCCCGCAAGGCGCTGCGGATAAGAGAAAGGAGAAAATCGAAAATGGGTATCATCAAAGAAAAATATATGCTTTCTTCCAGGCGTGAAACGGTGGCTTTGTCCGCCAGCGCGGTGAAATCGGTGCGGTTCGTCGACGCGCGCAAATGCGGCTATCGTGTGTCGGACGGACGGCATATCGGCATTTTCGGCGTCGCCGGAAACGCGACGCCTGAACAGGAGGCCTGGAAGCGGGCGGAAGAAAATCTGGCCAATCGCATTCCGTATTCCGTGCAACCGTCCGCAAACCGTTCGGAGCACGTCGATGTCTCGGGCGGTGTGTTGTCCGAAAAGGAATTTAAAGAAGCGGCGGAGTCTTTTGCAGAAACGCTGAAAAAGCGCTTTCCCGGATTCTTGTTCGGGAACGACATTTCAAGGGAGGAAGAAGAAGTCCGGCTGGTCAACGACGTCGGCCTGGATCTTTCTTATAAAACCGCTTATTATACCGTCAGTCTGTTGATGAGCGATAAAAATTCCGCCGGGCTGTTCGATCTCGGGTATGAATATGCGGGCAGAGAGTTCGATATCGAGAAAATGTGCGCGGACATTGCGGAGCTCGAGCGCGCCTATCGTACGCCCGCCGACATCGGCGAGGGAGAGCACATTGTGTTTTCGTCGCCGTACGATCTCGGGTTCGGAAAATTGGTGGAGGGGATTCTTGCCGATTCCTATGCGAACGGAACGGGACTTTTTGCCGAAAAACGGGGAGAGCAGGTATTTGACGATCGCGTGAGTCTGTATGAGGATCGCAATCCGGAAACGACGCTCGGGGTGCCGTTTTTTGACGCGGAAGGCGCTGTCCGGGACGGATACAGGAATTATGTGTTCAGAAACGGCGTGTTCGTATCGCCTGTCGCTTCCGAGTCGGACGCGGTGAAATACCGGCTTCCCGCCACCGGCAGCGCGATTGCGGAATACGACGGCGTACCGACGACGGGGATCGTCAATCTCAAGCCGGAAAGTTCGGGCAAGACGATGCGGCAGCTGACGGCCGGCGAGGAGGCGATTTATCTCGTCATGGCCAGCGGCGGCGACACGACGCCCGACGGCAATTTTGCGACGCCCGTGCAGACGGCGTTTTTGTGGCGGGACGGAAAATTTGTCGGAAAACTTCCCACGCTCGGGATTTCCGGAAATCTGTTCGATCTGTACGGAAAGAATTATCTCGGCCTGGCGGAAGATTCTCTTTCGCACACCGATTGCAAATCCTGTCATCCGTTGGCGGTCCGCATGACGGTGCGCAAGTAACCCGGAAGCGAAAAGAGGCGGAGGCGGCCCGGCAAAATACCGATCGGGGCGGAAAAGACCGAAAAAACGCAAAGAAACTGAAAAAGACGGGAAAAAGGCGTGGCAAAAGCCGCGCCTTTTTGCATATATTGTAGAAAGCGCTGAAAAAGCAAAAAGCAAAAAATCAAAAAGAAACAGAATCGGAGGCGCGTATGGAAATGAGTTTTTCGGATCTTCGTACCAAAGAGGTGATCAACACCAATGACGGCAGACGGCTGGGGAAAGTATGCGATATCGTATTCTGTTACCCTGAAAACAGGGTGATCGGCATTGTGGCGCCGGGCGGGAAAGGGCTTTCAATCTGGAAGAACGAGCAGTTCATCGATATGAAAAACATCGTAAAAATCGGCGACGACGTCGTTCTCGTCAATTTCAATATGCCCCAGAAACCTTGCGGCACCAAACCCGTGCGGGGGCGTTCCTGCTGTCCGCCTCCGGGAATCAATCCGCCCGATTGCGGCCCCGGCGACAGGAGAAGCTATGAAGAATACGAATGAGTCATAAAACGCACGGACGTATCATATATTGAATGGTAAATACGCAAAAGGGGTTTCATATGGACGAAAACAAGAAAATGGAAATGCGGGATGTCTCCCGGCTTCTGGAAGAATCGTATGTCTCCGGAAGCGGCAATGCCGCGGCGGGACAGAAAGGCGGTCAGGATAGTCTTAAAGACGCCCGCGGGAATGTGCGTGAAGAAATTTCCTATCCGGGGCTGGAAGAAATCGGGGAGGATCCGGCGGCCCTGAAAATTATCGCGCCCGCCTATGCCGGGGGCGAAGGGGAACTGACCGCAGTTCTGCAATACATATATCAACATATTATCTTTGAAAACTCGGGGTATCCGGAGTATGCGGACGCCCTTCTGAAAATTTCTCTGGAAGAGATGAAACATCTCGGAATTCTCGGCTCGCTCATCTGTAAACTGGGAGCGCCGCCCGTATATTCCTATCTGCCGCCTTATCCCATCAATTACTATTGCGCGCGTTCGGTTTCCTACTCCAAGACGCCGCAGAAAATGATTCTCGACGATATTCAGGGGGAACAATATGCCATCGATTCGTACGGGAAAATGCTCTGTCGGCTGAAAGACGAGCGGGTTGCCGCGGTGATTCAGCGTATCCGCATGGACGAAGAAAAACATCTGGCCGAATTCAAGCGGATTTTAAAAGAGCTGACTGAGGGAAAATGAGGGGCACAGGGGTTTGATGACGGGCAAACCGCCGTTTCCGGAAGGAAACGGCGCTTTGCGTTGAAAAACTTTTTTTGGTTTATTTCTGAAGATTTGGTTTCATGTATATTTCAAAGTTTACGGCATACAAAAGGGTTTCAGACAAGGCTGCCGGAAATCGGGACAGTCGGTGCGGGAATATCGTAGCGGATCCGCCGGAAGAGAAAACGGCGAAGAAGAAAAAGGGCGGAAGAAGAAGGGTCAGGGCTCGGAAAAGCCGGAAAACTCTGATTCTTCCCGCGGGTTTTCGAGGAGAAAATTCCAATAGCGGACGGGCATGTACGCTTTCATCTGCCGGATGTTCTTGCGGGAGGGGATGGAAACGGTCCGATAATATTTTTTCCAGAGCGTTTCAAACGCGTCTTCGGCGTCCGACAGGACAAGCTCCGCTTCGCCTGCGGGGACAACCGTCCATTCCCGCCCGTCGCATACGCCCGCAAGTTTTCTTTTCACGTCGTGAATGACGAAGGGAAAGGTTCTGAAGCGGGCGGCAAAGTGCGGCATCAGAAGTTCCACGACGTCGTTGTCCGGAGCGCACGGCGCGTAAAATACTCCGTTTGCCGTCTCCCGGAAACGCAGAAAACCCGTCAGGCGGTGCCGTTCCTGCCCTACCCGGTCGGACAGGTCCCTTACGCGGCGCACTTCGGGCGAAGCGAGCATTCCGCGAATGCTTTTCCCCTCCGTTACGAGCAGACGGATATAGAGGAAAGCCGCCTGTTCCCGGTCGGATTCGGGGGTACGGAGTACGCAGTCGAGGTCGTAAAGGCAATTTCTGTCCAGCGCTTTGAGCTTTTTCAGCACGCGCGCCGCTTTTTCCCGATCGGGCGCAACCTGTCGGAAACAGTCGTCCAAAGCAGGCTGGAAGGCAGAGGAAGAAATGATTCGCGCGTTTTTGTCGGCATAAGCGTCGAATACGGCGGTGAAAAATCCCTCCGGCGAACCGTCGGTGCAATAAACGGTGGACATGCTTCCTCCTTTTCCGCCCGTCGGGACGGCAGTTTTTTGTGTTTGTTCCGCACTTTTTGACGCCCGGAAATTTTGTCCGGAAACGGGAATGTTTCCGGGTCGTCCCGTCGGAGCCGCTTGGTCAGAATTGTCCCGTCAGAGCCGCCCGTGCCGTTTCGGGGGAAGAACCGAGCAGGAACTTCTTTTCTTCCGGGGAAGCGAGCAGGGACAGGGTTTGCGAAGAGGAAAGAGGCGTTTCCGCGTCGAAGAGGGAAAGCTGCCTGGCTCCGTCCGTCCGCTCGGCGAGGATGAGGGCGTTGCGGACCTTTTCCGGACTTCCCGCGCCGAAAAATTTGCCGTTGCAGGTGATGAAGTGCCGGGCGCGTTTGAGTACGATCCGCATTTTGGCGAGGTCTTCAAAAGTCAAAGCGGTATATTTTCTGGCGGCGACGATTTTATACGCCCCTTTGGCGCCGATGCCGGGCACGCGGAGCAGTTGTTCGACGCTTGCGCGGTTGATTTCCACGGGGAAATATTGCAGATTCCGGAGCGCCCAGGCGCATTTGGGATCGTATTCGGGAGACAGATTGCCGTCTTCGGCGAGAATTTCTTCGCAGGTGAATCCGTAAAAACGGAGCAGCCAATCCGCCTGGTACAGCCGGTGTTCCCGGAGCAGTCCCGCGCCGGTATCGGGAAGCAGAGAATCGTGCACGACAGGCACATAAGAAGAATAATATACCCGCTTCAGATCGTATTTTCGGTACATAAATTCGGTGAGCCGCAGAATCTGCCCGTCCGTTTCGGGGGACGCGCCGACGATCATCTGCGTCGTCTGTCCCGCGGGCAGGAATTTCCCCGTCCCTTTGCGCTCCTCTTTTCCCGTGCGTTTTTTGTATTCCAGCGCCAGCTCCTTTCTCTCTTCGGACAGCTGCCGCATGGGGGTGAACACGCTTTCCTTGGTCTTTTGCGGCGCCAGGAGTTTCAGGCTTTGTTCGCTGGGCAGTTCTACGTTGTAGCTCATGCGGTCGGCGTACCGCGCGGCGCGTTCGGTCAGAACGCGGTCGGCATGCGGGATGCCTTTGAGGTGGATATAGCCGTTGAATTTATATTCTTCGCGGAGTTTGCGTATGGTTTCCAGGAGCAGCTCCATGGTAGCGTCCGGCGAGCGGAATACCGCGGAGGAGAGAAACAATCCCTCGATAAAATTCCGCCGGTAAAACCCCATGGTCAGTTCGCAGATCTCCTCGGGGGTGATGCTTGCCCGGGGCACGTCGGCGCTTCTGCGGTTGGGGCAGTAGCGGCAATCGAAAACGCAGTCGTTGCTCATGAGAATTTTCAGGAGGGAAATGCACCGCCCGTCCTGCGTAAAGGAATGACAGATGCCGCCGACGGAGGCGTTTCCCGTCCCGTCTTTCGTGTTCTTCCGCCGGGAACCCGACGAGGAACAGGACACGTCGTATTTTGCGCCGTCGGTGAGTATTTTCAAACGTGTTTCGTCAATCATGTCCCGCCTCCCGGATGTTTTTCAGAGCGCACTGTTCCGTTTTTCTTTAACTATACCACTTTCCCGTCATAAAGTCAAACATTTGTTTGCATAAAACCATATTTTTCGGAAAAATTTTTTATCGGGAGAAGAGCGGGAAAGCAGGGGAAAACTCGGGAGGTGGGGTGGAAAGGGCGCGGAGAGGAAGAGAGTACGAAAGGGAAAAGGAGAGGAGAAGGACGATGGGAGGGGAGAAGGAGAGGAGAAAGGGGAAAGACGAAGGAAAAGCAAGGAGGACGGAAAGAGGAGAAGGGAGGCCGGGGAATGAAGTATGCCGGAGAGAAGGGGGCGAGCGGAAGCAAAGAGAGCAACGGGGAGGCGAAAGGGGAAAAATCGGGAAAAAGCGTGAAAAATCGGGAATCGGATATCGGCGGCAATGCAGACTTGACAAGGAATGGGAAATCGGGTATAATGTAGAAAATTTCACTTATATTTCACGGCGTTGTGTTACAGACTTAACCTTTCGGGGGTATATTTGTGAATAGTGAAAAAATAAATCCGCATGATCAATGCAGAGGAAAAAATATGATGAAAATTCTGATTGTGGACGATGAAGAGATGATCCGGAACGTGCTCAGAGAGTATGTGGAGTTCGAGGGGAACGAGGCGTTTGAGGCGGCGGACGGCATGGAAGCCGTAAAGATGTGCCGGGAAAATGATTACGACGTCGTGCTGATGGACGTCATGATGCCGCGGCTGGACGGTTTTTCGGCGGTGAAGGAAATCCGGAAGTTCAAGGACGTGCCCGTGATCATGCTTTCGGCACGCGGGGAGGAGTACGACAAATTGTTCGGCTTTGAGATCGGTGCGGACGATTATGTGACCAAGCCCTTTTCTCCCAAGGAAGTGATGGCCCGCATCAATGCCGTCACCAAACGCCGCGCGGCCGCCAGGACGGACAGCGGGAATGAAATTCTCAAATTCGAGGGCCTGGAAATCGATATGGCGGGCAGAAACGTCTATGTCGACGGCGAAAAAGCCGAACTTACGCCCAAAGAATATGAATTGCTCTTCTATCTGGTGCGGAATAAGGGAATCGCGCTCACGCGGGAAAAGCTCCTGTACGACGTCTGGGGATTTGATTTCTACGGGGACGACCGCACGGTGGATACTCATATCAAAATGTTGCGGGGGAACCTGAAAGACTACCGAAAATTTATCGTCACGCTTCGCGGACTCGGGTATAAATTCGAGGTGTGAGGCCGGGCGGACCGGAAAATTTCCGGGAGGAGTTCCGAGCTGATCGTAACGGGCGCGGGAGCCGCGGGAGAGCGACGCCGCGCCGTTTTTGTCCGGCGCCGCGGATGCCGGCCGGGAGGAGCGGATGAAAAAGAGGGCGAACAGGGAAAAATTTGCAAAGAGGAGCAACCCCAGCATTTATTTTTTGCTGTGGGCGACCTTTTCCGCCTTTTCGATCCTTATTGTGCTGTTGTTCAGTTTTACGCAGAATGTTATGCTGAAACAAAGCTACAAATCGGAAATCGCGTATAATCTCGCGGCAAACGGGAAAGCAATCCGGCAGGAACTGGAGAATTATACGGGCGTTGAATACAGCGCGTTTGTTCGCTTTCAGGCACAGCGTTATAACCTCGGGGTCTATATTCTCAACGCCGACGGTTCGGTGATTTTTCCGGTGGAGGGAAATACGGAGACGGACATTTCCCAGCAGCTCGGTTTTCCGGAAAAGACGGAACGGCTGATCGAGCGGCTGGAATCGGCGGAAAAAAAGGAAGTCCTTTATGAGGACCCGGACGGATTTTACGTTTACGGCGCGGAAATGACCGCTTATGATACGGAGCAGCCCAGAACGGTGTATCTGTATGTGTTCAAACCTTTGCAACTGATTGAAAGAGTCGTCACCGAGACCCATGTACGGACGTTTCTGATTGCGATTTTTGTGCTGGTGCTTTCGTTTGCCGTTTCCAGCGCGATGTCCGGCGTGCTGACCAAGCCGATTGCGGAAATGACCGAAAAGGCCAAAAAACTCGCCGCCGGGGATTTCTCCGTAGATTTTCACGGCCGGGCCTACGGCAGTGAGATGGAACAGCTCGCGCAGACGCTGAATTTTGCGAGGGATGAAATTTCCCGGTCCGACTGCATGCAGAAAGAGCTGATCGCCAACGTTTCCCACGATTTCAAAACGCCGCTGACCATGATCAAAGCGTACGCTTCCATGATTCAGGAAATTTCGGGGGATAACCCCGAAAAGCGCACAAAGCATACCCAGGTGATTATCGACGAAGCAGATCGGCTGACTTCTCTCGTCAACGACGTGTTGGATTTGTCCAAGATGCAATCGGGAATTGAGGTTCTGAAACCCAAGGTTTTCAATCTGTCCGAATATACCGGGGACGTACTTGAAAAATTCGGCTATCTGTCGGAAAAAGACGGATATCGTTTCATTACAAAGATTGAAAAGGGGTTGTTTACCCGTGCGGATCCCATTAAAATCGGCGAGGTGCTGTACAACCTGATCGGCAACGCCGTCAACTATACCGGCGATGACAAACAGGTGACGGTGGAGCTTTTCCGTCTTCCCGACGGAACCGTCCGTTTTTTGGTCTCCGATACCGGAAAGGGCATTAAGCCGGAAGAAATTTCCAGCATTTGGGACAGATATTATCGTTCGTCCGAAGCGCATAAGCGCCCCGTAAAAGGAACCGGATTGGGATTGTCCATCGTCAAAACCATTCTGGAAAAACATAATTTCCGTTTCGGTGTGGAAAGCACGCCCGGAAAAGGCAGTACCTTTTATGTGATTTTCCCGCTCGCCGATCCTTTGGATACGGAATAGAAAATATGGTTTCCGTAGGGCAGGGCTTTGACGAGATAAATTCAGGAGAGTGCATTCTCATTTTGTCGTATAGGATTTGACAGTTATATTTTATCGGTAAAACAAAGGAAGGCGTCCGCATGAAACCGGATGCCTTTTTTCACAGTTGACAAGCAAAGCGTGTCTGTGATATAATAAGATAAATAAAAGAAAAAGACGAAATTGGAGGAAAATTTTCCTCTGAACCGGGCTGCTGCTGTTTTTTGAGAAGCATTGATAAGGAGAAATTTTCATGAAAAAAGCGTTTGGTTTTGTCGCCGTTGTGTTGTCTTTCTGTATGGCTTTGTCCGCCTGTATGGGCGGGAAAGGCGGGAGCGCCGATTCTTCTTTGGCTGCTTTTTCCGATTCGGCAACCTCGTTTCCTTCGTCCGATTCTGACTCGTCTGAGGACAGTTTATCCGCTGGCCCGGCGGGTTCGGACAACGAGGAAACCGGCGATTCGGTATCGGTCGGGGCAGAGAAGAAAATACTCATTTTGGAAAGCGGTGAAACGGCATCCGGCTTGTCTGCCGTTTTGCAGACCGAAGGTTTTATGGCCGAAACCGTCCTGCTCGGAGATACGGCTTTGCCGGAAACGCCGGAATCTTTGTATGATTTATATGATCAGGTTATTCTGAACGATGTTTTTCTCGAAGAACTGCCGGAGGGGTTCGGGGAAATTTTATATTCCTATGTATACGACTTCGGCGGCGGACTTCTGACGGCCGGAGATAACAGCGATGTTCCGATGACGGAAATTTATGACGGGCTCGGGCCGGAAAATGCGGCACTGAAAGAATTATTGCCCGTGGAGGCTGCTCCGGTGCAGTCGTCGCTCGGTTTAATACTGCTTGTCGATCTTTCGGGAAGTATGTCTTTACGGGTCGAGCTGGTGAAACAAGTTGCGCAATCCTGTCTCAATGCGCTTTCGGACAGGGACAGAATGGGTATCATGACGTTTTCCGAGGATTCCGAATTGCTTTGTCCGTTGACAGGGGTTGCGGAAAGTGAATCGATCAATAAAGCCATCGAAGAGATGGAGGCTCAGGGCGGCGGGACGATTTTTTCCGCGGGAATAACCCGGGCGGGGGAACTGCTTGAAGCGGAGACGGATATATATAAGAGGCATATTATTCTGATTACGGACGGGGCGTCCGGAGAACCGCAAGAGGAGTACTTTGCCGCAACGGAAAATAATTACAGACAGAAGGGAATTACGATGTCTGTTCTGCTTTTGGCTCAGGACGCGGGCGATTCCGTCATGGAGCAGCTGGCCGAAGCGGGCGGCGGAACGATCTATGCCGACGAACAGTCCGATTATATTGCCATGAGAATGAACGAAGAGCTGAACAGACCCGAACTTCGTGAATATGGCGGGGAGCCCTTCCGCCCCCTCATTTCCGAGCCCGACTCTCCGTTGTTGGAAGGGGTAGAATATACCACGGATGAAAGGGGCAGGTGTTTCATGACACCCGAATTGAGAGGTTTTTGCGGCGCGGCGGCAAAGTCGGACGCCGAGGTGATACTGTCCTGGGAGTTTGGCGCGCCGCTCTATGTGCGCCGGGCGCTCGGTAAAGGTGTGGTGGGCAGTTTTCTGTTTGATTTGTATGGCGGCGGCTCGGCACAGTTTCTGACAGGCGCAGGCGGAATACAATTTGTTTGCAACGCCGTGCTGGATTTATTGCCCGGTTCCTCACAGGGCTGAAGAGGGAGAAAATACGTGAGATGCAAATGGGTTGACTGCACTTTCGCAGGCACTCGGCAAGCCCCGTAAATCCATGATTCCGGAGATTGCTTCCAACGGTAAAGTGGCAAAAGTCCGGGATACAGGACTACAATATATTAACGCAAAAATAAAGAGAAGTCCCGAGAGGACAGGAGGTGTCTGCATGATCGATATGAGCGTCATTAAAAAATCCGATCCGGAACTGTATGCCGCGATGGACGCGGAACTGAAACGGCAGCGGGGCAATCTCGAGCTGATCGCCAGCGAGAACATCGTTTCCCCCGCAGTGCTTGCGGCGGCAGGGTCCCATCTCACCAACAAATATGCCGAAGGATTGCCCGGGAAGCGGTATTACGGCGGCTGTCAGTTTGTGGACGTTGCGGAAAATCTTGCCCGCGACCGGCTGAAAAAACTGTTCGGGTGCGATCACTGCAACGTACAGCCGCATTCGGGGGCGCAGGCCAATTTTGCGGTGTATTTTGCGATGTTACAGCCCGGAGACACGATCATGGGCATGAATCTTTCGCATGGCGGACATCTCACGCACGGCTCTCCCGTGAACATCTCCGGAAAATATTTCAAAATCGTTCCTTACGGGGTTTCTCCGGAGACGGAACGGATCGATTACGAGGAAATGGAGCGCATTGCATTGGAATGCCGTCCGAAAATGATCGTTTCGGGCGCCAGCGCCTATCCCCGGGTGATTGATTTTGAACGGATTCGCCGTATTTGCGACAAAGCGGGCGCCTATATGATGACGGACATCGCGCACATCGCGGGCCTGGTGGCGGCGGGACTGCATCCCTCGCCCGTTCCGTTTGCGGATTTTGTGACCACGACGACGCACAAGACGTTGCGCGGCCCCCGCGGCGGCGTGATCATGTGCAAGGAACAGTATGCAAAACAGATCGACAAAGCCGTATTCCCGGGAACGCAGGGCGGACCGCTTATGCACATCATTGCGGCCAAGGCGGCGGCGTTCGGCGAAGCGCTGACCCCCGCATTCCGGGAATACCAAAGACAGATCGTGGCCAATGCGGCGGCGATGGCGGAGGAATTCACCCGGCAGGGAATCCGCCTGGTCTCCGGCGGCACGGACAATCACCTGATGCTGGTGGACCTTCGCGGCACGGGCGTCACCGGAAAAGCGTTGGAATCCATGCTCGACGAAGTGCATATCACGGTGAATAAGAATACCGTTCCGTTTGAAACGGAATCGCCGTTTGTCACCAGCGGAATACGGGTCGGAACCCCGGCGATCACCTCGCGCGGCATGAAGGAAGCGGAATGCGTGAAAATTGCCGGCCTCATTACCCGCGTCATCCGGGAAAAGGAAAACTGCTTCGGCGAAGTTTCGGCGGAAGTTTCCGCTCTGTGCGCCCGTTTCCCCATTTACGAGGGGGATATTCTTTAAGAAAAAAGCGCGGAAAGCATGCGGCTTCGGAAAGGACTTGCGTGAACGCGCGACGGAACCGGGAAAGGCGGCGCGGCTGTTTTTGACGGGACGGTCGCGATCTTGGGTTAAGGAAGACGGTTATGGCAGACAGTTACGGCGGGGGCGGCGGTTTAGGGGAAAAAACACAAAAACCCCCCCCCCGCCGGAGCAACAGGGG
>ERZ1090861.1181-NODE-1181-length-13836-cov-5.442784_pt1 | contig 13836 bp, 12 predicted proteins | sample MGYA00478482_ERZ1090861 | MGnify/ENA primary metagenome ERZ1090861 (study PRJEB33644, sample SAMEA5815744) | chicken gut metagenome | biome: Chicken; feature: Gastrointestinal Tract; material: Caecum | place: Ireland | collected 2019-01-01 | study: A study of... | reverse complement strand
CCGGGGCGTGCGGCGTTGATCGTCTCCCGGATTCTCTTTGCCGTGGCCTATCTCTTCGTCGGCTGTTCCGTGCTTATCGCAACGCTCAAAAACGTCGTAAAAGGCAGGATTTTCGACGAAAATTTCCTGATGACCGTCGCGTCAATCGGCGCCGTCTGTCTCGGGGATTGGGGAGAAGGAGTGGCCGTGATGCTCCTCTATCAGCTCGGAGAATTGTTGCAGAGCATTGCCGTGGGCTCGTCCCGGCGTTCGGTCTCCCGGCTCATGGAACTGAAAAGCGAATCGGCCACTTTGCTGGAAAACGGAGAGAGCCGCACGGTGAGGCCGGAGGAACTGCGCGTCGGGAATATCGTTCTGATCAAGGCCGGGGAACGCGTGCCGGCAGACGGAATTCTTCTCGATGAGCGGGCATTGCTCGATACAAAGTCTTTGACGGGGGAATCCGAACCGCGCGAGGCGAAACGGGAGGAGGAAATCCTGTCCGGCTGTATCAATGCCGGCGGCGTATTCCGGCTGAAAATAGTCCGGGCTTACGAAAACAGCGCCGTCAGGAAGATACTCGATCTCGTGGAAAATTCCTCTGCGCAGAAAGCGGCGCCCGAGAAATTCATCGCGAAGTTTGCGAGGTATTATACCCCCGCGGTCTGTATTCTGGCGGTGCTGGTTGCCGTCGCGGTGCCCGTCCTTTCCGGCCTTGTCGCCGGAGGGGGGTATGCCGCGTATTTCCGGCGATGGATTCAGAGCGCGCTCAATTTTCTCGTGATTTCCTGTCCGTGCGCGCTGGTCATTTCCGTGCCGCTCACCTATTTTTCGGGCGTGGGTTGCTGTGCCCGGAAGGGAATTTTGGTGAAGGGCGCCACCTATCTCGATGTCGCCGCAAAAATCCGGACCGTCGCGTTCGACAAGACGGGCACTTTGACCGAGGGCAGGTTTTCAGTCTCCGGAACGGTTCCCGCGGCGGGGTGTGACAGCCGGAAATTGCTGGAAGTGGCCGCGGCGGCGGAACGGGGCGCTGCGCATCCGATCGCGGGCGCTTTTGAGGAAATTTCGGTTGCCGCCGCCGAAGCCGTGACGGAAATCGCCGGAAAGGGAATCAGCGCGCGGGTCGGCGGACAACAGGCGCTGGTGGGTTCTGCCGCCTTCCTCGCGGAGGAGGGCGTTGCTTCGGAGGTGTTTGATTCCGTATGGACGCAGGTCTGCGTCGCGCTGGACGGGCAATATCTCGGCCGTGTGGAAATCGGCGACCGCCTGCGCCCCGAAGCCCGGGAGGCGATCGGCGAACTCCGGGCGCTGGGCATTGAAAGGATTGTCATGCTGACGGGCGACGGGAATACCAGGGCTGAAAGTATCGCGGCGGAAGCGGGAATTTCCGAAACGTATTCCGGTCTGCTGCCCGACGAAAAGCTGGAGCGGGCGCAGGAGCTTCGGCGGGAAGGCCCGCTGATGTATATCGGGGACGGCATCAACGACGCGCCCGTGATGGCGGCTGCCGATTGTTCGGTGTCCATGGGCACCCTCGGCAGCGCGGCGGCCGTGGAGGCTTCCGATCTGGTGCTCGTGTCCGACCGCCTGACGGCGATCCCCGAATGTATCCGCATTGCGCGCCGCACCCGTCGGATCGTCGCGCAGAACATCGCGTTTTCCATCGCCATGAAAACGGTGTTTCTGGCTTTCGGCGCGGCGGGGTGCCTGCCGCTTTGGCTGGCCGTGTTCGGGGACGTGGGAGTGATGCTTCTCGCGGTGCTCAATTCCATGCGCGTGCGAACGGGCGGGAAGAAAGACGTCCGCCAGCGGCGGAACAAAGCGGGCGCGTAAAACGCTTGCGCCGCGAAGCGGGAATATACCGGAGTCGGAAAATCCGCGAAAAAATTGCGGCGGAATGCCTTTTGCGAGGGTTTCGCCGTTTGCTTTTCCGTCGGAGATATGTTATAATATTCCTCATGGAAATTCGGATTGAAAAGACGCGAAAACAGGAAGCGGCGGCAGTGGCGGAAATGTATCGCCAGGGCAGCGCGTTTCTCCGCGCCCGGGGCGTGGACCAGTGGCAAAACGGATATCCCGCGCTGAAAGACGTGCTTTCAGACATCGAGGCAGGAATTTCTTTTCTGCTCTTTGCGGACGGGGAGCCTGCGGCCAGTATGGCGATCGTTTCCCGGGAGCCGACTTACGACCGCATTTACGGCGGGAATTGGCTGACGGGGGAGGGGCGCTACCTGGCGGTGCACCGCGTGTGCGTGCGGGACGGGTTCCGCCGTCTCGGCCTGACCGGCCGGCTGTATGCGTTTGCGGCAGAAAAAGCGCTGCAAGAAGGCTGCGTCAGTCTCCGGGCGGATACGCACGAAAAAAACATAGCCATGCGCGGCGCGCTCGCCAAAAACGGCTTCCGGGAATGCGGTCGGATTTTTCTCGCCGACGGAGCCGAACGGGTGGCATACGAAAAAATACTCACCAAAGAAGAGGTACGGGAAATGCAAACGGCGAAAAAAAGACTTGTGGTGGCGACGGGAAATGCCCATAAGCTCCGGGAGATCGCGGAAATTTTTCCGGACTGCGAAGTGATCGGACAGAAAGCGGCCGGATTTGACGGCGAAGCGGAAGAAACGGGGACGACGTTTGCGGAAAACGCGCTCATTAAGGCCAGGACCGCCGCAAAGGCGCTCGGCTGTCCCGCATTGGCTGACGACAGCGGTATCTGCGTGGAGGCGCTGGGCGGGGCGCCCGGCGTGTACAGCGCCCGCTATGCGGGCGGACACGGGGACGACGCGGCCAATCGGGCGTTGCTCCTGAAAAATCTGGAGGGCGCCGCCGACCGCAGAGCGTATTTCGAGAGCGCCGTAGCGCTTGTATATCCCGATGGCCGGGAAATCGTCGCCCAAGGGCGCACCTACGGGGAGATTTTGTCGGAGGATACCGGAGAAAACGGGTTCGGATACGACTGCATATTCAGAAGCGACGATCTCGGGAAATCTTTCGGCTTGGCTTCCGCGGAGGAGAAAAACGCCGTTTCCCATCGTTACCGCGCTTTACGGAATCTGCTTGAAAAATTGGGCGGAAGCCTGTAAAAAGGGGGCAGGTATGAAAACACTGGTGATTTTGTCCGATACGCACGGGCATCGGGAGGGAATAGAAAAGCTGAGAGGGCTCTTTGCGGAAAACAGCTGTATCATTCATCTCGGCGACGGAGCGGCGGATATGCGAGAGATTTCCGCCGAGTACCCGGACAAGACTTACGTCTGCCAGGGAAACTGCGATTTTTACCCTGCGCTTCCGGAATACGAACTGGACGTGGAAGGGGTGCGGATTTTCTTTTGTCACGGGCATAAGTACCGGGTGAAGTCGGGCCAGTCCCGGCTGGCGGAAGAGGCGAAACGCCGAGGGTGCCGCGTCGCTCTGTACGGACACACGCACAGGGCGTTGATTTCCGAAGAAAACGGAGTATTGCTGGTCAATCCCGGTTCCCTCCGGTATCCCGCCGGAGAGGGGGGAAGCTACTGCTATCTGACCGTCAGCGGGGAAAAGGTCGTCCCCGTCCTCGTCGGCGAATCGGTGTTCTGATTGCGCGGGAGCCGTGAGTTCGGACGGACCGGACCCCGGAGGTCATTTTGTCGAAAATACGGAAGCCCCGGACAGGGTTGAGATGAACAAGTTCAAAACAACGGAAGAGGCGTAAAAAATCCCTTCCCGCCGCACTTTGCGGCGGGAAGGGATTTTTATCTGCGGAAATGCGATTTTTCCCCCGGAGACGATTATTTTCTGACGCCGCTCCCGTGATTTTTTGTCCCGGTCAGGAAAAATCGGGAACGGGGGTATTCGTCGTCCTCCAAAATCGGGAACGGGGAATTATTCGTCGTCCTCTTCGGCCCGGCGTTCCGGCCGGAGCGCGATAACTTTTGCGATGACGCCCAGCACCAGTAAAATCAGCGTCGCGCAACACAGAATAATACAGGGGGAATAGTGGGACGGGAAGGTATGCGCCATGGCGAAAATCGTCAGGCAGGAGGCGATCTGCAGGATCATGGAGATAATTTGCAGAACGATGTATCCGCCTCTGGAATCGGGCCAATCCGTGCGGACAAACCGTTTGCAGATCAGGGCGCTGATAAATGCGAAGATGGCGAATATGGCGCCGACGCCTCCGATGACCGTAAGGATGGTAATTACGATTGTGATGGCAAAGGCGGAACCGTGAGTGACGCCGAACGCTTCGCCGAGACTGGAAGCGTTTTCGGTGTCCGGCATGGCGATTTTGGGAAAAACGGCGAAGGCAAAAAACAACAGATAAACCATGCATGCAAACAGGCAGAGAGCGGCGAAGACGTCGAGCGTCGCCGCAAGTTTGTATTTACGTTTCATACGCATCACCTCGTTTTGGACAGTCGGTTTTATGGACCGGACAGCCTGCATTTTTTTGCGGCTTTTTCTTTATTCGGAAATTTCAAACCCCCAGACATTTCGGAAAGTTTTTCCGGGAGCCAGATGCGTCATGTCCTTTTTTGTTTCCAGGTCGTCTGTGATTCCTTCCGTGGCGGGAAGCGCCGACCAGGGTTCCAGACAGATATAGGGGGCGTCCGTCTGGGGCGCGTGCCAGATTCCGAGATATTTGAATTCGGGATAATCCAGGGCAATTTGCCGGGAATCCGCGGTGTTTTTGATCAGGACGCGGCGGCAGGTATTGCCGAGGATGATGGCGTCGTTGTCGAACAGACTGTGTTCAAGGGGAAGCCGCACGCCGTCTTTCAGCGCAAAGGGCTGTGTTTTTCCCGACATGAATTTGTTTTTGGAAAGGGTATGCCAGGTCACCTGCGTGCGTTCGGGAAATTCCAGGTAGTAATTTTCAAACGTGCCTCCGCCGAACGGGATGTTGAATCCGGGATGCCCGCCCAGCGTAAAAATAAGATCTTCTTCGTTCGGATTGGTCACTTCGTAGGCGATATTCAGCCGGGTTCCGACAAGTTCGTAGACGATGTCAAAACAAAACCGGAAGGGATAGGATTGGAGGGAATCCTCGTCCTCCGTCAGGCGGAAGCGGAGCTTGGTCGCCGTGCGGTCCGCCAGCTGAAATACGCGGTATCTCGCAATGCCGTGCGGGAGCAGCGAGTAGCTCTTTCCGCGATAGGTATAGGTGTTTTTATACATTCTGCCGATGGTGGGGAAAAGATTGTACGCCCTGCCCGTCCAGTAAGCGGGATCTCCTTGCCAGAGGTATTCTTTCTCGTCCGGTTTGGTCTGGACGGATGCAAGCTGGGCTCCCGATGTGTCCACCGCGATTTTCATCACTTTATTTTCGATGGTGTAAATCATAATTGACTCCTTATTTGATTTCTTTTTTGTTGTCTGATATTATTTTATCACAGTTTGGAGCGTTTGTAAAGAGGGAAAATAAAAAAACTCCTTCTGCCCGCGTTATAAAAAACCGAAAATGCGGCAAGATGAAAGTGAGAAGTCGTATATTACAGATTTGACGGATTTTGCAGTGTTTTCCGGCGTGCGTTCCGTCCTTTCGCGAAAAAAGTCCCTTTTTTATCCGCAAAAGGGCCATTCAGGCGGCGATAAGCGCCGGGAAGGCTCGGAAAGTATCGGGAAACGCCGAAAACATCGGGGGGGAGGGCGAATTGTAAAAAATTTTTTGCAACTGTAAATAAAAAAGGACGAACTTATTACAAGTTTGTTACAAAATAATGCGGATTTTATTACAACTGTGCGGTATGATAGGGGCACAACGAAACAAGGAGAAAGAAATTATGAAATCGAAGAAATTTTTGGCACTGGCGCTTGCGGCGGTTACCGTGAGCACGATGGCGGCGTTTGCGTCCTGCGGGGAAGACGCGGACATCACGATTACGGGAAGTTCTTCCGTCTCTCCGCTCATGAGCGCGCTGGCGGAAGCCTATGAAGAGAAGAACGACGTCAAGATCAGCGTTCAGACGAGCGATTCCAGCGTCGGCATTCAGGATACGATCGACGGAAAAAATGATTTCGGCATGGCTTCCCGCGACCTTAAAGACACCGAAAAGGGCGTGGTGAGCAAGCAGATCGCGACGGACGGCGTCGCGCTGATCGTCGGCAAATCCTGTACGGTGAGCAACGTCACGCCCGAGGAAGTGTATGCCCTGTATGCGGAGGGCACGGCGATTCAGGAAGTGATCACGGGGGGCTATAACCGCGAAGCCGGTTCGGGCACGAGAGACGCTTTCACCGATCTGATCAAAGACGCGGAAGGCAACAAACTCAAAGATCTGGAAACGTTTGCGAGCGTCATCAACAACGTAAACGGAACGGACGCGGTCAAGACTTCGATTGCGAGCTCGTCCAATCTGATCGGCTATATTTCTCTCGGTTCGCTGGACGACACCGTCAAAGCGCTTACCTTCAAGGGCGTGGAGGCGACGGTTGCCAACATCAAGTCCGGCACTTACGAATTGAAACGTCCCTTCAACATCGTCTATCAGGAGGGCAAACTCAGCGAAAAAGCGCAGGCGTTTATCGACTTCATCATGAGCGACGAAGGACAGGCGATCGTCCTCGAAAAGGGATATATCGATATGAACTGATCGGCTTTGCCGGAATAAGGAAATCATGAAGAAAACCATATTGCAAAGAGAAAACAATCGGGAGACGGGGGCGGCGGCAGTCGCTCCCGCCTTCGGGCGTTCCGGGACGTCGGGAAAAGAATTGTCCGCCAGGATCATTTTTCTGATCTGCGCGCTCTTTTCCATCGTCGCCGTCCTCATGATCGTCTTTTATCTTCTGTTCGTCAGTATCCCCGCATTCCGCGAAATCGGCGTGTTCAACTTTCTGTTCAAAAAGCTCTGGAACTCCGACCGGTGGGCGGACGGGGGAAACCCCTCCGAGTATTTCGGTATCCTGCCGGAAATCGTCTCTTCGCTGGTCATCACCCTGGGCGCGGTGCTTCTGGGCGGCCTGCTCGGCGTCTGTTCCGCAATTTTCATGGTGTATTACTGTCCCAAAAAAGTCAAGGGACTCTATACCCAGCTCATTAACCTGCTTGCGGGAATTCCGTCCATTGTGTTCGGCTTTGTCGGGCTGGAAGTGCTGGTCAGGGGATTTCGGGAACTGTTCGATACGCCTTCCGGCATGGGGCCGCTGCCCGCGGTGATCGTCCTCGCGCTGATGATCATGCCGACGATCGCCTCCCTGTCCAGAAACAGTCTGGAATCGGTGCCAAAGGAGTACTACGAGGGCTCCCTGGCCATGGGAAACACCAAGGCGCAGGCGATTTTCAACGTCTGCGTACCCGCGGCGAAAAAGGGAATCGTCGCCGCCCTCATCCTGGGCGTCGGCAGGGCGGTCGGCGAGACGATGGCGGTGCAGATGGTCGTCGGCAACGCCACCAACTATTTCCCCACCGGGCCTTTCCAGGGGGTGGAGACGCTGACGACGATCATCGTCAACAACATGGCCTATTCCTACGGCCTGTGGCGGGAAGCGCTGCTCGCGGTCGGGTTTGTCCTCTTGTGCTTTGTGCTCATCATCAATGTCTGCCTCGGACTGGTTCAGCGGGAGAGAAAAACGGAACGCGGCTCCCTTTTCCACAGGAAATTGCAGGAACAGGCGGAACGGTATGCGCGCGAACATGAATTCCGCGCGGGCGGAAAAGTGCAGGAAGCGCTCCGGTGGGTGTGTATCTCGCTCGCGTGGTTTGTGATTGCGCTGCTTGCGGGCATGGTGATTTTCATCACCGTGCGCGGCCTGCCCAACCTGACGTTCCATTTCGTGTTCGGCGAGGCGACCAATACGCTCGGGACGTTGCGTTCGGCATTCATTTCCACTATCCTTATCATTTTGATGACGTTGCTCATCGCCCTGCCGCTCGGAATCGGCGCGGCGATCTTCCTCAACGAATACTCGAAAAAAGGAAGCTGGTATATCAAGCTGATCCGCCTGTTTGTGGACACTCTTTCGGGGATTCCCTCCATCGTGTTCGGTTTGTTCGGCATGGTATTCTTTACCGAGATCCTCGGCCGGCGGTGCCTGCTGGCGGGCTCGTTTACAATGGTGCTCATCATTCTTCCCACGATCATCCGCTCCACCGAAGAGAGCCTAAGGGAAGTGCCGGACAGCATGCGGGAGGCTTCGCTGGCGCTCGGCGCGTCCAAGGTGCGCACGATTTTCCGGATTATCCTGCCGACGGCGCTGAGCGGAATCGTCACTTCCGTCATCCTGAGCGTGGGGCGCATCATCGGCGAATCGGCGGCGCTCATCTATACGGCGGGCGCGTCCATGCTGGAGCCGGGCGGGTATCTGTCTCCCGGGGTTACGTTCGCGGTGATGATGTACGTCATGTCCAGCTCGGGCGTCGTGGACGGTTACGGACAGACCAGTCTTGAAAAGACGTATGCGACGGCGTTCGTCCTGCTGGTGATCGTGGCGCTTCTGAACGTACTCGTCACGGTGCTCGAAAAGAAGATCAAGCGGAAAATGCTCGGGGACGGCGGCGCAGAGAAAAGGAAAAAATTCCGGCTGCGGCCGTCGGTTGCCGCAGAGGCCGGGACGGAGGAAGCGGCAGACGGTGCGACGAAGGGGGAAGTTTCCGGCTCCGGAATCTTCGCAGACGGCAAAAAAGGAAGACAGATTGTATGAAAACGATTGAAAAATTCACATTTGAAAACAATGTCGCGATCGAAGTCAGGAAGATGAACCTCTTTTACGGGGATTTTCAGGCGCTGAAAAATATCGACATGATCGTTCCCGAAAAGCAGATCACGGCGATGATCGGGCCGTCCGGGTGCGGCAAATCCACTCTTTTGAAATCCCTCAACCGCATGAACGATCTCGTGGAGGGCTGTCGGGTGGAAGGCGGGATCCAGATCGGCGGGGTGAATATTTACGAGCGGACCATGAACCTCGCCATGCTGCGCAAAAATGTCGGCATGGTCTTCCAGCGCCCCAATCCCTTTGCGATGAGCGTATATGACAACGTCGCTTACGGCCCCAGGACCTTCGGGATCCGGCGCAAAGGGGAACTGGACGCCATCGTGGAACGGTCGCTGAAAGGCGCCGCCATGTGGGACGAACTCAAAGACCGCCTGAACAAATCGGCATTGGGGCTTTCGGGCGGCCAGCAGCAGCGCCTCTGCATAGCCCGCGCACTGGCCGTCGAACCGCAGATTCTGCTCATGGACGAACCGACGTCCGCCCTCGATCCCATTTCCACGGGCAAAATCGAGGAGCTGTGCATGGAGCTGAAAAAGAAGTTCACCATCGTCATGGTCACGCACAACATGCAGCAGGCGGCCCGTATTTCGGACAAAACCGCGTTTTTCCTGCTGGGAGAAATGGTGGAAATGGGCAATACCGAACAGATTTTTTCCGTGCCCGCAGACAAGCGGACGGAGGACTATATTACAGGGAGATTTGGTTAATTCTTATGCGTACAAATTATCTGAGCGAGCTGAAAGAGCTCAAAACGGATATTCTCCAGATGGGCTCTTATATCGAAGAAGCCATCAAAAATACATTGACCGCGCTGAAAAAGGACGATCTGATTCTGGCGCAGGAGGTCATCAACAAGGATTGCGTCATCGACGACGCCGAACGCACGATCGAGAACCTCTGTCTCAAACTTTTCCTGACGCAGCAGCCGGTGGCAACGGATATGCGCATGATTTCCGCCGCGCTCAAAATGATCACGGACATGGAGAGAATCGGGGATTTTGCTTCCGACATCGCGGAAATCATCACCAAGGGCGGGCGCTCGGGGACCGCTTATAACATCGAATTTATCGACCGGATGGGGGACGCCGTCGTCCGCATGGTGGACAGCGCCGTGCTCGCCTTCACCAATTCCGATCTCGAGCTGGCCAAGAAGGTCTGCAAGGCGGACGACGAGGTGGACGGCCTGTTCAACGGCGCCAAAAACGTGCTGTTCGACTGCATCCGCAAAGACGAACAGTTCGCCGAACGCGCGCTCGATCTCATGCTCGTCTCCAAATACCTCGAACGGATCGGAGACCATGCCACCAACATCGCCGAATGGGTCATCTATTCCATCACCGGTGTGCACGTCAATACCGAAAAGGGTTATTGATAATATTATATCGATAAAAAAATGCAGAAATCGTTCTTTTTTGACGGGGATTCCGTTTTTTTGTCGAGATAGAGATGACTTTCGCCCCGGGGTATTATATAATGGTAACCGAGGGGAAAGGCAAAGGTGTTTTTGCGGCCGGCCCGGACGGAAAGGTCTTGCGCCGGACGGATTGCGAGGTGATCGGATGAAAGGAACTGTATATGTATTGGAGGATGACGCCAGCATCGGCGGGCTCATCAGATTTTCTCTGGAAAGGGAACAGCTGGACTGTCATACGTTCGGCACCGTAGAGGAATTTAACGCGGGTTTGCGGAAAAAGATTCCGGATGTGGCGCTGCTCGATATCATGCTCCCCGACGGAAACGGCCTGGAAGTGCTGAAAGACGTGAAACAGCGCTGTCCGGGCGTCTGTTGCATTATGCTCAGCGCTTTGGGACAGGAAGGGGACAAGGTGACGGGGCTGAATCTCGGCGCGGACGATTATATTTCCAAACCCTTCGGGGTGATGGAACTCGTCGCGCGCGTGCGGGCGGCTCTCCGCCGTCAGACGGGCAGCAACGTCATCAAAATCGGGAAACTGGAGCTCAACAACGACGCGATGACCGTCACGCTGGACGGGCGGCTGCTCGATCTCAACAAAAAGGAGTTTGAACTGCTGCGTTACTGTATGCGCAATGCGGACATCGTCCTGACCCGGGATGTGCTCTTGACGGAAATCTGGGGGTATGTCGACACGGAGACGAGGACGCTGGACAATCACATTGCGAGGCTGCGCAAACTCGGCATCGATAATTTCGAGACGGTGTTCGGCGTGGGATACCGCTTTAAGAAGTCTTAAAAAAGACGGACGGATAGGGCAGGGATGCGACTATCCGTTTTTTGGCGGAAAAGAAGCGGCGCGGACGGGAGAGAAAAAGAGAAGACGGCACCGGGAAAATACCCGGAAAGGGATAAAGACGCGGCCGGAAGGGAGCGAGGATATGCGAAAGAAAATACTGTGGATTTCCCAGCTGATCATGGCGGTGGTACTGCTCATTTACGCTTTTTTTTCCACGCGGGTTTTTTATGAAAATCTCATCGACACGACCGAGGCCGATCTGAGAATTTACATGAACCTGTTTGACGAAAACGATTATGCCATCGACCAGCAGGGCGTGGAGGGATTTTCCGAACAGCTTTCCGGGCTTCGGGTCACCTTTATCGATACGGAAGGCAACGTACTGGCGGACAGCAGCAAAACCGATCTCGGCAACCATGCGGACCGGGAGGAGGTGCGGCTGGCTCTGTCCGGCGGTGACGGCTATTCCGTGCGCCACAGCGACTCACTCGGCGAGGACATGATCTATTATTGCCGGAAATTCACGGCGCTTTCCGGCGGAGAATACCTTGTCCGCATCGCCGTTTCCACTTCTTCCGAATGGCAGGTGTTCCGTTCCACCCTTCCGACGATTGCCGGATTTTTAGTGCTGGATTTTGTCATCTGCCTCTTGTTTACTTATCTGGAAACGGAGTTTATTCTGCGCCCCGTGCACAAGCTGGCGAAAGACGCCGCGCTCAATCTCAGACTCTCCACGCGGTATCCCGAATTGCAGCCGATCGTGGAAGCGCTGAACGCCCGGAACGCCGAAGTTTCCGAACAGCTTCGGGAGCTTTCGGAGGAAAAGGAACTGGTGGAGAAAGCACAGCGTTCCAAGAACGATTTTATCGCGAACGTGACGCACGAGATGAATACGCCGCTCACCTCCATTCGCGGGTATTCCGAGCTGATCGCGGGCGGAGCTCTGGACGAAGAACAGACCAGGGCTGCGGCGAGTACGCTTGTGAAGCAGAGCGACCGGCTTTCCAAGCTCATTGCCTGCATCATCAACTACAACGAAATCGACAACGACGAACTGCCTTCTTACGAAGTCAATCTTTCCAAACTGGCGGAAGAGACGCTGGAAGTGTTGCAGCCGGAAATTGAAAAGAGAAAAATTTTGTCGGAAAAGACGATCGAGCCGGGAATTTTGGTCATGAGCCGGCACGAACGGCTGAGCGAGGTGCTGGGCAATCTCATCCGGAACGCCATCCGTTATAACAAAGAGGGCGGAAGTCTCCGCGTTGGCGTGGTGCGGGCGGAGGACGGGCATCCGCGGCTGACGGTATCCGATACGGGGATCGGGATCGCGGAAGAAAATCTCGAGCGCATTTTCGATCGTTTCTTTACCGTGGATAAATCGCACAGCGGCAAAAACGGCGGGTTCGGCCTGGGCCTTGCGGTGGTGAAGAAGATCTGCCGCAAAGCGGGCTGGGGGCTTCGGGTGGACAGCAAACTGGGCGAAGGCACGACGTTCACGGTGGATTTTTGTTGATTTGCAGGGAATGAAAAGCGCCGGCGGGGCTCCGACGAATTTCAAAAACGGAGCCCTTGCCGTGAAAATCTGAAAATGCGGCGGGCAGGGTAGAGAATAAGTAAAATTTGAGCTTTGACCTGTTCGATGAAAAGTTTTGAGAAATTTTGGTGAAAAGGGTTGACTTTTCCGGAAATAAGCCTTATAATGGCTATGCTATTCGGTAGGTGAGGCTATTACAGAGATACGGGTTGCTGCCGCGGAATCGTGGAGACACGATGAGAAGGTTGAACAGGCTGCGTCGAATCAAGGGGCAGCATAATGCAACTTCATCGCTTTGTAAAGTTGAAGCTCGGACGAAGAGGACAGGGTGCGGTTGTATATTTTGAGAAACCGGGCTCCCGCGTATTCTTCACCGGATATGCGGGAGTTTTTATTTTCGGAAAAAGGAGGGCGTCTGTCATGGAAAACGGCGATTGTCTATACGGCAGAAAAGCGATGGCAATCAGAAATCCGGCCGACGGGCGCAGTCTGTCCGGCGGGTGATTTTTGCGCGTTTGCGCGGAAGTGCCATCGTTTTCGGCTTTCGGAAACGGTGGCTTTTTTTATGCAAACGACGCTTTTCGGGCGGGAGTCCGGACGGCGTACGGGATATCGGAAAGTTTCCGATCGGGAAGATTCAGCCAAAAAAGGAGGTGAAGGAAAATGGATGCGGGCAACAGCGGCGGCGCAAACCCAAAGGACAATCGAAGAATCAACGGCATAATAACGGTAAAGATACAGAAAGCCGCGGCTTTGTCCGCTTTCCGAACCGGCGAGCCGCAGAGCGGCCGCCGGTTCGGAAAAAGCGTGCCGTATTCCGGCGCGGCGGAGAAATAAAACTCTGCCGTCTGCCGGTACCGACAGACCGGGCCAACGGGCGCTGCGGTAAAAGCCGGATTGTCCTTTTGATTTGAACCGTACTTTTCGGATCGATTCTGTGGTTTCAAAAAATCGAAGGAGGTACAGGACAATGAAAAAAGAGAAGAAGATTGCCGCGGAGCTCCGCGGAGAAACGGCGCGGGAAAGACTGCTTTGGGCGGCCCGGAACAGCGCGGAAGAAGTGCTCGGCAGATTCGGCACGACATCGGAAGGACTTACGGAAGAGCGCGTTCTTTTATCCCGGGAAACTTATGGGGAAAACACTGTCTCGCAGGGCAGAAAAAATTCGGTTTGCAAAAGGATTTTTGCTGCGTTTGTCAATCCGTTTACCGCTATTTTGGCGGCTTTGGCACTGGTATCCGCCGTCACGGATATTATCCTGGCGGCGCCGGGGGAGAGGAATTATGTGACGGTGGTTGTGATTGCGGCAATGGTACTGGTTTCCGGGGGCTTGCGCTTCATCCAGGAAACGCGCAGCGGAAACGCCGCGGCAAAACTTTCGCAGATGATCCGCACGACGGCCTGCGTGGAGAG
>ERZ1090861.1177-NODE-1177-length-13862-cov-10.713334_pt1 | contig 13862 bp, 14 predicted proteins | sample MGYA00478482_ERZ1090861 | MGnify/ENA primary metagenome ERZ1090861 (study PRJEB33644, sample SAMEA5815744) | chicken gut metagenome | biome: Chicken; feature: Gastrointestinal Tract; material: Caecum | place: Ireland | collected 2019-01-01 | study: A study of... | reverse complement strand
TTACCGTTTTAATATCTTTCACTACAACTGCTTTTTGCGCTTGTGGCGGAAACATTGCACCAAGGCTAGCCATTCAAAACACACTTGGCGTTTGGTGGTGGGATAACAGGCTGGATAGTAGCTATTTAGAGTTTGCCGTAAACAACGGCGTGGATGAAATTTATTACTACACCAGCACCTTTAGCGAAAATAATAGAAGCTTTATCCAAAGCGCTAATAGCTATGATGTTTCTGTATATTGGCTCACTGGAGAATACACTTGGATAGAAAATCCTCAGGACTTTTATAGTGAACTTGAAAAATATATTTCCTTTCAAGAGAACTCTGAAAGCACCTTTAGTGGCGTTCACTTAGATGTTGAACCACATCAGCACCCAAATTTTGAAGAGCGCAGAGAGGAATTGATTGGTAGCTATATTTCCTTTATCTACAATGTAACTACCTCCTTTCCAAACATAAGTTTTGATTTAGACATCCCTTTTTGGCTAGATGATATTATCACTTTTAACGGGCAGACTAAAGAGGCATATAAATTTTTAATAGACTATGCAGACAGAACTTTTATTATGAGCTACAGAGATAGTGCGGAAAAGATATTTGATGTTGCACGCGAAGAACTAGAATATTCTAGCAGTGTGAATAAGCCCATATTTTTAGGCGTGGAAACTGGAGATGAAGAGGATGTGGTTACATTTAATCAGGAAAGTAAAAGCTATATGTATTCTGAATTAAATAAATTAAGTTCTTTATCTAATTTAAATTTTGGCGTAAGTATACACCACATAAAATCTTGGCTTGAATTAAAAAATTATTAGAGGTAATTTTACCCCTTGTTTTGCAAACTTAAATTTGATACTTGAAATAAACAAAGAATAAAATAAGGCTGTACTTTAACTGAACAAGAAACCCCAGTTAAGATACAGCCTTTTATTTATTTTTAATTTTAAAGGTATTAAGCAATTTCTAAACTAAACACCCTATCTAACTGCTCCCTAACAAAGAGGGAATATTTTTTGCAAGCGGACTCAAAAGATATATACAACCTGCCACCAATATATTCTATTTCCTCTGCCATACATGGAGCGGAGATTTTTTCGTCTAGCACAGTGCTATCTAGAATGTAGACTGGCACTATGTGATTATCTATAAGCATATTTATTTGGCTTGGCTGGGAAAGCACATTTTTATAAATATAAATGCAAGAATTTGGCAAAGAATAAGAGGTTGAAAGCACAATTCTTCCACTGGCCGTTATTGTCATGCCCTGAACTTGATCTGTTACAGATAGCACGGAATTCGGCACAACACTTTCAAGCCCTGCAAAATTATTTTCATTTATTGTGTAAGAAAATATAACCGCCTTATTTGTTCCGTCTTGGGTTTCAAAATGGTGAGAGCTATCCGTTTCATAATTCCCCGCTCTATAGAACTCACCTACCCACAAGGTGTTACCAACAACTGCGCAATAGTCGGCATTGTTGCCCACTTTAAAGCCGTCCTTAACTATAACTTTAGAACCATTTTCAGCATTCAAAGCATCGGCTAGATAAAAGGTATAAACATATCCATCGGCAGAAGCAAGCCAGAATAAATTTTGGAAGCAAGCGATGCCTCCTGCGTGACCAAAGTAAGCTTTGCCCTCAAGCTCTAGTGTAAAATATTTAGCTTGTCCTGCTTTATCTACAAGATATACCCTAGAGGGCATAGAGGAATTATTCATGTATCCGCTAAAAGCGTAAAGCTCTTCACTTTCTAAATAGGTAAACCCTTGAGGAGTAAAGCCATCATTTAAGCCAGGAATTTCTACCTCCGCCCTTGCGCGAGAATAAAATTCTTCATAGCTATCGCCATAAAAATATACTAAAGTAAAAATTCCAAAAACAAAAAATATACAGGCTAAAACTATTAAAATAATTTTAAAAGCCTTCATTTTTTCCTCCAAAATAATAAAAATTTTTATTATTTTAACATTTTTTATTATTTTTGTATATCTTTTTGAGGTTTTTTACCATAATTTTTCCCAATATCTATAATACATCTAGCAAGCTCAAAATTTAACGGCCCACGGACATTTGCCCTAAACTTATCGTAGTCTACACTTTGCTTTAAAACTATAACGTTATTTTCCTTAATGGTGTATTCACTATCACCAAGGTTTTCAAAAATTGTTACAGCGCGGATGTTAAAATCTTTCTCTAATTTTCTTTCCACTTCATTAGAAAATTTAATTAACTCGTCAAGGGTAATAAAGTTTTCCCCAAGTTCCTCTTTTTTTATAATCAAAAGATTGTTAGCTAAAATATCTCCGCTGATAAACCATTTTTTCATAAAGCTTTCCTTAAACCAATTCTCTATAAAGCGCAACGGCTAGCGCTCCTGGTCCAATATGACAGGATACGCTAAGTGAAAGTGGGTCGCAATAGGTAACCTCAACATCTGGAATCGCTTTTTTTACTTCTTCCATAAACTTTTGTGCGTTTTCATCGTTATGTGTGTGAGCAATGCAAAGCCTCATCTCTTGCTTAATATCTTTAAACCTATTGTTCAAGTCGGTTTTAACAGCTTCAATCATAGTTTGGCAAGCCACTTTAGTTCCCATAACTTTTTTGTATGCATCCAGTTTTCCGCCCTGAATTTGAAGCACGGGCTTTATGTGAAGAAGTGCGCCGAGCGCTGCGCCCGCTGGCGTTACACGCCCGCCCTTTTTAAGATATTTTAAAGTATCTACCATTATGTATATGCTAGAATCAAACTTTGTGTCTGTTAAAATTTGTTTAATTTCCTCTGCATCTTTTCCTTGCTCAGCAAGTTTTTTAGCATCGTAAACGGCGTTCTTTAAGGTTACAGATATGCGTTGATTGTCCACAACGAACACTTTGCCTGCAAACTTTTCCTCTCTTGCAAAATTTATTGCGCTCTCACAGCTTTTGCTGAGCCCGCTAGACATTGGAATATATACTATCTCATCGTAGCCCTTTAAAATGTTGTCCCAAAAATCTTCTAACGCGCCTAGTGCTGGTTGAGAAGTTTTGACATCTTCATTGTTTTTGAGTTTTTCATAGAACTCATCTTGACTAAGATTTATATCTTCAAAATATTCCTCTTCACCTATTGTAAAAGGCATAGGAAGCACAAAAATTCCGTTTTCCTTTCCCTCTGCCTGAGTTATACCACTATTAGAATCTGTTGCTATTGCTATTTTTTTCATATTAATCTCCTTAGGCTATTTAACCATATTTTAAACTTGATGTAAAGAATTTTTTAATGTTTTTCTCTTCTCTTTAAAAAAACTAGTTAGAAGTTTTGAGCACTCCTCTTCCATAATTCCACCGCGGTAAATTACCTTGTGGTTTAACCGCTTGTCCTGAAATATGAGTTTTAAAAAATCTGTTTCCGAACTCTTATCAAAGGCGCCAAAATAGCACTCTCTTATTCTAGCATTTGCAATCGCCCCTGCGCACATTGGACAAGGCTCTAGGGTGACATAAATTTCTGCGTTTTCAAGCCTCCAATCTTTAAGCCTTTTGCACGCCTTTTGAATTGCTATTATCTCTGCATGATTTACTGCATTTTTGCTCTTGCGCCTAGTGTTATGCGCCTTTGAAATTATTTTGCCATCTTTAACTATCACCACACCTATTGGGACTTCGCCCTTTAAAAAGGCCTTTTCCGCCTCCTTTAGTGCGAGCGCCATGTAGACTTCTTTCATAGAACTCCCCAAATAAAGGTGGAAATTGTAACGCCAACACTCAATATGAGCGAGCTATACAAGAATATCTTTTCCACATAGGCGGGCTTTCTGGTTTGGTGTATGTTTATGCCAATATATTCAGCAGGAATTTTTAAGGAGAACTCTCTAACATAGGGCGCTTGGCTTTCTGGAACGACCTTTGCCTCTTCACCCTCAATGCTCTCTGGAGCTTTTAAGCTTGGGGATAAGTTTTCTTTTAAGTCCTTTACAAGGTTGCCAAGTTTTTTGCCCGTGGTCTGTTTAAACAAGAGATACACAAGCCAGGAGAGCAAGAATATTGCCACAACTAATACAAGAAGTATTACAAGCATTGCAATTAAAAAGTTTGAGCCAGAAATTGCCGAGCTAATCTGCGATAAAAGGTCACCTAAAAATATGTTGTTGGCACTGGCGTAATCTAGATAGACACTTATGCCGTTGTTCATAAAGTGTATTATCATAGCCGGGAAAATGCTGTTTGTAGAAATTGTTAAAAAGCCAAGTAGTGCGCCAATTAAACTAGCATAGAAAAACTGTTCTATATTTAAGTGCATTAGTCCAAACAAGAGTGCGGATAAGATTACCGCCTTTTTCATGCCTAGATCTTTAAATCCGCGAAGTAATAGCCCGCGATGAGCCACCTCTTCACAGAAACCTGGAAGAATTGCTGTAATTAAAAGGTTCACAAAGAACATCCAAAGCGGATAGCTTGCCACTACCACAGAACCGCTTGAATAGTGATAGCCAAACAGTTGAAGTATAAAACTAAAAAAGGAGGATACCGCTATATTTAAAAAGAAAACTAATATTCCTATGCCGATGCATATTAGCACGCTTTTAAAGTTTATTTTATTAAACCTAAAATCTTTAAAGGTGGTTTTTACCTTCTGTTTGTTTAAAAATGAAAACAAAAATAGTGGCAGTAGAAACATAAAGCCTATTTGAATTAGCCCGTTTAAAATATAGCTTTCCGCGCCACCTAAAAAGGAAAATAGGTCCACCGCTGTAGAAATTCTAATTAGCACAAACAAAATTATAAGAATAAAATAAGTGAGGTTTGCATTGAAAAATTCTGTTCTTGGCTTCATAACGCTATCACCCCCAAACCGCTAAGTATATCAATAAGTAAGAACACACCACCCAACACTGCGCCTAAAATTATAGGAAGATTAGATTTAACCTCTGCATTTTCCATAGCCACAAACTGCTCCTGCTGTTCTGGCGTAAGAGAGATGGGTTTATCCACATTTTTTAAGAGCTTTCCAAGTAGCCAGATTGCCACAAAGGCTACTGCACATATTGCCACGGATATAAGCGCAAACGCCCATGTTGGCAACGCCACTTCAAAGTTGAAATTTACATAATTTAATATGACTACAAGCGCGTTGTTGATAAAATGAATTATCATTGGCGCCACAACGCTTCCCGTTTTTAGTGCAACAAAACTAAGTATTAACCCAAATAGGAAAGGAAATACAAACTGTTGAAGTGAGCCATGAATTAGTGCAAACAAAAGTGAAGTTACAAGCATTGCAGGAAGCGCGCCCAGCTTTTTGTAGCCATTAAGAATTACACCTCTAAACACAAGCTCCTCTAATATGGCAGGAACGCCTGCAAGCAATATGATGTTTAAAATAAGCCAGCCAAAGTTATCTAGCGGAAGAGGGAGAGAGGTAGATAGATTATAGCCTATAAAATCTAAAAAGGTATCCACGCAGGAAATTAGCGGATTTAAACCAAACACGCCAATTAAGCCAATAAGCACGCAGATAAGTGTGTTTCTCCACCCCAGCTTAAAGTTTATTTTACTAGCCCGTTTAAAATCTATATTCCTATTGTATGTAAAATATACAATCAAAAAGCCAATCTGCGCCAGCATAACCATGATTATTTGAATAAAGATGTTATCTAAAAGCGCGTTATATGCCTCTTCCGTTCTTACAAAGCCCGTTAAAAGTATAACAAAAACGGCGCCAAGCAACTGTGGCACTAATATGCTCCATAAAAACATCTTTCCGCTATCTGTTTTAGTGTAATAAAATTTCTTCAAAGTATCTCCTAAAGTTGTTTTGCAACATATACTATACATTATATTCGCAAAAAACTCAAATAATTTATCTCTTTACATGCAAAATTTGTTTGGCGAGTCCCTTATTCGGCTCACCTAAAAATGTTTTGTATAGGTTTTTAATCTGAATGTTGTCGTGCGCCTTTCTAACATTTTCTTTAAGGTCGGTGTCGAAAAGCCCTTTTGCGCGCTTTTTTACAAGCGGGGTTTTATCAAAATCTCTAGGATATAGTGGCATGCCCGTTCCGTTCACACAACCGCCAGGACAAGCCATAACCTCTATAAAATCGAACTCTTCCCCTGCTTTTAACCTATCTAAAAGCATTTTTGCGTTATTAAGCCCGCTAGCTAGCGCCACTTTAAGTTTTCTATCACCAATTAAAATTTCCCTTTCCACTATACCGTCTAGACCTCTGTTTATCTGGTAATCTAGCCCTTTAATGGAGCTTTTATCCAGCTTTTCAGAGAGCGTTCTAAGCGAGGCCTCCAAAACGCCACCGCTAGTGCCAAAAATAACGCCAGCGCCAGACGCCATGCCAAAGGTGCTATCAAAGTTTGTATCCTTTAAATTTGCAAAGTCGATGTTCTTTTGTTTTAAAAGCTCGCCAAGTTCACGCACTGTAAGCACGGCATCCACATCTAGTCCCTCGCTTACATTTATTCCCGCCTTTAAACGCTCTAGCCTCTTAGCAAGGCATGGCATTATGCACACAACAAAAAGTTTGTTTGGGCTTACTCCAAGCTTTTCAGCATAATAGGTTTTAACCACGGCACCAAAAATCTGTTGCGGAGATTTTGTTGTAGAGAGGTTTCCAATAAACTCAGGATAGAACTTCTCCACATATTTAACCCACGCGGGGCAACAAGAAGTAAGGTGGGGCAAATTTTTTCCACTTAAAATTCGCTCTGCGAACTCAGCGGACTCCTCCATAATGGTGAGATCTGCGGCGAAGTCTAAATCGAACACATCATCAAAGCCCAAGGTTTTAAGCGCAGTTACAAGCTTGCCCTTTAAATTAAGCCCAACTTCCAAGCCAAACATTTCCCCCATAGCCACTCTGGTAGAAGGCGCGCACGCCCCCACCACGCGGAGGTTTTTATCATTAATTGCGTTTAAAATTTGCTCTATAGGTTTTTCTTGTTCTTTAATTTCCATACAATTAATTTTAGCAAAAAACCATATAAAATGTAAAAAGAAAGGAAAAAGTTTTTAAAAAAATACCCCTAAGCCTAAGCTTAGAGATATTCTCTTTTATTGGTGATCCCGAGGGGAATCGAACCCCTGATACCGCCGTGAAAGGGCGATGTCTTAACCGCTTGACCACGGGACCTAGAAAATTTATCGGCCTTTTGGGCTCGTTTTGAAGCAAGAAGCTTCAAAAGCTTCGCTTGTTGGCCGTAAATTTTCTTTTAACGGCCATACGCAAACTCCAGCTAACGCTTGGGAGTTTGGCCGTTACTCTCGTGCGAAGTTAACGCTTCGAAGAGTAACATAGTTGTTTTTTTTAATTTATCGGCCTTTTGGGCTCGTTTTGAAGCAAGAAGCTTCAAAAACTTCGCTTGTTGGCCGTAAATTTTCTTTTAACGGCCATACGCAAACTCCGCTTCGCTGGGAGTTCTTCTGGGGTCCCCGAAAATTATTTAATTTTTGGGGAAAGGAGAAACAGCGTAACCTTTTAGACAGTTGCGTTTCGCAACTTCTAGGGTGGAGCTTGTTTCGACGCACTCTCGTGCGAAGTGTACGCTTCGAAGAGTAACAAGGAACTTTTAATTTGTCGACCTTTTGGGCTCATTTGACATTCGGTCAAATTTAGGCGTTACGCCTACTTTGCACCCGGAAGTGCAAAGATTGGTAGCGGTGAGTAGATTCGAACCACTGACCTTACGGGTATGAACCGTACGCTCTAACCAACTGAGCTACACCGCCAAATTGCTCTATGATTTTATACTAATTTTTGCCTTATGTCAAGGTTTTTATCAAATTTTTTCTATTTTGACAAAACAAATTGTGTTTCTTGTCAATTTTTTTTGCTTTTTTACTTAAAGTTGTGCTAAAATGCTCTAAAAAGGATGTATTTTATGGACGAAATTATACTTACAGGAATTAAACCAACAGGCACCCCTCATATTGGAAACTACTTTGGCGCAATTAAACCCGCCTTGGAACTTGCTGAAAAACATGAGAATAGCTTTTACTTTATTGCAGATTATCACTCTTTAAACACGGTTAAAACGGCTGAAGAGCTAAAAACTCACACCTATGAAGTGGCAGCCACTTGGCTAGCTTGCGGGCTCGACCCTGATAAGGTGGTGTTCTATAAGCAGAGCGACATTCCTGAGGTCTTTGAGCTTATGTGGATACTTTGTAATGTGACCCCTAAAGGGCTTATGAACAGAGCTCACGCCTATAAGGCGGCTGTTCAGAAAAACAATGAAGAGGGCCTAGATCCAGACGCTGGCGTGAATATGGGGCTATATAACTACCCCATTTTAATGGCTGCGGATATTCTTCTTTTTAACACCAACTTAGTTCCAGTTGGGCAGGACCAAAAACAACATGTTGAAATGGCTAAAGAAATTGCTAGATACTTCAATAATAAATATGGCGAAACCTTTGTTGTACCTAAAGAATATATAAGAGAAAGTGTTAAAGTTGTGCCTGGGCTAGACGGAAGAAAGATGAGCAAAAGCTACAACAACGCAATTGAAATTTTCGCTCCACAAAACGAGTTAAAAAAGAAGATCTTTAGCATTGTAACGGATAGCAGTTTATCTTCAGACCCAAAGCCTACCGACCATATGCTACTGGAGCTTTACAAACTTTTTGCAGAGCCTCGTGAAGTAGCAGAGCTTACAGACAAATTTAAAGCTGGCATTGGCTGGGGCGAAGTTAAAAAGATAGTATTTGAAAAGGTAAACGAGGTTTTAACTCCGCTTAGAGAAAAGTTTAATGAAATTTACAGCAACAAAGCCATGATAGATGATATTTTAAAGCAAGGCGCAGAGCGCGCTAGAAAGCTTGCAAAAGAAACCTTACTAAAGGTAAGAAAAGCTATCGGCGCACAAGAATGATTAAAAAATGTCAGGTTGTTTTAACCTGACATTTCATTTTTAACCAGACTGTTCAAAAACAAGTGAGGCAAGGCTCGGCAAATAGGACCAGGCAGGAGTTTAGTTTCCTAAATGACTGTCTGGTCCTGTTTGACAGAAACACAGCATCGCGCAGTTTTTGGACAGTCTGAAAAGAAAAAACAACTTCTAATAGAAGTTGTTTCTCCCCAAAAAAAGTAATGAAAAAGAAATCACCTCTCAGGGCTGGCAGAGCCAAGATTATGGCTCTTTGAACTAAAATTATCGCGGGTTTTACTTCCGCTCCCCAAGGCTTTGACAGTTTCGTATTTCTTTTTGAAATCGGGTAAGGTTATTGATTTACTAGGGTTTATACCACCTGCTACTACGCTATTAACAGGAGAAATAGATTGTCCGTTCACCGATTGGGTTAATTTTATTTTCATTTGCCCTCCCTTTGAGTACTTGTACTATACCATAAAAAAAACCTTTTGTAAATACCTTTTTTAAAAATTTTTTAAAATTTTTTTAGCCAGCTTTTTAGCCGTTTGATATAACCTGCCTTGCCTCCAAGGCTTTAGATAAGGTTACCTCATCGGCATACTCAAGGTCTGTGCCCATAGATATACCTTGGGCAATTCGCGTGACCTTAATTCCAAGCGGTGACAAAAGCCTTGCAATATACATGGCAGTAGCATCACCCTCTACATCGGGGTTGGTTGCCATGATAACTTCCTTTGTACCTAGCTTTTGAATTCTGGAGAGAAGTTCTTTTATTCTAAGGTCATCTGGGCCTCTGTTTTCAAGCGGACTTAAAGTTCCGCCAAGCACATGGTAAAGGCCGTTATAGTTTTTCACCTTTTCCATAACTGAAATATCTTTAGGCTCTGCTACTACACATATTGTTTCTCCGCTTCTAGAGGAGCAAATTTGGCAGACATCTTTGTTTGTATACCCGCCACACTCCTTGCAAAACTTTACCTCAGTTTTGGCAGATAGAATGTTTTTGGCAAGTTCTTCCACTTCAGCTATTTCCGCCCCTATAACATAGTAGGCATAGCGTTCCGCCGTCTTGTAGCCCACGCCTGGAAGATTTCTAAAGCTAGCTATAAGCCTTTCTATTGGTTCTGAATTCCTCATTATAACCCCATGTTTGCACTAGGCAACTTTTCCTTTTCTAGTTTGGAAATTTGGGTGAGACAATCGTTTACCGATGCCACAATTAAGTCCTCAAGCATCTCTATATCCTCTGGGTCAACCACTTCAGGCTTTAACTTAACGCTCTTTAGCGTTCTATCGCCCATCATAGTAGCTTCCACCATTCCGCCACCAGCGCTTGCTGTAAACTCTGTGTTGTTTATCTCCTCTCTAATCTTTCCCATCTCTTCTTGCATCTTTTGCGCCTGTTTCATAAGCGCGCCAAGGTTTCCTCCGTTAAAACCACCAAAACCACCTCTGTAACCGTTCATATTATTCTCCTTTATACTTTTCTAAACTTTATTCCAAGCTTACTTAGCTTTGTTAAATCTTCCTCTACAAGGTCTTCATCTTTTTTAAGTTTAATAATTTCAAGCTCTAAGCTTAGCCCCTGCCAAGCTATAGCCTTTTTAATCTCCTCCATATTTTCTGGAGAGGAAATCATATCATAAAGATATTGTTCTTCCGTTCTTAAAACAAGCTTGTTGCCGTCTAACTCAACATTGGTAATATCTCCGCACACCACATGAAGCGCGACATTTTTATGCTCGCGGAGATATAGCACGGTTTTACCCCAAATTGTCTTGACCTTTAATGGCTCAGACGGCGTCAATCGTTTTTTTTTACATCAAAGTCACCTAAGCATTTCACGATTGCCGTTTCTACAAGCGTTTTAGGAGATAGCGAATATCTTAAGTCTGCCTCAATGGAGCTAAAGTTTTTTAAACTCTCTATCAGCCACTTGCTATTCATTCTGTCAGCCTGAGCTTTATAGGCTGAGAACATCTCTCTAGATAGCCCTAACATATCATTTGCACTAGGCAAGGTTTTTATTACAAGTAAATCTCTGAAGTGCACGCTAAGGTCTTTAGCAAACACGCTCATATTTTTACCGCTCTCTTGAACTTCGTTTACAATTTTAAAACACTCGCCTAGGTTTTTATCATAGAGGCTATCCGTTAGCGCCACCACGCTTTTATACTCATTTAGCCCCAAAACCATCATAACGGCATTTAAGGTAATATTCCCATTTGTGTACGCCACTATGCAATCCGCAACTGAAAGCGTATCTCTCACACTGCCTTGACCTTGCGAGGCTATTAGCGTTAGCGCCTCCTCTTCATAGGATATATGCTCTCTATCAAATATATTCTTTAAAAGCCCTGCTAAGGTTGCCACTGGCACAAGTTTGAAATCAAACCTCATGCACCTAGAAAGAATAGTTGCAGGAATTTTATGAACCTCTGTGGTAGCCAAGATGAACACCACATGTTTTGGAGGCTCTTCAAGCGTTTTTAAAAGAGCGTTAAACGCGCTATCTGTAAGCATATGCACTTCGTCTATAATATACACCTTATACTTTGAACTGACTGGCATAAACTTTACATTTTCTCTAAGCTCTCTAATCTCGTCCACGCGGTTGTTAGACGCTGCGTCTATTTCCACAATATCAATATTAGATGGGTCATCAAGAGCCTTGCACACTTCGCATTTCAAACATGGAGAGCCGTTTTCGTTATGTTCACAATTTATAGCCTTAGCGAAAATTTTTGCCGTGCTTGTTTTACCCGTACCTCTGCTACCAGTAAAAAGATAGGCATGAGAAATCTTTCCTGAAGCCACCTGGTTAGACAGCGTTTTTACAATGCTATCCTGCCCAACAACTTCAGAAAAGGTTTTAGGTCTATATTTTCTATAGAGCGCTTGATATTCCATAGAGTTATAATATCACAAAAGAGCAAAATGGTAAAGTAAAATTAAAAAAGAGGAAATAAAAAAATCTTATAGTTTAAATAAAATAAAAACAAACCCCCAAATGCAAGTTTGCATTAGGGGATTGAGAGATAAATTGGATTATTTTAATAAGATAATATTTAAATATATTGCTTAGAGATTAAAGAGCAAAGCTGGACACACGCCGACGAGAGTGTAATTCACATATATGTTGTAGTCGTACACACCACCACCGTAGTCCACATAGTATGCGAAAGACGCGGAGGAGCCGGACGAACAAAGGAAATAGGATCCTGTACCACCATTCACTCTATCTATTGTTGGATAACTCGCTGATGTAGATATAAACGTATAATTTGCTATAGCAAAGTCCGTAGGTGATTTTAAACGAGTGCCATCGGAAGCTGTAGTATCTTTAAAGCCATAACTTAACATATCATTATAAGTAGGCGCAAATACTTTTTGGTCTGAAAGCACCACTCTGGCAGAACCTGAGTTCTTTAGTGGATATAAATCACTCTCAGTTAAATTTCTGCCCACTATTTTTGATATATCCGTACTTGAAAAGGCGTCCTTATAGAATACATTTGTTAAATAATCTCTTAAATAGTTATCTTCTTTGGCATAGTCATTTGCTTGGCTAGCACTATTTATATAGAAACAACTTGATGCCAAGAGTTGTTCACTTAATAGATAAGAGGTGGTTCCTCCATCATATTCCTGAGTTAGTATTCTCCACTTGATAGGTTGAACTTCAAACCATGCCTCATCATTGTCTACTACTGTTTCTCCGTTACTGTATGTTTTGCTACTTCCATAAACATTAGTAACTGGCACTCTTACATAGGTCTTTCCGTCTGTATATGTATAAGCATAGTGAGTTATATATTTATCTGGATCGAGTTCAATATCACTTACAGGGTTATATACCGTATAACTATCCACTGAGCTTGGGTTCTCACTAATATACCAATCCTTTAGGTTTTCATTCAATTCATAACCCACATAGTCCTGTGGATACTGCCCTACATCTACAAATTTGTAGGTCGTTCCCCATGGAGCTTGTTGCTCATAGATTTTGTAGGGGTTATATTCTTCAAACTCAAAACTTACATTTAAGTTTTTACTAAACTCTGTACTGCCTGTGGCCTCTAATATAAGTTCGTAAGTCGCTGTTGTGTTTGAGGTTATACTTTCTAGTTCACTTGTGTCACTTGTAACAGTTAAACCTGTTATTGTTTTAGATATATCCTGCCCGCCTATGGTTACTGTTGGAGTGCCAGTAATTGCAAAGTCGGAGTAGTTTGTTATGTATACCTTTATCTTTATAAACCTTTGGTTTGGTATAAATGCAACATTCCCTATCTCCCACGCTTCTAGTGGGAAATTTCCACTTAGTTCATCTTGGGTATTATCAAAGTTTGCTACTGGGCCGTAATTAAACCTAGGGTCAGATAGTTTTGTCATCTCAGACTCTGTGGAAGAGTTTCCTCTATATACCTCTCCACTTAGTTGAACGAATAAGCCCTCAGGATAAAACTTTAAGTTTCCGTTTATATCCAGCGTTGCCACACTTGCCACTGCCCATACACCTATGGTCAGCATAGCAAGACACATCATACAACTAAGTAATCCTGCTATTAACTTTGCTCTTTTCATTTTATACTCCTTTTGACTATTATTTATATTTTTTTAATTTTTATGTAAGCTTTGCCGAGTTTTCAACTAAGCTTATAGTTCTAGTATAGCGCATTTTTCAAACCACCACCTAACGCTTTTTCGGAAATTTGGGTATTTTTGCTTATTTTTTTGAGTTTGAGCATAAAAATTTTTTTTGCAAGGTCATTTTACCCCCCCCCGCATTTTTGTCAACTAAATTTTATTAATTTAAAAAAATTTTTTTTCTTCGTAGCGTTCGCCCGCGCTAACCGTCATTCTGAGCGGAGCGGTAGCGCAGTCGAAGAATCTTGGTACTGGTGTTTGATTTTCTTCTTAGGCTTGCAGAGTTTTTAAAGTTTTTATTTCCGTTGTGTTTAACTTTTTTAACTCCTCAAGCCATATTAC
>ERZ1090861.1176-NODE-1176-length-13871-cov-36.415967_pt1 | contig 13871 bp, 10 predicted proteins | sample MGYA00478482_ERZ1090861 | MGnify/ENA primary metagenome ERZ1090861 (study PRJEB33644, sample SAMEA5815744) | chicken gut metagenome | biome: Chicken; feature: Gastrointestinal Tract; material: Caecum | place: Ireland | collected 2019-01-01 | study: A study of... | reverse complement strand
ACGACGCGGATTATACGAGGCTGAAAGATATGGCGAACGAGATCGGAGAAGAGTTTGGATTTTCTTCGTTAGACTTTCGGAAGAAAGCGGAGAACAAGCGAACGAACGACGAGCGGCATATCATTCTCAAAGGCGGCACTTCATGGAAAGAGGAATTGCGGGAAGTAATCGAAGAAGGTAGGCAAGCAGCAACTACGCCGGAAGAGTTCGAGGAACATCTGAAACTTTACGGCGTGGAGATAACGAGGAGCGGAAAAGACTTTTCCTATCTGCACCCGCACAAACAAAAGCCGATCCGCGGCAAGCGGCTCGGAGAAAACTATTCAAAGGAGGCGATAGAACATTTCATTGGAGAGAAAGGACACGGGCGGAACGCCCGCGCCGCTTATGCGATTGCAGGAGATGAACGAGAAGGACAAGCAGGAAATTCAGACAGCATTGCTGAAAGAAGCGTTGGCGATATCGAACGAGAGATCGAACAGCTTGATAGAACGGCAGAACAAGCTCATCGAGGGTATGCGTTCGGATATAGCGATGACGGAGTTCGAGCTGACGGAAACGACGGAGAAAGCCGTGCGGGAAATCAAAGCGACGGCGGCAAAATCGGAGCGGCTGAACGAGAGCATCGCAATGCAAGTCAGAAAGGCGGTTTTGACTTCTGCAAATGAGCTGAAAGCAGAGATACTTGCAAGCACGGACAAAGCATTGACGGAAACGCGGGAAGAAATGAAAAAGACGGAAAAGCAAATTCAAAAGCAACGCGAGGATATGCGGATAGAGAGCGGCTTCCACAAGTTTCTGTTTTGGGCTACGCCCGTACTTCTGCTTGCGCAGACAATCGTGCTGATCATAGCATTGCTGTAAAGATAAGGGCAAACGAGAACAAATGAATTTATAAGCCGGGAGCTTGACTTCAGCGCGCGGAATTTGGTAGAATTGAAACGACCTTAATTCTGCCCTGAAAAAGGAAATCAAAGAAACAACCCGGCGTACAACCGAAACAGGTACGAAAGTCCGCGCGGCAAGGGTCGGCAAGGCTGAAACGCCTCCCCCTCCGCCCCCGCGGACATTGATTTTCATAAAGGAGAGGGGCTTTGTGAAACCGGTGAGAGGAAACACAAACATTAAGGAGATTTGAAAGAGAGATACAGTTATAGTTATATAAAGAAATTCGGCGGGACGGAATATACCGTAGAAGTAACCGAAAACCCTGCCGCAAAATTTACGGCGGAACAGAAACTCAAACGCTTATTGATAAAGGACTTGTCCGATAAGGTGTATTCGGGAGGAGAAACTCATGAATAACACGGCATTATCGGAAGAATATAAGGACATTGTATTTTACGGAGGTGAGCCAGAAGAAATAACCGCCCTGTACGGCAGGCTGAGCAGAGACGACGAGCTGCAGGGCGACAGCAACAGCATCAGGAACCAAAAGGCAATTTTAGAAAAGTATGCGAAAGAACACGGCTATTCCAATATCCGGTTCTATATCGACGACGGGTATTCGGGCACGAACTTTAACAGACCGGGCTTTCAGGAACTGCTCAAAGACATAGACGCGGGCAGAGTCGGAACGGTCATCGTCAAGGACATGTCGAGGCTGGGCAGGGATTACCTGAAAGTCGGATACTACACGGAAGTCTATTTTTCAGAGTGCGGCGTACACTTCATCGCCGTGAACGACGGCGTGGACAACCAAAGCGGAACGGACAGCGACTTCACGCCCTTTCGGAACATCATCAACGAATGGTACGCGAAGGATACGAGCAAGAAAGTTCGCGCGGTGTTCAAAGCCAAAGGCAACGCGGGGAAACATCTCTGTACCTGCCCGCCCTACGGGTATAAAAAGGACGAGCAGGATAAACAGAAATGGCTCGCGGATGAAGAAGCGGCGCAAGTCGTAAAGGAAATATTCTCCCTGTGCATGCAGGGCTACGGCCCCACGCAGATAGCGAGGATACTCACGGAACGGAAAATAGACACGCCGACGGTACATAACCGCAAACACGGGCTGCCCGCTACTTCGCTGCAGATGCAATCGCCGAACATATGGAATACCGAGGCGGTAAAGCATATTCTTGAAAACCTGAGTTACTGCGGGCATACGGTCAACTTCACGACAAAAAAGCGTTCGTACAAATGCAAGAAGAAAGTACGGCTGCCGCGCGAGGAGTGGGTAATCTTCAAAAACACGCACGAAGCGATCATCGACGAGGACACCTACGAAACGGTGCAGCGGATACGGCAGGCGAAACGCAGACCTACGCGAATGGGCGAAATGAGCGTGTTTTCGGGACTTGTGTACTGTGCGGACTGCGGAAAGAAGATGTACCTTTGCCGCTGCTCGAAGAGCAAACAGAAAGACTACTTCAACTGTTCCACCTACCGCAAGAAAACCAAGCACCTGTGTACTTCGCATCAGATCACCGTGGAAGCCGTGGAGCATCTTGTCCTTACGGATTTGCAGAGGGTACTCGCCTCGGCGAGAGCGAACGAAAAGCAATTCGCTGAAATGCTTTCTTCCGTGCAGAGCAAAGAGACAAAAAAAGCGTTGGCTGCAAAGGCGAAAGAATGCGAAGAAGCGGAGAAACGCATCGCCGCGCTCGACCGCATTATCCAGACACTTTACGAGGACAAGATAAGCGGAGCGATAACGCAGGAGCGGTTTGCGAGAATGAGCAAAGCATACGAACAGGAACAGCAAACTCTAACAGAGCGCGTCTCCAAACTGCGGGCGGAAATCTCTGCGGCAAAGAAAGAAACGGACAATGCGGCGAAGTTTATGCGCATGGTGAAACGATACACGGAGATAGAAAAACTCACGCCCGAAATCGTGCGTGAGTTCGTAGAAAAAGTAATTGTGCATCAGGCAGAGAACATAGACGGGGTACGCAGACAGAAAGTAGAAATCATTTACAATTGCGTGGGCGCGATTCCGTCCGAAACGCTGTAACAACTTAAATTCCCCACAACGGAAAAGCGGCATAGTCCGTAAACTACGCCGCTGCTCCGTTAGGGCTTTATTCTCTATGAAAGGCACCCTAAGGGGCGCTTCTTTGGTGCCGCTGATCGGGGTCGAACCGATACGGTATCGCTACCACAGGATTTTGAGTCCAGCGCGTCTGCCAATTCCACCACAGCGGCAAGCAACTAAATTATATAATACAAATCTTTAAAAATCAAGCGATTTGCCGTTATTTTTAAAAACGCAGGGGCGGGCAATACGCCCGCACCCTGCATTCAGAAATAACTGACAAAAAATCGTTGAACTGTGATCAATTACGCCACACGTAGTACTTCGCAAACTATTAAAATTTGTCATAGTCAATAAATTACAAAAGTTCTTCCAGAATAAGCTTATCGGCCACAAGCGCAATAAATTCGCTGTTTGTGGGCCGCTCACTGCCGATATACACTCTCACGCCGAATATCGCATTAATTGCGTCCACCCTTCCGCGGTTCCACGCAACCTCTATAGCATGCCGTATGGCGCGCTCCACTTTACTTGCCGTCGTATCAAACTTTTTGCCGATATTCGGATATAGCTCCTTTGTCACATTATTGATCACCGAGGGATTTTCGATCGCCATTTTGATACCCTCGCGCAGGTACACATATCCCTTTATATGCGGAGGAATACCTATCGAAATGAATATATTGCTTATCTTCTCGTCAAGCGAAGCCACCCTGCGTTTGGCTTTTACATCAGCAGCCACTTTGTATTCCACGGTGCGTTCGCTTAAAATGTCGTTCACTCTCTCGGCAACGCTCTGCGGATCGACAGGTTTGACAAAGTAATACTTCGCGCCGTGATCGATTGCAGAATTAATTATCTTTTCATCCGAGAAATTTGATATCACGATCGTACGGCACTCCGGACAATTATTTTTTATGTAATCGAGCACACTGAAACCGTCGCGCCCGCTCAGTACAAGATTAAGAATAACAATGTCAGGCTTGTATGCATTTATGTACTCAATGCCGGTACTGCCGCTGCCTGTGGTTGCACAGACATTGTACCCACCCTTATTGTCAAAATAGTTCTTAAGCTCATCCATGAATTCTTCATTGCTTTCAAGGATAACAATATTTGCCGCCTTCACAATTTAACCTCCGAATAAATATATTGTCACAATTTGTTTGACTGATACGATTATACTATGTAAAATGACATTTGTAAAGTAATTTTGTAAAATATTCATTATTTATATTTACAAATATTGTTTAATATTAAAGAATAATGTCGATTATTGTTAAAAACTCATTCAGTATGACTGTGTACATTTTAGTTAAACCTGTCGAACAGACAATTTTTAGAAATATTTAGCCGGATCCAGCCTCCACTGCGGTCAAAATGATTAAATTTTGATGTAAAAAAGGCAACCATAAAATGGCTGCCTTTTTCAGAACTATAGTTCTTTTTTGCTTTGAACAGTATGCTCTCCGCTATTATTTTACAATAATATCAAATAATACGAAGAATTAAACAGTATATCATTGTGTGACAAGATCGATATATTCATCGTAAGTCATATTCTTGTCGAATGTCTTTGTGCCGTTTATCTCTATCACACGGTTACCTACGGTGTTCATGAGCTCCTGGTCGTGTGAAGTAAACAACATACACCCCTTGAAGTTCTTCATTCCGTTGTTGAGCGCCGTTATGCTCTCAAGGTCAAGATGGTTCGTAGGCTCGTCAAAAATAAGGAAGTTGCCGCTCTCAAGCATCATTTTGGCAAGCATACACCTGACCTTTTCGCCGCCTGAGAGCACTTTTGCCTGTTTTAACGCCTCTTCGCCCGAAAAGAGCATTCGGCCGAGCCAGCCGCGCAGATACTCCTCATAGTGGTCCTTTGAAAACTGACTGAGCCACTGTACAAGCGTGAGTTCACAATTCTGGAAGTACTCGTTGTTGTTTTCGGGGAAGTACGAGGCAGTTACCGTCTTGCCCCACTTCACCGTGCCTTCGTCTGGCTGAACTTTACCCATCAGAATGTCGTACAGCATGGAAATCGTCGTGCTCTTGTCAGACACAACGCATATCTTGTCGTCCCTCTGCACGGTGAACGACACATTTTCGAAGTATCCCTTCTTGGTGAGGTTTTCCACCATGAGAATGTCATTGCCGAGCTCTTTCTCGTACTTGAAGTCGATATAGGGGTACTTCCTGAGCGAAGGTTTGAAGTCGGATATGGTGAGTTTTTCAAGCTCCTTTTTACGGGATGTCGCCTGTCGTGACTTTGAGGCGTTCGCCGCAAAGCGGGCGATAAATTCCTGCAATTCTTTTGCTCTCTGCTCGTTTTTCTTGTTCTGATCGCGCTGCTGGCGCGCGAGGAGCTGGCTGGTCTGGTACCAGAAATCATAGTTGCCGAGCATCATATTTATCTTGCCGTAGTCGACGTCGCAAATGTGTGTGCACACTTTATTCAAAAAGTGTCTGTTGTGCGAAACTATGATTATGGTATTTTCAAAGTCGAGCAGGTAGTTCTCCAACCAACGCACAGTTTTAATATCAAGGTTGTTTGTGGGCTCGTCCAAAAGAAGCACGTCGGGATTGCCGAACAGCGCCTGGGCGAGCAGCACCTTCACCTTTCTCTTTGCGTCAAGGTCGGCCATAAGCATATTGTGATACTCCTCGGGAATATCAAGCTCGTTCAAAAGAGTTTGGGCCTCATACTCGGCATCCCATCCGCCAAGCTCGGCAAATTCAGCCTCGAGCTCGCTGGCGCGCACGCCGTCCTCCTCTGAAAAGTCGGCCTTTGCATAGAGTGCGTCCTTTTCGTCCATTATGCGGACCAGCCTTTGGTGGCCGAGCATCACCGCGCGCAGGACAGTTACATTGTCGAACGCATTCTGGTTCTGCTGGAGAACTGACATTCTCTCTGTCTTATCGAGCGTGACCTCGCCCTTGTTGGGCTCAACTTCGCCGCTCAGAATCTTCAAAAACGTCGATTTACCAGCGCCGTTGGCTCCTATTATGCCATAGCAATTGCCCTTTGTGAATTTGAGGTTTACATCCTCAAAAAGTTTTTTGCTGCCGTACTGCAGCGATACGTTATTTACCTGAAGCATTGATTTCTCCGATATTGTCTGGCCGCCGAAGGCTCGCACCCGCCAAACAGGCGCGTTTTATGCCGCGAAAGGCCTTCAACAGACTATATTATACACATTTTGCGGCAGTCCGTCAAACGGCGAACTGGCTGTTGTACAGTTTATTATAAAATCCGCCGAGGGCAATTAGCTCGTCGTGCCTGCCCTGCTCTATTATCTTGCCGTCCTTCATGACGAGTATGAGGTCGGCGTTTTTTACGGTGGAAAGCCTGTGCGCGACTATAAAGCTCGTCCTGCCCTCCATCATCTGCGAAAACGCCTCCTGTATCTGCATCTCCGTGCGCGTATCGATGGACGACGTCGCCTCGTCCAGAATGAGCATGGGCGGGAGCGAGAGCATTATTCGCGTTATGCACAGAAGCTGTTTCTGCCCCTGCGACAGGTTGCCGCCGTCCTCCGAGATCACGGTATCATAGCCGTTTTCGAGCTGCATTATAAACTTATGCGAATGAGCGCGCTTGGCCGCGTCGATTATCTCCTCGTCGGTGGCGTCGGGCTTGCCCATGGCAATATTCTGTTTTATCGTGCCGCTCTTCAGCCATGTGTCCTGCAACACCATGCCGTAATTTTTGCGCAGGGAACGGCGCGTTATGTCGCGCACGTCCTTGCCGTCGACGGATATCGAACCTCCGTCCACGTCATAGAAGCGCATCAAAAGGTTTATTATGGTGGTCTTGCCGCAGCCCGTGGGGCCGACAATAGCGATGCGCTGGCCGGCCTTTGCCGAAATATTTAAATTTTCGATGAGCTTGCGCTCTTCAGAGTAGGAAAAGCTTACATCTCTGAACGAAACTTCGCCCCTTACTTTCTCAATCTCTGCAGCGTCCACCCTGTCGGGGGTCTGCGCAGGTTCGTCGATAAGCTCATAAATCCTGCCCGCGCATGCAATAGCGTTCTGTAGTTCTGTTATGACGCCTGTGATCTCGTTGAACGGCTTTGTATATTGGTTGGCATAACTTAAAAGCGTTGTGAGCCTGCCCACATCAAACACAAACGGCAGAGGTAGGGCAAATATTATGGTCAGCGCGCCCGCGAGCGCAACCGCTGCATATACGAGAGCGTTTACAAACCTCGTCGTTGGGTTGGGCAGGGACGAATAGAAGGTCGCATCCTGCGAAGACTTTGTGAGCCGCTCGTTTATCTCGTCAAATTTTTCTGTGTTTTCACCCTCGTGCGAGAAGGCCTGCACCACCTTTAAATTGCCCACCATCTCGTCGATAAACGCCGTCTGTTCGCCCCTTATGGCCGAGTTTTTGCGGAAGAGTTTATAGGTCTTGGTGGATATGAACTTTGCAATAAACAGCGAGAGCGGCGTTAAAACGAACACGGCAATAGCTATTATCCAGTTATACACGAACATCATTACGAGCGCGCCCACAATAGTCATGACGCCCGTAAAGAACTGTGTGAAGCCCATCAGTAGGCCGTCGGCAAACTGGTCGACGTCGGCGATATTTCTGCTCACGATGTCGCCGTACGGATGCGCATCGAGGTATTTCAGGGGCAGGCGCTGTATGTGCTCGAACACCTCCCTTCGTATATCGGCCGTCACCGAATAGGTGATCTTATTGTTTATTATGTTCAGAAGCCACTGCGAAAGGCAGGTCACGGCTATCGAAATGCCTACTAACGCAAAGTAAAAGAATATTTCGTCCCAGTAGATATTTTCGCTGTCTATTATGCAGTTTATCGCGTCGCCGAAGAATATTGGCGCGACGAGATTGCCCGCGACGGTTATGAGCGCCATCACCACTGAAAGTATTATGAGCGGCACATAGCTTTTGAGCTGTTTGAATATGCGCTTTATCGTCTGCTTCTGGTTAGGAGTACGCATCGTCAGGCCTCCTTCCTTTCAAATTGCGAGTAGTGTATCTCGCGGTAGAGCTCGCATTTTTCAAGCAGCTCCTCATGAGTACCTATGCCGGCCACATTGCCGTGATCGAGCACTATTATCTTATCGGCGTGACGTATCGACGACGTGCGCTGCGATACTATGAACACCGTGGGCTTATAGTCGAGTTGCTTTAAAGAGTGCCTGAGCTTTGCGTCCGTCGCATAGTCGAGCGCGGAGGCGCTGTCGTCAAGAATGAGTATTTCCGGCTTGCGAACGAGAGCACGCGCGATAGTTAGTCTCTGGCGCTGTCCGCCCGAAAAATTCAAACCACCTTGCTCCACACGCTCTTCAAGTCCCATGCGCTTCGACTTTATAACGTCGCCCGCCTGGGCGGCTTCAACAGCCTCCATGAGCTCACCGTCTGTTGCGTCGGGTTTGCCCCAGCGCAGATTTTCGGCTATAGTGCCATTGAATAGTACGGCCCTCTGCGGCACCACGCCGCATTTCTTGCGTATAGTATTGTCGTCATAACCGTTTACGTTTATTCCGTCGATATACACCGCGCCTTCGCTGGCGTCGTAGAAGTGTGGAATGAGGTTTACAAGCGTAGTTTTGCCAGAGCCCGTGCCGCCTATAACACCGATCGTATCCCCTCTTTCGGCCGTGAAACTGACCGAAGTGAGTGCATAGCCGGCGTCTGAAGAGTATTTCATTGAAACGTTGTCAAACTTTATGTAGGGCAGCCCCTCCGTCCTTTCAGAAGAGCCGCGGACGAGCGAAGACTGCATTTCAAGTACCTCGCTCAGCCTGCCGGCGCAAGCGAAAGATTTTGTGACCGTTATTATCAGGTTGGCGAGTTTTATAAGCTCAACAAGTATCTGCGACATGTAGTTATACAGCGCCACCACCTCGCCCGTGGTAAGTACGTTGCTTTCGACCTTGAGCGCGCCCGTGTATATGAGCACGATTATGGCTACATTTATAACGGCGTATGTGAGAGGATTCATGAGCGCCGAGACCCTGCCCGCAATCGTCTGCGAGCGCTTCAGCTCGGAATTTTTTTTGTTGTATGCCGCTATCTCCTTGTCCTCGTTGCAGAAGGCGCGTATCACGCGCGAGCCCGTCAGCGATTCGCGCGTATAAGTGGTTATAACGTCGAGATTGCACTGCACCCTTCTGTACAGAGGAATGGTTATCAAAAGTATACCGAATACTATCACGCACAGAATTACTATTGCTATGGCAAATATTCCGCCGGCGAGCGCGTCGATGATGAAGGCGCATATCATGGCGCCGAATACTATCACGGGCGAACGCATAAACAGGCGCAGAACCATGTTTACGCCGTTCTGCACCTGGTTTACGTCGCTCGTCATGCGCGTTATCATGCGCGAGGTGCCCAGCCCGTCTATCTCGGCATAAGAGAGGCTCTGCATCTTGTTGAACAGGTCGTGCCGCAGGTGCTTTGCAAAGCCTGCCGCCGCCTTTGCGGCGAAGTATTGCGCAAACACGGCGCTCACAAGCCCCACCGCGCCCAAAGCCACAAGTATTGCGCACATCCAGCCGACATAGCCCGCTCCCATGCCGCCCTTTATTCCGTTATCTATAATCGAAGATACGACCAGCGGAACTATAAGCTCGAAGCAGGCTTCGAGAAATTTGAAAAGCGGCGCAAGTATGCTCTCCATTTTATAACTTGCAAGATACTTCAAAAGCTTCTTCATATCGCCGAAATTATAACATTTAAGCGTCTAAAAAGCAATTATATTTGATTTATATTTGCATTTGGAGCCGCGTTTTGATAAACTTTAAGTATGGCTTACGAGATTTATTTAAAAAAGAACGAAGAAAAGAGAATTGCGGCCGGACACAGCTGGGTATATGCAAACGAGGTGGCGCGTATCGAAGGAAAGGACAAAAACGGCTCGCTCGCCTCGGTGTTTTCATACGACGGCCGTTTTATAGGCAAAGGCTACATAAACCACGCCTCAAAAATTTTAGTACGCATATTTATCCGCGGCGACGAAACGGATGACAGGCAGTTTTATCTGAACCGTCTGCGAGCCGCATGGGATTACCGCAGGAAGCTCGGCTATGAAAACTGCTGCCGCGTTGTATTTGCAGAAGCCGATAATCTGCCCGCGCTCATAGTGGATAAATACGGCGACTACCTTTCCGTTCAGTGCCTCTCCTTGGGTATCGATATGCGCAAAGCCATGATAACCGACTGCCTTGTTGAGATATTCAGGCCCAGAGGAATATTCGAACGGAGCGACGTGGCCCTCAGAAAAAAGGAGGGTCTATCCGAGGTAAAGGGCGTTTTATACGGCGAAGTGCCCGACATTGCCGAGATAGAAGAGAACGGGCTGAAGATGCTCGTCGATATAAAGAACGGGCAGAAGACGGGCTACTTTTTGGACCAGAAGGAAAACAGATTTGCCGCGCGCAGATATGCCGCGGGCGGCGAGGTTTTAGACTGCTTCTGCAACAGCGGCGGCTTTTCATTGAACTGTGCCACGGTCGCAAAACACGTCACCGCATGCGACATCTCGCAGGCGGCGCTCGACAACGTGATGAGAAACGCGCGGCTGAACGGGCTTGAAAACATTGATACAGTGTGCGGCGACGCCTTTGAACTTCTGCGTTTCTTCAGACGAAGCGGCAGAAAGTTTGACCTGGTAATCCTTGACCCTCCCGCCTTTTGCAAAAGCGCAGCCGAAGTGAAGGACGCCTACCGCGGATATAAAGACATAAATCTACAGGGAATGAAACTTGTGGGGAGCGGCGGGTTTTTGATAACCTGCTCATGCTCGCACTACATGACAGCAACATTATTCGAAAGAATGCTCGCGGAGGCGGCAAAGGAGAGCGGCCGGGTCGTCAAGAGCGTGGAAATCAAGACGCAGGCTCCCGATCACCCTTCCCTGCTTTGCGCCGACGAGACGCACTATTTAAAATTTTATGTACTCAACATCATCTGAAATTATTGACCGTATTCCGCAAATTATCGATTAGTTTTCTTGTCTTGACTTAACTTCTGTTAATCATTATAATAAATATAATGGTCAAACGGGAACGCGGCACTTTTCCGCGCCACCCAAATAAATTTAAAGGAGATCTTACTTTGATAAAAACGAGAATTACAGAGTTGCTCGGCATACGTTATCCCATCTTTCAGGGCGGCATGGCCTGGGTGGCCGACGCTTCGCTCGCATCAGCCGTATCCAACGCGGGCGGACTTGGTATTATCGCGGGCATGAATATGGACGGCGAACAGTTGCGCGCCGAAATACGAAAATTGCGCGAAAAGTGCGATAAACCCTTTGCCGTAAATGTAATGCTCATGAGTCCGCACGCTGCCGAAGTTGCCGACGTAATCGTTGAAGAGCACGTCCCCGTTGTCACAACGGGCGCCGGCAATCCCCTAACTTATATGAAAAAGTGGACTGAAGCGGGAATAAATGTCATCCCGGTAGTAGCGTCCGTGGCTCTTGCACAGATGGTAGCGAAGCGCGGCGCGGCCGCAGTAATAGCCGAAGGAGGCGAATCGGGCGGACACATAGGCGAGGCCAACACAATGGCGCTCATACCTCAGGTTGCCGACGGCGTGGATATCCCCGTCATCGCCGCGGGAGGAATTGCCGACGGCAGGGGTTACGCCGCAGCGCTTATGCTCGGGGCAGAAGGCATACAGATGGGCACACGGTTCCTCGTTGCAAAGGAATGCAACATTCATCCAAATTTCAAAGCTAAAGTACTCAAAGCCGGAGATACCGCAACTATGGTGAGCGGCAGAAGGCTCGGACATCCCATACGTTCGCTAAAAACACCATTTTCACGCAAATTCGCCGAAATGGAAAAGGATGCGTCGATCACCGATGAGCAACTCAGTCAGTTCGGCACAGGCGCGCTCAGAAAAGCTGTAACAGAGGGTGACGATGCTAACGGCGTGTTTATGTGCGGAGAAGTAGCCGGACTCGTAAAAAAGGAGCAGTCCTGCGAAGATATACTTAAAGAAATTACCGCGCAGGCGGAAGAAGTTCTTGCAGGCGCAAATAAATACATAAAATAAGGTGGATCAAATGAACAGAGACGAAATTAAACAGATACTGCCCCACCGCGAGCCCATGCTGCTCGTGGACGAGGCATACTGCGACGAAGAAGGCAAATCGCACGGGCGCTATACCGTGCGCGGCGACGAATTCTTTTTGCAGGGACACTTTCCCGGCACCCCCGTCGTTCCCGGCGTCATTCTCTGCGAAATGGCATCGCAGTCGTCGTGTGCGATGATGGCGGGCCAGCTCGGCGAAAGACTTCCCCTCTTTGCGGGAATGAATAACGTGCGCTTCAAAACACCCGTTCGTCCAGGAGACACCGTCGAATTTACATGCGAACTGAAACGCAGCATAGCCTCGTGCTATGTGATCAAGGCGGAAGGCACGGTAAACGGCAAGCCTTGTTTAAGCGGCGAATTTACCTTCTTCTTTGTGGACAAAGATAAGGTAGCCGATTGTTAAAAGCTTAAACCTGATTTAAAGCGGGCATATCACAACATCTGCTGTGTTAAAGCCCTTGCCTCGTCGATACTTTGCGCATTTTGCGCAGCGCAACATAAATGTTGCGCTGCGCCTTAAACGCAAGTATCTCCTCTTCCCGCAAAAACTTTTTTTTGCGGGAGCCCTTTGAGAGTTGTATTGTCTGCGTGCTTTGCCTCGCATCTGCAGCAATCTTTCTCGCAAGGCGTAAGGCAAATGCGCCTTGCTCGGTCACCGTTTGCGCTATGCACTATGCGCTCACTCATCTCGCCTTGCAAAGCAGCGGGTGTCCGCTGTTTTGAGAAATCAAGGCTCGCCCTTTGGGGGCTGGTTCAAGCTATTAGCGCTCGGCTAGCTTCCTCATAACACAGACTATTTTCAGGAGATTAAAAAATGTATCAGTTATTTTGCGATTCAAACTGCGAACTTTGGTACACCACCGTCGCAGAACTCGGCTTAAACGTCATCCGTATGCCCTATACGATAGGCGGTAAAGAATATTTCTACGATATGGGCGAAAAAACAGATTTCAAGGCCTTCCTCGACCAGATGCGGGCAGGCGCCGTTCCAAAAACATCCGCCCTCAATGAATACAGCTACATTGAATACTTTGAGCCCGTGCTTGCGCGCGGCGAAGATATCTATTACGTTACGTTTTCGCACAAGATGAGCGCGACGTTCAACGCGATGGACGCGGCCATTGCAACTTTAAAAGAAAAGTATCCAGAAAGGCGCATCATGACAAAAGACGCCAAAACGATTTCACTCGGCAGCGGCTTCGTTACATACTACGCTGCATTGAAAAAACGCGAAGGCGCCACTATGGAAGAACTTGACGCCTACCTCGACGAGCTTATACCCCACACTGCCACCTACTTTGCCGTGGACGACCTCACGTATCTGCACCGCGGCGGCAGGATTTCGGCAGCAACAAAGGTCGTTGGCGGACTTCTAAACATAAAACCCATACTCTATTTCGACGAAGAGGGCAAGATTGTGAGCATTTCCAAGGCCAGAGGCTTCAGGAACGCTATTTCTAAGCTGGTGGAATATGCTGAAGAAAAGGGAAGCGAACTTGATAAATACAAGGTATTTATCCTTCAGGCAGACTGCGAAGAGTATGCCAACACTCTGGCGGAAACTATGCGTACCCGTTTCAATGCAGACGTAACCGTCCAGCCCGTAGGCCCAGTCATAGCCGCCCACTGCGGCCCCGGAACCATAGGACTTATCTTCCATTGTTCCCAAAGATAAGCTATCAAATTTCACTCACGGGTGGTTTTGTATTTAAATTGCGATACTATTTTTAGTGATTATATTACACATAGTACTTGATATAAAACTAAAAAATAAATTTCAATATAGAGTGGTGGCGTGCGGTCGTTGAC
>ERZ1090861.1170-NODE-1170-length-13938-cov-136.046676_pt1 | contig 13938 bp, 27 predicted proteins | sample MGYA00478482_ERZ1090861 | MGnify/ENA primary metagenome ERZ1090861 (study PRJEB33644, sample SAMEA5815744) | chicken gut metagenome | biome: Chicken; feature: Gastrointestinal Tract; material: Caecum | place: Ireland | collected 2019-01-01 | study: A study of... | reverse complement strand
GGGGAGGTGACCACCATGACCAACGGTGACAAAATCCGCAGCATGACGGATGAGGCCGTGGACATTCTCTGGAAACGACTGGAGGCGATGCAGGATGAAGCAGAAACCGATTGAGCTGATGCGGCTTTATTTTGGGGAAAGAGACGAATGCTGCGGAACATGCTGCAATCTGCGGGAATTTCGATACAACTCAAAGAAGGTGCGAAAGTGCATTGCCTATGGTGGTTTGCACAGCCAAAAGGCCGACTGGGCAAAACGGTGGCCAGCCTGTGGCTTATATGGCAAAGCGGTGCCGCGGCAGATGATCTCGGACACCGCGAAGCAGATTTTTTCGAGAATCGGAATCCGATACGATGACTGGGAATTCCAGGTAGACGGACAGATTAGGATGGAGGAGATGCAGGATGGCTGAATTTATCATAAGCACCGTAGGGGTTGCAACGATTTTCGTGGGCGCATTGACCGTGCTCGCAATTCTCTTTTTGCTTGCGGTTGTTGCATGGATCGCCGCAAGTCAAAAATGGAGAACGATTTTCAGGGCAGAGAACAACATCTTGGACTATTTGAGCAATCGAGCGGATTATGAGCGTTGGAAAAAAGAGCAGGAGGCGATGAGGGATGAAAATTGAACGAAAACGATATGTGGTCATGCGAAATAATCGATCGGAGATATGGTGTGGCCTTGCCAAGCGCTTCGACTTCCGCCCGATAGAACAAGTCAAAGATGTTTCTGTGAAATGACAGACTTCGAGGTGATAAACATGAAGATAGACAGAGTAAAACTTATTGCTGAAATGGCGCGGCAGAACATCGGGGTAAAACAGCTTGCCGATAAAGCAGGCGTTTCACGCGTTACAATATCCTCCGTGCGTTGCGGAAAGTCTTGTGGCCACAATACCGCATTACATATTGCCCGCGCCCTGGGTGTGGATATGACCGAACTGCTGGAGGTGGAAGATCGTGAGAAAGTTTAAGCGTTTACGGCGGGTGATGTTTGAGAAAGACGCCACGATAAAGGACACCGCCAAACTGGCGGGGCTGTCGCCCAGTACGTTGAACGACCACATGGCGGGACACCACCCATTCACCGCCGCCGAGATGAAGGCAATCACTAAGGTGTTGGGCCTTAAACCTGATGACTGTTGGAGGTATTTTGTTGAGGATTATGGCAAAACTTATCGGTCTGAAAGCCAGGCCAGAAGCAGTTGCTCTTCTCGTAATAGAGACTTTGAGGTTGTTCCCGTGACCGAAATAATTACAACTGAGCGGTGATAGAAAATGAATTTGCTTGAAGTACTAGACCGCATCCCGATTGAGACCACCATATCGCTGCAAACGCGCTTGCGCAACACGCTGTATTCGTTTGATAACTGCCAACGGGAAAAGGCGAAGCTCTACTACCTCTGGCCGGTGAAAAAGGTGGAAAAATCGGGAGAAAATCTTTATAAGGTGGTGCTGGAAATATGAGGTTGATTGATGCTGATGAACTTTATGGAATCGAAAAGCTACTTGATACAGATGTGATTCAAGGAAGCAATGAAGCATCTTGGCTGCTTGGACAGGTACTATATGATATAAAAGCCATGCCAACAATTGACCCGGAAAGCCTGCGCCCACGCGGAACGTGGGAAGGCACAGGGGACGGGTACGCGGACGGAGAACTTGTATACGATACATGGACGTGCAGCGAGTGCGGCTATACCGTCGATACGGACGATCCCGATTGTCTGACAAAGTTCTGCCCCAACTGTGGCGCAAAGATGGAGGTGGGTTATTGAACGAGCATTACACTATCCCCCTGCCGCCAGTCACCAAAAAGAATCACGCCCAGGTGGTACATACGGGCCAGAAATGCCCGGTTTGCAAGCGCGGCAAGAATGTCCGGCTGCTGCCGAGCAAGCAATACCGAGAGTATGAGGAAGCGGCCTTGTGGTGCTTGCAGCGCAAAGAGCCAATCGATACGCCGGTGAACGTACAGTGTCTGTTTTATATGCCGACGGCGCGGAAAGTGGACCTGGTGAATCTTCTTGAGGCTGCCTGTGACGCGCTGGTAACTGCCTGTGTGCTGGCAGATGATAACAGCAAAATCGTGGTGAGCCATGACGGCAGCCGGGTGCTGCTGGATAGGGACAAGCCGAGAACAGAAATCTATATCACGGAGGTACAAAATGAGCTGTGACACCTGCCGCTGGTGGGAGCCGTACAGCGCCGTATGTTGCAACGGGGACAGCCCACACTGTGCGGACTTTTGGGATGATGGATGCGAGGAATGGGAGGCGATGCAGGACGCCCAAAAATCTGAGATTTGACGCCCGTCGGGGCACCAGCGTGCCCTACGACATCCTGCCGCCAGGCCTGACCCGCCAGCTGCAGAGGCTGGTGACCGAGGAGCGCCCCGGGGCCTGCCTTGGCTGCGGGTTTGAGCACAACTGCCGCCGAGACGGCTGCGCGGTGCTGCGCAAGGTCAGCCGGATTGTGGCGAGAGAGGAGGAAAGAGGATGACGGTTGGCATCATTTGTGATCTGCTGTTTACCTCGTTACCCGTCGTGCTCTTTTTCGCCATGATAATCGCCGGAAAACTGCTGCCGGACAAACTTGATGATGAGGATGACGGCTACGACGAATATGAAGATTTCTGGTGGACATGCCCGTAGGAGGTGAACACGATGCGAAAAATACTGCGGCCGCTGGCAGAGGCGCTGGTCTTTCTCGCCGCGCTGATTCTGATCGCGCTGCCGGGAGGTGGGAATGATGACCTATGACGAGAAGCTCGCCTGGCTGCGGCGGTATCTGGACAGCCTGCGGCTGGAGCGCGAGCTCGAGCGGGAGGTCGACCAGATGGAGACGCTCGCCACCCGTGTGACGCCGCGCTTGTCCGGTATGCCGGGCGGCGGCGCGGACGGCCAGAGCCTGCCCCGGGCCGTCGAGGGGATCATCCGGGCCAAGCAGGAGCTGGAAGCGCAGGTCAACGCCTGCAAAGCCATCCGCGCCGAGGTCGTGGCCGCCCTCGAACAGATCACGAACCCGCGAGACCATGAGATTTTGCGCCGGCGGTACATACTCGGACAGCGCTGGGAGGAGATCGCCGTGGAGATGCACCTCGAATACCGATGGGTCACGCGCAGCCACCGCCGCGCGGTGGACAGGATGATTTTGACCCCGGAAAGCCCCATTTGAATGTGCTATACTGATACCATAGGCAGCGCGCGGGACGGGGACCCCGCCGCGCCTTGGCATCATATGTATCTTGTGAACCTCCTTTTTCAAATTCCTGCGCCGGCTGAGATGCCGGCCGCCCTCGGCGCCCGCCGGGGGATTTTTTGTGCCCGCCCCTGCCGCACGAGGCCGGGGCAGGCTTCACCCCGCCCGGCAGGCGGGACAGGGATCACACACTGCAGATAACCAGCCTGTAGCCCCTGCACTGCCGGGCGGCTTCTTAAAAACTACCCCCGGGGGGTGCCGCTATGGCTGCTGCGAGAAACCGCCCCGACCATGACGGCACCCACCGGCTGGCCTTTGAGCGGAACAAAAAGAGGATCTTTGCCACCCAGAATGTCTGCGGCATCTGCGGCAAGCCGGTCGATTTCTCGCTCAAGTATCCGCACCCGATGTCCGCCTGCATCGACCACATTGTTCCGGTTTCCAAAGGCGGGCACCCGTCGGACATCGACAACCTGCAGCTCGCGCACTGGTGCTGCAACCGCGCTAAATCGGACAAGCTGCGGCAGAGCAAAGCGCAAGACGGCCCGCTCGAAGTGCTCAGCAACCGGATATTGCCGCAGAGCTGCGACTGGACGGCCTACCGCGCCAGGTAGGGGCATACCCCCCTCCCCCGGGGGCCTTTCGGACTTCAACGCCGTCACTGGGAATATTTTCACGCGCAAAGCAAGGAGGGCCACAATGGCCGATTACAGGGGCATGGCGTACCTGCGCCGCAAGCTGGCCTGCAAGCGCCAGCGGGTGGGCCTGCGCTACCGATACTACGAAATGAAGAACAGCGTGCGGGAGCTGAACCTTGTCATTCCGGCCGAGTTCAAAGCCATCGGCGCCTGCCTGGGCTGGTGCGGCAAGGCTGTGGACAGCCTGGGCGACCGGCTGATCTTCCGCACCTTCCGCAACGATAACTTCGATCTCAACACAATCTACCAGATGAACAACCCCGACATTCTGTTTCCGTCGGCGGTGCAGTCGGCGCTGATTGCGGCCTGCAGCTTCATCTACCTGGATCTTGGGGAGGACGGCTTCCCCCGGATGCAGGTGATTGACGGCGGCAACGCGACCGGCGTGCTGGACGACACGACCGGCCTGCTGATCGAAGGGTACGCGGTTTTGCAGCGAGACGATCTGGGCAACCCGACGCGGGAGGTCTACCTGCGGGAGGGCGAAACCTGGTACTATGACAAGGGCCAGCGCCCGCGCATGGAGCCGAATCCCGCGCCCTACCCGCTGCTGGTGCCGATCCTCTACCGGCCCGACGCGCGGCGGCCGTTCGGGCACAGTCGGATCACCCGCGCCTGTATGCAGATCATGCAGGGGGCGCTGCGCACCATCAAGCGCAGCGAGGTCAGCGCCGAGTTTTACAGCTTCCCGCAAAAGTATGTGCTGGGCCTTTCCGAAACGGCCGAGCAGATGGACAGGTGGCGGGCGACGATCTCGAGTTTTCTCGACTTCCGTTCCGACCCCGAGACCGGCGAGAAGCCGAGCGTCGGGCAGTTCCAGCAGCAGAGCATGAGCCCCTACACCGAGCAGCTGCGCACCTATGCGGCGCTGTTTGCCGGCGAGACCGGCCTGACGCTGGACGATCTGGGTTTTGTGACCGACAACCCCTCGAGTGCCGAGGCGATCAAGGCCAGCCACGAAAACCTGCGCCTGGCCGCCCGGCGGGCCCAGGGCACCTTTGGCAGCGGCTTTCTGAACGCCGGCTACCTGGCGGCCTGCCTGCGGGACAACTTCGCCTACCAGCGCCGGCAGCTCTATCTGACCAAGCCGGTCTGGGAGCCGGTCTTTGAGCCGGACGCCGCGACGATCTCGGCCATCGGGGACGGCGTGGGCAAGATCAATGCCGCGGTGCCCGGCTACTTCGGGGCCGGCAATCTGCGCGATTTGACCGGCGTCGACGCCGAAACCACGGGAGGCGTGACCAATGCCGCAGACGTCTGAGGATGTGGCCCCCGCACTGCTCGAAGGGATTCGGCGGGACTTTGCCGCGAACCTCGGCGGGCGGCAGCGGGCAGTGCAGCTGCTGGAAAAAATCCGGGCCGGCAGTGCGACCTACGCCGACGCCGGCGACTATGCCGAGGAGGTCGGCTCGGCGCTGGCCGACGCGTTCCGGGCGAACCTGTCCGGCGCGACGCTGCCCGACGGGCGGATGTACTGGAACATCGCCGAGCGGGTTGTCCAGCCGATGCTGGCAGAGGATCACGCGCTGGTGGCCGAAGCCGCGCAGACCGTGCAGCAAAGCCTGAACGAAGCGGCCGGTCTGGGCCTGCGGGCGCAGGATGTGCCGCTGGACGCCGACCGGGTCGACGGCATTTTGCAGAAGATCTGCGCGGCCGACCAGTACGACTCGGTCTCCTGGGTGCTGGACGAGCCGGTCAAGAACTTCTCCCGCCATGTGGTGGACGAGAGCCTGCGCCGCAATGTCAATTTCCAGGGCCGGGCCGGCCTGCGCCCGCGGGTGATCCGCCGTGCCGAGGCCCATTGCTGCCGCTGGTGCAGCAGCCTGGCCGGGACATACGCTTACCCGAACGTGCCGCAGGATGTCTACCGCCGGCACGAGCGATGCCGCTGCACGGTGGAATACGACCCCGGCACCGGCCGCCGGCAGGATGTTTGGACGAAGGAATGGACAGAATCCGCCGATTCTGCTACAATGGAAGCAAGAAGAACGGTGGGGCTGCCGGCGGCTACCCGCCAGTTCCAGAGCGAGGAACTGCTGCAATCCCACTTTGCCAAGCACCAGGCCGAATACGGCACAATCTCGATCCCGGAATACCTGCGCCAGGCAAGCGAGCTGGCCGATGCCGCGGAATCCGAGGATGTGGCGATGCTGCGGCGCAGTGACGACAGCGTTTCGAAGTATCGCTTTTCCACCAACGATTTTGTCGTCGTCAACGCGGACGGAACCATCCGCACATTTTTCAAACCAGTTGACAAGGAGGCGTATTGGCAGTATGAGCTCGACCGCAATTAAGTGCCCCTGCTGCGGGCAGACGAACGTCGGGGACTATGAAATCTGCACGGTCTGCGGCTGGGAAAACGACCCGGTGCAGGCGCGCCATCCCGCCACCGCGCGCGGGGCCAACCAGATGACCCTGAACGAGGCCAAAGCGGCCTTTTCCGCCGGCAAGCCGGTGAGTTAATGCGCAAATTGCAATAGCTGAAAGCACGATGCACAAGCACCGTGCTTTTTTTGTACCCATGTTCAGGGAGGTGGCCGCGATGGGCCTGATACGATGTAGCTAGGGGGTGGTCAAGGAGCATGGCAGAAAAGCGCCGGCTCGGCCGTCAGACCCCCACCCAAAGCATTGTGCTGCCGTACAAAAAGACCCGGGGCGACGAGGCCGTCGCCCTGTACGAGCAGGGCGGCCGTACCGCGATGGAGTGGCAGAAGCTGCTGATCTACGACATTCTGGCCGTCGACGAGCAGGGCTTGTGGGCGCACACCAAGTTCGGCCTGGCTGTGCCGCGCCGCAACGGCAAGAACGAGGTCGTCCTGATGCGGGAAAAGTTCGGCCTGCAAAACGGCGAGCACATCCTGCACACGGCCCACCGCACCACCACCAGCCACGCTGCCTGGGAACGCCTGTGCAGCGAGCTCGACCACTCCAAGGTCGAATACAAGTCCATCCGGGCCAAGGGCAGCGAGAGCATCACGCTGCCAGGTGGCGGCAAGATTGAATTCCGAACCCGGTCGTCGAAGGGCGGCCTCGGCGAGGGGTTCGATCTATTGGTGATCGACGAGGCGCAGGAGTACGGCGACGACGAGGAGAGCGCGCTCAAATACGTCGTCTCGGACAGCCAGAACCCGCAGACCATCTTCACCGGTACCCCGCCGACCATGACCTCCAGCGGCACCGTTTTTCTCAAGCTGCGCACAGAGGCGCTGGCCGGCCGCACCAAAAACACCGGCTGGGCCGAGTGGAGCGTTGAGTTTCAGACCGACCCGCACGACGTCGATGCCTGGTACGAGGCCAACCCCAGCATGGGGGTCATCCTCAATGAGCGAAAGGTCGAGGATGAGATCGGCGGCGACGCCATCGACTTCAACATCCAGCGTCTCGGCCTCTGGCTGCGCTACAACCAGAAAAGCGCGATCAGCGAAGCCGAGTGGAAGTCCCTGCAGTGCGAAGCGCTGCCCAAACTGCGCGGCAAGCTCTATGCGGGGGTTAAGTACGGGCACGACGGCAAGAACGTCGCGCTCTCGATCGCAGTCAGGACAACCGACGGCAGCGTTTTTCTTGAGTGCATCGACTGCCGCCCGGTGCGCGCCGGCCGCAGCTGGATCGTCGCGTTCCTTGCGGCGGCCGATGTGGCCAAGGTGGCAGTGGACGGCGCGGGCGCGCAGGAACTGCTGGCCGCCGACATGAAGGACGCGCGGCTCAAAGCCCCGGTGCTGCCCACCGTCAAACAGATCGTGACCGCCAACGCCGCTTTTGAGCAGGCAATGGCCGACAAGGCGATCTGTCACATGGGCCAGCCCAGCGTGACCCAGGCGGCAGCCAACTGCGAAAAGCGGGCTATCGGCCAAAACGGCGGTTTCGGCTACCGCGCCATCAAGGACGGCGTGGCCATCGAGCTGCTGGACAGCATGATCCTGGCTTATTGGCTTTGCGCTTCGGCCAAACCGCCGCGGCGGCAGATCATCAGCTACTGACAGGGCCGTAAAGGCCCTGTTTGTATTTCCCGATACCACAGGGCAAACAGTGGGAAGAAAGGAACGCAACATGGAAGAATTTAAACCGATTACGACCCAGGCCGAGTTTGACGCCGCCATCGGCGAGCGTCTCAAGCGGGAGCGCGAGACCCTTGCTAAAAAGTATGGTGACTACGACGACCTGAAAACCAAGGTGGGCGACTACGAAAAGCAGATCGCCCAGATGAGCAAGGCGGCCAAGGAATCCGCCGAAAAATACGCCGGGTACGATAAGAACCTGGCAGAGCTGCAGGCCAAGGTGAAGGGCTACGAGACCGACTCGGTAAAAACGCGGATTGCCCACGAGACCGGCCTGCCTTACGAGCTGGCCGGCCGGCTGACCGGCGAGGACGAGGCCGCCATCCGCAAGGACGCCGAGGCGCTTTCCAAGCTGCTGGGCGGCCAGAAACACAAAACGCCGCCGCTGCGGGATTCCGAGCCGGCCGGCGACGGTAAAGCGGCCGCGATGCGTGCCTTTGGCGCGCAGCTTTTGGCCGACGAATAACTGCAAAGGAGATTAACTATGGAAGACGTACTGAGCAAGGGCACCCTCTTTCCCGAGGAGCTGATCCCTGACCTGATCCAGAAAACCACCGGCGCGAGCGCGCTGGCCCAGCTTTCGGCCCAGAAGCCGATCCCGTTCAACGGCCTCAAGGAGTTCACCTTCTCCCTCGACAAGGAGGTCGACATCGTGGCCGAGAACGGCGCCAAGGGCAAGGGCGGCGCGACCGTCGCCCCGCGCACCATCGTGCCGCTCAAGATCGAATATGGCGCGCGCATCTCGGACGAGTTCGTCTATGCGGCGGAGGATGTGCAGATGGACTACCTGACCGCCTTCTCCGAAGGGTTCGCCCGCAAGGCAGCCAAGGGCCTTGACCTGATGGCTTTCCACGGCATCAACCCGCGCACCGGCCAGGCGGCGGCCACGATCGGCTCGAACCACTTCGACGCGACGATTACCAACGTCGTCACGATTGCCTCCGGCGATTCCCCCGACGACAACATCGAGTCCGCGATCGAACTGATCCAGAACAAGGAGCTCGATGTTTCCGGCCTTGTGATGGCCCCGGCCTTCCGTTCTGCGCTGGCCAAGCTCAAGACCAGCGCCGGCAGCAAGCTCTACCCCGAACTGGCCTGGGGCAACAACCCCGGCACCCTCAACGGCCTGAGCGTGCGCACCACCCCCAACCTGGCCCACGGTTCCAGCCTTGACCGCGCCCTGGTCGGCGATTTTGTCAACGCGTTCCGCTGGGGCTACGCCAAGCAGATCCCGGTCGAGGTGATCCGCTACGGCAACCCGGACAACGACTCGACCCTCGGCGACCTGAAAGGCCACAACCAGGTCTACCTGCGCGCCGAGATGTACATCGGCTGGGGCATCCTTGACCCGAACGCTTTCGCCTTCATCAAGCAGGGGGAATGATCAGTCCTGACCTGGTAGCGCTGTTCCCGGCTGGTCAGGACTTACTCGGGAAAACTGCCGGCGACCTGGTGGGCGAGGATCTGACCGTGCTCTCTGACGGCACGGTTACGGGCACGTTCCACCATGTCACCGGTTACACGGGGTTCAGCAGCAACGCGGAAGAGCAGAGCGGCTATTACTTCCCGTTTAAGCTGGGCGAATCCGTCAGCGGCGAGACGATGACCTTCAAAAAGAACGGGGTTCCAACCAAAACGGACATTCCGTTTGACCCGGACATCGTTTTCCGCGTAACGGCGGGCGATACCTTTGCGGTGGAGGTGGACGGCGCGCCCGTCGTGACCTTCCGTTTCGCCAAGGCAACCTTTGAACCCGCCGCAAAGACCAAGGCAAAGATCCGAAAGGGGTGAAGCGCGTGGATTATGCGACCCTTGACGACATCACCGCCCTGTGGCGGGCGATGACGCCGGAGGAAAGCCAGCGCGCCCAGGCCCTGCTTCCGGTTGTGTCGGCATCCTTGCGCAACGAGGCACGCAAAGCGGGCAAAGACCTCGATATCCTGCTGCTGGACGACCCCGATCTGGCCGAAGTGGCCAAAAGCGTGACCGTCGACGTGGTCGCCCGCACCCTGATGACCTCCACCAATGCGGAGCCGATGACCCAGCTGACCGAAAGCGCCGGCTCTTACAGCGCCACCGGCACCTTTCTGGTGCCGGGCGGCGGTCTGTTTATCAAAAATTCCGAGCTGGCGCGGCTGGGGCTGCGCCGGCAGCGCTATGGGGTGATTGATTTTTATGGCAACCTTCCTGCACGGGATTCCTGTGACCCTGTATGAACGCACCCAGTCCGGGACGGACGCTTTCAATGCGCCGATCTACAGCGAGACGCCGGTCACGGTCGAAAACGTGCTTGTCTCGCCGGTTTCGGCCGAGGCGGTGGTGGGCGAGCTGCAGCTCTACGGCAAGCGGGCGGTGTATGAGCTCTGCCTGCCAAAAGGCGACGCCCACGACTGGGAGGATTGCCGGGTCGATTTCTTCGGCCAGCGGTTCCGGGTATTCGGCCCGGCGCAGGAGCTGATCGAAAGCCTGACGCCGCTCGATTGGAACAAGAAAGTCAAGGTGGAGCGCTATGGCTAAGCTGCGCATCAAGCTCAACCGCAAGGGCGTGCGGGAGCTGCTGAAAAGCGGGGAGATCATGGACGAGTGCGTGCGGCTTGCGAAGGAGAAGGCCGCGATGGCCGGGGACGGCTATGCGGCGGACGACGGCCATGTGGGCAAGACCCGTGCTTCGGCCATGGTCTACCCGTCTTCGGCCGCGGCGCGCAGCGACAACTATCACAACAATACGCTGCTGAAGGTGTTTGGCAGTGCCCTGAAAGTGAGGGGCGGCAGGTGATCGAGAAAACCATCCTGGACCATCTTTCCGGCGCGCTGGATGTGCCCGCTTACATGGAGCGCCCGGCCGATGCGCCGGGCAGTTTTGTGCTGCTTGAAAAGACCGGCAAGAGCCGGGAAAACCAGCTGAACACCGCGATCCTGGCCGTGCAGTCCTACGCGCCGACGCTTCTGGCGGCGGCCGAGCTCAGCGAGCGGGTCGAAACCGCGATGCAGGCAGCCCCCGCGCTGCCCAGTATCGCGGCCGTGCGGCTGAACAGCGCCTACAACTTCACCGACACCGCCATGAAGGGCTATCGCTACCAGGCGGTGTTTGATGTGACCTACTACACGAAAGGATGATGAAAAATGCCTGAGACGAACGGCAACAACGTCGCCAATGTGACGACCGGCAAGCCCAAGGTCGGAGGCGCGGTCTACCGCGCGCCGGCCGGCACCGCCGCGCCCACCGACGCCAAGACCGAACTGCCCTCCGCCTTCAAGTGCCTGGGCTATGTCTCGGACGAGGGCGTTACCAACGCGAATACCCGCGAGACCGAGGAGATCAAAGCCTGGGGCGGCGACACCGTCGCGAACCCACAGACCAGCAAGACCGACACCTTGCAAATGACCCTGATCGAGTTTATGAACGTCGAAGCGCTCAAAGCCTACTTTGGCGACGAGAACGTATCCGGTACCCTCGAGACCGGCATCCACATCAAGTCGAACAGCGGCGAGCTCGAGCGCGCGGTCTGGGTCGTCGAGATGATCGCGGCGGGGGATTACCCGCACCGCTATGTCATCCCCGACGGCAAGGTCACCGAGACCGAAGACATCTCCTATGTGGATAACGACGTCGCCGGCCTCGGGCTGACCATCACGGCCTACCCGGATGCCAACGGCGACACCCACCACCAGTATATCGGCGGTACGGCCGACTAAGGAGGGCACCATGCAGATCACAACCCAATCCGGCTTTACCTGCGACATCGACCCCGACGTGCTCAACAGCATGGAGCTGGTGGATGCCCTGTCCGAAGTACAGAGCGGCAACAGCCTGGCCTATCCCGCGGTCTGCCTGCAGGTCCTCGGCCGTGAGACCCGGGCCCGGCTCTATGACCACCTGCGCAACAAGGCCGGACGCGTGCCGCCCCAGGACGTGGACCGCGAGCTCACCGAGATCATGCAGGCACTGGGCAAACCGGCAAAAAACTGATCCTCCTTGCCGCCATGCTGGCCGCCGACCGGGACGCCCTTACCTGCGACCTGGCCGAGACCTATCACGTTCTGGACATGACCGCCCTGCCGGTCCCGCTGCTGGCCACTTTGGCCGCGGGCCTGCGGGGCGATTCCCGCATCCGGCTGGCGATGGCGGGCGAGACGGCCGCGACCGGCGAACTGCTGCAGGCCGCCATGCTGGACCGCCTGACCACCCTCTGCTGGATGCAGACCAGGGACGGCGCGCACGGCCGTAAACGGCCGCCCTCGGTGGTTGCCGTCATCAGCGGCAAGGCAAAACAGAACCCATCCAACGCAAAGCCGGTGGCTTTTGACACCCCGGCTGATTTTGAGCGGGCGCGCGCTCGCATTTTGAAGAAAGCGAGGTGATCCCATGCCGTCCAATGTCGCAACCGCCTATGTGCAGATCATCCCCTCGGCGCAGGGCATCGGCGGCGGAATTGCCCAGGCCCTCGGCGGGGACGCCGCGGCTACCAGCGCCGGGCAGAGCATCGGCGGCAAGCTGGTCTCCACCATCAAGGGCGTCATCGCGGCGGCCGGCCTTGGCGCGGCGCTCGGCAAAGCGCTGACCGAGGGCGCGGCGCTGGAGCAGAGCATCGGAGGCGTCGAGACGCTGTTTAAGGACAGTGCCGACCAGGTCATCGCGGCAGCCGACCAGGCATACCGAACGGCCGGCGTATCCGCCAACAAATACATGGAGCAGGTGACGAGCTTCTCGGCCACGCTGCTGCAGGGCCTTGGCGGCGACACCGCGGCCGCGGCCCAGTACGCCGACAAAGCCATCGTCCAGATGTCCGACAACGCCAATAAAATGGGCACCGACATCTCCTCCATCCAGATGGCTTATCAGGGGTTCGCCAAGGATAACTACACGATGCTCGATAACCTCAAGCTCGGCTACGGCGGCACCCAGGCCGAGATGGCGCGGCTCATCAATGACAGCGGCGTGCTCGGCGATTCGATCGAGGTCACGGCCGAGACGGTCAACGATGTGCCGTTTGATAAGATCATCGACGCCATCGGCGTGATCCAGGACGACCTGGGGATCACCGGCACGACTGCCCAGGAGGCCGCCACAACGCTGTCCGGGTCCTTTGCTTCGATGCAGGCGGCTGCGCAGAATGTGCTGGCCAACCTGACCCTGGGGCGGGACCTCGGCCCGGCGCTTGACGGGCTGGCCCAGACTGTTTCCACCTTCCTCGTCGGCAACCTCTTGCCGGCCATCTGGAACATCCTCTCGGCGCTGCCGGGGGCGCTGGTGAGCTTTGTGCAGTCGCTGGGCGCGCAGCTCGTCGTGGCTTTGCAGGGCACCTTCCCGCAGCTGGCGGCCGGGCTGAGCGCCGGGCTGCCGCAGCTTATGCAGACCGGCGCGGCGATGGTGCAGAACCTTGTGCAGGGCGTCACCACCACCCTGCCGGCGATGCTGCAAGCCGGCACGCAGACCGTGACAACCGCCATCCAGGGGCTTTCGCAGCAGCTGCCGTCGGTGCTTGCCAGCGGCGCGCAGATTGTGACCTCGATCGTCGGCGGTATCGCGCAGATGCTGCCGAGCATCGCGCAGTCGGCGCTCGAGATTGTGAGCTCGCTTTTGACGATGATCGTCGAAAATCTGCCGCAGGTCATTTCGGCCGGCGCGCAGATTCTGCAAAGCATCGTCGAGGGCATCGGGGCAAGCCTGCCGCAGATCGTGGCGGCGGCGGTCGAGATGCTCGCCGAGTTTTTGCAGACCATCGTGCAAAACCTGCCTCAGATTCTGGCGGCCGGCTTCGGCCTGATCACATCGCTGATCGAGGGTATCGGCAACGCGCTGCCCGGCGTCATCACGGCGGCCGGCGAGATCGCAAGCACGATCTGGGACACCATCACAGGCATCGACTGGCTCGACCTCGGTGCGAACATCATCCGCGGCCTGATCAACGGCATCGGCTCGATGGGGGGCGCGCTGTGGGATGCGGCGACGAAGGTCGCCCAATCGGCCCTCGACGCGATCA
>ERZ1090861.1165-NODE-1165-length-13991-cov-4.775115_pt1 | contig 13991 bp, 11 predicted proteins | sample MGYA00478482_ERZ1090861 | MGnify/ENA primary metagenome ERZ1090861 (study PRJEB33644, sample SAMEA5815744) | chicken gut metagenome | biome: Chicken; feature: Gastrointestinal Tract; material: Caecum | place: Ireland | collected 2019-01-01 | study: A study of... | reverse complement strand
GCGAGTTTATCGCGCTGGTGGCGGACAAGCTGATACTGGAAAATATGATCTGAGAACGGCCGGAGAAGAGGCTCCGGAAAAAAACGTAAAACAGAGAAAAGAAAACAGATTGAAGAAAATAAAAACGTAAAACAGATACTATAACGGATACAAAAAAGGAAAAACCAAAACGAAACGACCGGAAAACCAGATGGTTTTCCGGAATTATTTTTTATTCGGGCATTCATGGTGAAAATCTTTGCCGGTAAAATTACATTGATCGGGACCGGCAAAATTATTTCTCTCGGCTGGCCGGGGGAATCGCGGCAAGGCATTGACATATTTTCTGGAATATGTTATAATTTATCAAGTGATATTCCGGAAAACAAGGGGGCGTACAATGATTTATGAAATCGCGGCAAGGCATTGACATATTTTCCGAAATATGTTATAATTTATCAAGTGATATTCCGGAAAACAAGGGGCGTACAATGATTTATGAAATCGCGGGGCTGAGAGTTCTCATTAAAAACAAAAACTTGTTCACGACGCGGTTCTGTAAAGGCTGGATTTCCGCCGATCAGAATTCTTTGCCCGATCTCTGCGCAGAGGCGACGGAAGAAGCCATGGGGGAAGAAAAAGCCGTTTCTCCGGGATATCCGGACGGATATATAGAAAATATCTGTATTTACAGAGATCTGTGTCAGCAACTTCCCGAATACGGAAGATTTCTCGTACATTCCGCCGTGCTCTCTTATCAAAATGAAGGCTTTGCCTTTCTCGGAAGAAGCGGAGCGGGAAAGACCACGCACACGGGACTCTGGCTCCGATATCTTCCGGGCGCGGAAATCATCAACGGAGACAAACCTGTTTTTCAGAAAGACGGGGATATTTTTTATGCATTCGGTACGCCGTGGATGGGAAAGGAATCTCGCGGCAGAAATGCGAAAGTACCGTTAAAGGCATTGTGTTTCCTCGCTCAGAAAAAGGGAAATACAATCAGGCGCCTGACGCCTAAAGAAACTTCCGAAAAATTAATGACGCAGTTACTTATCCCGCAGGACGAAAAAAACGCGATCGCTACTTTAGAGCTGGCGGACAGCTTGATTTCTTCCGTTCCGGCCTATCTTCTGGAATGCGATATCTCCGAAACTGCGGTCCGGACATCGTTTGAGGAAATGACGGGAAAAGATTACGAAAACGAAAAACAATCAAAGGGGGATCTTTTATGAAAATCAAAAAGGGATTCGTCGTCCGCAAAGTCGGCGGAGAAAACATCGCAGTGCCTGTGGGGGCGCAGAGCAAATCCTTTCACGGTATGATCAAACTCAACGAATCGGGGCAGTTTCTCTGGAATTTCTTTTTGAAAGACCATACGGAAGCGGAGGCCGTAGAAGCGCTTCTCAACGAATACGAAGTGTCCAGAGAAACCGCAGAAAAAGACGTGGCGAATTTTTGTCATATCCTGACAGAAAACAATTTTGCAGAATAAACAGGCGGGAGCAGATTTTTACATGAACGGACACCGGGAAGCGCTTACCATCGAACAGGCCCTGAAACAGGAAGGAGTCTACGTCGGTCCTACCGTAGGAATCAGTATGCTTCCCATGCTGAAAACCGGCCGGGACAGCATCGTCGTGCGTCCGGCGGAACATCGGCTCAAAGTTCTTGACGTCGCTCTTTATAAGCGGGGGGACAATTATGTCCTGCACCGCGTGATTTCCGTTACGGAAACAGGATATATCATCCGGGGCGACAACTGCTATTCCGATGAAATCGTGCCGGAAGAACGGATTTTGGGCGTTCTCTGTGAATTTTTCCGAAAGGACAAACATATTCTCTGCACCGATAAGCGCTATCTCCAATACGCGAAAAGACGGGTCCGGAATTATCCGTTCCGCCGCTTTCTGTTCCTCGTCAGACAAAAAATCAAATCGATACTTCGGCGGATACTCGGCAGAAAAAATAACCGTAACGACGCGCAAAATGTGAGCAAGACAACCATGACAGAGAAAAGCGAAAGAACGGGAAAAGAGGAAAAACCATGAAACAAAAAAGCTGCCGGGTAGCCAAAAAACAAGACTTGGGAAACATCTGGCTGAAACGGGAGCTTTCGCCGTACCGCCGTTGGATTTTTTTGCTGGTCTTTCTGTCAGCGCTCGGTTCTCTGTTATCGCTCGCGTTTGCCTATCTGATCCGTTATCTCATCAACAGCGCTTCCGACAAGGATAAAAAGAGTTTGCTGTTCTTTGTCGTCGTGCTGTTGATTGTTTTGTTTGTACGCATCGGTACGCGTACGGCCAAGAATTATTTTTCAGAAAAATATCGCGCGAAAATTTCCGCGGAACTCCGGCAAAAACTTTTCTGCAAGGCGCTGCATACCCGCTATGATCTTCTCGAAAAATATCACAGCGGCGATCTTCTCACCCGTCTTACTTCGGATGTGTCCGAAGTTGCTTCCGACACGGTCAACATCGTTCCGGCCGTTGCGGGAATGATTATTCAGGGGGTCGGCGCGATTACAGCGCTTTTCACCCTGGATCCGCTGTTTACCGGCGTATTTACTTTGGGCGGGCTCGCCGTCGGAATGACGGGGATTCTGCTTCGCCGAAAAATGAAGCAATATCATCGCGAACTGACGGAGGCGGACGGTGAAAGCCGCTCGTTCATGCAGGAAAGCATTGCCTCCGCGTTGACTCTGAAAGCCTATGGGGCAGAGGAAAGAACGGCCGAAAAATCGGCTGGATTGTTACAGGTATATTATCGGAAACGCATGAAAAACAACCGGTTGCGCACAGGAACGAACGGAGCGTTTTCGCTTCTGAGCAATCTGGGATTTATTTTTGCGATCGTTTGGAGCGGCGTACGGATCATGCGCGGAGATTCCGATTTCGGATCCCTGTTTTCCATTGTTCTGTTATTGGGAGAATTGCAATACCCGCTTACGTCCTTTTCTTCCGTCCTGCCGGTGTATTATGCCCGTGCGGCAAGCGGGGAACGTCTCGCGGAAATCGACGCCGCTCCCGCAGAAACTTATGCGAACAAGACAGAGCCCGACAACAGTCCCCTGAATAAAATCCGGATCGACAACCTTTCCTTCGGTTACGGCCGCGGGCAGATTTTTTCCGACGCGACCGCAGAAATCCGCGGCGGAACCATCGTCTGCGTCACGGGGGAATCCGGAACGGGCAAAAGTACGCTTTTCAAACTTCTTTTGCACGTCTATACGCCGTCTTCCGGAAAGATCGGGCTGTATTTCGGAAAAGAGCCGGAAATCCGTTGCCGGGATCTCACCGAAAGCGACAGAACGCTGTTTGCTTTTGTGCCGCAGGGAAATTTTCTCTTTTCCGGTTCCATACGCGAAAATCTGGCCTATTTTTCTCCCGAAAAAGACTGCGGGCGACTCGAAGAGAAAATGCAAAAAGCGCTTTACGCCGCCTGTGCGGAATTTGTCTTTGACTTGCCGGAAGGACTGAATACGGCTTTGCGGGAACGGGGAGGCGGTTTGTCTGAGGGTCAGTTACAGCGTCTGGCCGTCGCGAGAGCGCTTCTTTCCGAACGCCCCGTATTGTTGCTGGACGAAGCGACTTCCGCGCTCGACGGGGAAACCGAAAGGCGTCTGCTTGAAAATCTGCGCAACGAACCCGGAAAAACTTGTCTTATTGTAACGCATCGGCCGGCGGCGCTGAATATCGCGGATCAGATTCTTCATATCCGCGCCGGCGCCATCGATGAACTCTCCGCGAACTCTCGCGATCGTAAGGGAGACCTTCATGGATAAAATAAAATTATTGCATACCTGCGAATATTTTCTGTATATGACCCGGCTGGGAATCCGGGAAAATCTGACGGAAGAGGACAAGTTGCCGGAAAAGCCGAAAGATGTGGAATGGAAGGCTCTGTTTCGCCTGTCCGAACTGCATTCGCTGGCCGCCGTCACTTTCCGGGCTTTACAAACTTCCGGTCTTCGCCCGGACGAAGAAACATTTGCGGCATGGAAAAAAGCTGCGGAAATCTGCGTGCTTGCGGATACTCAGCAGCTTTTTGCCTGGGAGGAGCTCAAAGATCTTTGCGCCGAAAAGGGGTTCCGTTTTTTGCCTCTGAAAGGGCTGCGCCTGAAATATCTCTATCCGGAAACCTCCCTCCGCCTGATGGGCGATCTGGATATTCTTTATGAAAAAAATCGATTTCCGGAGCTTAAAAAGGCGATGGAAGAGCTCGGTTATACCTTTCAAAAATCCAGTCTGGGCGGAAATCATCAGGTTTTTGAGCGCGCGCCCGTCACCAATGTGGAAATGCACAGAGATCTGTTGCCTGAGGTTTCTCCGTTCGTAAAATATTATATAAACGCCTGGGAAAGAGCGCTGCCTACGGACGAAAAAGGGATATTCCGTTTTTCCGCAGAAGACGAATACATTTTTATGCTCATCCATGCCAATAAACATTTTACGGGTGCGGGCATCGGCGTGCGTACCGTTGCGGATTTTTATCTTTTTGAAGAAAGATACGGCAAGGAACTCAACAGAGTTTATATTGCGGAAGAACTGAAGAAAGCCGGCGCTTTAGCGGCAGAAAAAGGGGAAGATTGCGCAGTTCTCTTTTCCTTTGAGGAAAAGATGCACGATTTGCAGAATCGATGGTTCCGCAATGAAACCCGGTTGAACGAATCCGATCTGGAAATCTTCGTAAACGGCGTTTACGGGCATGTCGAAAACGTCTGGGAAAAGAAAAGCCGGAAACAGGGGAAGGGGAAATACTTGTTTTCCCGTCTCTTCCCGTCGCTTTCCGTTATGAGAACCGGGTATCCCATATTGGCGAAACTGCCTGTTCTGCTTCCGTTCTGCTGGATAGCGCGCATGTTTCGGGGAATATTCCGGCGCAGGAAACAGATTGTGCGGGAATTTTGCTATGTCACGGATCGGCAAAAAAAATCTCACGCCGGTTCCGTCCGACAAGAACCGAAACCGGAACAAAAGGATGAGAAGCGCATCTGAACTATAATTTTGCTTTTCGGCTGTACAAAAAACCCGTCCGAAATATTCGGACGGTTCCTGGTGCCGGTGGTGGGATTTGAACCCACACGCCATCGCTGGCAAAGGATTTTGAGTCCTCCTCGTCTGCCAATTCCAACACACCGGCAAAGTATTTTTCTGCGGAGAAAATTCCGGACGGGAAAAGTGAATCCGATTTTCCCAAAGGACGGCATAAAACCCTGCAGATTGTGTAACATGATTATTATATAGGAAACCGAAAAAAAAATCAAGTATTTTACCGATTTTTTTTGCTGTTTTTTTTTGTTTTTTCTTCTTTCGATAAAGCTGAAATCAGAGACTTCTTCATAAGGAAATTTTTATTGATAAATTGGTATTGATCGACGGAAACAGCCTGCTGAACAGGGCGTTTTATGCAACGAAACATCTTACCACGAAAAACGGAACGCCGACCAATGCGGTTTTCGGATTCACAAAATTGCTGTTAAAGATAATAGGGGATATTAAACCGGATCGGCTGATCGTGGCGTTGGATCTGAAAGCGCCGACCTTTCGGCATAAATTATATGCCGATTATAAAGCCGGACGGAAACCCATGCCGGAAGAACTCGCCGTACAGGTTCCCGTTCTCAAAGAGCTTTTGTCCCTGATGAAGATAAAAATCTGCGAAATGGAAGGCTATGAAGCGGACGACATCATCGGAACGCTTTCCAAGCGCTTCAAGGTGCAGACCTATATTTATACCGGGGACCGGGATTCTTACCAACTGGTGGACGAAACGACAAGTGTCTGTTACACCCGTAAGGGCGTCAGCGATATTCTCGAACTCTCCCGGGAAAATTTTCAGAAAGAAACAGGGTTACAACCGGCGCAGATCATCGATCTCAAATCCCTGATGGGCGACAAATCGGACAACATTCCCGGTGTTCCGGGCATAGGGGAAAAATCTGCAATGCAGCTGATCGGTCAATACGGCAGCCTGGACGATATTTACGCACATCTGGACGAAGTCAAGGGGGCATTGTATAAAAAACTTGCCGAAAACAGGGACTCGGCCGAATTTTCGCATCGGCTCGCCACGATCGACGTCGACGCACCCATAACGACTCAACTCTCCGATTGCGTTCTCCGGGTCCCGTTTCCTTATACTGTACGCGAAAAATTTGAGGAACTGGAATTCCGCAGTATGTTGGCTTTGCCGATTTTTGAAGAAAATAATACGTCTCCGCAAACGGAAAAGTCCGAATCGGAAATTTCGGAACAAACGATTGAAGAAAAGTGTCCGCAGAACGTTGAAGAGGGTACATCCGCTTACCGGGATTCGGCGGCCGATATCGTATCCTGTTTTTGGGACGATCTGAATTTCCGTTTTTACCTGAACGATCAGGACACGGAATTTGCATTCCCCATCAAAGAAAACCTTCTGGATGTGGGGTATTTTCTGCACGATATCATTCCCGTGCTGGAACAGATTTTTACAGGCAATAAAAAGGTCATCCTGTATAATTCCAAAGATATCCGCCATCGTCTCTCGGCGCTCGGACTTCGTTTCAACGCACCGTTTGAAGACGTCTCTCTGATCAAATACCTTGCCGAAGGAACGGGAAATTCCGACAGTCTCGATTACTGCCTGGATTACTGCGGATTGCCGGCGCAGAATAAAGCTTACGGAACATTTCGGCTTTGGCAGATTTTCCGCGATAAAATGGATGATGCGGAAAGGAAACTGTATACCGATATCGAACACCCGCTTTCCGTCGTTCTGTTTGATATGGAAGAAACCGGTGTGTGCGTCGATCGCGAAACACTGGGCGAATTTTCCGTAAAATACAGCGCCGAGCTTAAAAATCTCACTTCGGAAATTTACAAACTTGCGGGAGAACAATTCAACATCAACTCGCCCGTTCAACTCGGGAATATATTGTTTGAAAAACTCCGGATCGGCAACGGAGGACCTCAGAAAAGCAAGACGAAACGAAATTACAGCACCACTGCCGAAGTCCTTGAAAAATACGCAGACCAGTACGAAATTGTACGCCTGTTGCTCCGTTACCGGCAGATTCAGAAACTCAATTCCACCTATGTGGAAGGTTTCCGGCCGCTGATCAGCGCACAGGGAAAAGTGCACACCACCTATAACCAGATGACGACAGCCACCGGCAGACTTTCCAGCGCCAATCCGAATCTGCAGAATATCCCGGTTCGCAACGATGAGGGGAAAGAACTCAGAAAGCTCTTTGTCGCTTCGCCCGGGAATGTGCTGATAGACGCCGATTATTCCCAGATTGAATTGCGCCTGCTTGCGCATTTTTCAGGTTGCCGTGAATTAATCGAAGCGTATAATGCTCAAAAAGACATTCATGCCATCACCGCTTCGCAAGTATTCGGCGTACCGCTTGAATCGGTTACGCCGCAAATGCGCCGGAGCGCCAAAGCCGTGAATTTCGGCATCATCTACGGAATCAGTTCCTTTGGTCTGGCCAAAGATCTGGGAATCAGCGCAAAACGCGCAAAAGAATACATCGACAAATATTTTGGAACCTATTCCGACGTAAAAAAATACATGGATGAAAATGTGGAGCGCGCCAGACGCGACGGCTATATCACCACGCTCTGCGGAAGACGAAGGGTCATCAATGAACTTCGGTCGTCCAACTATAACGTTCGTTCTTTCGGCGAACGTGCCGCCATGAATATGCCGCTTCAGGGTTCCAGCGCCGATATCATCAAAATCGCGATGATCAACGTTTATCGTAAATTGAACAAAGAAAAACTGCACGCAAAACTTGTCCTGCAAGTACACGATGAACTCGTACTGGATTGCCCGGAAGAGGAACAGGAAGTCGCTTCGGAAATTTTGCGAACGGAAATGGAAAATGCCGTATCTTTGAAAGTGCCGTTGACCGTAGAAGTGGGAATCGGTAAAAATTGGTTATCAGCAAAATAAAAATAATCTTTAACAGTAGGGTTTCACGATTTTAGTTTCACGGATATATTTTGTGAATCATTTTTCGTGAAACAAAGGAGCGAGACATTGAAAAAATATACCGTTGCAATTACCGGTGGAATCGGAAGCGGAAAATCAACCGTCGCTTCTTTGATCAAAGAACGGGGATTTCCCGTTTTTTCCTGTGATGAAATCAACCGAGAGCTTCTCTCCCAAAAAGATTATGTCAAAACGTTGACCGAACTTTTTCCGGATACTGTGGAGGGGGGCATCTTTCAAAAATCGAAACTGGCTTCCCGAATTTTTTCCGATCCGGCAGCCTTAAAGAAACTGAATGAATTTTCCCATCCCGTCATCATGAAAAAATTAAAAGAAAATATGGAAAAAGCACAGGCCACCCTTGTTTTTGCAGAAGTACCGCTTTTGTTGGAAGAGGGATATGAAAAAGAGTTTGATGCAGTTCTTATTGTTTTCCGGGATGAAAAAACAAGAATTAACTCTGTTTCGGCCAGAGACGGCGTTTCTCCGGAAAATGTATTGGCCAGAATTCATAATCAATACAATTATGCCTCGCTTTCAGCTTCGGCATTCCCGAAAAAGATAGGGCATACCGTTTTTTTATCTCTCAAAAACGACGGCTCCTTAGCCAAACTGAAAGCGGATACGGAAACTATCCTTCGAAGTCTGCTTGCTTCCGTAAAGTAATTGTACGTCTGTCATATCTCACGAATTTTCTTGAAATAACGACTTATCCCCTCCGAAAAACGGAGGGGATTTAAATATTACAGTATTATGTATAACATATCTATATTAATCTGTCAGACATATATAATACGCCTGAAATACTAATTACAGATTGTCTGTCATAGTTCTTGCTGCAGGTTTTTATATCACTTATTTATTATCTGTTGTATTTTACACATAATACTTGTTGAGAAGGAACGTAGGAAAAATCGTTTTTAATTTTTTCGATCTGTTTTTTTGCGACAAAGGGCATTGCGCACTCCGAGAATTTCCCGGTTTGGCTTGTATACTCCCTGTATGCGGCAAAGAGACATCCGACGGCTTTTCGGTGCGAATCGAGCTTCAGCACCGGCGATTTAGAAATGAGAAAAACAAATGCGGCTCCCTAAACCGTCAAAAACACGGGAATCGGCGTTCTTTGACAAAATTGCGGAAAATACTTGTAAAATTATTTAAAAATTTTTCTTTTTGGTCTTGAAAAACGAATAAAAGTGTAGTATAATTAAGATTAGAAAAGTTACCCGCAAGAACGCTTCGGGGAAAAACTCGCGGTTAAGTATAATGACGGAAAGCCTTATCGTTAACTTTACGATGAGAAATCCCGAAACCGGACGAGCGGAGAGCCGATCGGGCGAACGGGCGTATGGCGATGGCCGTATTGTCGCATTAAAATTCAGGAGAACAGCAAATGAGCGAACCTGCCACCAACTTTCCTTTGCATCTTTTTCATCACGGGACAAATTTCAAAACTTATGAGACGATGGGCGCGCATCCGGCTGTGAAAAACCGAAAACGCGGATATGTTTTCCGCGTGTGGGCACCGCATGCAAAAAGCGTTTCTGTCGTGGGAGATTTCAATAAATGGGACAAACAGGCCAACCCGATGGAAAAACTTGTCGACGGGGAGACGTTTGAGTTGTTTATTCCCGGTCTCAGACAATTTGACACTTACAAATATTGTATAGAGACCAGAGACGGGCGCTTTCTTTACAAAGCGGATCCGTATGCTTTCCATGCGGAAACTCCGGGAACCGATTCTTCCAACGCCTCCAAGTTGTATGACCTCACCGGATTCAACTGGACGGATCAGGAATATCGGAAAGAACAGGCTCATAAAAATATATATGCTTGTCCGCTCAACATTTACGAAGTCAATCTCCTTTCCTGGAAAATACACGACGACGGAAATCCTTATACTTATCGGGAATTAGCCAAAGATCTCGTGGATTATGTCCGGAAAATGGGATATACCCATGTAGAGTTTATGCCGGTGCAGGAACATCCGTATGACGGTTCCTGGGGATATCAGGTAACAGGGTATTATGCAGTCACTTCCAGGCTGGGAACGCCGCATGATTTTATGTATCTTGTGGACGCGTTCCACGCTGCGGGGATCGGCGTGATTCTCGACTGGGTACCCGCGCATTTTCCGAAGGATGAATTCGGCCTTTATGAATTTGACGGAGAGCCGCTGTACGAGCCTTCGCAATGGGACCGGAAGGAAAACCGGGGCTGGGGGACGAGAAAATTTGATTACGGCCGCGAAGAGGTGATATCCTTCCTGATTTCCGATGCGGTTTTCTTTTTTGAACAGTATCATGTGGACGGGTTGCGCGTCGACGCAGTCGCTTCCATGCTCTATCTCGATTACGACAAGCGCCCCGGCGAATGGATCCCCAATATCTACGGCAAAAACGAAAATCTGGAAGCTGTGGCCTTTCTCAGGCGTTTGAACGAAGCGGTATTCGGTTATTTTCCGCAGGCGCTGATGATCGCGGAAGAATCTACGGCCTGGCCGCTGATCACGCGGCCTACGGACGTCGGAGGACTCGGCTTCAACTTCAAATGGAATATGGGCTGGATGAACGACGTACTGTCTTATATTTCCACCGATCCCATTTACAGGCAGTACAATCATAACAAACTGACCTTTTCCATGATGTACGCGTTTTCGGAAAACTATATTCTTCCGATCTCGCACGACGAAGTGGTACACGGAAAAGCGTCTCTCATCAGCAAAATGCCGGGAAACTATGAAGATAAATTTGCGGGCGTGAGATGTTTCATGGGGTATATGATGTCTCATCCGGGCAAAAAGCTCAATTTCATGGGTTCGGAGTTCGGGCAGTTCAAAGAGTGGAATTACAAAGAGGGGATTGAATTTTTCCTCAAAAAATATCCGCTTCACGAAAAACTGTCCGAAATGATCCGCGATCTGAATATGTTCTATCAGACTACGCCTGCGCTTTATCAGATAGAAGATTCCTGGGACGGATTCGAATGGCTGGCGCCCAATGACGCCGACCGGAATTTTGTCTCTTATATCCGGAAAGACAAAGACGGCAACCAGATCGTTGTGCTCCTCAATTTTTCGGGCTCCGATCTTTGCAGATATACGCTCGGAATAGACAAGGGAAAATATCAGATGGTATTCAATACCGATTCCGTCCGGTACGGGGGCAGCGGAAAACTGAAAAAACGCGTTTTCGTAACCACAAAAACGCCCAGCCACGGAAAGGAACATTCCATTCGATTCGATCTTCCCAAACTGAGCTGCGTATATCTTATCAAAATGGGCTGAAATATTTAGCTGAAATATTTAATTATTTAATTCATTTTTCGGGGGTTTACCTATGCAGAGAAAAAAAGAATGTGTTGCCATGCTCCTTGCGGGCGGACAAGGCAGCCGGCTTTTTGCGCTGACCAGCAACATCGCAAAACCGGCAGTTGCCTTCGGCGCCAAGTACCGAATCATCGATTTTCCGTTGTCTAACTGTATTAATTCGGGAATCGATACGGTAGGTGTACTTACTCAATATCAGCCGCTGATTCTCAACGAATACATCGGCAACGGCCAGCCGTGGGATCTTGACAGAGCATTCGGCGGCGTGCACATTCTGTCGCCGTATCAGGCCAAAGCCCGGTCTACCTGGTACGAAGGAACCGCCAACGCGATTTACCAGAATATGCATTTCATGAAAATGTATAATCCCGAATATGTGCTGATTCTCTCCGGAGACCATATCTACAAAATGGATTATGCCGAAATGCTCCGGGCGCATATCGAGACAGGAGCGGATTGTACCATTGCCGCCATCAATGTTCCGCTCAGCGAGGCTTCCCGTTTCGGCATTCTCAACACCAATCCGGACGGATCCATTTATCAGTTCGAAGAAAAACCCAAGGTGCCGAAAAGCACATTGGCTTCTATGGGTATCTATATCTTTACCGCCGAAAAACTTTTCAAATATCTCGAAGAAGATGAAGCAAATCCGAATTCTTCCAAGGATTTCGGAAAAGACGTCCTTCCCGCCATGCTGAATGCGGGAGAAAAAATGTATTCTTATCTTTTTGAAGGATACTGGAAAGACGTCGGAACCATCGCTTCCCTGTGGCAGGCAAACATGGATCTTCTCGGCGATCCTCCTGCTTTTGACGTCAACGACAAATCGTGGAAAATTCATTCCCGCAATCCTTTGGCTCCGCCCGAATATATCGGTAAAGACGCGATCGTGAAAAATTCCATGGTGGCGCTCGGATGCGAGATCGAAGGAACTGTTGAAAATTCCGTACTCGGCAGCAATGTCGTCGTGGAAAAGGGCGCAGTGGTAAAAGACGCGGTCGTTCTCGCCAACAGCGTGATCCGGGCCGGAGCTACCGTTTCCTATTCCATCATCGATGAAAACGTAACCGTCGGAAAAAATGCCGTCATCGGCGTAGAAAAGAATCCGAAAGCAGAAATCGTCGTGCTCGGACGCGACATCACCGTCGGAGACGGGGTGAAAGTCCTGAACGGACAGAAAAACGAAAAAAACATATTGGCTTGACAGGGAGGAAAACATATTATGGCAGTATCTGCAGTCGGCGTCATTTTTTCCAATTTACATGAAGAAAACGTTCCCGAACTCGTCCGGAGACGGACGATCGCTTCGGTGCCGTTCGGAGGGAGATACCGTCTCATCGATTTCCCTCTGTCCAATATGGTCAACGCGGGAATCACGACGGTAGGAATCATGACCAACAACAATTATCGCTCCCTGATCGATCATCTGGGCAGCGGCAAAGATTGGGACCTTGCCCGCAAGGACGGCGGAATTATTCTCCTGCCGCCGTTCTCGGACGAAAACGACAATCCGTATAAAACGCGCATGGAAGCCTTAAAAGGCGTTATGGGGTTCCTTACCAAGCGTCAGGAAAACTACGTCGTTTTATCCGATTGCGACGGCGTGGCCCGGTTGAATATTTCCGATATCCTGGAATATCACGAAGAAAAAAATGCCGATATCACAATGGTTACTCATTACGGGGAAGTCGAAAAAGCTGCAAATCTGATGCTGATTGAATCGGATAAAGACGGCAGGGTAAATGAAGTAAAGATCAATCCCCGCGTCCGCGGCAAGTCGAAAGCCGACATATACATCAACGTCATGGTATTCAACAGGCAGTTCCTTATCAATCTCGTGGAAGATTCAATTGCTCACGGAGATACTTCTTTTGAAAGCGACGTTATTGTCAAACAACGCAACAGCCTAAAGATTTATCAATATGATTTCCGCGGATATTATGCGGGTATTCATTCCATGGCCGCCTATTATAAACACAACCTCGAATTGCTCGACAAGGAAGTGCGGGATGAACTGTTCGGAGCCAGAGACATTTATACAAAAGTCCGCGACAGCGCTCCTTCCAAATACGGGAATGAAGCAACCGTCCGCAATTCGCTGATTTCCGACGGCTGCGAAATCGAGGGGATCGTCGAAAACTCCATTCTTTTCCGCGGCGTCAAGGTCGCAAAAGGCGCAACGGTCAAAAATTCGATCATCATGCAGGATAATATCATCGGACCGAACGCTTCACTGGACTGCGTCATCACGGATAAAAATGTAGTCGTCGCCGATCGGCGCAAGCTGAGCGGTTGCGAAGTGCTTCCTTATTTTATTCAGAAAGGAACCATGCTTTGATCCGTTTACAATTCAACCGCAAACAATTTCATTCCGGTTCCGTGCTTTGCGCGGAACCGGAATGACGGAAATACCAATCGAAAGGAGGAAATCTTTCCAATGGCTGAAATGCAATCCACGGCGGTGAAAAAAACTGCACAAAGAAAACCCAAAAAGTCTCCCATTGAAGTTCTTGCCGCTGCAAAAGAGGGGATTTTCCCCGAATCGCCGAAAGAAGAAATTGAAATTATTCCCAAGCGGAAAATCCTGTTCGTCGCCTCGGAAGCGACGCCGTTTATCGCGACGGGCGGGTTGGCGGAAGTGATCGGATCTTTGTCCAAAGCTCTTGCAAAAGATTCTTTTTATGACGTACGGGTAGTGTTGCCTCTC
>ERZ1090861.1161-NODE-1161-length-14022-cov-6.167108_pt1 | contig 14022 bp, 11 predicted proteins | sample MGYA00478482_ERZ1090861 | MGnify/ENA primary metagenome ERZ1090861 (study PRJEB33644, sample SAMEA5815744) | chicken gut metagenome | biome: Chicken; feature: Gastrointestinal Tract; material: Caecum | place: Ireland | collected 2019-01-01 | study: A study of... | reverse complement strand
ATGATCGCCACGTTGTAGCCCATGTCGCGAAAATATTCCGCGATCGTGATGCCCGTGTAAATGGACGCTTCGCGCGCCGCCACCGGCATATCCGAAGTGTTTGCGATGAGAACCGTGCGCTTCATGAGCGGCTCGCCCGTCGCGGGATCTTTGAGCTCGGGAAATTCATTGAGCACGTCCGTCATCTCGTTGCCGCGCTCGCCGCAGCCGACGTAGACGATGATGTCCGCGTCCGCCCATTTCGCCAGCTGGTGCTGGACGACCGTTTTACCGCTTCCGAACGGACCGGGCACGGCGGCCACGCCCCCTTTCGCAATGGGAAACAGCGTGTCGATGACCCGCTGACCCGTCACCATGGGGCGGTCGGGCGAGAGCTTTTCCCGGTACGGCCGACCCTTGCGCACAGGCCATTTCCGGAGCATACAGACGGGGCGGTCGCCCGCTTCCGTGGCGATGACCGCCACCGTTTCCTCGATGGTGAACTCCCCTTCCGATACGGACACCACTTTCCCCCGGACGCCGTTGGGGACCATGATTCTGTGTTCGACGATCTCCGTCTCGGGCACGACGCCCAGCACGTCCCCTTCGTCCACCATGTCGCCCACCCGGACCTTCGGCGTGAAATGCCATTTCTTTTCCCGGTCGAGATTGTTGACGGAAACGCCGCGGGAAATCCGGTCGCCATACTTGAAATAGAGGGTGGTCAAAGGCCTCTGAATGCCGTCGAAAATGCCCGTGATCAGCCCGGGCGCAAGCTCCGCAGAGAGCGGCTCGCCCGTCGAATAGACCTCCTCTCCCGGCCCCAGTCCGGACGTTTCCTCGTATACCTGTATGGACGCTTTGTCGCCGCGCAGCTCGATGATTTCGCCGATGAGTCCCTTTTCCGAAACCCGCACGACGTCGTACATTCTCGAATCCGCCATGCCCTCCGCAACGATCAGCGGCCCGGAAATTTTTACTGTCTTACCTGCCATGTATGCTGTCCTCACTCCTGTCAGTCTTTATACCTTGCAACGTCATAACCCGGCGCAAACCACGGCGCCGCCTATCTTCCGTTCTCCTTTCCGCCGTCTTTCCCGCCGTCTTTGTGAAAGAGAATATCCACGCCCAGCGCGCGCTCCATCGCCTGACGGAGCAGTTCGTCCCCGTATCCCGTGCTCCCCTTTCCCGAAGGAATGCTGAGCACCACCGGATACAGTTCCTCGTCGAAACGTTTGAGGAACTCTTCCAGCGGCCGCGCCAGTTCTTCCGTGAGAAAAATGATCTGATAGTCTTTGGCGATTCTGCGCAGGACCTCGCGCGCCTTTTTTTCGTTTTCCGCGGGAAAAGCGTCGACGCCCGCCGCCTTGAACACCATGATGCTGTCGCCGTCTCCGACGATCGCCGTCTTACCGGTCATACTCCCTCCTCACATCGCCCGGAGGCGCTTTTTAATCTCTCCTTCCCGCATGCCCGCCTGCAGGCAGACAAACACGATCCGCACGTTGGCGTTTTCCGCCCGGCGGCGAAAGACATAATAGAGAAAAGGCTGGTTGCGTTCCAGATCGTATTTCCCGGCGGCGAAAAATTCCGTCTCGAAGGACGCCGCTTCCCGCTCCGCCTCCGTCAGCGGCAGACCCGCCGACTTCGCCGCAAAGCATTTTCCGACGAACGCCGCGTACGGCGTGCCGTCCAGGCTGTGCGCGGCTTTTTCAGGATCCGCACCGAACAGACCGGCCAGCTGTTTTTTGGTCAGCCTGCCCCCTTCCACATACTGCGTTTCCGCCTGCGCCTGATTGGAAGCGCGCATCGCCGTCAGAATATTCAGCCGGTCCGCCCGCCCGGCGAGCAGTTTTTTCAGAACTCCGTTTCGGGAAACCGCCGCCGCGAGATGCCGGAACATCGCCCTTTCAAAAATCCCGCCGATCTCTGCGCCCGAGACCCCGCCCTGTTCAAGAGCCGCCGCGCCTTCTTCAAGCGCCGCGCCGAGTTCCTTCCCCAGCCGGGAAAAATCGCCCGCCGAAACGGCCTCGGAAAGTTCGCGGACGGGGATCAACCCTTCCGGCGCGAGCATTTTTTCCGCGTCGGCGTGAAGATACGCCGCTTTGAGAAGGGATTTTGCGTTGTGAAAATCCCGCGGGGACAAGAGATAGTCCCGTTCGGCGTCAGAGGGGGCGTATTCGCGGATAAACTCATCCAGCGCGCGTTCCTCCGCCAACGCCATTTCCTCAAAATCAGCGGGCGATTCTGCGGCCGAACCGCGGCCGTAACCGCTCTCCGACAGAATCCGGAACGCCTCTTCCGGCGTGCTTTCGCACATGCGCGAAAGTTTTCCGCCGAGGAAATATTTTTCGCGGGCGGCAATGATTCCGTTGGTGTAGATCACGTCCCTGCCCATATCCTTTTACCTGTCCTTGAAGAGTTCCGCGGCAATTTCCGCCTGATGAGCGTCCCGGTCCGCGGCCAGAAGGGTGCCGTAAGACAGATCTTTGTCGCTGATTCTGCCGCGGAGAAGAAATCCGCCGTCAATGTCCGCGCCGACGGGGGAAATTGTCAGCTTCTTCTCGGCCACCACGGGCAGCTTTGCCGCCGCGGCGGCATAGGGGTACCCCACCGCAAAGACGATTTCGTCCCCTTCTTCCGCATACTCTTTTAACAGGCGGGAGGTCAGCGCCAGGCTCTCCTCTTCGCCGAGCGCCTGCAACCGCCGGAGCGCGGCGGCGTAAATTCCGTCGAGCACCCGGCGTTTTTCGGCGAGCAGAAGTTTCGCGGCGTCCAGACGGGCGGCGGCGGCTTTGCGGGCAAAGATGTCCTCCGCGCGCACCTTCACCTCCGCCTCCGAATCCCTGCGCCCCTTTTCGGCGCGCGAAGAAGCTGCCGCGATCACCGCCGCGGCTTTTTCCTCCGCCTCCCGGGCGATCGCTTCCGCTTCCGCGTTCGCGTCGGAGAGTATGCGTTCCACAATCGCTTCCTTGCTCATGGCAATTCCTCAGATCGCGCCTACCAGCATGATGGAGATGATGAGGCCGAGAATGGCGTAAAACTCGATCATACCGGGATAGAGAATAAGTTTACCGGACAGAGAATCCTGCTTGCCCACCGCATAGATACAGTTGACCGCCGATTTGCCCTGGAAAATACCGGAAACAAGGCCGGAGATCGCCATCGGCAGCACGGCGCCGAAAATGGCCCAGCCCTGCGCCGTCACCATGTCCGCGCCCAGTTTGCCGGACGCAATGATTCCGATGATGAATCCGTAAATCCCCTGCGTAGCGGGCAACAGCACCAGCACCATCACTTTTCCGAACTTCTTGGGCTCTTCCCCGAGCACTCCCGCCGCGGCGCTGCCCGTCTTGAAAAGGCCGACGCAGGAGCCGATGCCGCAAAGCAGCACGCAAAGTGCGATTCCCGCCATAGCAATGGCATACCCTGTTGTAATCATGACTGAATATCCTCCGAAATTTGTTTCTTTTTTGCCGACCGGCCGGAATTTGCTCCGTCCGGCTTTTTATCTTTCCGATTTTTTAATTTCCCGGTGTTACCGGTTTCCCGGCCGGGACTTTGTACAGCCGATTTCCCGCTTTTCCGCTTCCCCGGCGATTAAAAATTCGCGGGAGAAAGGCGGACGTATTTATGGCGGGAGCCGAGCGGCGAAAACAGCTCGCCCTCTCCCTCAAAGAACTTGCCGTAAAATTCGACATACTGCAGGCGCGCGTCGTGAATATACGCGCCGAGCAGGTTCATCACCAGATTGAACGCATGCCCCACGAGCATGAGGACGACGCCCAGCACCGCAAGCGCGGGATTGCCGCCCGTGATGAAGCCTATGGAGTAATCGGATACGATCTGCGCGATCACCGCGCCCGAGAGCATGAGACCATACAACCGGGCATAGCTCAATATATCCGAAGCGTAATTGATGATGCCGTACACCGCGCCGAACCCCTTGGTGAGCTTCCCGGCGAACTTTTCCTTCCGGCCCGCCGTGAGCATGGCGAGCACCAACGCCCCGCCCGCGAGGATTCCGCCCGCTTTTGCCAGCAGGGGCAGCGCCGCTTCCTCCACCAGTCCGACCATCGCCAGCCCGGCGCCCAGCGAAAACACCGCCCAGATCAGGCCGTCGCAAACGCCGTCCCAGAAATGCCCGTGATGCCATTCCTGCACGGCGCGGCAGAAATAGCCGACAAGCAGCTGGAACACCCCGATCAGCAGGCTGATCACCAGCACGGCCGGCACCGATACGCCCGCGAACGACCACATATCGCTCTGCGGGTTGGGCATCACGGTCGGCAGGAAGGGAAGCGCCCGCCCGAACAGCGAGTTGAACAGAATTCCCCAGACGACGGCAAAGATGCCGCCGATCGCAAAGACTCCCGACAGGCGTTTCAGGCCGCTCTGCGCGTCCCGGATGCGGAAATACACCGCTCCGCCCAACAGGAGCATGATCAGCCCGTACCCCATGTCCCCGATGATAAAGCCCATGAACACGCTGTAAAAGAATGCCATGACGGCATTGGGGTCCACTTCCCGGGAATTGGGCACCGAATACATATTGGTGATCGCCTCGAAATTGCGGACCACCGCGTTGTTTTCCGTCAAAGTGGGCGGCGTTTCTTCGGGCGCGGGGTCGGAAAACTCGAAATACGCGGCTTCCGTCACGGACGCCACCGCTTCCCGCACCGCGTTTTCCGCCGCGGCGGGCACATACGCTTCCAGCAAAAAAGTGCGTTCCGTCACGCGGAGTTTTTCCGCCAGATCGGCTTTTTCCAGTTGATAGCCGAGGTAGTCGCAATACACTTTCAACGGGCGGATACGGTCGCTCATCTCGTACATGGCATATTCGTTCGCCTGTATATCGTGTCGAATTTTCCGTTTTTGCTCCGACAGCGCGGCGAGGCGCTCCGCCCCCGTTTCCCCGCCCGAAAAAGGACAGGGCGAAAATCCGGCCGCAGAAAGCGCCGCCTCTGCCTCTTGAGCGACGCATTTATGATAAAAGACGGAAAAGACGCAGTTTTCCCCGTCCGCAATCACCCGGAAGTCCGCCGGCGGAATTTCCGACAACGCCTGTTCCAGTTCCTTTTTCCCGGAAGCCGGAACCGTGCCCAGCCGGATACAGACGTGCGCCGTATCCGAAAAAGACGAAAAAGGAATGTCGAGCGCCGCATAGGCTGTCGCTTCCCGGATCGCTCTCTCCACGGCGGAAAGCTGCGCGCTCAGCTCCGATTTCTGCGCGGCAAGCGTTTCAATGCGCGCCGCAACGGCGTCCGTTTCCGCCCGTCGGCTGCCCGCCGACATGAAATCGGAATAAGAAACCTCGAACCCGTCTTTGAGAAGCCCGGATCTGATGCCGTTCTGCGCGTTGTATTCCTCCGTCGCCGCGCTCAGCAGCGCCAGCGCCGATTCCATTCGCCCGACATATTCCCGAAGGGACTCCGCATTTTCGGCGGGAACCGTCGTATAAGCCTCTTCGCCGTGCAGTTTCACCTCCACCGCACCCGTTTTCTGCAGGGCGTTCAGGAGGGTATCCCTCTCGTAGGACATGGCGACGAGGTTGAATTTTTTCATTTCAGCAATCGCCACGCGTTATCCTCCCCACGATCCGGCTGACGAAAATATCCGTGCCTTCCAGAAGCCGCTCCGCATACCGTCTCGCCTCTTCGCCTTTTTCGGCCAATGCGGCACGATATTCCTTTTCCGCATCGGCTTCCGCGGCTTTCAGCTGCGTTTCCCGATAAGCCTTGCAGACCTCCTCCGAGGACTTCTCGATCTCCGCGGCGCGGATTTCCGCACGCGCGGCCGTCGCCGCCGCTTCTTCCGAAGCGCGGTTCCTGATTTCAACGGCTTTGCTCTCCGCCTCTGCAATCGATCTGATGATTTCTTCCGTCATAACTTCCGCCTCGTTTTCCTTTACTTCTCCCCGGATTTTCCGCCGTCCGTAACTGTCCGCGCCCTTCCGGCCGTTCCCACGGAGACAATCTCTCTTCCGCCCTGCGGCCCGAAGCCGGGATTTTCCCGCCGGTGCTTTGCAAAATTATTTTCCGCCCTCTTTGAATCCGACCGCCTGTAAAAAAGCGCGGGCGATGATCAGGCTGCCCACGGGGCCGGGATGAATCCGATCCCAGGTGATGTATGCAGGGTAGCGATAACGCAGAATATTTGCAAATTTTTCCTGCAAATCGATGCAGGGAATCCCGCGTTTTTCCGCTTCCTCTTTCATGATCGCGCCGTATTCGTCCATGCGCTTGCGCATGAGGTCCTCCCGATTGGGCTCGAGATAATACGGGGTCATCCAGATCATCTTCGCGGAAGTATTTTTCGCCGTACTCTCCGCCATCGCCGCCAGATTGGAGCGGTATTCTTCCGGAGAAACCGCCGCTTCGGGCAACGAGGGCAAGTCAAACTGACGCCATACGTCGTTGAAGCCGATGCACAGCACCACCCAATCGGGGGCGAGCGCGTTGACGTCCGTCTCCCAGCGCCGGAGCAGATCGCGCGAAGTGTTGCCCGATACGCCCATATTCACAAGATGAAAGGTATTTTCCGGGCAATCGACGTTCAGAAAACAATCGATCTGCCGCACAAATCCGTTGCCGAGATTATAGATCGAACCCTCGCCGATCGGACGAGCGCGATTGTCGTCCGTGACGGAATCCCCTGCAAAAACAATTTTGTCACCGTTATGAATTAACATATTTCTTCTCCTTTTATATAGGTATAATCCCATACTCTATCATTATAAACCCGAAGAAGCCGAATGTCAATGCCAGGGAATCAAATTTTTTCCTTTTCCGGAAAATTTTCACAGAAAGCACCCCCGTGCCGTATTGCGCGGCGCGGGGGTGCTCGTTTCGTCAAAATCCGATTGTTCAGTCCGCAAATTCGTAATAACAGGACGAATGCTGCGTGGGCGGCATCGTCTCGCCTTCCCCCACGAATACCGTATTCAGCGTCTTACCGTCCTCGTTGATCACTTTATAAGCGCCTGTTCTGGGACAAATGTCCCCGCTGTGCAATGGATTGTTCATATCTTTTACCTCCGCGGCCGCCAAACCTGCGACCACTGTCAGTATGCGCATCCATCCGCACTTTATGCACCCCGCCTGAATTTACCCCCCGACCGGCGGCCGCACGATTCGGCGCCGAAGCCGGCAGACAGACGGCCTGCGCTCAGGCATCCAGGCTCAGGAGGTCTTTATATCTGTTCTTATACAGCTTGACGCAGGTATCGTTGTTGTACTTTCCGAGAATCTGATTCTGCACCATCGACGCATAGGAAGAGGACGAGGAAGAATCCGATTTGAGGGATTCGTAGAAGAGATAGGAGAAGGTGCCTTCCGTTTCCCGTTCGTCCCAGTTGAACCCGCCGTACACTTCCCCTGCGTTATCATAAGCAAAGGACACATAGATGACGTGCCAGCCATAATCGGACGGGCAGACCACATACGTCCCCACGCCCTGGCGGATCGCATACTGCGCGGCATACTCAAATTCCGCGACGTAATCCGTCTTATACGGCGAAACGGTGTATCCCATATAGGTGTTGAGACAGCCGGTATCCGAGCTGTAAGCGAACATCAGTTCGTTGATGACAGACACGGCGGTGTAGGCTTCCGTTCCCTTCACGAAATACTCGTCGTGCGAGGTGCCGCCGAGCGCCGCTCCGCCCGCGCCGGAGACCTTTCCTTCATAATAGATGAATTTGGAGTAATCGAATTCGTTTTCGGCCGCATCGTAGAAGTCCTGCATATAATCGGACTTCGTCGCGCCAACCGCGGTCAGCCCCGCGTAGGCGAGATAGTTTTCCATCTCGTCCATGAACGCGTCCACGGAAAGTTTTTCGGGATAGAACTTCCACTCTTCATTCTCTTCGTCGAACTCGGCTCTGCCGTTGTACGGATATTGTCCGTAATACTGTCCGAGACTCTCGTACTGTGCGTTATCCCCTTCGCTCTTTTTCAGATTGTCCTCAAAGAAGAGGTAGGTCTTGTTGCCCGCCGCCTCGTTGGAGAGGGTGAAAGCGTTCTTGTAATAAGCGTCGTCGGCCGTCGCTTCAAACGCATAGTTGCTGTCTTCGTCCGCGGAGAACCAGGGCGTACGCAGATCTTTTGCGCGGACATTCTCAAGGAGCGCGGCGCGCTTTTCGTAGAATTCCGTCTTGCGCAGGCCGGTGTCGTTGGTATAGGTCGACAGAATCTGGCTCTGGGTCGTCGAGAAGGGCAGCAGGATGTTGTAGACAAATCCGAAGCCTTCCTTCGGGCTGTACAGCACAAACGAAGTGTCGGAAACGCTGCCGATCGCCGTTTCAAACGCAGACTGATCGTCGTCATAGGAATTCTTCTGGGAAGCGAGAATGGAAGCGTATTTTCCTTCCACATATTCTTTCGTGAGCTCCGCGTTCGCCTCTTCGTTCAGATCGTCGCTGTATTTGTTGATGAGCGCCTGTTCCAGCTGGCTGGCAAGCTCCACATAGTAGTAGTCGATATTTTCAAGGTCACTGGTATCCTCGCCGTCGACGAGCAGGTTGTTCATCGAGAGGTTGGACAGGAAATCATTGTAAGCGCGGCGGCGGGTGGATTGTTTGGAACCGTCCTGCGCCTCATAAGCGCCGCAGCTGTCCAGCGTATTGCGGCCCGTATAGACGTCGTAATCCAGTTTTCCGTCCGCGTCGACGGGATAATAATCCTCCGTTTCAGTGCCGACGTTGGTGGGCGTCGTGCGGGTATCGCCGGAAGAGGAAGAAGAATCCTCTTCTTCGATATACGTCAGTTCGGTGGAATCCAGCGTATTGTTGATCATCGATTTCAGCGTATAGATCGCCCGGTCGTAATCGGAGTAATCTCTTCCGCCGTCGGTGATGAAATATTGCAGAGTCAGCAGCTCGGGATGCTTCTCATAATGCGAGCGGAGGGAAGCATCCAGCTTTTCCATTTCCTCGTCCACATACTGCGTATAATCGGAAACGGTAAAGACGCCCGCATATTCGTCCTCTGCGTCCGCGCTCCGTTCAAAATAATAAGCCATGGCATACTGCACCATGATTTTACGGCTGACGAGGTTGTCCATCAGGAGGTTGAACGTCTCCTCATAGCTGTAACCGTAACTGTTGATATAGGTATAGCCGCTGTTGAGGAAATACGCCACCAGATCTCTTTTGAGAATGGTGGAATTCACGCTGGAAACAGCGTCGGCGTATTCGGCATAAATGCCGCCTTCCTGAAATTCGTCATAGTTGGAAATATCCACGTTGCCGACGACCTGTTCCATATCCTTTGCGCTGTTGGTCGTGATCAGGCCTTCGCCGCAGGACGCGGCGGAAAGCGCAAACGCGACGCAGAGCGCCAATACCGCTGTTCTTCTGAATGTTTTTCTGTTCTTCATGAAACCGCTCCGATTCTTTCTGTCCGGCCGCAGGGCCGTGACGCAAAACGCCGGTTTTCAAAAATCCCGGCATTCCGTAACTCTTATATTATAACCCATTCCGCGCAAATGTGCAAACGATTTTGGTTATAAAGTTGTGAAAGTTAGGGCAAATTTTAAAAATTTCGTCATTTCCGCCATCAATTCGGCGGGATCGCGTTTGCCGACGATTTCGACGACGGGCGCTTCGGACATATTCAGCCGCACTTTTTCCCGGTATTTGTCCATCGCCGCCTGCACGCGCTTGTCGCCCAGCGATTCCAGCGACGGAAATTCCAGCGCCCCCGTCCCCTTGGCCACCGTAATTTTCCGGACATTGAACTTCGACGCATAGTATTTGAGCACGGCGACCACCAGAAGGTTGATCACCGCCTGCGGCAGCGGGCCGTAAGTCTCTTCCAGCGAAGAATATACCCGCTTGTAATCGGCCACGGAAGAAATCTCCGCAATCTGTTTGTAGGCGTCCATTCTGCCCGCGGGCGATTCGATGTATTTCTCCGAAATGTACGCGTCGGCGCGGATATCCAGCTCCGCCACCGTCTGCGTCTCCCCGGTGAGTTCCTCTTTCAGGAGTTTCGCATACAGCTCGTACCCCACTTTGTCCATGTGCCCGTGCTGTTCCACGCCGAGCACGTTTCCCGCGCCGCGGATTTCCAGATCCCGCATCGCCAGTTTATATCCCGCGCCCAGTTCGGTGAATTCCATGATCGCTTTCAGCCGCTCGGACGCGTTCTGCGTCATCACCCGTTCGGGCTTGAACGTAAAGTAGGCATGGGCGAGCCGGGTTCCCCTTCCCACTCTGCCCCGGAGTTGGTAAAGCTGGGAAATGCCCAGCCGGTCGGCGTCGATGACGATCAGCGTATTGGCGTTGGGCAGGTCGATGCCGTTCTCGATGATCGTCGTCGTCACGAGTATATCGGATTTCCCGCTGTAAAAATCGAACACGCTGTTTTCCAGCACCGTCTTATCCATCCGCCCGTGGGCCACCGAAACGGCCGCTTCGGGCAGAATGCGCCGGATCTTTGCCGCAAAGGTGAAAATACTCTCCACTTTGTTGTAGAGGATAAATACCTGCCCGCCCCGGGACAGTTCCCGGATACACGCGTCGCGGATGAGCGTCTCCGTCTCCTCCACCACATACGTCTGCACGGGCAGCCGCTCGCCCGGCGGCGTCTGAATGGTCGAGATGTCGCGGATTCCGGTGAGGGACATGTGCAGAGTGCGCGGAATGGGGGTCGCCGTCATCGTCAGACAGTCGACGTCCTTCCGCAAATTCTTGATCTTTTCCTTATGCTCCACGCCGAAGCGCTGTTCCTCGTCCAGCACCAGCAGACCCAAGTCCCGGAATTTCACGTCCGCAGAAAGCAGCCGGTGCGTGCCGACGACAAAATCGATGCTCCCCTCCGCCAATCCCTTGAGGATCTTATTCTGTTCCGCGGGGGAATTGAACCGGTTGAGCGCCGCCACCCGCACGCCGAAATCGGCGAACCGCTGACAGGCGGTGTTGAAATGCTGATTGCACAAAATGGTGCTGGGACACATGAGCGCCGCCTGTTTCCCCGCCAGTACGCACAGGTACACCGCGCGGAACGCCACCTCCGTCTTTCCGAATCCGACGTCTCCGCACAGGAGCCGGTCCATCACTTTGGGCGAACACATGTCCCCCTTGATTTCCCGGATACTCGCCTCCTGATCGGGCGTCAGTTCATAGGGAAATTCATCCTCGAATTCCCGCATGAACGCGGCGTTTTCGGGGAAACAGAACCCCTTCGACTCCGCGCGTTCGGCGTACAGCTTCTTGAGGTCGAACGCGAGTTTTTTCAGCGAAGCGCGCACACGCGCTTTCACCCGCTCGAAGTCGGCTCCCCCGATCTTGCTCAGCGGCGGATTGGCGTCCCCGACATATTTGGAGAGGATATCCATGTGTTCCGCCGGAACATACAGGACGTCGCCGTCCTTGTATTCCAGCGCGACATACTCCTTCGTTCCGTCCGTCGTCTCGATCCGGCGGGTGCCGATGACCTTGCCGATCCCGTGCGTCTCGTGCACGGCGTAATCCCCCACTTCGGGCGCGGAGAACATATCCCCGCGCTTGCGCCGGATCCTGCGGTTGTCGGGCGCTTTGGTGTAGAGGTCGCCCGTACCGATCACCGCGAGCTTGCACTCGTGCAGAACAAACCCTTTTTCCAGCGATTCGGCCAGCACGCATACCCCGCGGAACTCCTCCGGCGAATCGGGCAGCCGGACGGTGGAAATGTATTCGTCCGAAAACAGCTCCTCCATCTTCGCCGCGCGGGCGGCGTCTCCGCAATAAAGGAGAACCCGGTAGCCGCCTCTCAGCCAGTTCTTCACGTCGGTCAGAAGCGCGGGGAAGCCGTTGAGATAACGGGAAACGGGAGTATAGGAAAAATTGAAAATCTTCAGCGGCTCGAAGAAAAACGGCCGCCCGGTGAACGTCTGCAACGCGATACGGCGGAAAGACGAAATTTTTTCGAGAAATTTCTCTTTGTCCGTATATTGTCCGAAGGAAAAAGAAAACGCTTCCCCCCCGTCTTTGAGGCGGTGAAACCGTTCCTCATGCTCTTTGTAGAGCGCGTTGAATTTGTCCCAGAGCGTCTTTCCCTCATCGAACACCAGCACGGCGTTTTCGGGAAGCACGGAAAAGAAATCGACGGAATTGCCAAGGAGCGGCATCAGGAAAGAAGAACGCACGCCCGCAGGGTCGGAAAGCAGTTCGTCCGCGATTTCCCCCGCACGGGTATAGGCTTCCGTGGTGCGGAAGGTTTTCAGATCCGCCCGAAGAACCTTTTCCGCCCTCTCTTGATCCCCCGGCGCCGCAAACACGTCCGTGGCGGCGAGGATGACCAACTCGTCCTTTGTTTCCAGTCTTTCTCCCGTAACGAGGTCGTAAGGCTTGATCTTTTCCACCATGTCCCCGAAAAAATCCACGCGGACGGGATTTTCCTCGTTGATGGGGAAAATGTCGAGAATATCGCCGCGGACGGCAAAAGTACCCTTGGATTCCACCTCAAATCCCCGCGTATATCCCATTTCGGCAAGCCGCGCGGGCAGGGCGAGAAAATCCTCTTCCTCCCCCTTTCTGAGCAGGACGGAGGGCAGGCGGGCGGGAAAGAGCTGGACGAGCGCGTCGATCTCCGCCGCCACGAACGGACAGCCGCTTTGCAGGGCGTAAATGCCGTTCAGCCGGCGGAAGAGGGAATCTCTGGACAGCGCTTTGCGATAGAGAAGCACTTCGTCCTTTGCGGCGAGCACCGCCGTCTTTTTCCCGGAAAGCGCCGCGGCGTTCTCCGCCGCCTTCCGCGCCGAGACCCCGTCCGCCGTGATGTAGACGACCGGCGCGTCGATCAGGGACGCCGCCAGGTATTTCATGGAATCGGAAACGCCGAAAACCGCCGTGGGCGTACCCCGGCGGAGTTCTTCTTTCAGCCGGGGATACTCCCCGCCGATGTTATCGAACGAAAAAAAATGCTCTTTCATACCCCTCCGCCGCCTGCGCTTCCCGCCGTTGCGGATTCCCGCGGCAACCCCGGCGCAGTTCCTCGCGCCGGGACTGCCGCTCAGTTATACTCGTTCATCACCTGTCCGATGTCCTTGCCGCGCGCAAAATCCGCAGCGGCTTCTCCGGCTTTCCGGCATGCCTCGGCAAACAATTCATAATCGGGCTTACGCACTTCCGAAAGGACGTAATCGATGATGGGAATTTCGATTTCCGGATCCCGGATCCCGATCCGGATGCGGGGAAACTCCTTGAGTCCGGTTTCGCCGATCACGCTGCGCATACCATTGTGCGTGCCCGGCCCCCCGCCGGCGCGGATACGCACTTTGCCCTTGGGCAGGTCGTAGTCATCGTAAATGACGAGAAGATGATCTTCCGGCACCTTATATTTTGCCATCAGCTGCTTCACGGCGCGCCCGGAATTGTTCATATACGTCAGAGGGCGGGCGACGATGATCTTTTCGCCGCCCGCATACGCTTCGGCCACCGACGCTTCGCATTCCTTTTTCCGGAATTTCGCGCCCAGGGCCTCCGCCGCGTCTCCCGCCGCGATAAAACCCATGTTGTGAAAGGTCTTTTCGTATTGCTTTTCGGGATTTCCCAATCCCACAATCAGATACATATCGCTTGATCCTGTCCTTTTGGTCGTGTTTTAACCGCCGAAACCGCCGCCGTTACTCGCGGCGGCGGTGTTTCGTCTTTTGAGGATTTTTTCAGCCGATGTCCCCTGCTTTGACTCAGTCGTACAGTTTGGACATGGGTTTGTCGAGATAGACGTTCTCGATCGCGGCGGCAAAGATGTCCGCCGTCGAGAGAATGCTGAATTTCTCGCGCATCTTTTCGTCGGGAAGGTGAATGGTGTCCAGCATCACCAGCTTGGTGATCGCGGATTTTTCCAGCCTTTCCACGGCCGGACCGCTGAGCACCGCGTGCGTGCAGGCGGCGTAAATCTCCGTCGCGCCCGCGTCTTTCAGCGCCTGTGCGCCCTGGCAGATCGTGCCCGCGGTGTCGATCATATCGTCGATCATGAGGCATCTCTTGCCGTTGACGTCGCCGATGATGTTCATGACTTCCATGACGTTGGCTTTGGGACGGCGCTTATCGATGAT
>ERZ1090861.1156-NODE-1156-length-14042-cov-6.084150_pt1 | contig 14042 bp, 7 predicted proteins | sample MGYA00478482_ERZ1090861 | MGnify/ENA primary metagenome ERZ1090861 (study PRJEB33644, sample SAMEA5815744) | chicken gut metagenome | biome: Chicken; feature: Gastrointestinal Tract; material: Caecum | place: Ireland | collected 2019-01-01 | study: A study of the... | reverse complement strand
GAGATCGCTCAGTGTCTCGTGGGCTCGGAGATGTGTATAAGAGACAGGTGCTATGATGAAGAAAAAGTCAATCAAAGTACAAAATTAAGGAGGAAAAACATGAGAGGCTTTACGAAAAAAGCGCAAAGGCTGCGTGCAGCCGCGGTCTCCGTTTTGATTTTTGGGACTTTTGTGCTGTCTGGCGCAGGAGTTTTATTGCAAAATGCAAAAGCGGAAGTACCTGCGGATATCGTTGCTCCGGAAACGGGGTTTAATGCCCTTGCGCATTATGAATTTCAGGACGAAACCAACCTGGGAAAGGATACGCTGGGCAATTATGATCTGGTTGCGAAAAACCTGTCGGTGGATCCCGTAAACGGCGGTATCGCGCTGAAAAACAACGGCCTTTTATACGCGCCGGCGATCGGAGAAGTAACCGGGGATGAGTACACCGATTTTTCCGATCTCATGAAAGGCAGCTATTCGGTGAGCGTCCGCGCTTATCTCCGGGCAAACAACGGCGGGGGAAACTACCTGATCACGACCGGTTCTTACGGTTCGGATTACACAATGAACTGGGTGTACGGCGGAATCGGCATGGATTTCGGCAGTGGGCAGAAAGAGGAATTCGGTACCAACGACCAGAACGGCGACGGGAAACAAATGCTGGACGGCAATTTTTCCTGGTACCGGATTAATTGCGTGTATGACGAAAAGGCGCTTACCTTCACGGTGACGGCGACCAAGGAAGGAGACGAGGATTGGGCATTTCGCAAGACGCATATACTGACTGCTCCCATTGCCTTCGGCGGACATAAAACTTACGGATTTACCATCGGCGCTCAGTCGCATCTGGGCGGATGGGACGACGGACACGCCAGTGCGGAACTTGAAGACGGTACGATAATCTATCCCAACCTGTCTGACGTCCGCATTTATTCGGGGGCGATTGACGATGCGGAAATCGCAAAGATCGCCAAATATGACGCGGATAATCTTGCGGCGGAAGAAACGCCCGCCTACGACACCAATCCGATTGCAGCATGGGATTTTTCCGACGCCTCGGACGTAGGGGCGGATACGATGGGAAATATCGATCTGCTTCTCAAAAATACGGATTCGTCCAATTATGAAATAACGGACGGCGCCCTGACGTTGAAAAACAACAATCTCCTGTATGCCGGCGATCTCGGGAAAGGAGAGGATATTTCCGACAAACTGACGGCGTTTACATTGGCTTTCGACGTAAAAATGGATAAGCCCGCAGATTCCGACGAACACGATATTGTTTCCACCGCGCGTTACAGCGACGGATTCCGGGTGACCCGTTACGGCAACCAGTTGCGGCTGTATTTCGGGGGCGGGAAAAATATTGTGGCAGATAACGTGTTCCCCGAAACCGCGCAATGGCAGAAGATAATCGTCACCGGCGATGAATCCAAAAATTATATCGCCGTGTATATCAATGCCGTCGAAGCGGAAACGGCCACGCTGATCGGCAGCTCTTCGGATCAGCCGGTCGCTTTCGGCACCGAGTTGTGCCTGACGTTCGGCGGCTGGTCGAAATTCGGGGCGGAGGACTGGGCGTATACCAATCCTACGCTGGATAATATCAAGCTGTATGATTTTACGATAACTTCCGCGCAGGCGACTCAGTTGCTCACGGAAGAAAAAGTGCAGACGGAGAATACTCAAGTCAAAGAAATCAAGAAACTTTCGGCGTCTTTTGAAATATCGGCGGACGCCGGTGAAACGGAAATCCTCACTTCCGACCAGCTTCCCAAAACAGTGGAAGTGGTGAACGAGGCAAATCAGACTTTGGCGGCGAATATACTCTGGACCAAAGTGGAAAAGGGCGAATTTTCCGTCACCGTCACCGGGTTTATTTACGGGCCGGGCATCAACAATTATGCGAATACCAAGGTTTCGCTCAGCGTGGCGTATCAGCTGACGGAAGAGGACGCGCGGGAAATTCTGCCCCTCGTGTGGTACGAGTTCAAGGATGCAGATCAGCTCGGAAAGGATTCCATGGGGAATTTCGATCTGGAATTGGGCGGAAACGGTCAGATCGAATACAATGCCGAAGGTCAGTATGTGACGTTTTCGAGAGACGCGGCTTCTTTTCTGTATGCGCCTGCCGTCACGGGGACGTCCGATTGGAGCGATCTGGTGAAAGGGGCTTACACCGTCTCTTACACTTTATGTGCAGATAATGAGATACAGTCAGGGGACAGGTATGCGATCACCGCGGGTCCTTACGGCGAAGCCTTTATGATTTACGGTTGTTACAGCGGCTATGAGGTGGTGTATTCTGCCGGCGGCGCAAACGAGCATAAAGTGCGTTTTGACACGGGAAGCCACAAAGATCAGTGGGTGACGATTACAGTGACGGTGAATCCGGACACTTCCGTCCTCGGGTTTTACATAAACGGCGAATTGTTTGCGGAACGGATCATTGCCGACTGGCAGGGCTTTTCCAGGGCTGATCTGTATTCGTTCACGATCGGCGGACAGGGCACGATCAACGGGGCGGACGGCGCGCAGTTCTTTGAAGGCAGCATTTCGGACGTGAGAGTTTACGATTTTGCGCTCTCGGCGAGGAATGTGCGCGATCTTTACGAAAATCTGAACGGGGACACGCCGCTCTCCTCCTATGTGAGTTATCGCACGGTGGAAAAGGTTGAAGTGGATACGGCGGACGTCGACCTGGTGCTTAGTTCCGTCAATACGGTAGAAGATGTCCTGGCGGGGCTTCCCGCGACGGCGACGGTGACGGACAGCAAAGAGGAAACGCAGGTTTGTCCGGTGATCTGGCTGGGTGAAGAAAACGGGCTTATCCGCGGTTATGTACAGGGGTGTTCGGCGGCCAACGTCCGGGGGCTGAGGGCCGATGTGCAGCTTTCTTATGTGATTGATTTCACGCAGCCCGAACACGGCGCGTTCGCGCAGATTCAGGTGGACGGAAGCGATTATGCGGCCGGCGGAAGTTTTCTGACGGGTGTGTCGAAAACGCTCACCTTCAAAGTTACAGCCGATCAGGGCTATCAGGTTTCTTCGGTTGTCTGCAACAATCAGAAAATCGAGCCGGACAGCTCCGGACTGTATACCGTCTCCGTCGATAATTACAGCCTGGTGACGGCATATATTTCCGCAGAGGAGTACACGATCACTTATGTGCTCAATAACGGGGAGGAAAATGAGACGAGAATCTATACTTATGGAGAAGAGGTCGAGCTTGACACGTATTTTACCCGCGAGGGATATGTATTTGCCGGCTGGTATGCCAATGAGGATTTGTCCGGAGAAGAAGTGACGCAAATTGATTCGCTCAATCCTTCCGACATTACTCTTTATGCGAAATGGGTTGAGGAAGGGGGCTCGGACAGTGCTTCGGACAGCATTTCGGACGGTACGTCTCAGGAATCTTCCGGTACGTCCGGGACGGCTTCGGGCGGTTGCGGAAGCGCGGTTTTGATGCCCATGGCGTTTGTCTTGGCGGGCGCGGCGGCCGCCTTGCTGATGAAAAAAGGACGCAAAGAGCGCTGAGCTGAATAATTTGGCCGGATAAAACAAGCACTTCGCGTTTTGCTGTTAAAATGCGAAGTGCTTTTGTCAGATCCCGGCCGGGGGAGCAAAGAAATGAAAATCAAACATAAAACAGTATTGTCGGTATTATCCGTGTTGTCCGCCGCGCTGTTCGCGGGCACCTTTTTCCCGATGCAAAAATCGTTTGCCGAGACCTCGGATGAAATTGTCATGAATACGATTTTTTCCGATCATATGGTGTTGCAGCGGGACAAAAAAGTGGAGATTTACGGGGAGACGTCTGCCGGTGCGGAGGTGGAAGTGACGTTCAAGGGCCAGACAAAACGCTGTACGGCGGACGCATCCGGCAATTTTTCCGTCTGTCTCGACGAAATGCCGGCAGATTCTGAAGGCGAAGCCCTGACAGTAACGGCGGGGATGGCCGAAAAGACTTTTTCCGACGTTCTTGTGGGAGAGGTGTACTACGCTTCCGGCCAATCCAATATGGCATATCCTTTTGACGAATACACCTATGCGGAAAGCGTGATCAAAAACGATCCCTCTTACGGGGAAGATTATGAAAAGTATAACAGTCAGCCCTCTTATCTCGAAAATTACAGGCAATACGGGAATTATCATCTCCTGCGTTTTTATATGCAGAAAATGATGCCGGAGACAAGCGGCGTGATCAATAAGGGAACGCAGAATGTCTGGCTGACGGCGGAAGGGGTGGAGGATCTGACTTATGTAAGCCTTACGGCGGTTGCCTATGCCATTCATCTTTCCGAGAAGCTCGGAGACGTTCCGGTGGGCGTTGCGGTGGCGGCGGTGGGAGGCTCGCAGATACACGAATGGATTTCCGACGATTCGGCCGCAAAGATTTTTCCCGGCAGCGGGAATACCACTCTTTCGCAACGCTACAATCATATGCTCGTTCCCATGGGCAGATTTACTTACCGCGGAATTTTGTGGTATCAGGGCGAATCGGACGTCTACGGCGATGCGGAAACCTACCGGGCCTGTTTTTCGGCCTGGGCGGAAGATACGCGGCGCTTTTTGGGAGACGAATTGCCCGTTCTGCTCTTTCAGCTTCCGCAGTACGAGGATGCCGGTTGCAGCGGGTTGTGGGCTCCGTTCCGACAGTTGCAGGAGGAGATTGCCGGGGAAAATGCGGGGGTGTATTATGTCTGCGGGATTGATCTCGGAGACCACACCAACATTCATCCCCTTCAAAAATGGGAATTCTGCGAACGTGCCGCAGGACTGGCGCTGGAAGTCATTTACGGGGAAGAATACGGCGGATCGGGGTCCTATGGGAAGAGTCCGGTTGTCTCCGGCCTTTACAGAAAGTCGGGCACCAAACAGGTGTATATGCGTTTTGAAAATGCGTCCGCGCTTTCGGTGAGCGAAGGGGTCACGCGCGGGCTGATCGCCACCACGAACAAGCAGAGCTATGTGGAAATAGACAGTTTTGAACAAGTGGATGAAACCACGATTGCTTTCGATACGGGACTGAAATATATCAGCTATTTGCAGAACAACATTTTTCCCTATGATACGGCGTTTATCTATAACGAGTACGGACTGCCCGCCGCCCCCTTTGTCGACCGGGAAGTTACCGTTTACGATTTTGACGTGACCGTAACCCTCGAAGGGTGTGCGACCGACGGCGATTGCCGGTACTTTGCCGGAAGCGGGGATACCGTCGCCTTTCAAATTTCCCCTTATGAGGGGTACGAGCCGGAATCGTTTACGGTGAACGGCGAGGAACGGGAGTTCGGGGAAGGTACGGTAACCCTTTCCGATATTCGGGAGGACGTGGCTGTGGTCTGCCGGTTCCGTCCTGCGGAAACGGAACTTCCCGATTCTTCCGGAGATACCGAATCGGATAATTCTTCAGACAATTCTTCGGATGATGTATGGAATAGTGCCGGAACGGACAGTTCCGGACAAGGCGCTTCGGACAGCTCGACCGACGTTGAAAGCGCCGGTGCGGACGGAGAGAAAAAAGGCTGCGGCAGCGCTTTTGCGCCGATGTATGCCGCCGGGGCGGCTGTGACGATGGGGTGGTGTCTGAAAAGAAAAAAAATTCAGAGGATAAACCGTAAAGACTGTAAAAACCGCTCTGCCGAACAACGGCAGAGCGGAAAGGCGGCAAATGCGGGAAAATGCGGTTATTGAATGGGATTGCCGTCGGCATCGCTGGAGATGTAATCCCCTTCGGGCAGGGGATGCCGATAAGGCTGTTTGGCGAAATCGTTCCGGTAAGCCGTCGGGGTAATGCCCGTTCGCGCCTTGAATTCGTAAATGAGTTGCTGGCGGTTGTTGAATCCGACATGGTTGCAGATTTCGTCCACGGAAAGGGAGGTTTCCAGCAGAAGTTTTTTGCACTTGGCGATTCGATAGTTGTTGAGATATTGCAGAATGGACATACCCGTGTACGAGTTGAACAAGCGTTGCAGATATCCTTTTGTGATTCCGGTATGGGCGGAGATCTCTTCCACGGTGAGGGCGCGGTTGAAGTTGTTTTTGATGAAAGCCTGTGCCCGCCGGATGTAATTGATGCCCGTACTGATATCCGAATTGGAAAAGCATTTGTCCAGTTCGGTCAGCAGTTGAATGAAACGCGCCTGCAAATTGCAGAGCACCGACAGAGAAGGGCTTTCCGCCTGGGATTTGGCGAGATTAATGTAATGGACAAGGTAATGTTCCACATTTTCGCCGTCCAGCGCGATGACGTAGCCGGAAGAAGCGAAAAGAAAACGGCGGAGCCCTTCAAAACTTTCAAAAAAAGCGCGGGTATCCAGCTGAATGAGTTCGTTGAGTTCCCGGTCCCGGCAGGATTGCGGCACCGGTTTCCATTCGAGATTGGAGATGAATGCCGGGGATTCGCTTTCAATGTGCATGCCGTGAATGGTGCCGGAGTCGATCAGAACAAATTGTTTTTCATAAAGGACTATTTTATCCGTTTTCGGTTCGTTGGCCTTGTTTTTCCGGAAGATTTCCAGGACAAATTCCCCTTTCCGGCAATACATAATTTCTATGTACGGATGACAGTGCGGCGCCATTTCAAAACTCTTCTGAAAGGTGTCATGGTAGTAGGAATGGGGGACAAGATCATAGTTTTTCAGTTCTTTAAGACGTTTGTACTCCATGTGTTTATCCCTGTTGACTCTTTTTCGCCATGTATCGTGATTGTGATTATCATATCACAAATCTGCCCGTTTGTCAAGTCCGGAAAAATGCGGCCGTCGGAAACGGGGGCCAGCCGGAGCGGCGGGGGAAAATTGTATCCGCGGCCGTTCCGGCAACAAAAGAATGAATTTATTTCGTTTTTTTTGTCGGAAATCGTGATAATAGGTTCGCGGTACCCGTTGACGGGAGACCGGGCGGATGTTATAATTTGTTCATAAAAAGTATTCTGACAAAATGCGGGAGGTGACCTTTTTGGGGAATCATTGCAACAATACATCGGCCGATGTGCGGGAGGAGGAAAAGAGGAGAAAGAGCCGGAGTCTCAGGCGGAGGTTCATCGAGCACAAATATGTCTATGTCATGCTCATTCCGGTGGTGCTCTCCTATCTGATCTTTTCTTATCTCCCGATGTACGGGGTGGTTCTGGCGTTAAAAAATTTCCGCCCTTCCAAGGGGATTCTTGGAAGCGAGTGGGCAAGCCCGCTGTTCGTGCACTTTGAAAGCGTTTTTGCAACGCCGTATTTCGGGCGTTCGATCAGAAACACGCTGGTGATCAGCGGCCTGAAAATTTTGTTTTGCTTTCCGGCGCCTATTCTTATCGCACTGTTTCTCAATGAAGTGAAGTTGTCCGGGTACAAGAAAGGAATTCAGACGATTGTGTATCTGCCCAACTTTATTTCCTGGGTTATTTTCGGAAACATCGTCTATGATATTTTCGGGTTTGAGGGAATTGTGAACAATCTTCTGGACGTCGCGGGTTTTTCGAGAAAAGCCTTTATGTCGGACACCGGCTGGTATTATCCCATTCTCATCGGCTTTACCATTCTCAAAGATGCGGGGTGGGGCTCGATCATCTACATGGCGGCGATCAGCGCGGTATCCCCGAATTTGTACGAAGCGGCGACTATTGACGGATGCGGCCGGTTCCGTATGATGAAAAGCGTGACGTTGCCCTGTATCAGCGGCATCATCACCATTCAGTTTCTGTTGGCCATCGGAAATATCATGAACGCCGGGTTTGACGCGATTTTCAACACTTATAACAAGCAGGTTTACGATGTGGCGGATATTCTGGACACCTACATCTATCGTACGGGGTTCGGAGACGGAGGAAATTTTGAAATGGCGACCGCCATCGGGCTGTTCAAATCCGTGATCAATTTTGCGTTGTTGCTGACGGCGAATTTCATCGTCAAGAAAATCAACGGCACCGGTATTTACGAATTGAGCGACTGAGGAGGGAACAATGTATCTGGAAACTGCAAAAGCCGGAAGAAAGTCCGGGGACGGCAAGAGGGAGCCCGGGAGCGTTCGGGTTAGGAAGGTGCGCCGGACGGGCACTTTTGATGTCGTGAATATGGCGTTGCTCGGCATATTTGCCTTGCTTTGCCTGTATCCTTTTGTCAATATTTTGCTGATGTCTTTTTCCACCGAAGTGGATTATTATCAGTCCACGTTTCTGGTGTTGCCCAGACATTTTACGTTTGAGGCTTACCGTTATATTTTCCTGGAAGGGGGAATTCTGCATTCTTTTTTCATCTCGGCGGGGATTTCTGCGGGCGGCGTGATATACAGTATGATTCTGACGTCTTTCGGCGCATACGCTCTCAGCAAAAGGGAGTTGCCCGGCAAAAACATACTGTTCACCTACATTCTCATCACGATGTTTTTCGGAGGAGGGGTGATTCCGTTTTTCCTCATTCTGAAAGATCTCGGTTTGTACAATCGGCTGCTGGGGCTTGTGATTCCTTTCGGCATCGATACGTTCAACATGATTTTGCTGCGGAATTTCTACGCGAATGTTCCGGGCGAGGTCGTCGAATCGGCCAAGCTGGACGGCGCAAACGATTTTATCATCCTGTTCCGGCTGATCATGCCGCTTTCTCTGGCGGGTATGGCCACGATTATGCTTTTCTATTTCGTGGGAAAGTGGAACGAATGGTATTGGCCCATGCTCCTTCTGAAAGACGAAGAGCTGTATCCTCTGTCGCTGAAACTGCGCAACATCTTATCGGATATGCAGGCGGCGGATTACTATACGTCGATCGGCGTGGATTCCGAAAAACTGTATTCGCACGGTCAGGATTCCGCGTCCATCATCGTCTCCATTCTGCCGATTCTCTGCATTTATCCGTTTGTACAGAAATATTTCGTGAAGGGCGTTATGCTCGGAGCGGTAAAAAGTTAAAATAATCAAAATATTTCCGGGAGGGAAACCATGAAGAAAAAACTCAGTAAAATTATTTCTGCTGTGATGACCTGTCTGTTTGTCCTGTCTGTGTTTCCGGCCTGCGGAACGCAGGGAACAGAAATCGGAGAGGGCGGACGCGTCATTTATCCGGGCGGCGAAGGCATGGACGACAACAAACTCACCATTTTCCGCTGGAATTTTTCCGGCGTCAATTCGGCGCGGAAATCCAATACGGAAATTTATAAGATTCTGAAAGAAAAAGCGGGCATGAATCTGTATGCTTCCACGGCTGGCGCGTCTGACTGGCAGACCAAACTGAATACCATGTTCGCCACGCAGATGCTGCCGGATATCTTTGTCAGTATGGGCCCTGAAAAACCGAAAATTTACAGCGATATGATCGATGACGGGGTTCTGATCTGCGTGTCCGATTTTGTCAGCGAAACAAAATATCCCAATATCTATAATCAGCTGCAAAAATACGACTTCCTCGCATCCAATCCCTATTATTCCAACGGAAAACATTACTCCATTCCCGTCAGCCATACGCTGGAACACACCATGTACATACGGCTCGACTGGATTGAAAACCTCAACGAGGAAAGCAAACTCCGCTCGATTATCGCGGACGAACAGAATATTTCCGAATCTCAGGTGACGTCGGAAATGATGGAAACGTGGAAATTCAAAGTTCCGGAAAATCTCCTTGAATTCTATCGGGTGTGCCGGGCGTTTACGCTCTATGATCCCGACGGAAACGGAAAGGACGACACCTATGGCTACACCTCTGCCGGCGGGGACGATCTGTTTGCCGATTCGTGGATGTTCATCGCTTTTGACGGGGGATATAACTACATGATTGACCCGGACGGGGACGGCAGGTATGAGGCGAGCTGGACTGCGGACAATACGAAGAAGGCCATTTCCTATTTCAACGACCTGTATAAGTCGGGATATGTCGATCCGAGCTGGTATGAAAACAGTACGGATGACAAGCAGATGGCCTTTGCCAAGGGTAAGGCGGGCATCATGGAAGGTCACGCCTGGTACAATACCATTGTGCGGGGATATATTTCCGCCAACACCACCGCGACTTCCAAACCTTCGATCGAAGAGGCGTCTTCCCGGATCGGCATGTTTACGCCGCCTGCCGGCCCCGACGGCACTTACGGAATTTCGGGCAATCCGTATTTCTGGACGGTGACCTGTCTCAATGCGGGCATGAGCGACGAGGAACTCACGGCGGCGCTCAGCCTTATAGATTACATGCTGAGCGAAGAGGGGAACGATTTGCTGATCTACGGCGTAGAGGGAGTGCATTTTGAATATGACGACGAGGGCAACCGCGTAAGTTTGATGGGGCAGGCGTCGGACGGATTCAACAAGACGCTCAGCGAAGCGGACGCCTGTGCGGAAATCGCGTCCGTGACCAATTGGTCCACCAGCTATCTCAGCCCGTATCAGACGAATGCCGACAAAGTGCTCAAAGTGATGGAAGAGGCGAAAACGTATGTGAAGTATCCCGATTATCCGTTTGTGCAGACGAAAAATTCCGTGCAGTATGATGAGTTGCTGAGCGATTTTGCCCAGCAGGAAGTGTTCAAGATGATCTGTTCGTCGGACATCTGGGCGGGGACAAAGGTCTTTTCAAACGGCTGGAAGATTCCCACGGAGTGGTCAGATATCGGCGTCGTGAGCAATTCGCTGGAAAGCGCGTTCGCTTCTTTCCGCTCCAGCTACAACAATCAGGGCGGCAGCGTAGTGGAAGACGATTATAACGCGGCCCTCTCCACGGCTGTAAAAGTGAATTGAAGGGAGGCATCGGATGAAAAAATTGAGAAAAACAGTGTTGGCGGGTGCGGCGGCATTGGTCTTTGCCGCTTCCGCGGCGGCCGTCCTTCCGGAAATTCCCGTGGCGGCGGAGGAACTCAAAAGTTATTCTACGGGCGTCAGTATTTCCGAACAGGGAGAGAACGGATTCTATTATGCCTGGGGAACGCCGGAGCATTATGTGCTGATGGATTACGGCGTTCATAACAGCGGTTATGGCTGGCACGGGCTGGAACTGTATTGCAATATTAACGGCAGCAGTCTGCACCCCGGGAATTTCTGGGGAGTGCTGGTCGTCTGGGTAGCGGGGGAAAGCGGTACGGTGTCGCTTTCCGGTGAAATGCAGAAGGGTTCCACCAACGGGGACGGGGTAAATCTCGGCGTCTTTCATCAGCATGCGGACGGGGAGCTGGAAGTGTTGCTGAAAGAGTTTGTGGACGGCACCGGCGAGCTCAATTATCCGCTGGACAAGGAGCTTGAAATCAAGCGTGGGGATTCGCTTATCTTCTGGTGCGACTCGGGAAAGGGAAAGGACAATAATTCCGACAGCGTGGGGTGTCCGTTCACCATCGCTTATACCCGGACGGAGGGGGATGCGGCGGAAGAGGATCTCTCTATATATCTGCATGCCGGCAGGCCGGGAGACGTGGGCGGATTTCAGCATATCGAGCAGGATTTTGCCGCGGAAGTGCTCGACGGCACTTTGACGGAAAAGAAGTATCTGGAAACAGGCGGCTGTGCGTCCTCCGCTTCGGCGGCAGCGGTGTTGGCCGTTGGGGCGTTGGCGTTGATCGGACTGGGGAGGAAAAGAAAATGAAAAGAACCTTCCGAAAAATACTGGCGGTACTTTTTTCAGGCGCTTTACTGATGGCAGCCGGGTGCGGAGCAAAGGAAAAAATCGTGTATTCTCCCGCCCTGCCGGGAGAGGCGAAAGACGATTATACGCTGTATCTGGACGAAACATTCAACAGCACAGCGGATCTGTCCGATTGCCAGGGGTACCGGAACTGGTATTACTATTGCGGCGATCCGGAGGACGATTCGCTGTCGCTGATGGTGTTCAACGATTATTACGGGCGCTGGTGCAGCGAATATCAGTCGCTCTACTACTACACCTATATGTGGAGTACCGTATGGCTTCCCGAGGATCAGCAGGGGTACGGGATCGGTATGGGATTCAAGGCGCCCGCCTCGGGTAAGGTGAGCGTATCCGCGACGGTGCGGTTGCTCTCCGATCCCGATTACAGCAACGGCGACGGTGTGGTGTTTACCATTTCGGACAAGAGCGGAGACCCGTATGACGGCAAACTGATCACGCCTGAGGAAGGCGCACAGGATTTTGTGCTTTCGCAGGAAATCGATGTGGAAATGGGGGACGAAATTCTGTTTATGCTCTTTCCCAATTCCAACAATACGCACGATTATACAAATGTGGACATTACGGTGAAATACCTGGGGGCATGAATCCGGATGATGAAAATTTTCAGTTTTGACGGCGTGGACGCTGTTTATGCGACGGAAGAAAGTTCCGGAAGGACTTCTTTTGTCATTGTACCCGGCGGAATGGCGGACCGGGTTTCGGAAACGACGATGCTTTGCGGCAATCGTACGGAATACGGGAAACGCCCGCCGGAGTCCATGTTTCAGGTCGCGTTTTCCGGCGACAGCCCCAGCCGGGATTTTTCGGCCGGGATGTCTTTCCGGAATTCGGAAACGGCGGGCCGCATGCGCGTGACGGATCAGAAAATGCGGGAAACGGAGACGGAAAAGGAACTTGTCACCACTCTGTTTGACGAGGCCGGCCAAGTGGAGGCAAAACAGCATCTCTTTCAAAAAAAAGGCGCTTCCGCCATCGAGTGTTGGAACGAAGTGACCAATGCCGGCAAAACGTCCAGGATGCTGGAATATCTCCCGAGCTTTTCCCTCAGCTATATTTCCCCCTTTGCGGCGGTAAACGATCCCGATAAAATTCTGATGCACCGTTTCCGGAATTACTGGTCGGGCGAGGCGAGGAAGGAGAGCCTTCCGGTTTCCCATTTTGCCATGGAGGACACATGGAGCTATTTCGGTTACCGCATGGAACGGTTCGGTCAGGTGGGCAGCATGCCGGCGAGGGGATTTCTCCCGTTTGTGGCGCTGGAAGATCTTTCGGAAGGCGTGGTATGGGCGGCGACGATCGAGGCGCCGGGTTCCTGGCAGATCGAGGCAGGACATCGCACCTGCGGTTTGCATCTTTCCGGAGGGCTTGCAGACTACAATTTCGGGCATTGGCGTAAGGAACTTGCGCCGGGAGAAAGTTTTTCCACGCACAGGGCGTTTCTCACTTCTGTCAAGGGGAGCCTTCTCGACGCCTGTCGCGCTTTGGCGGAGTACGGTTGGTCAAAAATACTTCCGCCGCCCGGAGAGGAAGAGCTTCCGATTCTTTATAACGAGTATCTTTGCACGAACGGAAATCCCACGATGGAAGAAATCCGGCGGCAGATGCCGTTTTGCCGGGAAGCGGGCGTGAAGTATTTTGTCGTCGATGACGGTTGGTTTGCGGATAAGCAGAAAAAGCGGCATCATCTCGGCGACTGGCGGGCGGATAAAGAGCGTTTTCCGGACGGGCTGAAAGGATTTTCCGAGTATGCCGCGGCCAACGGGATGAAAGCCGGGGTATGGTACGAATTTGAAAACGTGACGGAAGGCGCGGAGGTTTCCGCGCGTAAGGACTGGATGCACACCCTCGACGGAAATCTGATACGCCATGAGGACAGGATTTTTCCGGATTTCAGGAAAAAAGAGGTGACGGACTATCTGACGGAACGCGTCATCGGAGAGATTAAAGAGAGCGGGATCGGATATCTCAAAATCGATTATAACGAGAACATCGGCATGGGAGTGGACGGCGCCGAATCTCCGGGGGAAGGATTAAGACAGCACATGGAAAACGTGTTGCGCTTTTACAGAAAAATCCGGGAAGAATGTCCGGACCTGGTGATGGAAATCTGCTCTTCGGGCGGAATGCGTCACGAGCCGCTCTTTCTCTCGCTGGGTTCCATGGTTTCTTTTTCCGACCTGCATTTTACGCCCGAAGCGGCGGTGGTTGCCTGCGATCTGCATTATTTCATGCTTCCCCGGCAGATGCAGGTGTGGTCATACATTCATCCTTCCTATTCGGAAGAACGCGCCATATATGCCATGGCGCAGGGGATGCTGGGCAGGCTTTGTCTGTCCGGCGATCTGGCGGCATGTCCCGGAAACATCCGGCAGATTGTCCGGGAAGGAACGGAGTTTTATCGCGGCATAACTTCCGTCGTCAGGGACGGGAAAACGGTTGCCA
>ERZ1090861.1155-NODE-1155-length-14042-cov-26.333381_pt1 | contig 14042 bp, 12 predicted proteins | sample MGYA00478482_ERZ1090861 | MGnify/ENA primary metagenome ERZ1090861 (study PRJEB33644, sample SAMEA5815744) | chicken gut metagenome | biome: Chicken; feature: Gastrointestinal Tract; material: Caecum | place: Ireland | collected 2019-01-01 | study: A study of... | reverse complement strand
ATTGAGATATTTTTTGTTGATTTATTTCGTTGTCCTCTTGACGGGGTGCACACCACAATGAGGCGTTGACCCTCGTTACAGTTATTTGGCAATGACCAAACTGATCCCAACCACACTTCTGTAACAAGGTATGGTCCTATGCTGTTACGGTTATGTGGTGTTGGTCAAAATGACCAGAACCATATAGTTGTAACGCTCTCGCGGTGAAGCGTTACGGCTATTTAGGTGTGGGCAAAAGCCCACACCTACAAAGCTGTAACAGCCAGGCAGATTTGCCGTTCTCCCTGCATGGGCTTCCTGCCCCCTTCCGGCGGCGTTGTCCGGCTCGCTCCCTTTGGAGGTCCTGGCCAGGTATTCCATGCAGACGGTCATTCGGTTCTCAAAGTGCAAACAGGCAATGAAACTAAAAAATCGCTACACAAACAGACCGGAAAAGCTCTCCCTTCTTGGGAAGGCTCCCGGTTCTGTTTTATGTAGCGATTCGATTTGTTCTAAAACTGCTCCGATTACTCTGAATGCTTTGAGAATCGAGCTGAAATATCTATAATGAATTTTCTATATTCAGTTGTTTGGTGAGTATACCATGAGACGATATAAAACGTCAACCATTTCTTACGCCAATGAGTGAATTTCAGCAGGTTGCAATAAAAGAAACTGAAAATTTTGCCAAAACATCAAAAGAGAATCTATGTCAATAAATTTTATGTTGTGGTTTGGGTTGGAGCGTTGCATAACTTGCTGGCTGTAAACATTCAAGAGCAACCATAGGTGTCGCAAGCAGTGCTTGCTGGTACCAAATGTTCCAGCAAGCAATTCTTCTGGCTATCCATTTTGCCAGACGATACTTGTTGGTGCACGCCCCAAACCCCAGTTGAACGCAGAAGTTCCTTCTGCGGCTGCGCGTTCCTGTGGAACGCTTCCATCTCAGTACAAACGAAATCCGCCATGAGATTGCCCCTGTTGTGTTTCTTTTGTATCCTCTGATGCGCCTACAGTACGGTCTGTTGAGCCATTCAGTTCACGCTAACGAGCCGTGTGTCAATAGTAGGTCTGCTTGTCCCTACTAGAAAGCCAGAGACAAAGAGGCGCACCTCTCTGGATGCACCGCCTGTTCGTGCAGGGGTAATCATCCTGTTCCCACACGATAGCTACACTGGCCAAACAGATAAAAACAGGCACAGGAATTTGACCTGACTTGTGGTCAAATTCCTGTGCCTGTTTCATAGCTTATGATGCCGTAATTTTAGTTGCGTTTTCTCGAACCTGATCAATGCTTTTTATCAATTCTGTTCTAGTATTTGTATCAAACAACTTGATAAAACTAATGGGCTTATCAAATGGCGGCTTTGCAAGTTCCGAGACATTTTCCATATATCCATTCAATTCAATGTGATGGATGATCTTGTTTACAAAGGCAATCTGATTCTGATTCAAGGATTGGTCATTGATAAAGGCAGAAAACGCCTGCATCGCCGCCTCATGATCCAACTTGGCAATTTTGCGAATGAGCAAGCCAAACGGCGTATCTCCAAATTCCCGCTTATAATCTTCTTTGCTCCCGAGTTCGGTTGTCAGCACCCGTTCCAGCTCCTGATAGTCGCCCATGGCCAGCGGAATATTATGGGTCAATTTGTAAATGGCTAATGTATTTCCGTGCTCATTGACATAGCGGTTTACTTTGGCACGGTAGTCTTCAAAGTCATAGGCGGCTTCCAACTGGACGCCCTCCTGGCTGTCAATGATCGGGTCGGTTAGTTTTGTGACGATCTGCCTGGACTCTCCGCCGCCTTCATCCAAAAAGCGGATCAGATCCCGCAATTCCTTCCGAACATACTCAAACCGTAAAATGTCCTTTGCATCCCAAAAAGCATCGGTGTGAATCTCTTGAAGGATGGGTAATTTTGCCTTAATCTGTGGAATGCTGGCCTTACGCTCCAGTAGGGAAGCGGTATCACACAGTTGCTTTTTGGCATATTTGAAGGCCGGCATTTGTTCGATGTCTGCCAGGATCAGCCCATACATGAAATTGTCGAACCGCTTTGCAAACTCATCGGGTTCGTCTGCGCGCACCAGTGGCGCGATCTGTGTGAGTAGCTCGCCCTTGTCGCCCTCGCTTATGGATGTGAGGGCGTCCGGTTTTTTGTATTTTTCGACCGCCTGCATCCGCAGTTTTACCGCGATGAGATCGGGGTTGAGGGCCAGTATCTGCCGGCGGCAGGTATCGATCAACTCGCTGCGCCAGGACTGATAGTCCGCCCCGGCAAAGGCGCTCTCCTGCAAGGCCATCGCGATCTTGATCTGCTTGCCAAAGATATTTTCGGACAGCGTTTTGGTCTCTCTCGATTCGTAGCCGTTGATATGCTCCCGGAAAAACTCAAAGTTGCCGCAGTAGTCGAAGATCAGAAACCGCCGCTTGCCGGTGTATGCCCCGTCGATCTGATCCACACAGGCAAGCCCCTTGCACAAACGGGTGCCGCGGCCGATCATCTGCCAAAACTTTGCCTTGGAGCGTACCTTCTTGAAGAACACCAGATTGACGCATTCCGGCACATCGATGCCGGTGTCCATCATATCCACGGACACGGCAATGTGAGGCTCTTTTTCCGGCTGTTTGAAATCATCGATGATGGTCTGGGCATAGGCGTCGTCACAAGTTATACGCTGGGCAAACGTACCATGGTACTGCGGGTAGAGTTTATTGAACCTCTCCAGAATGAATTCGGCGTGGCGTTTATTCTGTGCAAAGAGAATGGTTTTACCCAGCCGGTCACCGCCCGCCACTTTGATGCCCCGTTCCATCAGATCTTGTAATACGATGTCAACGGTTGTCTCGTTGAACACGAATTTGTTGAGATCGGCGGAGGGAATAAAGTCCGGCAGCTGGCCGTCTTCAATGAAGTCGTCCTCATACCGCTCCTTGTCCTCCTCCGACAGGTCATTGTAGGTGATGCCTTCCTCCAGAAACTTGGTCTTTACCTCATAGTTGTAATAGGGCACCAATACATGGTCCTGATGAACGGCCGTTTCGTAATCGTAGGCATAGGTGGGGACGCCGTGCTCCATCTCGAAGAAGTCGTAGGTGTTCCGGTCCACATCGGTTTTCGGCGTGGCCGTAAGGCCCACCATGAGTGCGTCAAAATATTCAAAAATAGCCCGATACTTTTTAAAGATGCTCCGGTGGCTTTCGTCAATGATGATCAAATCAAAATGCGCTGGCGTAAACAGCTGGCGCCCGTCCTTGGACTTGGTATCATCAATCGCGTTGAGGATGGTGGGGTAGGTGGAGAACACGATGCGTGCATTCCGGTCATCCTTGTTGGAGCAGAGGTTGCAGAGGGACATATCCGGCAGATACCGCTTAAAATCATCCTTTGCCTGTTTCACCAGCGCGGTGCGGTCGGCCAGGAACAGGATATTTGTAACCCATTTGCCGCGGCTGAGCACATCGGTCAAGCTGGATGCAGTCCGGGTCTTTCCGGTGCCGGTGGCCATCACCAGCAGATGCTTGCGGAACCCCTGTGCGATCTGCCCGCATACCGCCCGGATGGCCTCTTTCTGATAGTAGCGGTCAGTGATTTTGTCGTCGATGGGGACGGCCATCAAGTCCAGCCGCTCGGCGCGGCGGTTCATCAGTTTTTGCAGGTCGTCTTTGCTAAAAATGCCGCTGACCTTCCGCTGCGGGGCGGTCTGGTCGTCCCAGAAATAGGTCTCGAATCCGTTGGTAGTGAACATCATGGGGCGGCGGCCGAATTTGCGCTCCAAACAGTCCGCGTACAAAACCGCCTGCTTCCGTCCGATGTTGGGGTCCTTGCTGGTGCGCTTGGCTTCCACCACCGCCAGCGGAAGGCCGTCCTTGCCAAACAGCACATAGTCGCAATAGCCCATCTGGCCCGCCACGCCGGCCATGCCCTCTACAGGGTATTCCTCCTGCACGTCCGCGTCCGCGCCGGCAAACTTCCAGCCCATCAGCTTCAGATCCATATCGATATAAATTTTCCGTGTCTGGAACTCGGACAAATCCTCCGGCTGGAAGGCGCGCTCCTGCTGGTGCTGCTCTTTCCCAGCGGTGTATTGGGCGGACATCTGCTCGATCTGCCTGCGCAACGCGGCAATCTCCGCCTCTTTTTCATCCAGCAGGCTCTCCTGCTCCTTGATCTTTTGGGTGTCCACGACCACCTTTTCGGTGGGGACAAGATTCTCGTCGAAGGCGCGCTCCTGATAGTCCGCGCCATAGCAATAGTCGATCCACTGCACAAACTCAAACAGACCGCGCAGGGAAGCAAGTGCATCGCCTGGCTGCACGCTGCGTTCGGTATGTACCGCCAGGTTTCCCAGCTTGATGATGAAGGGCAATTTCCCCCAGGTGTTGTAGTCCATCGCAAAGCGGAAGGACGGCTCGTGGATGAGGGACTGCAAATTGTCCTTGTAGGGCATTTTCATGGTCTTGTCCGCCGCATAGACCCACTTCACCGCCAACTCCAGCGCCTTCCGGCAGCCCACTGCGCACATGGCCGGGGCAGAAGCATAGATTTTCTCAGCTTCCACACACGCCGGAGCAAAGAGGGCATACTCGGGTTTTTGCAAGAGAAAAGAGAAGTTGGTCATGATCGATCACCTGCCAGTCTGGTTTGTACTTCTGTATGGATCTGTCTGCACACACCCTCAAAATGCGAGTCGACCTCGCGGTTTGAGAAGCGCAGCACCTTCAAGCGGTACTTTAATAGGGCCGCGCTGCGCTCGGCATCGTAAGCCAGGCCCTGCTCGGTGTAATGCTGGGAACCGTCGATTTCCACCACCAGCCGCGCGGACGCGCAGTAGAAATCCACGATAAAAAAGTCTATGATCCTTTGACGGTAAAATTTGACAGGATATGTGCGGAGAAAATCATACCAAAGGCGCCGTTCCTGGGGCGTCATGTTTTTTCGCAATTCTCTGGCACGCTCTGCAAGACGAAGATCACGAGGTAGATGCGGCATGAAATCCTCCTTTCTTGAAAAGCAACCTTCAGGTGCGGTCTAAGGAACACCCCTCCGGCTGCTTCGCGCCAGCTCCCGTCGGAACACCCCTCCGGCTGCTTCGCAGCCACCTCCCCGAAGAGGTAGCACCCCTCCGGCTGCTTCGCAGCCACCTCCCCTTAAAAGGGGAGGCATGGGGGACTACGGGCAGGCTCCCCTTTTAAGGGGAGCTGTCACCGCAGGTGACTGAGGGGTGTTTCAAGGGAGCTGTCGAGCGCCAGCGAGGCTGAGGGAGTGTCAAACGGGTGAGGATATAAATAATATTGTCTGGATTTTATTTTGAAGCCTTTTTAAGTTCTGTTGTTAAGATTGATTTCCGTCTCTATATTGAATAATAGGAGATTTTTCAAATTGATAATGATAAATATCATCTTCCTCTTGCATAGACAATAATCTATGGACAGAAATTTCAGAATTTTTTGAATTGCGATCATAAATGCTTTTTGCCAAGTCTTTCATAATTTGTTCGTCAACTGGATGATCTAAAATAGAATATAGCTCTTGCCCAACTATTGTCAATGGATATATTTCTGTAGTTACAGTGATTTCTTGCTCGGAAGTACTTCGCGCTAGCACAATATAGGAATCATTTACGATGTATTTTTGAAAACTTTTGCCAATTTTAGGGTCATATACAGTGCTATTGTTTAAGGAGATTAGTCCACAAGCATCAAGTGTTAAAAAATCAGTGTGCCGGATTTTATACTTTTCTTTATATTTTAAATTTTCAAGAATAAAATATATTGGTCCATTATTCACTATAAAAGGAACGATCTTTTTGAATGCAATTGCTTCGCTTTGACTCAAATTTCTGATAACATCTAATGTTCTCAAGGAGAAGCTCCCTGGTTTCTTGATTTCTCCTGCTAATATTTTACTCCAAATAAATTGCATTTCTTGTGAGCTGATATCTCGTATAATTCCGAAAAAACGGACAATCCAATCCTCATCTATGGGTTTATCCGACACAGTATCATCGTTGGAATATCGGAGTTCATTTGCAGTTTGAGATAAAACATTTTCAATATTAGCTTGTTGCCGGATTGATTCATGGTGCTCTCGAATCTCTGCTCTTATTTGAAAAGCTTCAGGAGTTTTCAATTTTGCATTAAGTTGGCCATTTGCATAAACAATATCCATATCGGAATTCTCACGGATAGTCTGCAACTTCTTTTCATCTGCATAAGCATCTGCGTCGGCCTGTTTTTTTGTCCAGTAAGGCCCTAAAAATTTTTGCACAATTTCCATAAGTTTAGTCGCTGCTTTTGTGCCTTCTTTGGCTGTTTCCAGCATCGCATCAGGATCCATATGTATATATCACACCTTTCTTTATCCAAAATACCGCTGCATCAGCGCCTTTTTCAACACTTCCAGTTTATCACAGCTACGTTGTATTGTCAATTTTGATTTGCTGATTTGATTATATAGTGTAGAGAATTGTTCTTGAAGCTCTATTGGCGGCGCAGCGACTTTGTAGGTTGTCAGAAAAGAAGCTGGTACTCTTCGTTGGCCTGCACTACCAGTCATGTTATCGGCCGCATCCAATCTGAATTTTGGAAGAGATGTAAGCGCATAAAGCCAAGGTGCGGTTGTTTTGTCTTTGATGGGACGTAACACGTGAAATTCTGTGGACCCGAATCCAACTCCATTATAAAGGCCTTTTGCTATAGCGCCTTTCCCATTTTCCATGCAAGGTGTAATTTTAGCAAACAACACATCATTTTCTACGAAATATGTAAACCCTGTTCGGACTTCATCATATGTTTTGGATTCCGATGGATCAATCTCACCATTTTCTGTTACTGCTGGCATAGGTATAAATGATACTATAAAATCATTAACAAGCCTCTTGTCCAAACTTTTCTTCGGGTTAATCTCGCAGACATCTCCTAAGCAATTTATTCCCCAGTTGTTTTTATCTTCTCCCGGCTCTCCAAACATCTCCACAAACTTGGCCTTTACCATCTCGTCCAGCTTGTCAAGCTGCTGCCTGCGCTTGGCAATCAGGTCGCTGACCTTGTCCAGCACGGCGGCAATGTGGTGTTGCTCGTCGAGAGAGGGGAGGGGAATTTCTATATTTTCTGCAATGCTTTTGGATATTTCTTTGAAAGTTGCACCCCTACCTAAAGAGTTTAGATAGTCAGTTTTGTATTTCAAATAATGGTATAGATAGCGATTGTATATTCTATCCGAGCATATAAGATTTTTGAAACCCTGATTGCAATACATTTCAACACCGGCAATTGCGACTTTTCCAATCGGTGCCCGTGAGGAAAGCAAAACTGTTCCCGCAGGGAAAGGTTTTAAGCTGCTATCAATAACGGCTTTCTCGGTGATTTTTCGCTGGCTTTCAAAAATGATGTCGGAATCATCTGTCAATTCAGCAGGTGTTACCCAATTGATGTTACCATCCCAATATTCTGGCCTGTCGCTCCTGGGGGTGGTACCAGATACAACAGTGCAGATATCGCCCAATTTTATCATTGCATGATTTCCTCCAAATTTGATGAAATAAGAAGATAATCAATAATTCTCGAAAGATTATCTGCAATTGTTATCATTACCACAGGTGATATCTCTGCCCAGCCGTTACTTTCTATAAAATATCGGATGTCAACAAAATCTCTTGAATGTGTTTTTATCAAGTTCTCAAAAACTGTAGCATCTTTCTTGTTTCCGCAGAATTTTGCAATAATGTCTTGAAGTTTAGAAGGAAGCTTTTTGTAAAGCAAATATAAATTATGCCCTTCTTTCCTTCGGTCATATGTTATGCTTAATTTGTTTAATAATGCTTTGAGAAACATTTCACATGAAAAGGCTGCATTTACGACACAAGGTGCCGGCAATTGTTGGAGTTTCCCATTCTCAATAATATTAAATCCTGCTCCGCTTTTTTTGCCGTAGCAATTCCATGCGGCATCTAAAAATTGTTTTCCTTGGTTAAAATAATCTTGTGCCTTACCAGATGAGTAAATGTGTATTTCCATCAAATCATCCCCTCCAACTCCGCCAGCCCTGCGGTGATCTCCATTTCCAATTCATGCAAGTCAGCCATGATTTCCGCCGTAGAAGGATACTCCACCGGCACATACTCCACTTTTTTGTACTTGTTGATGGACAAGTCATAGTCGTTATCCGCAATTTCCTGTTTCGGCACAAAAAAGCTCTGCTCGGTGCGCTCGCGGCCCGCTTCCTTGTCCAGATGGCGGAACCGCTCGATAATGTCGGGAATGTCGTTCTCTGAAATCTCGCTGCGCTTATCATCCAGGGAAAAGCCGTCGGCTTTCATGTCGTAGAACCACACATTTTCCGTGCCGCCCGCGCCGGTCTTGGTGAACACCAGCACCGCCGTGGACACCCCCGCATAGGGCTTGAATACGCCGGAGGGCATCGAGATCACCGCCCGCAGCTGGTGATTCTCTACCAGCTCCTTGCGGATGGCCTTATGGGCCCTAGAGGAACCGAACAGTACCCCATCCGGCACGATGCAGGCGCACCGGCCGCCCTTTTTCAGCATCCGCACAAACAGCGCCAGAAAGAGAAGTTCGGTCTTTTTGGTGTTGGCGACGGCTTTCAGGTCGTCGCTGATGCTCTCGGCGTCCACCGTGCCCTTAAAGGGCGGGTTGGCCAGGCAGACGGTGAACCGGTCGCTGATCTGGTTCTGTTTGGAAACGCTGTCCTGATAGTCGATCTCAGGGTGGTTGATGGAGTGGAGCATCAGGTTCATGGCCGAAATGCGCAGCATGGTGCGGTCGGTGTCAAAGCCGGTAAACATCGGCCCGGAGAAATGCTCCCACTGGTCAGTTGTCATGGTATCTTCATAGTGGCTGCGGATGTACTCCGCCGAAGCCACCAGAAAGCCAGCCGTGCCGCAGGCCGGGTCGCAGATGGTGTCGTCGGGGGTGGGCTGCACCAGCTCCACCATCATCTGGATGATATGGCGGGGCGTGCGGAACTGGCCGTTCTGGCCGGCGGTGGACAGCTTACCCAGCATATACTCATACAGGTCGCCCTGCATATCCAAATCGGAAATGTCGTGCTCATACAGGTCGTCCAGACCGGTGATGATTTTTTGCAGCACCTGCGGGGTGGGGATCAGGAACATGGCATCGCTCATGTACCGGGCAAAGGCGGTATCTTTTTCGGCGCCGTCCCCGCCGCCGTCTGCGATCTCGATCATCTCGCCCTGCGGCGTGAAGTCAGGCAGGTGGCCATGTTTCATGTTTTTGATGGCGGGGAACACCCGCTGGGAAATGACATCGTAGATGTCGCGGGGGTCGTTGTTCTTGAACCTGCTCCAGCGCATGGACTGCCCAATCGGAGACTGGGGGAAGATCTTGTCCATCTTCTCGCCGCTTATATTTTCAAATTCTTCGGTCTCCAGCTCTTTTTCGTCGAGGGAGCGGATGAACATCAAATAGGTGAGCTGTTCGATCACCGTCAGCGGGTTGGTGATGCCGCCGGCCCAGATGTCCGTCCAGATTTTGTCTACTTTATTTTTGATGGCGCCTGTAATCATGCAGTCCTCCGATTATTCCATGTTTTGCTTCTAATTATTTAGTATACTGTAAAATGCACAGAAACGCAACAAAACCGGCAGCCTCCTAAGACGGGAAGCTGCCGGTTCTCATATTCTGGATAGGATGGTTCAGCGCGGGCAAGAGGTATCTTTATCTGAGGGAAACATTTGTTTCCCATTTGCTGACGGCCGGAGCTGAAACGCCCAGCTGTGCGGCCAGCTGTTCCTGTGTGAGCCCTTTGGCTTTGCGCAGAGCGGCAATGTGCGCACCGATCTCTTTCTTTGTAGGTTCCATGGTTTTGTTCCTGCCTTTCTGTTCCAGCGCCGCGGCTTTGCTGTGGCTTTATTGTAACATTCCCACCCCGCCGCCGCAAGCGAGGCGTGGTTAAGTGCTGGGCAGAAAAAGTTAACTGACAGGAAGATTGCAAAAAGCAGGGAGGGCAATGGAGATACACCTCTATGCTATCCGCAGCAGTGCCGGGCAGAACTGAAAATTTTGTCTTACATAGGCTGCCGTACAGCGCATAAAAGGTCCGGCCCTGCGTTTGCAGAGACCCGGAAAAACAAAAACCGCTGCAAACCAACACAACAGTTTGCAGCGGAAAACGGTGGCGTCCTCGGGCAGATTCGAACTGCCGGCCCCTCGCTTAGGAGGCGAGTGCTCTATCCAGCTGAGCTACGAAGACACGGCCGGACGGAACGCTGTTCCGCCCCACACCGCCGCGGGAGGCGCTTGGCCTGCCGCGACTACCACCTTATTATAGCGGCAAAAGGGGTGGACGTCAACAGTGGATTTGCAGCAGCTTCAAATCCCTTCCAGCAGGGCGGGGGCGATCTGGCGGTCTTTGAAGTAAAAAACCCGGTCGTGGTCGCCGATCTTTCGCAGGATGCGGGCGGGGGTGCCCACCGCCAGCACATTGGAAGGCAGGTCTTTGGTCACCACGCTGCCCGCGCCCACCACGGTATTGTCGCCGATGGTGACGCCCGGCAGAACGATGACGCCCGCCCCCAGCCAGCAGTTGCGGCCGATGCGGACCGGCATATTGTACTGGTAATTCCGCTCCCGCAGTGCGCCCAGCAGGGGATGGCCGGCTGTGGCAAGGATCACATTGGGGGCCAGCATGGTGTAATCGCCCACATAGATGTGGGTATCGTCCACCATGGTAAGGTTGAAATTGGCATAGACATGGCTGCCGAAGTGGACGTGCCGCCCTCCAAAGTTTGCGTGCAGGGGCGGTTCGATGTAGCACCCTTCGCCGATCTCGGCGAACATTTCCCGCAGCAGGGCGGCGCGCTTTTCCATTTCGGTGGGGCGGGTCTGGTTGAAGTCGTACAGTTTGTCCAGGCAGGCGGTCTGCTCCCGGACGATATCGGGGTCGTCGGGGAGGTACAGGTCCCCGCTGTGCATCTTTTCTTGTTCGGTCATGGTCTTTCCTCCTGAGATCCCGGCCCGGCGCCGGTGTGCTGACAGCCTTATTATAAGGTATTGTGAGCCGGTTTTCCAGAGGTATTTTGCATCCCGAACCAGAAAAACGCAAACGCGCCAGCTTTTAAGCCGGCGCGCGGGGTTCAGCTCTGGACCTGACGGGACAGGTCCTCGAAAAGCTCGCAATAGAGCTGGCGGAACTGCGGGTTCTCCTCGATCCAGATCCAGGCGCAGAGATTGGTCATGATCCATTGCAGCAGTTTCTTTTTCATGGTGAAACCTCCATTCTTCTTGACGGATTTGCGTTTCTCTGCTATCATTTTATTTCAGAAAGAGAATATAATCTACCGATATTATCCGTATTTCTATTTGAATTTTTCAAAACTTTTCCAGACCAGGGAGGTGGTCTTGATGCGGTACAAACGTGCGGGCAGCAGGATGGAGGACGTCGCTTACAACCTCGCAGATTTCCCCGTTTATTTTGGGCAATGGGATCTTGCGTCGTTTCCGGGCTATCGTGTCCTGAGCCACTGGCATGACGACCTGGAATTTTTGTATCTGCTCTCTGGCCGGCTGTGCTACAGTATCAACGACAGAAAAGTGCATTTGAAAGCAGGGGAGGGCATCTTTGTCAACGGAAGGCAGCTCCATTCCTCCTGCAGCGAGGACGGTTTGGACTGCACTTACCTTTGTTTACTGTTCCATCCCACGCTGCTTTGCGCTTCTCCCTACGTGGAGCAGAAATTCGTGCTGCCTGTTCTGGAAAATCAGGCGCTGCCTTTTCTGGCCCTGCGGCCTGCAGACGAACGCCAGCGCGCCGTGCTGGACCTGCTGGCGCAGCTTGGCCAGTGCCAGGGCACCCCGTTGTTTGCGCTGGAAGCTGAAAGCCTGATCTTCCGCATCTGGGAACAGGTCTATCTCTTGTCCGGCCAGGCGGCGGAAGGCGATGCTGCACCGCGGCCTTCCACCCAGCACCTGACGGCGCTGAAGGAAATGATCCGCTTTATCTATGGCCACTATACCGAAAAAGTCACCCTGGAACAGATCTGCCGGGCCGGGCACGTCGGCAAGACCACCTGCTGCAACGTCTTTCAGAAATATACCGGGGAGTCTCCCATCTCGTATCTCACAAGCTGCCGGCTGAAAAAGGCTCTGGAACTGCTGGAAACCACCGACAAGACGGTGGCGGAGATCTGTTTTGCCGTTGGCTTTTCCAACGCCAGCTATTTTACCGGCGCCTTCCGCCGCTGCTACCACTGCACGCCCACCGCATACCGCGCCCGCCTGTGCAAAACCGGGCAGGCGTCCATGGCAATATCTGCTTGCAAATCCGCCCCGCAGCAGGTATAATAAAGAGCAGTATGCACGCGCACTGCCTGCACGAGAGAGCGCGGCTGTTCTCCGCGCATGGGACGGGCCCGGCCGGGCCGCCCCGGGAAAGGAAAAGATCACATGCCTTCACTCACCACATTCCGACTTTTGAAACAGGAGCACGCGGCCCGTCGGGGCGAATTCCGCACCGTCCACGGCACGGTGCAGACCCCGGCTTTCCAGAACGTGGCCACCGCCGGCGCCATCAAGGGCGGCCTGTCCGCCCACGATCTGCGGCAGATCGGCACCCAGGTCATGCTCTGCAACACCTACCATCTCCATCTGCGCCCCGGCGACAAGCTGGTGGCCGAGATGGGCGGGCTGCACAAGTTCACCCGCTGGAGCGGGCCGATCCTGACCGACAGCGGCGGCTTCCAGGTGTTCAGCCTGGCCAAGCTGCGCAAGATCACTGAGGAGGGTGTCACGTTCGCCTCCCACCTGGACGGCCACCGGATCTTCATGGGCCCCGAGGAGAGCATCCAGATCCAGGCAAACCTGGGGTCCACCATCGCCATGGCCTTTGACGAATGCGTGGAGAACCCTGCCCAGCACGATTACTCCAAGGCCAGCTGCGACCGGACCGTCCGCTGGCTGGCCCGTTGCAAGGCCGAGATGGCCCGCCTCAAGCAGGAGGGCAAAGCGGTCAACCCCGACCAGCTCCTGTTTGGCATCAACCAGGGCTGCACCTTCCCCGACCTGCGGGTGGAGCACATGAAGCAGATCGCCGAGATGGACCTGGACGGCTACGCCATCGGCGGCCTGGCGGTGGGGGAGCCCGCCGAGGTGATGTACGACATCATCAGCAAGGTGGAGCCCTATATGCCCAAAGACAAGGTCCGCTATCTGATGGGGGTGGGCACCCCGGGCAACATCATCGAGGCGGTGTCCCGCGGCGTCGATTTGTTCGACTGCGTCATGCCCAGCCGGAACGCCCGCCACGGCCACCTGAACACCTGGGGTGGCATCATCAACATCAAAAACGCCAAGTATGAAAGGGACGAGCGCCCCATCGACCCGGCCTGCGGCTGTCCGGCCTGCCGGAACTACAGCCGGGCTTATATCCGCCACCTGTTCAAGGCGGAGGAGCTGCTGGGGATGCGCCTGGCCGTCATGCACAACCTCTGGTTCTACAATCACCTGATGGAGCGCATCCGGGACGAACTGGACGCCGGCACCTTTACCCAGTTCCATGACAAGTACGTCAAAGTGCTGGACACCAGAATTTAAAATCCTTGCTTTTTTCCTGTGATTTGCGCTTTTGGCCTTGCATCCGGGCGTATAAACCGGTATAATAACGATAAACAATTTTGAGAGGAGAATTTGAAAATGACTGGCACTGAAAGCATGGTCAGCTTGTTTTTTACCCTTGCCCTGATGGTGGTCCTGCTTTACTTCATGATCTACCGTCCCCAGAAGAAGCAGGAAAAAAAGGACGCAGCGATGCGCAACAGCCTCGAGATCGGTGATCAGGTGACCACCATCGGCGGCGTCATCGGCCGTGTCGTCGCCATCAAGGACAACACCTTCGTCCTCGAGACCGGCAGCGACCGCGTCAAGATCCGCTTCACCAAGACCGCCATCGGCTCGGTGGAGAAGCTGAACATGGACAACGCCCCCGCGCCTTCCTCCAAATCCAGCGGCAAAAAGTAAATCCAAGGCATACACAGCGCGCCTCCCCGCATAGAGATAGTGCAGGGAGGCGCGTTTTTAT
>ERZ1090861.1154-NODE-1154-length-14058-cov-5.761480_pt1 | contig 14058 bp, 13 predicted proteins | sample MGYA00478482_ERZ1090861 | MGnify/ENA primary metagenome ERZ1090861 (study PRJEB33644, sample SAMEA5815744) | chicken gut metagenome | biome: Chicken; feature: Gastrointestinal Tract; material: Caecum | place: Ireland | collected 2019-01-01 | study: A study of... | reverse complement strand
CCCCCGACAAATCCCGACTACCCCCGACTGCACTCCGACGAATCCCGGCCAAACCGCCGGCCGTTTCCCGGTATTTCCCGCGCGGAGACAAAGGCACCCGGGCGGCCGCGGAAAACCGAGCATCCTCCGTCTGCCCTCCCGTCTGCGCACGTTCTTGCCCGGCGGAAGGAGGTTCGGCCGGAGGCGCCTAAAAGGACGCGCGGCGGTTCCCTGAATTTCCCTGCGTCAAATTCCCGCAAAAGCGGCTCTTTTTTACGGGAAATACTTGCATTTTCATAAAAAATACAGTATAATAGAAACTGTAAAAATTCAGATATGGGAGCAACGGTATAAAAATATGCATCTCCTGAAAATTACGCCCGACTGCATTCCCGAGCCGGAAGAAGACTCGTTCGTCTTCGGCGCCGGAAAAGTGCAGGGCGCAAGACTGGGCAAAAACGGAAACTGCCTTCTGGTGGAAGGCGCGAAACGGTTCAAGCTGTACACCGAACAAACCGACCTGCTCCGGATCCTGGAAGGGAACGGGCATTTCAAATGGAAGCAGGGCGAAACGGACTTCCGGCCGGGCGATTGTTTCGAAGCGGAAAAGCTCGGCGAATACGAAGTAAACGGATCGGAAAAATTTCTGGTCGTCAGAAAGTGAGGTAAAAAATGGCTACATATTACGAAGAAGAGAAGAAAGGCGGCGGATTCGCGGGAAAACTTCTGGCGGTCTTTCTCGGTTTTCTGTTCGGAATCATCGTCACGATCGGCAGCATTGCGGGGGTCGGGTACTACCTCTACGCAAAAATGCGCATCCGCGAAGGGATCAACCTGGTCGGACAGATTATGGGAAACGACATCAAGTACCAGGACTACATAACCGACGAATACGCCGACAAAACCGTCGCCGCGCTTCTCAAGGACCTGCAGTCGCTGGCCTCCTCTTTCTCCGGAAAGACGATCACTCTGGACGACCTCAACCGGATTTCCCCGCAGATGGAGAAAAAAGTCACCGATCTGGCCAATCAGCTGGAAACCCAGTTCAATATCCCCCTCACGGTGACCAGTCCGAACAAAGACGAAGCGGGCAATATCCTCGACGATGCGGATAACGTCATTCTCGACAAGGACGGCAACGTTGTCAAAAAAGACGAAAACGGAAAAGCCGTCCTCACCGGAGACAACGGCGAAATGATGGTGGGGCTGATGGACGTTCCCCTTTCGCTTCTTCTCACTTTCTTCACGCAAACTCTGAACCCTCTGGAACTGGGCACGGTGCTCGCTTCGCCGAAGCTCAATCTCCTCTCGCCCTCTTCCGGGAATTTTGACATCCTCATGCTGCTCTGCTACGGGGACGACACCAATTATGAAAAGAATGCCGACGGCACCGTCATGCGCGATGAGAACGGCAACGCCGTGATGAAAAACGGCGCGGAAGCGACCACGATCGGCGATTTGCTCTCTTCCGCTTCCGGACAGCAAGAAAGCGGCGGCATAATTTCCCTGCTGAAAAAAATCTCCGCTTCCGGAATTCTGTCCGCCACCGACTCCCTCGACAACAGCGATCCGCTCGTCCGCAGTCTGCTCTACGGAACGGAAGGAAAACAGTACACCTATGACGCAGACAAAAATGAAATCACCTGGCTGCCCGTCACCTACCGGCTCGACGGGGAAACCAACGTCTTTTCAAGCTCCGACGGAACGGAATATGCTTATCGGGACGCCGAAAACATCTGGGTGAGCGGGAGCGGGGAATCCATCCGTCCCGCGACGGCGCAGCCGGGAACCGGAAATGCCGGCGCCGCGGTCTCCTATTCCTACATCGTCTATGACGCGGACGAAAAAGCCGTATGCAGCCTTCTTGCGGAAGAAACGGAAGCCGGACTCTTCTACGCTTATCTCTCCGACGGGGAACTTCTGTACAATTCTCCCCGTTCGCTGAAAGAGCTGATGTACTCCCTGGGCGGAAAGGGCGGCAACGTCATGGATCTGCTCGCCGATGTGGAACTGGGCACCCTGCTCGGCCTTTCGGACAAAGAATACAACGATGACAACAAAATGCTGTTCGCGCTGGCTTACGGCAGCCTCGGCGAAGATTTCATTCTGGAAAACGGCAAAGTCGTGATGATCAACGGCTCCAAGCCCACCACGGTCGAACAGCTTACCGGCGGAAATACCAACGAATTGCTGGACCGGGTCACCCTCGATTCCCTGATGACCGTCGACCGCACCGACAGCGTGATGTGCGCCCTCGTGTACGGCACGGAAGGAAAACATTACGTCTGGCCGGCGGGAGACGCCGCCCCCACCATGCTGCCCGTGAAATATTCCGTCTCCGGCGGAATCCTCTATGACGACGAAGGCAACCGGACTGACGCCGTATGGGACGAAGCCTCCGGCGTATGGACGGTGACGAAAGAACAGGACGGCGAAACGGAAATTTTCTACGCCAAAGCCGAAAGCGACGGCTCTGCCGTCTGGCTCTATGCAACCAAAGATTGCTCGGGAGAAAAACTCCTTTATCAGAAAATGACGCTCGGCGCATGGCTGGACGGTCCGGAGGACCTGATTGACGGCATACAGCTGTCTGCCGTGCTCTCCGCCGATCCCGACGACGCGATTACCATGTATCTGCTCTACGGCAAAAAGGGCGTGCATTATGACCTCGACGGAGAAACGGGCGAAGTGATCATGCTCCGCCGCGAAGTTGCAATATATGACGGAAAGGCCTATGATGAGCGCGGAGAACTGCTCCCCGGCTCTCTCGGCGCCGGAGATACCGGTTATATCTATACCGAAGGCAATACGACCTGGATTTTAACCGAACAGTCCGGGAACTTTACGGAGATCTCCGTAAACGGCGAATCTGTAAAAGCGCCCTGCTATTATGCCGCAACGCAGCAAGGCGGATATGTTTTCTATCAGCCGCATACGATCGGCGATCTTTCCGAAAGTTCTTCTCTGCTCTCCAACATCAAAAAAGACCTTACGATCGGCGACATCATGGGCGAAACGGGGACCAGCGGCCTCATTGCCTCCATTGCGGACTGGAAAATAGACGATCTCAACGACCAGGACAAAATCATGTCTCTGAAAATCGGAGACGTGATGGGAATTGATGAGAATTCCTCCAAACTCCTCCTTGCCATGGAAGACTGGACGCTGAACGATCTCAACGATCAGGACAAAATCATGTCCCTGAAGCTGGCCGACGTCATTGAAATCGACGACGAGACCTCGCCCGGCTTCCTCAAAGCCATCCGCGACAAAAACTGGACGCTGAACGATCTCAACGACAAGGATAACGTCAACTCGCTCCGCCTCGGGGAGATCATCGAAATCGACGAAAACGATCCCGAAACCTCCGCGCTTCTGCTCAGTCTGAAAGATACGTCGATCGGAGACCTTACAACCAGGATCAACACGCTGACTCCCACGGAAATTCTGGGCGAGGAAGACGTGGAAAACAACCGGATTCTCAGACATCTGCGCAATTCCACCGTACTCACCCTTTCGGCCGACATCGAAAATCTGTCGGTTGCCGCCGTATTCGAAGACGACGTATATAAGAAAGACGCTGCGGGCAATTTTGTCAACGCTCAGGGCGAAGCGCTCTATCTGAACCCCGACGACGGCATTTATTACACGACGCCCGACTACCAAGCGGGCACGCAGTCTGAACGGGTCATGACCGGCTCCTGGGAATATCTGCTGACCGATCCCGACGGCCTGATCCCGCCTTCCGGATATACGCTGACGAATATGGAAGCGATGACCAGCAATATGACTGCAAATATTCAGAGCGCCGTTCTCAACGACCTGTACAAAGACGGAATCATCGTTCTGGAAGACAGCGCTTTCCTCGAAAAGCCGATCATCTATGAATACACCGTCGGCGAAGCGCCTCTCAGCTATACGATTTTCGACATTGATCCCGCAAAATACGACAACAAAACCAAATTGGGCGAACTGACCATCAACCAGATGATCAACTACGTCACCGATATTCTCACGGCAATCAGCTGAAGCATTGCCGGACTCTTAAAGCCCCTCCGGCGTAACTTCGGTGCGCCGGAGGGAATTTTATACCCGCAAACAAATCCAAGGGCAGAAAAACCATGGGACAAAAAACCACAAAAAACTCAAAAATCGCGCGCTTTCGCCATAAAAATAATTGACTAAGCCCCCGAAATCGGGTATAATAGTAACACGGCTTCAAAAGACAGCCGTATTTAGCCTTGCATATCGAAAAGATATGCCGAATAAGACCGGGAGGTGAAACAAAAGCTATGACCAAATACGAAATGCTGTATTTGCTCAACAACGACGCCGCGGAAGAGACAAAAAATGCCGAAATCGAAAAGTTTGAAGGCATTGTCAAGTCGATGGGCGGCACGCTTGTGTCCACGGACAAATGGGGAACCAAAAAGCTTGCATATCCGATTCGTTTCAAGAACGAAGCGTATTATGTCCTCATGACGTTTGAAGCGGACGCAGCCGTCGTCAGCGAGCTTGACCGCGTTGCGGGCATCGACAGCGAAGTTTTGAGACGCTTGATCACGAAACTCAACTGAGCGGAAAGGAAACAAGAACATGAACAAGGTTTTTTTGATCGGGAACTTAACGCGCGACCCTGAACTTACCGAGACCCCCAGCGGCGTCGCGGTATGCCATTTCGCCATTGCCGTCAACAGGAATTATTCCTCGCAGGACGGCGAGCGCCAGACGGATTTCTTCAACTGCACCGCATGGCGCGCTACGGCGGAAACGGTTGCCCGCTATACAAAAAAAGGCAACAAAGTCGCCGTCAGCGGAAGCGTTCAGCTGAGAAATTATGAAGACAATCAGGGCGTAAAACGCACCGCCGTCGACATTATCGTGCAGGATGTGGAATTTCTTACCCCCAAGACAAGCGGCGATTCGTTCGACGACGCGCCGGCTGCTCCCGCGCGCTCTGCCAATGCCCCGGCGAAAAAGAAACCCGTCCTCCAGACTCTGGACGACGACAGCGACATCCCCTTCTGATGTCGCAAGGGAAAATAACATAAGGAGTAAAAGGTCATGGAAGAAAAGACTGCCGTTAAAAAGAGCTATAAAAAAGCTCCCCGCAGAAAGGTATGCGCTTTCTGCCAGGAAAAAATCGACGAAATCGACTATAAGGACATCAACCGCCTGAAGAAATTCGTGACGGAAGGCGGAAAAATCGTTCCCCGCCGCATGAGCGGTACCTGTGCGGCGCATCAGAGACTTCTCTCCACTGCGATCAAGCGTGCGAGAATTGCCTCTCTGCTCCCCTTCAAAGGCGAGTAAGCATCTGTAAATTTCCCCTCTCTTCTTCCGGAAGAGAGGGATTTTTTATGCCCGGTCAGATCTCTTAATCCCGTTTTCCGAAAACTCAAGATTGTCCGCAGCCTTCACGCTCTGCCCCTCCGGCGCCGTTTATCCGGCGCCGGTCCTTTCGCTCTCCTTTGATCTGCGGCGGAATCCGGTCAGGCTGAACCGTGTTCCGTTCTCGCTTTTTCTTGCTTTGCTCATAATGATTTTCCAAAAAATATCTCTTTTTGCAAATGCTCCCTCCTTCTTTTTCGCCCGACAACCATCCTTTTTTCCGCTGACGGAAAGGGGAGGACTCCCTTCCGGAATTCCTCCCCCTTTCAAAAAATATATTCAGCTCTGCAAAATTCCGGCCGCGCGCAGAGAAGCCAACAACGCGTTGAGCGTCGTCGCCACGTCCGCCGCCGTCGCCGTCGTCGCCACATCGCTTACCGCCGCCGCAGTCGTCGTTTCTCCTGCAGGCCCGGTCGCGCCTGTCGCGCCCGTAGCTCCGGTTGCACCCGTAGGCCCGGTGGGTCCGGTGGGTCCGGTGGGTCCGGTCGGTCCGGTAGGCCCGGTGGGTCCGGTGGGTCCGGTAGGCCCAGTGGGTCCGGTTGCCCCGGTCGGCCCGGTGGGTCCGGTCGGCCCTGTTTCTCCGCCCGAAGGCCCGGTGGGCCCGGTGGCACCCGTAGCCCCGGCGGGTCCGGTGGCGCCGGTGGCGCCGCGGGGACCCGTCGGTCCGATTAAGCCGCAGCAGAGCCCGAAATCGGGGCCGCAGGGCGGCGGGCAACAGGGAAAACAACCGTATCCGTCATAGTATTGATCGTACATTGTAAAATCCTCCTGTAAGTATGAGTCACTGAAACTCTCTACTATATCATATTATGAAAAAGTAACGAGAGGTGGCAATGAACAGGAAAATATCCCTTTGCATGATCGTAAAAAATGAAGAAGAGGTATTGGGGCGGTGTCTTGAAAGCGTACGGGGCCTGGCGGACGAAATGATAATCGCCGATACGGGATCGGGCGACCGTACGCGGGAAATCGCCGAGGGATTCGGCGCGAACGTTTCTTCCTTTGAATGGACAGACGATTTTTCCCGGGCGCGGAATTTTTCTTTTTCCCTGGCCACAGGGGATTTTCTCCTGTGGTTGGACGCCGACGACGTGATTCCCTCTTCCTCCAAGGAAGAATTTTTGCGGCTGAAAGAACGGCTGAACGCGCTTTCGGACGACGACCTGCCCGACGTGATCATGTGTCCGTACGATACGGGAATCGATGAATCGGGGACCGTCGCCTGCACTTATTATCGGGAACGGATTGTAAGAAAAAATTCCCTTCCGGTATGGCAGGGTTGCGTTCACGAATGTATCGCGCCCAGAGGGCGCATCGAATATTCTTCCGTGCGCGTGGAACACAGGCCGACAGAAAAGCCGCGCGGCAGCCGGAATCTGGACATTTACCGGAAAAATATCGAGCGCGGGACCCCACTGACCCCGCGGGACAAATTCTATTACGGGCGGGAATTGTATTATCATCTCCTGTACACCGAATCCGCCGCTGTATTGGAAGAAATGCTTTCCGCCCCCGACGGCTGGTATGTAAACAAAATCGAAGGCTGCAAAATCCTCGCCCGCTGCCGTCGGGCGCAGGGAAGAGCGGAGGAAGCGCTCGGCTGTCTTTTCCGCAGTCTGCTCTACGCCGAGCCGCGCGCGGGAATCCTCACGGAAATCGCGGGGATTTTCCGGGAACAAAAGCGATATCCGGAAGCGATTTTCTGGTATAAAACCGCCCTTTCCTGCAAAGAACATGCCCGCGAGGGGGATTTTGAATGCGAAACCGACCGGACCTTGGCTCCCCTACTCGGCCTGACCTGCTGTCTGTATGAAACGGGAGACACCGACGGCGCCCTCGCCTTTCACAGACGGGCCGAAGAACTCTTTCCCGACCATCCGTCCGTGCGATTCAATTCCGGATTCTTCCGTTCCATGCAGTTGCTCTGAACGGTTCGGGATCCCCCTTTCGGCATATTCGTCGCACCCCTGCCCCTTACTTTACGCCGTACAGAGCAGAAAAACGAACAGGCGCCCGGCCTTTTGGCCGGGCGCCTGAATATTTCCTGATCGGAAAATTACATTAGAGAGCGATACAGCGCCTTGATGTCTTCCAGCGTGGGATCCTTGGGGTTGCCGGGACGGCAGGCGTCGTCCATAGCGGACTGTGCGAGGAAATCCACGTCTTCGTCCTTGACGATGGCTTTGAGGTCCTGAGGGATACCGACGTCCTTGGAGAGCTGTCTCACCGCTTCCACGGCCGCCTTGCGATATTCCGCCTGCGTCATCTTCTCGGTGCCTTCCACGCCCATCGCCTTGGCGATATCGCGGTACTTCTCGCCCGTCGCTTCCGCGTTGTATTCCATGACGGTGGGAAGCAGAATGGCGTTGGCTACGCCGTGCGGGGTGTCATACACCGCGCCGAGCGCATGCGCCATCGAGTGCACGATGCCGAGTCCGACATTGGAGAAGCCCATGCCCGCGACGTACTGACCGAGCGCCATGCCCTCTCTGCCTTCCTTGGTGTTGGCAACCGCGCCGCGCAGGGATTTGGCAATAATCTCAATCGCTTTGATATGGAACATATCCGTCATTTCCCATGCGCCTTTGGTGATATAGCCTTCGATCGCGTGGGTAAGGGCGTCCATACCGGTGGCCGCCGTCAGACCCTTGGGCATCGTGGACATCATCTCGGGATCGACCACGGCCACAACGGGGATGTCGTGCACGTCCACGCAGACGAACTTACGCTTCTTTTCCACATCGGTGATGACGTAGTTGATCGTGACTTCCGCCGCGGTTCCCGCCGTCGTAGGCACTGCGATAATGGGCACAGAGGGTTTCTTGGTGGGCGCTACGCCTTCCAGCGAACGCACGTCCTCAAATTCGGGGTTGGCGATGATGATGCCGATCGCCTTCGCGGTATCCATGGAAGAGCCGCCGCCGATAGCCACCAGGCAGTCCGCGCCGCTGGCCTTAAACGCCGCCACGCCCGTCTGCACGTTCTCGATCGTGGGGTTGGGCTTGATCTCCGAATACAGCGTATAAGGAATGCCTGCGCCTTCCAGGACATCCAGCACCTTCTTTGTAACGCCGAACTTCACGAGGTCGGGGTCAGAGCAGACAAAAGCTTTTTTCAGCCCTCTGCCGGCGATTTCGCCGGGAATCTCTTTGATGCAACCTGCGCCGTGATAACTTGTCTCGTTCAGAACGATCCTTGCCATTGTTTTCTGTCTCCTTCTTTATTTATTTTTATTGTTTTTATTTCCGGAATCTCCGATTCCGATCGCTTTTTCTTTTCCGGCTTCCTTTCCGAATGGTTCCGGACTTTCCGCCGCAGCCCTTCCGTCCGTCTGTCCGGACAGAAAACGCTTCCGCTTTATTTATAAACCGCTCATGCCTGCTTCAAACGCATTTCCGACCCCGATTTTCTGAATTTCCCGAAGTGCCGGGAATACGCACACACCGGCTCAGGGGAGGTAAAACACCTCTTCCAGCAGCGGCTGCGCGCCCGTATCCGCGTCCATGGTCATGTCCAGGACGTCTTTCATGAACTCGTTCCACCTGTCCACGACGGGGCTCTCCGCCTGCACGCGTGCGGCGTAAGAAACGCCCTTTTCGCACTCGTAATAGCCGAAAACCTCTTCTCCCGAAAGCCAGATGGAATAATTGACGATTCCCGCTTCTTTGAGGACCTTTTTCATCTCCGGCCAGATTTCCTTATGACGGCGGATATATTCCTCCCGTTTTCCGGGGCGGATTGCCGCTTTCCAGGCATAACGCTCCATAAACCGCCTCTTATTTCAGCACGCCTTCGAGCGGGGTGACGTCAAAGCGCTTTGCCAGCCCCCAAAGCGTCTCGTCGGGGATGACGTTGACGGTGTGGCCGAGCGCAAGCATATAGATCTGCGCCGTCTTTTCCACCGTTTCGATGAGTCCGAACGCTTCGTCCATGTCTTTGCCGGTGCCGTAAATGCCGTGATTGGTCCACACCACAAGCCGGAATTTCTTCATCTTTTCGGCGGTCGCTTCGCCGATCTCGTTGGTGCCGCAGACCATGCAGGGCAAAATGCCGACGCCGTCGGGAAATACGACGATGGATTCGGTATTGGACTGCCACAGTTTATGCGTAAAATCCTTTTCATCGGCGGGGCAGACGGTGTTCATCGCGATCGTATAGGTAGGATGCGAATGCATGACCACCCGGTGCGCGGGATCGACGGAAAGCCGGGAAATATGGCTCATGAGGTGCGCGGGCAGCTCCGAAGTGAAACGTCCGCCGTCCTTATATCCCCAGAGCAGCTCCGCCGTGGTGCCGTCCTTCGCGATCCGGATGATGCCGAGATTGGTTTCGGGATCGTATTCGACATTCTTGAAATACTTGCCCGTGCCCGTCACGATGAAAATTTTACCGATGAGCGGCGTGGCGTCAAATCCCGTGGGAATGGTACGGATGACTTTGCCGAGGTCGAGGTACTGCGCCACTTCCTCTTCGTTCAGAAGATAGCTGATGTTGCCGCCGTTCCGCTCGTCCCAGCCGAGGCGGTACATGTTGGCCGTCGTCCGGCACATTTCCTGCACGAAAGGCGCTTTGAGGATATTCTTCAGTTTGCCTGCATTCTTTTTTGTTTCTGCCATGATCATAAACTCCTTTTTTCAGACTCTTTTGAAATTTTCAGCTTTATCAATGTCACCGACATCCGCCGGACGGCATATTCCGCTTACTTGCGGGCGGAAAGAACTTCCTTTTCATACGTTTCCGCTTCGCCGTACCATTCTTCGGAAAGGCCCTGTTTTGCGAGATATTCATTCCAGACGTCGCCCATGGGCATGGTCTTGAACAGCTCGTTCATATACATCAGCTTCCCGAAATTGGCTTCGTCCTGCAACGCTTTCAGCTGTGCATTGGGCAGCAACAGCGCATACAGAAGCGCTTTCTGCATCGAGCGTTCGCCCGTCACCCACGCGCCGATACGGTTGATGGAAGCGTCAAAATAGTCCAGCCCGATGATGACCTTTTCCGTCGCGTCGTTGCGGACGATCTCCTTGGCGATTTCCTTGAGTTCGTCGTCGAGAATCACCACATGATCGCTGTCCCAGCGCACGGGGCGGGAAACGTGCAGCGCCACTTTGTCGTAGAAGGCAAGCAGTGCGGGAATCTTATCGGAAACCACTTCCGTGGGATGATAGTGCCCCGTATCCAGAAGACAGCAGATGCCCGCTTTCGCCGCATAATTCTGATAGAATTCGTTGCTGCCCACCGTATAGCTTTCCAGCCCGATGCCGAACACCTTGCTTTCGACGGCGGGAATCACCCATTTCTTGTCGTAGTCCGCAAGAATCTGGTCGAGCGAATCTTTAAGGCGCAGGCGGGGCGAAAGCCTGTCTGCGGGAATGTCCTTGTATCCGTCGGGAATCCAGATGTTGACGAAGCAGGGCGAGTTCATGGCTTTGCCGATCTCCGCCGCAATGGCGAGGCAGGCTTTGCCGTGATTGATCCAGAACTTTCTGGTCTCCGCGTCGGGCGAGGAGAGGGACAACCCGTCCTTCATCTTCGGGTGCGCGAAAAACGTCGGGTTGAAATCGATGCCCGAGATCCCGTTTTCCTTGGCAAATTTCACCCAGGGCTCAAAATACTTGTAAGTGTACGCGTCCCTGTCCACTTTGCCCTTGTCCGCGCCCAGCACGGCATAACTGGCGTGCAGGTTCAGCCGCTTCTTGCCGGGCATCAGGGAAAATGCCTTCTTGATGTCCTGTTTAAGCTGTTCGAATCCCACAGCTTTTCCGGGATAGTTTCCCGTCGTCTGAATGCCGCCGTCCAGCGAATCGCTTCCGTCGAACCCGATGACGTCGTCGCCCTGCCAGCAATGCACGCTGACGGGAATTTCTTTCAGCGCCGCAATCGCCTTGTCGGTGTCGATGCCGTATGCGGCATACATCTTTTTCGCTTCTTCGTATCTTGACATGTTTTCCGTCTCCTTTTCAGGTTATTTTTTATGTACCGACAGAGCCGCCGGACACCGCCGTCACACTCTGTCCCTTTCTTTTTCAAAGCTCCCGGATGTCAAAGGAATTGCGGATAATTTCCCGTCCTTCCGCCACGGAAGCCAGTTCTCCGGCTCCGACCATCTGCATCATCGCATTGCCGATCGCCGTGCCCTCCGCAGGACCGGTGACGATCCGCTTTCCCGTGTACTCCGCCGTGAGCTCGTTGAGGAATTCGTTTTTGCTCCCCCCGCCGATGATGTTGAGCGTATCGTACTTTTCGCCCGTCAGCTCTTCCAGCGCGGCGAGGCTCTTCGCATAGCTCTTCGCCAGGCTGTTGAAAATGCAATAGGCCAGTCCGCCCACCGAAAGCTGTTTCCCGACCGCCGCGTTGATCTCCCCGATCATGCTCGTCGGCGCGAGGAACCGGTCGTCGTTGACGTCCACGACGTCGCTCACGCGGTTGATCCGCGCCAGAGAAGCGAGGGTGGAGAAATCGTACTTATCGTTGAGCTCGTGCCGTACCTGCTGAATCATCCAAAGCCCCATGATGTTCTTCTGCAGGCGGAAATTCCCGTTCACGCTGCCCTCGTTGGAATAGTCGAGTTCGCGCGCCTTGTCCGAAGTGTTTGCCGCCCCGCGCTCCACGCCGAGCAGAGACCAGGTGCCGCTGGAAATATAGGGCGTCTGTCCGCGAAGGGGCGCCGCCAGAACGGCGCTGGCCGTGTCATGCGTCGCCGGCAAAACCACTTTCGATTGATAGCCGACGAATTCTGCGACCTCTTCGGTGAATTCCCCCACCGTCTCGCCCGGCTGGGAAAGTTCGCCGAACAGCAATCTGTCATATCCGAGCGTATCGAGAATCTCCTCGTCCCAGCGATGCGTCCGGGCGTTCACCATACCCGTGGTCGTAGCGTTGGTGTATTCCTGTTTCTTCACGCCCGTCAGGCGGAAATGAAAGTAATCGGGGAGCATCAGAAAGCTCTTCGCCCCGTCCAGACGCCCGCTCCGCTTGTCGTCAAAGAGCTGATACACCGTATTGAACGGCTGGTGCTGAATGCCCGTACGCGCATACAGTTCGGCATAGGACATCTTCCGGTGCACCGAAGGAATGGCGCTCTTTGTCCGGCCGTCGCGGTAACAATACACGCCGTCGATCGGCCTGTCCTCTCCGTCCAGGAGCACATAGTCCACCCCCCAGGTGTCCACGCCCACGGAAGCGGGAATCTTGTTCATCTCCCCCGCCTTTTTCAGACCGTTGAGGATTTCGGAAAACAGGCGTTCCGCATTCCACATCAGACGCCGGTTCCCCTGCGCGCCCAGCGCGCCGGGCGTACCCGGAAACGTTTCCGGGCCGTTGGAAAAACGGTAAATCTCTTCCGTCACCATCTTCCCGTCTTCCAGATGCGCGAGAATATGACGGCCGGAAGACGCACCGATATCGACTGCAAGATAATATTTCATGTACACTCCTTATCCGGATTTTCCCGATTGCTTTTTTTAAAGACATTGACATTATAACACATCTTTTTTCATTTGTCTATATGTGACCGAAAGATTGACAAAAAAGAATTTTTATGCTATCATACAATCACAAACGAACAAAAACGAACAAGGAAATCCCAAAAATGCTGACGACGGAAAGACAGAACATGATCATGGACTACCTCAAAGAGCACAAGACGGCGGTGGTGCGGAAGCTGGCCGCTTCGCTGTACGTCAGCGAAGCGACGGTGCGGCGGGATCTGAAAGAATTGCAGAAAATGGGGCTGATCGAACGCAGCCACGGCGGGGCGGTGCTCCCGGAAAACGCAGAGGAAATCTCCATTTTCGTGCGCATCAGCAAAAATGCGAAAGAAAAGGAACGGGCGGCGACCAACGCCCTGAAAATCCTTCCGGATTTTCCCTTCCGCAGCCTTTTCATCGACAGTTCTTCCACCGCGCTCGCGCTGGCGGGGCGCATGGACCTGAGCTATAAAACGGTGGTCACCAACAATCTGCAAACGGCGATGCAGCTTTCCAAAAAACCCAACATCACCCTCATTCTGCTGGGCGGAAACGTACAGTTCAACACCAATTCCGCAACCGGGAGCTGGACGGCCGGACAGCTGGGCGAGTTCTCGTTCGATCTCATGCTCGCCTCCTGTGCCGCGGTCATCGGCGGAGAGGCCTTCGAGCGATCTCTCGATCAGAAAGAGCTCAAACGCATTGCCATGACCCGGAGCGCCCGGCGCCGTCTCCTCGTCGATTCCCGCAAATGTTCGGCGCACGGCACCTATCGTCTCGCGCCGCTGTCCGCTTTCGACTGCGTCGTCACCGACGTTCCCCCTCCCGCCGACTTACAGGGCGGAAACATACGCTTTTCCTACTGACCCCGCCCTTTTTTGATTCCGGAACGCCCGGGAACGTGCAGGCGAAGCCGTCGTCTGCCGCGGCAGGCAAATCGCGGAGCGAATCGCGTATGGGAGCGCGTATATTTTCACCATAGGCGCAAATACTGTATCCGACGGGTTTTTCCGCCGGAGGAAACGCGATGTGAAAAAGCTGTTCCGGTTATACCATTTTTTCTTCACGGCCTGGTTCTGCGGGCTCGTTTTGTTGTCCGGCGTCTGGGCCGCCGGCTTTTTTCCGTCTGCCGGACAGACCGGAAGCTCTTGCACGGCCGCTACTACGACGATTGCCTCTGCCCGGGCCGAGGCGTTGCGCATGGACACTGAGGACACGG
>ERZ1090861.1151-NODE-1151-length-14093-cov-10.663057_pt1 | contig 14093 bp, 20 predicted proteins | sample MGYA00478482_ERZ1090861 | MGnify/ENA primary metagenome ERZ1090861 (study PRJEB33644, sample SAMEA5815744) | chicken gut metagenome | biome: Chicken; feature: Gastrointestinal Tract; material: Caecum | place: Ireland | collected 2019-01-01 | study: A study of... | reverse complement strand
GTATTAGGTAAGGATTTATTCCTTACCTTATTTTTATAAAAAACAACAATTTTAAATAAGGGCTTCGGCTCTTATTCTTTTTATTATTTATACAATAATTAATCTTTAGTGTCAACAATTATTAAAAAAAATTTACAAATGTAATATTTTTGTAATACAATTGTAACATTCTTTTATGTAAATGTCAATTTATGCTATCATTATATTTCATTTTATTAAAATTGTCAACAAAAAAGTTTCTCCATTTTTGGCTTAAAATCGACCTCTTAAAATCGATTCTAAGCCATTTATTTTTTGAGGTAATATACTTTTATGTCTTAATTTTCACTATATTTTCAATTTTTGCCCTGGATAAATTAAGTTTGCATTTTCTATATTATTATCTTTAACAATTTTACTTACTGTTGTATTATATTTCTCTGCAATCTCACTTAAAGTGTCTCCAGATTTTACTGTATATGTTTTAGAATTTTTAGATTCTAAAAGTTCATTAACTTTATCTTGCACCTTGTTATAATCATATCCTGCTTTTTCTAGTTTATTTTTTCTCTCTGTACCATTTCCCCATTTACCTTCTATTACTTCTCTTGCTAAGGTTTCAATTGATTTTTTAGGAATAGATAAAATGCTATTTACTTTATCTTGTACTTTGTCGTAATCGTAGCCAGCTTCTTCTAATCTTTTTCTTCTATCTTCTCCGTTTCCCCACTTGCCATCAATTACCTCTTGTGCTAACTCATCTATTGTTTTATCTTCTGGTCCATTATTATCAGTATTTTTAATTATATTTTCATTATATAAATAGTTCATATCTACATTTCCAGAAATTCCATCCACTTTTCCTGAAGAACTATATTGCCATATATCATATTTTCCTTCATATTCACATTCTTTATAATATTGTGCTACCCATACTGATATATTTGAATTAAAGTTTTTTGGTTCAAGATAATTTTCAAACCAATTTAAATTTGCATAAACTCCTGCTTCATAACCTGCATTTGTTAATATTTTTGCAAATTCATTACATTGATTAGTTAAGGCTTCTTTTCCTTCTGAAACTATTGTTTTATCTTCCATATCTAAATAAACAGGTAGATTTAAAGCACGTTTATTTAATACTTCTAAAACCCAATTAGCTCCTTTTTTCAATGCCTCTATACTATTGCAATAATTATATACATATACTCCTACAGGTATATTATTTTTTATACATTCATTATAATTCTTCTCAAAAGTTGACTCTTCAGAGTTTTCATCTTCATCATAGATAGTACCTAATTTAATTATTGCAAACTTTACACCATCATTTTTTACTTTCTTCCAGTCAATATTGCCCTGGTATCCGCTTACATCTATTCCTTTTAACATTATTCTTCACTTTCCTTTCTCGTAAAATAATAAGTTATAATTGCTGAAGCAATTGCCATAAATGCTTCAATACTGATAATATTCTTAAATGTTAATATACAGGTTGTAATTATTACTGTTAAACTTAATATTGTTTTTACTTTAAATAAATTCGCTATATTTAATAAAAATTTTTCTAATGCTTTACTCATACTTTCACCTCTTTCATTTTATAACTTTTGTTGGTATCTCTAGCAATTCATTCATCAATTTTTTTACTGCTCCATTTCCTCCTAAATTTTCATACTGTTTAAACATTTCCTCTAAATTTTCTCTATCTAAGATAGAAATTTCGCCTTTTATTTCATACTCTCTATACCTTCTAATTAATTCATTTCTAAGCAAAGCTTGAACTCCTGCTTCTATAGCCATATCTCTTTTTTTGTTTTTCTTTAATTTGGTTGATATAAAACCTACCACGCCTCCCAAGATTGTTGGTACTAAATAGCTAACTATCATTTGAAAAATATCCATCTCTACTCCTACCTTCTCCCCCATATTTCTGTAACGGTATTTACAGACGCGTCTTTTGTAATTCCACTAGCTGATATTACCCACTTTGCAATTTGTGAAACAGCTATTCTATTATTATATTGACCAACTGTATTAAATTTCAAAGTCAATAGTTCCACGGTATCAGCTGTAGGATTTGTATTTGTGCCTGAAAAAATTGTTTTTCCCGTAAATAATTCAACTGGTATATATACATCTAAGTTACCAATTTTTATCATTAATTTTGAAAATAAAGTTAAATCTTTAGGCAGATCTAAGATTGTCCCTGTCGTAGCACTTCCGCTATAAAGCTGTTCATATCTTTCTTCTCTTAACTTATCTATATTAATTAGTTCAGAAAAGCTATTATTTTCTTTAATAAATATTTTGTCTTCAACATAATCTTCATAGCCTCCCCCTTCTTTTGAAACCATTATTTCATCATAAACAACATTTCCGCTATTCCCTTGACCAAAATTACAAGCCAAGCTTATGCCAAAATATTCATATTCTCCAGTGTTGATTGTATATTCAAAATATCCTATTTCTGATATGTTTTTATAGGCAAAAACTTTTAAGTCTGTATAATCCTCATTGTATCCTAAAACTAAAGGTACTGCCAATTTGTAAGTTGCATCTGGATTATTTGAATTAATACTAATAACTTTTCCTGAAACTATATAATCGGTGTTTTTTTCTAAAAATAAACGTTGCTGTTTTGCATAACCAGAAGCTGTATTTTTGACAGCTAATAAAGTACCATCTTCCTGCAAAACGGGTGGTTCTGAACCTATTCCAAAATCAAAATCTCCATACTTGTTAAACCTATTCTTACCACGCTGGATCCATAATCTTTCACTAGTATCTGGAATATCTTTTGAAATCTTAGTTACTGATTTCTCAATATTATCTTGCATTTTATTCATAGCATAACTAGATAATGGTGTATTTCCTTGATATTGTGCAGGAGTTACTTCATATTCTTGTTCATTAATTGTTACAGTAGCATTTTTAGTTTTTACTCCATCTTCAAACGTTAATTTATCCATTTGTAACCTCCTTTAATTTATTTTTCAAATCCTCTATTTCCTGTTGTTGTTCTTGTATTGCTTTCCATAATATTCCTGCCATACTATATATTCCTATAGCTTGTCCCTCTTTAGAGATTACTTCATTAGGTGTCTTATAATTTTCTCCTATTATAAAACCTATCATCTTCTTATCTGTATCCTTATCAGATTTTAGGTTGTATTCGTATATATCTGAATTTTTTATAATTTCTATTGCATTCTTATTAAATTTTGCTATGTTCTTTTTTATACTTTCTAATGAAGTTTGAGTAAGTTTTGGAGTAGTTATTCCTGTAGATGAAACTTTAGTATATGAACTTTCAGGATTACTATCAATATTATTAGTTAAAATTATGTTTACATCAGGAGTTTCACTCATGTCAATTGCAAGAGATTTTTTTCCTCTATATATGTGCATTCCTGCAGGTGTAATATATGCTTTTCCATTACTATTTTCTACAGAAAACCTTGATTCATCATCATCAGAAGCTCCAGTTATATTGATATTACCATTAAAATTTCCATTTTTACAACTCATATTACCTTTTGTGTCTATTTTAAAGTTGCCATTGGCAGAAACAGCACCGTTTATATTTATTTTATCGGCTTGAATTACCGCTTCACTACTATTATCTTCGTTTATTCTTAGGGCAATATTAGCCCCTGTTAGTTCCTCATCATCAACTTTTTTTGAAAGTTCTAAATTAATCTCGTTTGCTTTTACATTAATTGCAGCATTCATTTCTTCTGTAGTAGAATATCCCTCTAGCTTTTGATTTACTGATAATTCTATACTTTGTGCCGTTTGATTTATTGCACTATTCATTTCATTTTTGGTCGCATATATATCAGTAAAATTATTTTTTATTATATATTCTGCATAGAATTTATTTCCTTGCATGTCTATTAAATATATGTAGTTATCACCTTCAAAAAGTTCAATATTTACCTCTTCCAATTCTTCTATAACAGGCTCTTCTAATACTGATAAAACCCCAAAATCACTTATACTAAGTCTTCTAGTAACATAGGTTCTATCCATTTCTATATTTAAACTATCATATACATTCCCCTTAACTCTTAGTTCTTCTATGTCTATTACATATTCTTTTTTCTCGTCTGATGGGTTTGTCATTGGTTGTTTGTCTACTATGATTTTATATTGCATTAAATCACCTCCTGATTAGGATATAAATTTTCTGATGGATACAAGTCTTCTCCAGGATACAATATCGATTCGTAAGTTTTATTTCCTCTTATTTCTAATTCAAGTATTTCTGCTTCTCCTGCTTCTTCTAAATATATTTCTGTTATTCCTTCAACTTCTCTCTTATAAATTGCAGTATCCTTTACGGTTTGTTTTATACTATCTACGTCTTGCTCTACTTGCGTTAGTTTTTCTTCAAATTCTCCGGTTTCTTTAACTAATTGAGTAATTGTTCCTTTTACTTGATCTATTTGACTTTCTACTCTTCTTATTTTTGTTTTATCTGATATTTTGTTTGCCGTAGTTTCTTCTTTTGTTTTCGCCTGTATATTTGATAAAATATTTGCTTTAAATTTACCTTTGTAATCAATATTTCCTTGATAAACAACTTTTTTACCATCAATTATTAATATATCTCCTATATCCCATGCTGGATCTACAATAGAAGTTCCACTAAAACTATATACTTCAAAATCTTTATACTTATTGTAAATATTATCTATTTGTCCTTGATCTACAATATACATATTTTCTGAACTAATCCAGATAGTGTTATTTACTTCATCACCCTTTTTGAAATTTTGAACTCCATCTTCATAAGCAATTCTACTTACTTTAAATTTTTCGCCCCAGCTATATTCAGAAAAATACTTTAAAGGTAATTCTGCTGTGTCTTCTCCTATAGTTCTTATATATAACTTTCCATCTCTGCCAATTATTGCAAATCCACCTGCTTGCTCTGCTATATATCCTAAATAAGTCCTTGCTGTTACTGTATTGTCATATACTGCTATTTCTTTATTAGAGTTCAAAAAAGAAGTAGAACCGCAATTCTACTCCTGCTTTTGAACAAATGTCTTGCAAAACATTTAATAAATTGGCCGGATAATTTAATGTACTACCATCATAATTAAATTCAAATTTAGACATATCATCTATTAATGTTAAACTTACTGTATAATTATCATCTTTTGATATTTTATCTACATTAAAATATCCCATTGGAATTACTTCGCCTGTAATACCACTTTCTATATAAAACCTTGTATAAGTATCAGGTAACGCATTCTTATGTATTTTTAGATTAACAGTTTTAGCTTGTGTACTACCAAAGCAAAATTCATCATTATCTAATAACTTATATGTTATTTTACATTCTAAAATATATCTATCTTCTATCTTATTATTGTTTATATATACATTGAGTACTTGTCTTGTACTATCTGCTAATATCTTATTTTTATAGTTTGTACTAGTAGAATGCATTAACTGTTAGCCTCCTCTACTGCTTGTTTTTGTGCTTCTGTTAATTCTTTTTGCATCAAATTAAAAGAGCACTTCCATCTTGTATTTGAAGTACTCTCTCCTTTTTCCGTATCTATCATTTCTACTTTTCTTTTTGAAACTCTAAATTTCGCATTTTGTAATAATCCCCCTTGCACTACAGGAACTTTTACTGTTAATATAAGAGGATTTTCATAAGTAATCTGCATTAACTCTTCTGCCTCTTCTTCTGAATTTAAATCCCAAGCCATAGACAGTTTTAACATTCCAACAGCAATAGGATTATCTATCAAAGAACCATCTACTATACTGCTATAACTGTCATTGTCTGTATCTTCAATATCAGCACTATAAGTAGATGGTGTTTGTAATATTTGATCTCCTTTCTTCCACAACATATCTTTATCCTCCTATTAAAGCTTCAATGTCTTTTCCACTTCTTCTTTTCATATTTCTTAGGTCATCTAGTAATATTTGACCAAGCTTTTCATTTCCTACATTTACAGTTAAATAAATTGGACTACTATCCTCATTTTGATATCTTGATAATACTTTATCAAAGGTTTCTTCCATTATATTTTGTGGTGTTACTATCTCTGGATTTGTATTTGCTCCTGGATATTCAGCCATTTCTGCTATAGTAGGCACTTTTAATACTGCACCTTTTGCTAGACGTGGAAGATCTACATAACTGATTGTAGGAAGATTTATTCCAAATGTTCCTCCGCCTAACCAATCTGGCATTGTGAAGTGCATTGTATTAAGTCCACTAATTAATTTATTTATTCCCGAAACTATACCATTTGCCATTTTTTCTATACCTTCTAATATCCAGTTTATAGGTTTCTTTATTACATTCCAAATACCATTCCATATATTAGAGGTTGTAGTTTTAATTTTATTCCAAATATTGCTCCATGTAGTTTTTATATTATTTAGAATTTCACTGATCTTATTTTTTATATTAGTTATGTTGGTTTCAATGATGTTTCGCATTCCCGGAAAGATTTCATCAATTTTATTTAATAGTCCATTCCAAATATTTGATGCAATATTTTTAATGCCTTCCCATATACTGTTCCATATATTTTTGACAGTGTTAAGTGCATTTGTTATTACTGCTTTTATTATTAACAGTTTTTCACTAATAATATTCCATATTAATCCCAAAATACTATTACTAAATTCTTTCATGCCATTCCATGCTTTTTCCCAATCTCCTGTAAAAATTCCTGTTATGTAATCTATTAATCCTTTTAAAGCATTCCAGAAGTTGGTAAGCATTTCAATCGTATTTTCAAAGTATTCTTGAACAACTGGATTAGCAATAAATTCTTTTATTTTTTCTATAATTTTATCAATTAGTTCCAATAAACGATTTAAGGTATCCCACATAGCTTGTAATAATTTGGTACCTTTATCATCTGTATTCCATGCATTTCTCCATGCTTTTGATATTTCTCCAACAATATCAAACATATTTTGAAGAATAGATAAAAACAATTCTAATGTAATTTGACCTGTTCCATTTTTCCAAACTTCCGAAAGACTCATTCCCATTGAGCGCACTGTTTCTTTTACCTGTTCAAATGCATTTTGAAAACTACTTATAGTTTGTTTTCCTTCTTTTTCCCATGCTTTTTTTAATGGTTCGAAAAAACTTTCTAGCTTTTCTCTCCATTTATCTATCCATGATGTCATGTCACTATCTATCTTTGATAAGTCAAAGTCTGGTGCTACATTTCCTCCTCCGCCACCTGAAGAACTATCATTACTTTGTATATTATTTATATCACTATGTACTCCTGCTAGTTGCTTCGTTTCCTTATTGGCTTCCTTAGCACTATTTGCCATACTTGAATAGGTCTTTGCGCTTGCATTAGCAAATATATTAACCCCTGAAAATGCATATACTAAACTTTGAATAGCTTTCATTAATTGATAAACTAGATTAATAACAAATTCTATTACTGGTGCTAACGCAGAACCCATTGAGTATTTCATATATTCAATATTAGCATTTAATTGTTGTGCTGCTGCATTTTGGCTACTTAACCATGCATTTGCAGAACCACTTAATGCGGAATATATTGTTTGTAATGAAAAAAGGGCTCCTGCATATCTTAAAATATGTCCTAGCCCTTGTTTTAATCCTTTGGTTATTTGAGTTACTTTAGTATTGATTTTATTTGTTATATTAGGGAATTGTTTAAATGTTTCTTGCATTTTAGATACAGAGTTGTCTGAAGATTTAAGTGTACTTTTTACTTTTTCTACAGCTCTGCCCCACGCACTTTGTTTTGAGCTTATTTCTTGAATTTGTCCTGCAATTTGTCCATATTCCTGCTTAGTTTGATTTAATTTGCTGTTCAAACTAATTATTTGTTCTTCTAGTTTTGTGGCTTCTTTTGACAAACCTTGATATTGTTTGTTCCTTGCTAAATCATTATTTACAGCAGGTTCTATCGCTTGATTTCCTAATTCTACTCCTTCTGGTGTATATGCTTTCCATGTCCTATTTTGAATTACGTCCATTTCAGCATATACCTGTCTTAATTTCTCTCTTGTTTGTTCTAATTGCCCCTCATATTTTTGAACACTTGCTCCCGCTTTATTAAATTGTGTTTGTAATTGTTTGCTTATTCCAGTATTCTTTACTTCGTTTACTTTATTTTTTACTTGCTGTACTGTTTGTTGAACTTTATTAATCATTCCTTTAGTATCTACATTATTTAGGTTATCTTCTACTTGTTTTATAGTTCTTTTTAATTCTGGAACTATCTTTTTAAATTCTTTTAGTGCTTGTTCAACACTAGCTTGTACAACGATATCTAACTCTTCTACAGTAATCTTAATCACCTCTTTTCGAGCATAATAAAAGCACCAGTAATTAATACTGATGCTTATAAAAAAACACACTACATTTCTGTAATGTGTTTACTATTTTATTTAACTATTTCACAGTCATTTAATGATACTGTTGTAGATAATAAAGTTCCTCTGCATTCTCCTCTTATCGTTACTTTTTGACCCTTTTTCAATTTAGTAACTTTTTCCTCTTCTGATTTTTTAAATGTTATTCTAACATCTTGAAAACTGTACTCTCCACCTATATTAAAAGTTATATATGGATTTCCAGCTATCTCTCTGTCTATATTATAGACTTTTCCTGTTAATTCTAGAATTTTTCCTTTATATTTTTCATCTGCTGCAATTGGATTATCCATATAGTCTTTATGTAATTTTTCATAGTCTACCTTTATAATATTATTTTCTTTTTCTTCTTCCTGTGTTGTGGTATTAGTATTGCTTGTTTTTTCTTGCTCCTGATTTGTTGGATTTGAGCTTACTATATTAGTGTTGTCTGAAGATGAACCAATTATTCCTACAAATACTATAAAAGCAAACACTATTAAAATCCAAAACCAAGCTTTTTGATAGAATTGTTTTTTAACTTTTACATTGTTTCTTCTATTTGTCGTTGCATTTCTTGTCACATTGATAGTTTGACTTACTGGATTTCCGCAAAATTTGCAGACTCTTGAGTCGTTTGGAATTTCTTTCCCACACCTATTACAAAACATTTTCTTTCCCCCTTTTCTTTTATGAAAAGAGTATATTACAAAATCTGACAAAAATCAATAGGTAAAGTTTTATTGTTTAGTTATGTTTTCGACATAGTTCGACATTACTTTAACTTTCTAAGTCTTGCTATCTGTTCTTGCGGAGATTGATATTTTATTTTAGGTTCTGTTTCAAATAGTTTTGCAAACATTTTCTTTAAAGGAATTACTTTTGGTCTTTTACTCATACTATCTGCTTTTATTAACTTGTTTGTTACTGCTTCTTGTAGTATTATTTGTATTTTAAAATCGTCAAGTAATCTAATCATATTAGTTTGTATGAATGTATTAATATATCTATACTCACATTCCCAAAACTCATCAGGTTTCATGCTAAAATAATATGATAATGGCTCTAAAGCAAAAATCATCTCTTTTAATGTTTTAGATAATTTAATATTTGTTAATAAATCTTCTATGCCCTGTAACCTTGAAATTCTTGTTCTGCTACTTTTGCTATTGCTTTTTCGGCAGAGTTCTTTATAACTTCGTTCATATTCATTGATGACAAAGGACTTGACATCTTTTCTTCTAATTGTTCCTTCGTCATCTTGCTGTTGAAAAAACCCTCTTCGTTAATATCCTTTGCAATTTCTGTAAATATATCTTTATAAGTTTTTTTGTTTTCTTCCATATAGTCATCTATAAAATCATACACGTCTGTATTACTTTTAAATGCACTTGTTTTATCTTCATTCTCTGCTAATATAAAAATTATCTTGCTTAAAGCTTCTATATCAAATTCATTCATCGCTTTAAAATATACATCTTCAAAGTTCTTTCCTTCTAACTTTTTAGCAATATCTGCTATTTTTCTTGTTCTTAGTACTAAGTTTATTTTTTTATTTTTTGTTTCTAATAACATTTATTATCTTCCTTTCTATCTCCTCTTTGCAAAAAGGAGAATACCTTATTGTTAGGTATCCTCATACTTTTACTAACCACCTACTCCAGAAGTAGTTGGCAATCCTTTGCTCTCTTCAACAGCTGTTGATTTATATAATGTTAATGTTTCTTGTAACATCTCATCTACAGCTAGTGCATTCATTCCAATTCTTGCTTTAGCTTGAAAATAAAAACAAACTGGCTTTCTTGTTTGAACTGCAGTTTCTTCTGGTAATAATATAAACCAATAATAATCTTTAGTTTTATCCAATGCCTTTAATTCATCGTGTTGTTCTTCTGTAAATAAAACCGGTACAGCTATAGCATCAGCACTACGTCTACCAGGCACTTGTCCAGTATAATCTGTGTCTAATGCACTCCATTGTATTCCTTCTGGTGCTGGATCAAAGTCGGGAATTTCTTGTACATACGCTACCTGTGTTTTCTCTCCTTCCTTTGTTTCAGAGTAATATAATTTACTCAACATTGTTGAATATGGTGTATCTCCAGCCATATTTCATTCCTCCTTTATAAAATTTTTATCTTATATAACTAAAAGAGTTCGTTAACGCATTGTAACGAACTTCATAAGTAGTTATATATCTATATTTTTTTGTTATTTGGTCAAAAATAATAGGACTAGAATTAGTCCTTGTAAAATTTCTTTTTTGTAATTTTTTATCTGTATTATTTGCCATTTCCATACAGAATCTTTGCTTATTATCCCAATGTTCAATAGATACTTGAAATGTTTTTAGAATGGGTATTCCGTTATCAGTTCTATTTACACTTTCTAATGGTGTTTCTATTACTCTACATGGAAATTTGCTTTCTGTTGTTGGAGTTTTTAATACTGCTTCTGTATTTACTCCTTTGCTATCCTGAATTATAGATAAATCATCATATAATAAGTCTGACATATCTTTTGTGCTAAATTCATGTATCATTTGCAAACTCCTTTCAACATTTCATATATTTGTTTTTCTACCCTTTCTATATTGTTATCTCTTGTCTTAAACTCTGCATCACTAAAAAAATGATTTGGAGCTTGTCCATGAGCTATATAGAATTGCATTCCTTGTATTTCTATCTTAGGAAATCCTAAAGGCTTTTCAACTTTATTTACTGGAATAAACCATTCTGTGTATCCACTTTCTATAAAGTGTTTACTAGTTCCAACATGGTCTTGCTCTGCATATTTTCCGTGTTCCAAAATATTCAAACCATAAATAAGACTGACCACTACTCATGAATTTAGTAGGGTCAGCATATACTCTTCCTTTAATCTCTCCAGTAGATAGATCTACTCTATCTACTATAACGCCCTCTTTATTATGACCTTTTTCAAGCCTTATAGCTTCTGTTTGTAGATTTTTTAGAATTTCTTCTATTCCTGTCTTTATAGCTTGTGGAAGTTTCTTTTCTATTTGTTCAAATCTTTTGAAATTATGCTTTGCTTTTATCTTACATTTTAATTTAATTGCCATTGTATTTCTCCAATTTATATAAAGTAGTATTTCCTATTTTAGGGTCATCGGTTACAGTATAATCTGGTATGAAACTGTCAAGCTTTGATATATCTGTCAATGATATTCCATTGCCCTTTTTTATATCATATTCCATATCAGTTCTTGCATTTTCTATACTATAATCTACTTCTCCTGCACTGTTTCTATCTAATTCATTTAAATCTTGTTGTAAGTTGAGATAAGCAATACTTTTATACTTCCACTTTTTATCATCTTCTCCGTGGTCGTTTAGCTTTTTATATTCAGATACCCAAACCTTTGTTAAATCTTTAAGTAGCATTATTTAATCCTCCTTAAACCAGATTTAATTATATTGTTTCTTAATTTATCAATAATGTCTTCAAATGAACTAGACATGCTTCCTTCATTTCTACTTGTTAATCCCTCTGCACCTCTTGCAATATACTCTGCTTTAACAGCTTTCTTTATGTATGGAAATAACTTTTCTTCTTTTTGACCATTTGAAATATCAGAGGCAATAGAACTAACTTCATCTAATATATCCTCTAATACTTCTTTGTCTTCTACCTTATAATTAACTCCTAAATCAGCTATAATTTTATCTATATTTTTAGTATTTGCCATTCTATTGCCTCTCTTTCTATTCTTCAAATGTAGCATTTGTGAAATTTAGTTTAACAACGCTTGCTCCATCTACTAATACTTCCCATGTATCAGTTTTTTCCGTTCTGAAAATTATATCTTTATCAAATGCTATGTCTTTTTTTGTTTCAGAACCGTTTTTCTTAAATGTCATTTTAGAACCTGTTACAGTCAAACTAAATGGGAAATAATGTCCACTTTGTTCAGAAGGTTCTGAACTAAAGTCTGTAAATCCTTCTACTTTTTTTAAAGCAGCATTAACATTTCCATTTTCATCTACTATTGCTCCAGATTCTATCATGTCAGATATTTTCTTGTTTAGCCATGTTGCGTTTTGCTCTGGTATTGTTAGATTTGGAGCTAACTTGATTTTTTTTTTACGTAGAAAATAGTATCTTCCATTAAAGCTTCTGTTCCTTTATATAAATAATCTTCTAAGGCAACTGCATCATCAAAAGGTACTTTTTCTGCTGAGTATTCAGATACATAATAAGGTTGAGCTATAGCTCCATCCATCATAACAACAGCTTCAACATCTTTTGGCAATCTATTTGATTCGTAAACTCTGACTGAGTCATACATACCAATAGCTTGTTCTTTAGGATCTGTGCCATTTGGTAATTCATCTAAGATTTTTTTCATTCCTTTTCTATATGTACTATTTACTACTATTACTAATAAGTCTGACTCAATTCCATCAATGAAATCATTTTTTAAAGTTCTTGCTTTTTCTAATAGGTCATCGATAGTATCTTGTATGTTGTCTTTAGGTGTAACTTCTGTTCCTTCTGTTACTTTAGCAAAGAACTCTCTGTCTAGATATCTTATAATTGCTGATTGATGATTTACCTTTCTTTTTTCAGCCATTCCATCAATTCCGTATAATCTAACATCTTTTCCTTGCAATTCCTCTACAATTTCTTTATCAGTATCTATAACTACTTTTACTGGTTTAGCTTTTACTGGATCACCTTTTCCAGCTGTTCTTGCAGTTCCTTTATCTTTTAATTCTGCATTTACAAATCTTTTATATTCAATCACTCCACCTTCTGGATTTCCTGAACCATTCTTAGCTTTTATTTGTTCTGATACAGCTTTCGCTGATACATTCTCTAAAACTCCACTTAATACTTGTTTTAAATTTTCTTTTGTCTCACCATCTTGAAGCATTATATTTAATGCTTCTTGTGTAATTTGTTCACTTGCCATTTTAACTCCTCCTTATAATTTTAATAACTAGCTCTCGCCATTTCTTTTATTTTTGCTTTTTCAAAACCTGTTTTTGACACCGGTGTATCTTCTTTTAATCTTTCATTTACAGCTTTTTCTACTGCTTTATTAAATGCTGTAGATATTTCATCTATTTTTGTATTTAATGTATCTGCTTTTTCTACACTAAAATTAAAGAAATTTAATAAAGATACATCTAGTCCTTTGTCACCTGCTATTTTTAACGCTTGTTCTTTTAACTTATAAGCATTTAGTTCAGCAAGTGCATCAGATTTTTCTTTTTCCGCTTTTTGTGCTTGATATTCAAGCTTTTGTTCTTTGTTCATTTTTGCAAGTTTTTCAGCTTCTGACTTTTCATTATCCATAATTTCTTGCCAGTTTGTTTTAGCTGTTTCAATTGCTTCACGAATTTTTTTGTCATAAGCAGATTGATATTCTTTATTAGTATTGATTAATTCATCAAAACTTAAAGTTTTGTTATCCTCTTGCTTACTATTGTTATTTGTTTGTGTCCCAGTAGTTGGATTCTCTCCCCCAACAGTTACATCTTTTTTATCATTTTCCATGATTATTCCTCCTTGTCCCAATTGTTCTATTTCTAGCCCAACAGTTACATCTTTATTTCGTTTATTTTATAAAGCCTAACTACGATAAAACGGCATGAAAAAAAGACGCACGTCTGCGTCTTTGATTTATAATTATAAAATATTAATAACTTATATTATTTACTTAATTCTTTCTCTAAGTATTTTTTGTATTC
>ERZ1090861.1149-NODE-1149-length-14108-cov-9.804099_pt1 | contig 14108 bp, 14 predicted proteins | sample MGYA00478482_ERZ1090861 | MGnify/ENA primary metagenome ERZ1090861 (study PRJEB33644, sample SAMEA5815744) | chicken gut metagenome | biome: Chicken; feature: Gastrointestinal Tract; material: Caecum | place: Ireland | collected 2019-01-01 | study: A study of... | reverse complement strand
AAAATAATGTGTAATAATCATTCAAACTACTTTGTCATATAAACTTGACTTTTTGTATGTCCTAGTGATAAAATTCTAAAAAATAGGAGCTAACTATGGATGAAAATTTAAAAAAATGGGAAGAAGTTTTAAATAAACTTGAAATGATGGTAAGTGCGGTTTCTTTCGATCTATGGATAAAGCCACTTGAACTACTTGAATTTAAAAATGGCAGTACACTTGTTTTAGGAGCTTCTTCTACTACAGCAAAAAATCAAATACTCAAAAATCATGTGGACAAACTTTCAGATTGTATCTTAGAGGTCTTTGGTGAAGGTGTAAATTTTGAAATTCTAGACCAAAATGAAAAACAGGAATATCTTAAGGATACCGTGCTAGTAGAACCCACAATAGAACCTCAACAGGAAAATCAAAATAAGGGCATGTTCAATTCAAAGTATACCTTTGATAACTTTGTGGTAGGAAAGAGTAATCAGTTTGTATACGCAGCGGCTAGGGCGGTTGCAGAACATCCTGGGCAAAAGTTTAACCCACTTTTTATATACGGTGGCGTTGGGCTTGGTAAAACTCACCTCTTGCACGCTATTGGAAATTTTATACACGAGCATTCTCCAGACCTTAAAATAATGTATGCAACCTGTGAAAAATTTACTAACGATTACATAGAGTCCTTGCGCTCGAATAAGGAAAATGAAACGATAGAATTTAGGGAAAAATATAGAAACCTAGATGTTCTAATGATAGATGATATCCAGTTTATTTCAAACAAGACTAGCACGCAAGAAGAATTTTTCCACACCTTTAACGAATTATATCAAAACAACAAGCAAATAATCATATCTTCAGATAGACCACCTAAAGAGATAGCAACCTTGGAAGAAAGGCTAAGCTCTAGGTTTACCTGCGGGCTTATTCAAGATATCCAAAGCCCAGACTTTGAAACTAGAGTTGCAATTTTGAGAAAGAAGTCTCAGCAGGAAAGATACCTAATTGAAGACGAGGTTATAGAGTTCATCGCGGAAAAGGTGGACACAAACATCCGTGAAATGGAAGGCTTGCTTGCTAAAGTCTATTTCTTTGCCACACTTCTTGGAAAGAAGATTGCAGGCATAGAGGAAGCAAAAGAGGCTTTAAAAGAAACAATAGAAAAGAAGAAGGAAGACTTAAACCCAAACATCATCATAGAGTGCGTTTGCGACTACTTTAACATCTCTAAAGCAGACATTGTTGGAAAGAAAAAGAGTAAGGAAATTGTAGAGCCAAGAATGATAGCTATCTACCTAATCAGCGAGCTTATAGACATTCCACTTATCTCTATAGGCAAATATTTTGGCGGTCGTGACCATACAACTATAATTCACGCAAGGGATAAAATCACAGACCAAGTTAAAAATAACATCAGAATGGCAAACACTGTAAAGGACATAAAAAATATGTTTTCAGAGTATGTAAACAAATAAAATTCCTTTAAAAAAAGTTATTCACACTTTTCTAGTTAAAATGTGGATAAAAAATTTGGGTTACTCACAAAGTTATCCACAAAACTTTTATCAATATCTTGAAAAAAAATTTTTTATATATTATAATATAAATATCTTTAAATAGGCGGAATATTTTTTAGCTACATATTGTGTGAGAAAAAAGTTATCCACATTTTCACAGTGCTTAATAATATTAATACTATTTAAATATTAAAATAATATATAATAGAGAGGCGAAAAATGAAAGTAATTTGTGATGGACTTGAACTTTGTGATGCAGCGATCACCGTAAATAAGGCAATAGGAACTAGAACTACTAACCCAATACTTGAAGGCATTAAACTTGTTGCTGAAGATGACACTTTAACTTTAAGCGCTACAGACCTTGAACTTTCAATTGAAAAGAAGATAAGGGCAGAAGTTAAAGAGGAAGGAGAAACCGTTGTTCCTGGAAAATTCTTTACAGAGTTTATTAAAAAACTCACTGGCGAGAGCATAGAGCTCAGCTTAAATGAAAAAAATCAACTTAAGATAAAATATACAGACAGTGAAAGTATGCTTCAATGCTATCCTGTGCTTGAATATCCTGGTTTTAAAAAGATTGAGAGCGGAGAATATTTTGGGCTAGAAAAAAAGGACTTTAAAGAGCTTATAAACAAAACGCTTTTTGCCGTTGCGGTAGACGATTCTAGGCCAATATTAAAGGGCGTACTTTTTGAGGTTGAAGATAAGGAAATTTTAGCTACAGCGCTAGATGGCTACAGGCTTGCTCATATGAAAAAGGAACTTAAAGTTAGCACGGTTAGAACAACTGTTATTGTTCCATCTAGAAGTCTATCTGAAATTTCTAAGCTTCTAGACGACAGCGAAGATATTATAAACATCTACATTCAAAAGAATTACATCATGGCAGATTTTGGAGATTGCAAGGTTATAACAAGGCTCTTAGAGGGCGACTTTATAAACTATAACCAAATAATTTCTTCCACCTTTGAAACCGTTGTTAATATAAATAAAAATCAATTTGAAGATGCCTTAGAGAGGGCTTCACTACTTTCAAAAATTGGGCAAAATAACCTTGTAAAGTTTGATATGAAGGATGACACCCTTTGCCTCACTTCAAATTCAGAGATAGGAAACATCAAGGAAAATGTAAACATCTCCTTACATGGAAAAGAGCTTTTAATTGCCTTTAACGCTAGATATTTTATAGAGGCGCTAAGAGTGCTTACAGATGAGTTTGTTACAATAAACTTCAATAGCCCATCTAGCCCATGCATTATTAAACCACTTCAAGGTGATGAATATCTATATCTAATATTACCTGTTAGAATGATAAATTGATAAATTTTGTTGACAATAAAAAGAGTTTAGGATATAATCGTCTTCGGACACAAATTATCCTAAACTCTTTTTGGATAATATAAAAACTTTAATTTGGAGGCAATTATGAAGAGAACTTATCAACCTAAGAAGCGTCAGAGAAGTAAGGTTCATGGCTTTCGTGAAAGAATGAGAACTCAAGGCGGAAGAAATGTTATTAAAAGACGCAGAAATAGAGGCAGAAAAAAACTATCTGCTTAATCTAGAATTTAAGAGGTTTTTATGATAGCTAAAAAAAACCGTCTTAAAAAAAACAGACACTTTAATTATATCTATAAAAAGGGTGAAAGAGTTTTCGGAAAGCATATAAATTTATGCTTTTTAAAAACCAAATTTCAGCCCTTTAAAGTGGGGTTTTCCGTTTCAAATAAGATAGGAAAAAGTACGGTCAGAAACAAAGTTAAAAGAAGAATGAGGGAAATAGTTAGGTTAAATTTTAATAAAATTAAATCTACTAATAACCTAATTTTTGTTGCTAAGGAAGGAATAGAAAAGCTTACTTACAAGGAAATAGAAAGTGAAATATTATTTCTTCTAAAAAGGGCAGACTTAATTGTATAAGCTTTACAGGGTTATAATTTTTCCTATCGACTATTTTTTTATAGGGCTTGTGTGGATATATAAACTTACAATTTCTCCATTAAAGCCCAAAACCTGTAGATTTCAGCCCACTTGTTCCACATATATGATAGAGTGTATAAAAACATTTGGCTCACTTAAAGGCATATTTTTAGGACTAAAAAGGCTTTTAAAATGTACGCCGAATGGAAAATTTGGGTATGACCCCGTGCCTATAAACCTTAAAGGAGATGCTAAATGGCTTTTTTAAGCTCACTTTTAATCACAGCGCCAACAGGCGTGTGGCCAAGTATAATAAACGCATTTGAAGCCGTTGGAAACTATGCTTGGGCTATAATTTTACTTACAATATGCATTAAGCTTGTAATGTCACCACTAGACTTTTTTAATAAAAAAATATCAAGAAAAAATGCAAAGGTTCAAGCTGTGCTTGCGCCAGAAATGGCAAAAATTCAAAAGCAATACGGCCACGATAAAAACTTATACAACCAAAAATTAAACGAACTCTATAAAAAGAACAACTTCAATATTATGGGCTCTTGCATTTTCATGCTTGTAAACTTTATTTTAGTTTTAGTTATTTTCTTAACCTTATGGAATAGCTTAAATGCAATGGCTAATTTTAAGATTGCAGACCAGTATAACCAGCTAGAAACAGAATATAACCAAGTTTACGAACAGACAGAGGGCACAGAGGAAGAAAAAATCACCGCTGCAAACCAAGCCGTTGTTGTAAAATACGATGAAATTAAGGATAGTTGGCTTTGGATAGAAAATGTTTGGGTAAGTGAAACACCTTGGACAAACTCTATTCCAGACTTTAACTCTTATCTCTCCATGATAGGAAATAGAGTAGATGTTTTAAACCAAGAAACTGGAGAAGTAGAGAGCGTTAATTTTAACGACTTAACCGAGGAAGAACAACTAACTATTAAAACTAATTACGAAAAGGTAATGGATCCTCTTCGTGAGAGCACTGGCAGAGCAAACGGATATTTAATTTTAGTAATCTTAGCGGTTGGAACGGCATTTTTATCACAATTTTTAAACGCATACAGAATTGGTAAAAAGGCAAAGTCCAGAAACGGAGATAGCCCAAAAAGTCAGATTTCAAACAAGATTGTCATAATAATTCTGCCAATAATCATGGGTATATTTACACTTTTCTATAACTCAATTTTTGCACTATATATTATAACAAGTCAGCTTATTTCAATAATAACCGCGCCACTTATAGACCTTATCATAGACAAGGTGGAAGATAGAGCGGAAAAGAAAAAGGAAGCAAAGGTAGTTGTAGATTATAGTAGAAAAAAGTAGGAGAAAAAATATGATAACAGAATGTGAAGCAACTGGAAAAAACATTGAACAAGCCATAACAAACGCGCTCTTTGAACTTAAAGCTCTAAGAGAGGATGTTGATATTAAGATATTAGATCAAGGTGGCTTTTTTAGAAAGGCTAAGGTTTTTGTTAAGATATCTGAAGATGCGCTTGAAAAGTACAATAAGATAAAAAAGCTTGCAGAAGAGGAAAAAAGGAAAACTGAAACTAAAGTAGAAGATAAAAAAGAGGAAGAAGTAGCTAAAACTGAAGAAGTTAAAGAAGAAGCTACTCCATTTGCAACGCAAGAAACTAAGGTAGAAGAAAAAGAGTCAAGTAAGCAAGTGCTAGATGAAAGCGCGCGTGGAAAACAGTTTTTAGAAGGTCTACTTGAAGTTTTAGACAACGATAGTAAAGTGTTAGTTGAAGAGAAAGAAGACGAGATATTCTATGAGATTAAAGGCGAGGACGCACATAAGCTTATAGGCTATAGAGGAGATTGTTTAAATTCAATTCAATATTTAATTTCACTAGTAAACTCTAAAAACAATAGGCATTCTAAAAAGGTAAGGCTAGACATAGATAACTTTAAAGATAAAAGAAAGGAAAGCCTAGAGGCGCTTGCTGGCAGAATGGCAAAGAAAGTTTTAAAAACAAGGCATTCAGCAAGGTTAGAGCCAATGACGGCGTATGAGAGAAGAATTATACACACAATAATTCAGACCTATCCTGAGCTTACAAGCTATAGCACAGGTGAAGAGCCAAACAGATATCTTACAATAACAATAAAGCAGAGTGAAGAGTAAAAATATTTAATCTTCTTAAAGCATTTTTATGCCATAATATGATAAATTTTGCATGATTAAGTTGACATTTATTTTTCTTTGGTATAGTATATTAAAAGGAAGAATTAAAGAACTTTTTTCTTTAATTACCTCGCGCGTTTTCGCGAATTTTATAAAAGGAGAGATGCAAATGGCAAAAAAGGGAGATTATTTTGGTCTTAGCTACATAGTAAGTCTTATACTTGCAATTATTCCAGTTACATCATGGGTTTGCGGTTTTGTTACAAGATTTATGGAAGGCAAAATCGTTGCAGGGTTAATTAGACTAATTTTTGGTTTCACTATTGTTTGGATACTTGACCTTATCTTAATGATAGTAAGCAAACACATTTTGCGTTTAATTCCAGTATAATTTGGGAGAGAAAAATAACTGCCTTATTTAGGCAGTTATTTTTTATAAGTCTAAATTAAACTAAACCAAAAATTTTTACTTTTTGTTAGGAAGGCTAAAGCAAAAAACTTAAGTTTCTAGCATATTTTTAGCTTAAGTAGTTGACGATTTTTGTAAAAAATAGTATTCTATTAGAAGAAACTGGTAGTAGTGGAATTTTAACCTTCACACAGTTTGTATAAGGGGAGCATTGATTATGAATGGCAAATTAAATGAAGATCAGATATGTTTTTTAAACAAGTGTTTGGATGAGTATGGAATTAATGTCAAGTGGGTTGGCAGGCAATATATTAAGGATATTGTTGAAGCTATAACCTTTGATAACTCTCTACTTGTGTCTTTAAACACTCAGGTGTATCCAAACATTGCTAAAAAATATAAAACAAGACCTGTGAATATAGAAAAGTCTATAAGAAACGCTATATTAAAATCTACATATACTGATCAAAAGGGAATTTCTAATAAAACTTTAATACTTGACCTTGTTGAAAGGCTTAGGTTATTTTCTAATGAAAAGCGTAAAGGTAAGTTGACAAAGTAGTTTTGTTTTGGATATAATTTCTTCAAGGAGAAATTATGATAGTAGATGAAATTAAAAAAGCAAATCTTCAAGCCTTGAAAGATAAGGATACCGTGGCTAGAAGTATTTATTCTGTAATCTTAAACAAGATTATGCTAGAGGGCATTAAAAAGAGAGAAAAGGGCGAAGAGATAGTAGATGCCGATGTAGTTCAAATTCTTCAAAAGTCTGTAAAGGAACTTGAAGAGGAAAGAGAGAATTATTTAAAGGTGAACAACTTAGAGGAAGCAGAAAACTCTAAAAGGCAAATAGAGCTTGTTAAAAGTTATCTTCCTGAAATGCTCTCTGAAGATAAGATTAAAGAGATTATTTCCTCACTTGAAGATAAGAGTATAGGCTCTGTAATGAAATATTTTAAACAAGAATACAACGGCAAGTGCGATATGAACACAGTAAGAAAAGTGCTTGCTTCTTTCCAATGAAAATTTTTGCTATTTCCGACCTTCACTTGTCCTTTGGCTCAAATAAGCCAATGGACATTTTTGGCGAGCAATGGAAGGACTATTTAAGCGTAATTAAAGAAGATTGGCTTTCTAAAGTTAAAGAGGAAGATATAGTTTTAATAGCGGGAGATATAAGCTGGGCTATGAGACTTGAAGATACCAAGGAGGACTTTAACTTTTTAAGTTCTCTTCCAGGTCATATATTTATGATTAAGGGAAATCACGACTATTGGTGGAACAGCATATCTAAGGTAAGAAAGCTATTACCGCCAAATGTCACCGCCGTGCAAAACGATGCCTTTAAAGTGGGTGAATATATCATTTGTGGAACGCGTGGTTGGGCTGTGCCAGACAGCGCGAATGCAGGAAGTGAGGAAGATAAAAAGATACTTGCGCGCGAAACTATACGCCTTGAGCTTACCTTAAAGAGCGCTAAAACTCTTCAAAAGAACAATGAAAAACTTATAGCCATGATGCACTATCCTCCAACAAACAATGCTTGGGATAAATCTAGCTTTTCCGAACTCTTTGAAGCCTACAAGGTTAGCGCCGTTGTGTACGGGCACTTGCACGGAAAATATGTGAAGAGAGAGCTAGTTAAAAAACTAAATGATATAACCTACTACTTAACTTCTTGCGACCAAATAAACAACAAGCTAATCGAAATTGTCATATAATGTTGATATTTTATAGTTTTCGTGATAAAATACAAGAAAGGAGTTTAAAATGAGCGCAGGAACTATAACTTTAATTGTAAATTTAGTGTTATTATTCTTTGTTTTAATGGGCTTTTTAGACGGGCTAAGAAAGGGCTTAAAAAGGCAGGCGCTTTGGTCTGGTTTTTTAGTTGGTGCAATAGTTCTTGCTTTTATTTTTACCCCACTTATAACTAATGGCATTATAGATATCAGGTTTACCATAGACGGAACAAATCAAAGTTTAAGAGATCTTATTTTAAGCTTTATAACTCAAAATGAAGTTGTGGGAGGAATGTATGTAGAGGGCTCCTCCTTTGCTGGCGTTGTGGATAATCTTCCAGTTATGATAGCAAACCTTGTAGTGTTTGTGCTAGCCCTATATGTGTTCATGCTTTTAATGTGGATAATATATCTAATTGTTGCGCACTTTGTGTTTAAAAAGAAAAAGAATAAGGCTTTAGATAGTAAGGTATATACAATCAAAAAGGGTCAAGCTGTAGAACTTATAGAGGTAAAACCTAAAAAACATAGGCTTCTTGGAAGTTTAATAGGCATTGTTTGCGGGTTTATTCTATGCTTCTTTACTTTCTTGCCAGTATCTGGGCTCGTTGGAATATACACAGACGCTTCAAACGCTGAAGTGGTATACGCGGAGGACGGCACAGAGGAAACAGCAGTTCAAAAGCTTTTGAATGAATATATCCCAGAGGAATATCAAGAATACATTGAGGCTTACAACTCCAGCATTTTAAATGTAGTTGGTGGATGTGTTGGCTTTGACGATCTATGTTTTAACGGCCTTGCCTCTATGAAAGTAAACGGCAATAAAATTGTGCTCAGAAATGAGATTATAACCTTTGCGGAAATTTACGACTCCGTTGAATTCTTAACCACACTAGATTTTAATAACATGGTTTGGAAAGACCTTGATTTCAAAAGATTAAATAAGGCGGTAGACTTAATTTTTGAATCTGAGATTTTTAGAAGTTTGTGTTCTGAAATTATACCTTATGCGCTAGACTATGTTCAAAGTGGAGATATTTTAGCTAACACTGAATATAAAGAACAGATTATAGAGCTATGCAACGCTCTTGAAGTGGGCTTTAAAGATAACTACGAGGCAGACATTTTAAAGGCGGACTTTAAAGCAATTTTGGGCGTGTTTGAAACAATGTGTACAACTGGCATTGTAGATGAACTCACACAGGAAACTATAAACCTAAATAATATTTTAGACACATTAGTTGCTGATAACTGCAAAAACTTAAATGATATATTAAATAACTTCTTCGAGTCTACTTCTGTAAAGAGCTTGCTGGTTGGAGCTATCAACATAGGGCTTGGCGAGGTTGAAAAAACTCTTCCAGAGGGCACAAACTTAGATAGAGTAGATATATCTAAAGTGGACTGGTCACAGTTTAAAAATGAGGTAAATTCAATAGTTCAAAGCGGAGTTGAAATTTATAGAGATTTAGAAAACTCTAACTACTCCATAGAGCAGATAGCTGACGATCCAAAATTAATTTACAAGCTCGACTATCAAGGTTTAATTACAGAGTCCTTCAAAATTTTAGATACGGCAAGCAAAACAAACCTCTTTACACAAACTGTAAATGGCACTAACATCTACGATAACCTTTTAAACGCCTACAAGGATAGCGAGATTTCAAAATATGTGAACTTATCCACCTTTACCAGTGATAAAAACTTCTCTTGGGCAGAGGAAAGCGCTGTGCTTGTTAGCTTGCTTGAAGAGGCGGAGCCTATTATAACTCAAACAGAGGACTTTACAACTATAGATTACACCTCACTAAAATCTGCAGTGAATAGCTTGTTTGATTCTAAACTTCTAGATGCTATCAATATGGATATATTAGATAATCTAGCTGAATCTACGGAAAATATAGAGGATGCCGACATTAAAAACCTAGTGGACGGCGTGTTAGCCGATATGCAGGCAAAAAATAGTTTTAGAGAACTTGAAGCAGATATCATGAGTCTTTTAGATGTGTTTGAAATTTGCGGAAAGGCTGGGCTTGTAGACCAACTAATAGAGGGTAATGTAAACTTTGCTGAAGTGGTTAAAAACTTAGATGTAGAGGTGGCAGGAAAACCTAGATATGAAGCCCTAATTGAAAGCTTTTTATCCTCACCAATTTTAAAGAATACCTTTGTAAATGCCATGAACGTAGTTCTTGGCGTGGTTGAAGATGGGCTTGAAATAGAGCTTACAAGGGTAACGCCTAAAGAGGAAAGTTGGAGCGAATGGCAAAATGTTGAAGCTAGCGTTAAAGTAATGTTTGCCGAGCTTTCCGAAGTGGTAAAAGCCTATGAGGGCGAGGAACTTAAGTTTGATATAAGTATGCTAGATGAAAACTTCATAGCTTGCTTAGAAAACTTTGGTGGCGCGCTAGACGCCTTTGCAACTCTTCCACTCTGGAACTATGAAGTTAGTGGCACTAGCGGAAATATATACGATGATATTATCACCGCACTTGAAAACAAAGAGGGCTTAGGCGAATATATCAGCTTTGAATATGCTCATCTTGAAAACTTTATAGAAAACGAGTTCTGGAAACCAGAGCTTACAGCATACAAAGCTTCTCTTGAAAGACTTATAGACAAGAAGATAACCTTAAACGGTGAAGAGAAGAACTTACTAACAGCAATCTTAGACGGCGGAGATATAACAGAAATTGTAAAGACCTTTACAGTGGAAGATAGCGTTGTAGACGGAGTGACAATAGTCAATGATGTAGATACAATCATGAAGCCAATTTTAGAGAAAAACCTCTTTAAAAAGCTAGCTGTCACCATATTAAATGAAATAAACTTCCAAGTTGAAAAGATTACAAACGAAAGTGTAACTCCTGAAACTTCAACGCTAACAAAAATCTCTATGGATACAAACTTAGCTTTGCAAGCTACAGACATATTGAATGTAATTAAAAACGCTATCACTGCTCTAAGCCTAGAAAACGCTGAAATTTCAGATTATAGGCCACTTCTAAATGCTATCAAGGTGAACGCTGAGGCTAACTACAACGGCGAAGACGGCGTGTTCAAAGAGGTTTACTATCTACTTGAAGCCTATGTAAACAGCGAGGTTAAAATAGCTATTGCTGATAACTTTGGTCTAAGTCAGGACACTTTAGATAACATTTCAGACATTCCGCTAGACACACTTTTAGATGTGGCTGAAACGGCTACAGATGTGCTAGATAAAATTCAAACTGGCACGGTTACCGCAGACGATGTAAACAGCCTTGTAGACCAGTTAAAAACGGATGAGGTTCAAGAGGTTGTAGACGCAATAGCAGACAACAGCGGAAGCATTGAAATACCAGAAAACATCAAGGAAGATGTTGCAGGATACATTCAAGGCAGTGAGATTAGCGATGATCTAAAAGCTAAGCTATCTTCTATACTTGGAATTGGAGCGTAAATGGAATTTTATCACACACCAATAATGCTTAATGAAATATTGGAAGGGTTAAAAATAAACCCTTCCGGTATTTATTTAGACTGCACTTTAGGCGGAGCTGGCCATAGCGAGCAAATACTTAAAAGGCTGAATAGTAAGGGCCTATTAATTGGGATAGATAAGGACGAGGAAGCGCTTTCCTATAGCGCGGAAAGATTAAAGGAATTTAATAACAAACTACTAGTAAAATCTGATTTTAAATTTGTAAAAACCGTGCTTGAAGAGCATGACATACAGGCCCTTGATGGCGTTTTAATAGACCTTGGTGTAAGCTCACATCAAATAGACAGCGCAGAGCGTGGCTTTTCTTTTAACCACGATGGAAAGCTTGATATGCGCATGGATAAGAGCCAAAAACTTTCTGCCTATGAAGTTGTAAATTTTTACTCAGAAAAGGAGCTATTAAACATACTTTGGCGCTATGGTGAGGAAAACTACGCGAGAAGCATTGTAAGAAAGATAGTAGAAGCAAGAAAGCAAAAGCCCATTCAAACCACCTTTGAACTTAAAAACATAATAGAAAGCGCCGTGCCTAAAAAATATCTGTTCAGCGGAGCAAGTAAAAAGACCTTTCAAGCTATTAGAATTGAGGTAAACGATGAGTTAAACGGCTTAGAGGAGGTTTTAAAATATCTTATAACCAAACTAAAGTCTGGCGGAAGAATGGCAGTGCTAAGCTTTCACTCTCTTGAAGATAGAATAGTTAAAAGCGTGTTTAAGCTTGAAGCCACAGATTGTATTTGTCCGCCAGATATGCCAATCTGCACTTGCGGGCACAAAAAGAGCGTTAATTTAATAAACAAAAAGCCAATTCTTGCAAGCCCCTTAGAGCAAAATAAAAACCCAAGGGCAACCTCGGCTAAGCTTAGAATTGTGGAGAAGATATAAAAATTTATTTTAAAATATGTTCGCTTCATTGACTTAAAATTTTTAATCTTATATAATATAGCCATGACTTCATCGGAAAAACTTTTTGAACTTACAATTTTAGCTGACACACTCTGTGCTCAGCCTTTTTGTGAATTAAATTTAAGTAGTGTAAAGCTATTATTTTTAATTAAAAAATATTCCCCAGCGCCAGCAAAGCTTTTAATAAGTAAGCTTGGGCTTATAAAAACCAATCTCTCTTCCGCCTGTTTAAAGCTTGAAACAGAGGGCTATATTATAGCAAAGAGAGGAAAAGAGGATAAGCGCAGTAGAACATATCTGATTACAGAAAAAGGTGAAGATGTTTTAACTAAGTTTTTTTCCTCACTCTCTAAGGCTATTCGTGAAGATTTACAGCTAGATAACGCGCTAGAAATTTTAAACAAAAAAGTTTAATTTACATATATAAAAGAAGGGCAAAATGAAAATTTATAATTCGCTAACCAGAAAAAAAGAGGAATTTGTTCCGCTTGAGGATAAAAATGTAAAGATGTATGCGTGCGGAATTACGGTTTCAGCGGATGCGCATATAGGCCATGCCGTGCAGGCTATAATTTTCGACATTATAAGAAAGTATCTTGAAAAGCGTGGCTATAATGTGACTTATGCAAGAAACTACACCGATGTTGACGATAAGATTATATTAAATGCAAACAAGCTTGGGGTAGACCCAATAGAGTTTGCCAAACAAAACATTGTAAAGGTGGAAAAACTCATGGCGGAGCTAAAGGTAACGCCACCAACCATGAATTTAAAGGCCACTGAAAATATAGATAACATAATAGAGTTCATCTCTAAGCTCATAGAAAAGGGTTATGCCTATGTAGCACCTGAGGGTGATGTATATTTTTCTGTAGAAAAGGATAAGGCCTATGGAAAACTCAGCAACAGAAACCCCGATGATATGATTTCAAGCGTGAGAATAGAAAATGAAGAAAATAAGCGCAGTCCGCTAGATTTTGCGCTTTGGAAGAGTGCAAAGCCAAATGAAATTTATTGGAACTCCCCTTGGGGCAAGGGTAGACCGGGCTGGCATATAGAGTGTTCTGCCATGAACTACTATCACTTAGGCGAGCAGATAGATATCCACGGTGGCGGAAGAGATTTAATTTTCCCTCATCATGAAAACGAGATCGCTCAAACGGAGTGTCTTACTGGCAAGCCGTTTGCAAAATATTGGGTGCATAACGGCTTACTTAAACTGAACGGTCAAAAGATGAGTAAAAGCCTTGGCAATGTCATTTCCATACAGGAGCTTTTAGAAAAATACGGTGCGGAAGTTATAAGGTTTGGCATTCTTCAAACAAACTATAAAAACGACATCAACATTACAGATAATCTCTTCTCAGAAGCGGAAAAACATATGTTAGATTTCTATAAGGTTTTAGCTGAAGTGGAAAAGTTAAACATAAACTCCTCCAAGCTAAATAGCGCTATAGACGAAGAATTCAATCAGTCCATGGATGATGACTTCAACACTGCAAAGGCGCTAGCAAACCTGTTTGGCTACTTTAAAACAATGAAACTTAAACTTGCCCAAAAGGATGACAGCGTAGTGGAAGACTATAACGCAATAAAGAAAACCTACTCTCTTTTAGGGCTGTTTACAGAGGATGCAAAAAGCTTTATTGAAAAACATAGCTTGGTGCAAGCTATCCCAGCAGAGGTTTTAGAGCTTGCAAATAAACGCCTGCAGGCTAGAAAGGAAAAAAACTTTGCTTTAAGCGATGTCTTGCGCGAGCAAATCAAAGCCTTTGGCTATGAAATTAAGGATAACAAAGAGGGTTTTGAGTTAAACAAACTATAAAAATTTTAAATTGTGTTTAGTATATTAAATTTTTAGTAAACTAAAATTTAAGATATTAAATAAAAAGTAAGATGTTAAATATCTAAGCGCCTTAAGTGAGGTGCTTTTTTAATTTAGGGCTGTCTCTTATACACATCTGACGCTGCAGACGATAAGGCTCGTGTAGAT
>ERZ1090861.1147-NODE-1147-length-14130-cov-21.978401_pt1 | contig 14130 bp, 13 predicted proteins | sample MGYA00478482_ERZ1090861 | MGnify/ENA primary metagenome ERZ1090861 (study PRJEB33644, sample SAMEA5815744) | chicken gut metagenome | biome: Chicken; feature: Gastrointestinal Tract; material: Caecum | place: Ireland | collected 2019-01-01 | study: A study of... | reverse complement strand
TTCTATCTTTTCTCTTAATCTTATTGTAATTGCTCTAACGATTGTATCGTTAAGGTAAGAAATTGGATTTCCATATCCCATATTTTTGAGTTTGTTTCTTAATTCATCTGGTATTTGTAGTTGATTGTTATCGGTGTAGCAATTCACAAAGTTATGTCCAAATTCGTGGATAATTGTATGAATTGTTCCGTTATTGAATTTATCAATCGTTTTAAAGTCTTCGCTTAGCATACCAATATTGGCAAAATTATTATTGTTAACTTTAAATCCATGATTAGCATTAGCTAACATTGGAATAATATTTACAACAAAATTATCTTGAATTTTATATTTTAAAAATTTTTGCAATTCATAAATAAAAAGATCTGTATTAAACATTTGCTTTAATTCTTCAATTTTAGAAGAATAGTAAACATAATTATCAATATAGAATTTTTTAAAATTGCTATCTTTTGCAAAATTAACGATTTTACACATAAATTCTTTTAATAGTTCTTCGTGTTCAAGCTCTTGCAATAAATATTTTTCTATTTTACCATCAAATTTTAATTGTTTGTTTAATGCAAATGCTAATCTAATTGGGTTATCAAAATTAAACCCTTCAACATTCTTGGCTATTTGTTTGGCTAGTGCAACAGCTTTGTGATTTTTGAACTTGGAAAAGTGATTATATGCTAGTTGTCTATATTCATCTTTAATGTCAAAAGAAAAGTGTTCTTCAATATATTCATTTCCTTGCGACAATGCTAAAACAATGCTCATCAACTCTGTTCGTTTATCTACTATAAAATTCACTTTTTACTCCTATGTTTTAATTATAACATACAATTTAATAATTTGATAGTCTTTTTTCTAGTTTCAAAATATTTTAACCTTAGTCTATTATTTTTGAAACTTATTATAAAAAAAGTTTTACTTTAAAAAGTAGAACTCCTTTTATTATTTTTATTCTGCTAGTCTCAAATATTCTGCTAGTTTCAAAATCTACTAACCTTAGTCATTTTTTTGTTGTTTTTTGCTGGTTTTTCTTAAATTTTCTTTAATTGACTTTTTGATAAGGTTTTTTGTATGCACGCGGAAGCAAATTTTCAACTTGTTGAAAATTTAAGAAATCGCAAGATTTCTTGTGCGAAATTTTCGCACAACTTCTGCGTGCGCCCCTGCTCTTTATATCACCTTTTTTAATGCACATATACTTTAAAAGGTTTTACACAACATTTAAAATACCACAAACATGTAAAAATTTTAATCAATTTAGTTATAAAAAAAATTATAGATTGAAAAAACAATCTATAATTTTTATTTTTATTCAAAGATATTCTTTAATGTTATAGTCTTTGTTTTTGTCACTTGGTCAAAGGTGCTCATAACGCCTTCAGTGCCTATGCCAGACATCTTATAGCCACCGAATGGCATTTCAAAGCTTCTATGGAAACTTGCACCATTTATAACAGCTCCGCCACATTCAAGTTGGTTTGCAATATTGAACGCCTTTTTCATATCACGAGTGAATACGCAACCACAGAGTCCATAGCAAGATGCATTTGCAATTTCAACAGCTTCTTTTTCGTCTTCACAAGGTATGATGCTTACAACAGGAGCAAATATCTCTTCATCGAGAGCTACATCTGCATTTTTTGGAATGTCTGTTATAATAGTTGGCTCAAGCACAGCGTCGTGTGCATTACCACCATAGATTATTCTTCCGCCCTGTTCTACAACCCTTTCTATCTGTTTAACTGCTTTTTCACAAGCCCCTTTAGTCACAAGGCACCCAATATCTGTCTTTTTATCCATAGGATTTCCAACAACAAGCTTGCTTATTGTGTCAACAACCTTTGTTTCAAATTCCTTCAGCACGCCTTTTTGAACTATAAAACGCTTGCTTGCACAGCATACCTGCCCTGTGTTATACATTCTACCCCAAACAACTTCTTTAACAGCAAGGTCAATGTCAGCATCGTCAAGCACGATAAATGCATCGTTACCGCCAAGCTCCAACGCAACATGTGCTAGATGCTCTGCACCATTAAGATACGTTGTCTTGCCTACAGCTGTTGAACCTGTGAATGTTATTCCATGAACGTCAGGATTTTTAGCAAGTGCGTTGCCAACTATTGCACCTTCTCCTGTAAGAATTTGAACGACACCATTTGGAAGCCCTGCATCATGCAGAAGTTTTGTGAGTTTTATAAGTGTGAGTGGATTTTGATGCGGTGGTTTGACAATAACTGTGTTGCCAGCAAGAATGGCTGGTGCAACTTTTTGGTCATAAAGATCACAAGGGAAATTGAATGGAATAATTGCAAGCATAACGCCGAGCGGCTCGCGGACAGTGAATTGAAGAGTTTTTTCTTGCCCTGCTTCTGTGCCTGCTGGTATCACATTGCCATATAAATGTTTTGCCTTTTCGCAGAAAGCTTCAAAAGAAATTCTAATATTTGCTATTTCTCCATAAGCTTGAGTGATAGGCTTGCCTGTTTCTTTGCAAAGTGTTTTTGCAAGGTCATCTTTATTTTCGTCGACAAGCTCTAGAAATTTCATTAAAATATCAACTTTTTCATGAATTGGAACGTTTTTCCATGTTTTTTGAGCTTTTTTTGCATATTCTACTGCTCTATTTGCATCCTTTTTTGTGCTATTTGGAACAGTGTCAATAAGTCTGCCCGTGTAAGGATTGACTATTCTCATTGTCTCTTTGTTGCTTGCATCAACAAATTTACCATTGATTATATTTTGCATTTTTACCCCCTATTTCGTGAATGCAGTGAATGATAACATCAGTCCGCCCGTTGTGTTTCGACCATCATCAACGTAGCCATATTCACCAAAAGTAAATTCCATAATAAACGGAATGTCTCCGATATTCTTCTTGATTTCGTCATAAACTTCGCCAATTCTTGCATCAATACCTGCACGGCGTCCGCCGCAATGAACAAGATGATAACATACAGCAGGCTTTGTAAGTCTTGAGTTCAATTTTTTCAAAGTTTCACCAACTGATGAAATAAGCTCATCAACTGTCGCCTCCATTCTTATAACCGTTGTGCCTTCGGCAAGGTTTGCACCGATATTCATTGAATAGTCATCATTTGCAAACATTGGGTGACGAATTGCAATAAGGTCGCCAAGTCTATCTTTTACGCCAAGTGGGCTTGTTATTGTTGCAGATAAAAGTGCATTGCCCATAAGTTCTGAAGGTTTCATGCCACGCCATTTTGCATACTTCCTCACTGCCGGAACTCCGTCAATAGTGACAAGCTGTCTTGTCCCTTCAACCTTTGTGATAATACCCATATCCTTTGTTTCTCTATATGCACCTGTAAATTCATTTACAAAATGACCATTCATATAGATAAGTGCAACTGCCACGCCTTCATCTGTGACTTTGCCATCAAGATAGAGTTTCCAGTTACCTGTGATAGTGTTATCAGCGGCTGAGCCACCAAAAAGTGGAACTCTTCCAACCACCCTGCTAACACCTTTCAAGAAAAATTCTTCTTCTGTTGGGCTGGCTGCCATATACATAACGTCAGGTTCATCATTATATGGCATTTTTGTCATGATGCGGGCGTGCTTTGTTGCAGCTTCGCCTGCATCTCGCGCACTTTGATAAGCCTTTCTTTCGGCAAAACCAACGCCTACAATCATATTTGGGTCAGATAGAACCATAATACCAACGAAAGGTTTGTCTCCGCCTATGTAGCCTTGTGGCATGATAACGCCTGTGAATGAAGTGTTCCCAATAACTGGGCAGTCATAGACCTGTTTAATTCCTTTTATAACGTCTTTTATTTTATAATCACAGCTCATATACGCAAACACGAGTTTTGCGTCCTTTGATTTTCCCGCCATCTTTGCGGCTTCTAGTCCTGCATCGTATGCATTTTTGTTTGTGCTAAATCCTGTTAAAGCTTTCATTATAACCCCCTTTTAAAAACTTTTTATTAAGATTTTTTACATAGAATTGCAGTAAAGATTTGTCGGCTATTTTTTGTTTTTTCATAAATTTATGAATTTTTTAATATTTTTTGCGATTTTTTTGCGATTTTTTTGCGATTTTTGTGTCAAATTTTAATAATTATTAAATCCGCACTATAAAATTGATTTGTATAATTTTTTGATATCTTGCTCGCTTGTTTCTCTTGGGTTGCCGCCTGTGCAGACATCAACATAGGCATCGTGGCTGAGCGGCTCTAGGTCAGCTTCAGTGATTCCAAACTCAGCAAGCGATTTAGGTATATTCAATTTTTTAGCAAGTTTTTTAACTTCCCGGACAGCAAGCTTGACACATTCATCATCGGTTTTGTCTTTAGTGTCAACGCCAAAGCACTCGGCAATTTTTCTATACTTAGGTTTTGATGGCGATTCTGCATTATACTGCATCACTGTTGCAAGAAGCATTGCATTTGCTGTGCCATGAGCAATGTCAAACCTTCCGCCAAGTGCATGAGCCATTGAGTGAACTATTCCAAGTCCAACATTGCTAAAGCCCATACCCACCACATACTGAGCAAACGCCATTTCTTCTCTTGCCTGCATATCGTTTCCGTCCTTATATGCACGTTCCAAGAACTTTGCGATGACTGATATTGCCTTTTCAGCGAACATATCACTAAATTCTGTCGCTCCCTTAGTGATAAGGCTCTCTATTGCATGAGTAAGTGCGTCCATACCCGTGCTTGCTGTGAGAGACGCTGGCATGCTACGCATAAGCTCGGCATCAACTATAGACATGATTGGTATATCATGCGGGTCGATGCAAACGAGTTTTCTTTTGGTTGATGTGTCAGTTATAACGTAATTGATTGTCACTTCAGCAGCCGTTCCGCTTGTGGTTGGAAGTGCAATTAGCGGAAAGCATCTATTAGGCGTGTCCACTGCACCTGCGAGTGAGAGCACATCCTTATGCTGTTTGTTTTCTGCTATAACTGCGATAGCCTTTGCTGTGTCGATAACGCTGCCACCACCTACAGCAATTATCACATCTGGTTTGCACTTTTTTAGTGCCTTTAGCCCGTCTTGGACATTTTCAACAGTTGGATTAGGCTTGATGTCTGAAAAAACTGTGTATTTGATATTTCCTTCTTCAAGCACTGATGAAACCTTGTTTAGCACGCCACTTTTGATGATTGTTTGGTCGCTGACAAGCAAGACCTTTTTAAAGCCCCTGCGTGCAAGTTCGTCTGGCAGACACTTTCGTGCATCTGTGCCTAGATAGACACATTCATTAAAAATATAACGCTCCATATCCCTCCTTTTAACTAAAATTATTATAAACAATTTTTAAAAAATTGTCATGTAAATGAAACAAATTTTGATAAAATATATAATTTTTCTTAAAAAATCATTAAAAAACAATAAAAAAGCATTAAATTAAGTGTTTTTGGACAAATTTCACAGAAACTTACTGAAATTAAAACAATATTTGTTCTTGATTTTATAGAAAAAATTTTCAACAAAATTTGATAAAATTATTGATTTATTTCAATAATTCTACTATCATATCAATGGAGGAAAAATTTATGGGAAAAGTAAAGAAATTTTTTAGTGACTTCAAAAAATTTATAAGTCGTGGCAACGTTGTTGATATGGCTATTGGTGTTATCGTTGCTAGTGCTTTCACCGCTATCGTGACCGCACTCACCAATAAGATTATCATGCCTTGCATAAACTGGCTGTTATCTCTTGGCGGCGCTGGGCTTGACTCGGCTTACACCTTCTTGAAAAAAGTGACTCTTGAAGACGGAACAATCGACCTTGCAAATAGCATCTATATTGATTGGGGTGCTTTTATTACCGCTGTGATTAACTTTATCTTGGTTGCTTTTATTCTATTTACCGTTTTAAAAGTTGTTATGAACGCACAAGGACTATGGAAAAAGGGAATAAAAGAAAGACCAACAAAAGCAGAGAAAAAAGTTTTGAAAGCACAAGGCGTGAATATGAAAGACTATCATGCAGTTATCGCAGCAACGAAAGAGCTTAGAGAGAAAAACAAACCTGCACCTGTTCCACCTAAGCCAACACAAGAAGAACTTTTAACTCAAATTTTGGAAGAACTTAGAAAACAAAATGCAGCTGTAAAAACAATAGAAAATGTTGAAGTCAATGAAAAAGTAGAAGAGCAAGAAAATAATGCTGAATAATACATATGTTTTAAAAAATTGTAACTTTTAATAAATTTGAACAAAGCGACTTTGTGGCGGAAGCTGTTTGCCATAGGCAAACTAAATTGCCTTTTAAGGCAATTTAAAATCCCGCCAAGCTTGGCGGGATTTGCTTCCGCCATTTTTTAGCTTACAAAACAATTTTTTAAAAAAAATTACAACTTCTCTTTGATTTTTTGTTCAATATATAATATAATAATAACATGGAAAAGAAGAAAAAAGTTGATATAAATAAAGATATAAGAAAAAAATTGATATGGGCTATTGTTATATCATGTATGTTTATCGTTGGCATTCCACTTATTATAGTTGGGGCTATGCATAACATGGCAGTTATGGGAATTGGTATAGCAATGACCGTAATCGGTTTCTATGGCACACCACTGATATGGATAAGTTATGGCAATATGCGAACGTTAAAACATGTTGTTGACGCTGTTATGGAAGACCACTTGACAAGTATGAGTGAAATAGCATCGCAACTTCAAATGCGTGAACGTCAGGCAAGAGACTATGTTGCAACGGGAATAAGAAAAAAATATATCACAGGCTATATTTTTGATGGAGCAAATCTTAAAAGCAATCAAAAGGAAGAGCCTAAAAAGAAAATTGTCAAAAATATATGTCCTAACTGCGGTGCAACTTTAGAGGCTTTAGATTCTGGCGGCTATCACTGCCCTTATTGCAATACTATATTTGAAAAGGAATAGGTTTATCTATTCTTTTTTGTTTGAATAACAAGGCAAATTGAAAAAATAATAAGTGTTAGTTTAAAGTATTTGGCCTTTTATAAAATTTTTTATTTTTAGAAAATATGGGCTTTTAGATAAATAATTTTAAATAAATCCGCATGAAAAACGCGGAAAAGTCGGAAATTTAGGCAAATTTTCGGCAAGACTTTTTATTCTTAAAAAGTCTTGCAGCAGCCCTTTCCAAAAGGGCTGCACTTTTCCGCGTAACAACTAAAGCAAACTATGCTTTACAAGCAACAAAAATAAGACAGCTTAAAAAATTAAATCCTTATTACAACAAGCATAAAAATATACAAGAATACCTACAAGATAAGCATCATATTTCCTAAAATTCTAAGCATAAGTAAAAAATGTGCTTACTCCAAAAAACAGATAATAATTAAAATAAAAATTGAAATTACAATAAAAAACAGCATAAAAATGGTAATTTATGCTGTTTTTATTTAAAATTATTTGTTTTCTTTATTTTCTTCAGCTGCTTTCTCTTCTTCAGCTTTTCTTTCGTGATAATTTTTATAACCTGCTTTGTGATTGTCACCTTCGTCCCATTTAGAACCACGTGAAGCAATGATTGTTATAATAAGCCCTACTGCAACAACTATTGCAATTATTGGTATCACTAAGTTGCCAGGAATAGCAAGTTCTGAAACAAGGCAAAGAACGCCGCAGACAACTAGGACAATACCAAACCAAATTTTTAATTTCTTAATAGTGTTAGCATTTTTTTGAAAGCAACCTTGCAAAATTAAAATCAGTCCAAGTCCGCCACAGATTATCACTCCAGCCCAAGCAAAAGAGAAAAATCCAAATGTTTCAGGCACTGTCAGTGACAGAATCCAGAGAACAGCCGCCACCAAAACGAGTAATGCACCAAGCAATTTATACCATAAATTTCTTCCCATAAAACCCTCCTATCTTAAAACTACATTTGCTGAAACCGCAGAGATTATATCACCGTCAGTTAAAACAATCGAAGAAAAATGTTTATATTCTTTAACAAGTCCGCCTATTCTTATATTTATCTCTTGTGTATTTTCGTCACCTGTTAAAACTGTGTATTTGCCAGCAAGTAAGTCTTTGCCAACCTTATATTCTTTTCCACGTTCAAGCATGATGTCGCCTTTCTTTAGCGTAACTTTCACGTCTCCATTTTCTTCAATCACTTTGTCATCTTTTGTGTATCTAACGCCGTCAATTATTTCATAGTCATCAACTTTTTTATCTTTGTCTTTAGCCTTTTGATTATGTGAAGTTACAATCCAGCCAAGCACAACAATTAAAAGCACAGCCGACACACAGATTAAAGCTATTTCACTCCAACTCATATTCCCTCCTTATAAATACATAAATAGTAATATCACACCAACAACCAGAAGCAGTGACAATATAACTGTAAAGGTTACTTTTAGTGCCGAAACAGGTGTTTTGCCACCAATCTTACCGTTATAGCCATTGATATAGAAGTTGTAAAGTTTATTTTTATAGTTATAGTGCCCTACATAGATTGGAACTAACACATATTTATATTGTTCATTTAGAAAGGTAGTGTTGACATGAAGTGCAACCTTTACGTCATAATCATAACGTTTAAGTATTTGTCTTTCAATGCTACTATTCATAACCGTCTTACATTCATTCCAACAATCTTGACCTGACTTATTGTATGTATTTGCAAAATATCCACGCAGATAATCTGTTCTATATTCAAGTGCCTTCTTTGTTGGAAAAGGTTGGATATCATTGATGATATTTGCAGGAATTGCAGTGGAAGCTTGCACTAAAAGGTCATCAAAGGTGACGTCTTGAAAACCATTTATTCTAAAGTATCGCGTTTCAGTGTAAGACTCTCGCCTTCCGTTGACATATCTATATCTGACAACATGTTTTCCAAGCGTTCCATTATAAGAACTTTTTGTCAATGCATCAAATGTAAAGACCGGATTGTATATTCCTTGTATTTTTTCAAGTTTTAATGACTTTTTAAAGTCTCTAGGTGCAAATTTCTTTTTCTTTGCCCAAGTGGTAGCAACATTCACCGCTTGTTTTTTGTCCACTTTAAATGGTGTGATGCCCTGCGGTTTAAGTCCGGGCAGTTCTTCAGTTTTGACAATGTTGCTTGTGCCACAGAAAGGACACTTCATTGATATTTCTTGCCCATCAAGAATTTCCTTTGCTCCACAGCTTTTGCACTGATAGACTTCTGCATTTTCCCACACACTGCCACTCTTTAGAAGCTCGCCTAAATCACGCTCTTCAACTATTGTGTGATTATCAACTTCAAAATAGCTTCCGCAATATAGACAGCGCATCTTTTGTGTGCTAGGGTCAAACACAGCTTCTCCGCCACAGTTTGCACACTTAAAGATTGTAACTTCTAAGTTGTCATCGCTATACAATTTTTCGTTGATATCCTGCTCTGCATTTGGCTTTTCTTTGATTTCATTTTCCATTATTTAAGTTTCCTTCCGCATTCTGGACAAAATTTAGCGTTTGCTTTTACTTCAGTTCCGCAATCAGGACAAACTAGCTTAAGTTTTTGTCCGCATTCTGGGCAGAATTTAGGATTTCCATGAAGCACAGCGTTGCAGTTTGGACATGTTTTTGTCTGCGTCTGCTTGCCTGCTTGATTTTGGTTTTGATTATTCATATTTTGCATTTGTTGCATATTGTTTGCAAAGATATTGCCAAGCCCCATGCCCATGCCAAGTCCCATACCTGCACCCATTGTTCCGCCTGCAGTTCCTGGATTTTTAGCAGCTTCCTTCATTGCTTCAAGTGTTTCCATCTGAGTATATACATCCATATTATTTCTATACATACCAAGAGTAGTGTTTTTATCAAGAGCTTTTTCAAGTTCTTCTGGAAGCGAAAAACTCTCAAAAACAAAGTTTGTAAGCTCAAGCCCTATCTTTTTGAAATCATCTGCAACCTTTGTTTGAACTATCTTTGAAAGCTCTTGCAAGTTTGCTGCCATATCAAGCACGGCAATCTTGCTTTCACCTATTGCATCTGATATGCCACTCACAACCATGCTTCTTAAGTAGTCGGTTATCTGCGTCGTCTCGAACTTTGTGTTTGTTCCGCTCAAGTTTTGCATAAACACATAGGCATCGTCAACCTTGAATGAATAATTGCCAAAGCCGCGTATTCTAACCGCACCATAATCCTTGTCGCGAACAAGAATTGGGTTCACTGTTCCCCATTTTTGATTGGTGAACTGCTTTGTGTTTACAAAATAAATATCTGACTTGAATGGTGTTTCAAAACCATACTTCCAAGACATAAGTTTTGTAAGAATTGGCATGTTTTCAGTGTCTAGTTTGTAAAATCCCGGCAAAAAGACGTCGGCAAGTCTACCTTTATCAACAAATATAGCCACCTGGCTTTCTCTAACAGTAAGTGCCGAGCCTTTATTTACATGGTCCTTGTTTATTGGATATTTCCATATAATTAAATTACTATTTGTGTCGGTCCACTCTATATTCTTTAAAATTCCCATTGAAATCTCCTTTTTAAAATTTTACCACATAAACACATTAAAATGCAACTAAATTTTATCTTTTATTGTTTCGTCTTTTTATTTTATGCACTCCTATTTTTATTTGATAAACAAACTTAGTTCGCGGAGATAAAGCTTGAGTTTAGATGAAGTTGGGCGCGGGGGCTAGCGGCAAGCACGCATGCTTGCGTGCAGACAAAAATCTGCGATTTTTGTCTAAAATTTTAAAACTTTTAAAATTTTATTGCCGCTAGCCCAAATAAATCCAAAAAAATTGAATTTTTGCTTGACTTAAAGTTAACTTTAAGTTGTATCTTTATAATGTAAAGAATTTTTCTTGATTATTAAACATCAATTACCTGTCAATAATCAATAAAGATTTCTTTTAAAAGGAGTTAAGAATGGAAAAATCAAAAGTGTATTTCACAAAACACATCTCATCTGACGGGCTTATCAAAATCTATGAAGCTCTTAACCGAGATTTAAAAGGCAAGGTTGCAGTTAAGATTTCAACCGGAGAGCCTGGTGGACACAACTTTTTAAACCCACAACTTATAAAGCCACTTGTTGACAAACTTAACGGCACCATTGTTGAATGCTGCACTGCCTATCGTGGAAGAAGGTATGAAGTCAAAGAACACTGGAAAGCAATCAAAGAACACGGCTTTTTAGATATTGCACCATGTGATATTATGGATGAAGAAGGAGAGATGAAAATTCCTCTCGAAGGCGGCAAACATCTTCACGGCTATGATATAGTTGGCACTCATTTAAAAAACTATGACTCAATGCTTATGCTTTCACACTTCAAAGGTCACGCTATGGGCGGTTTTGGCGGAGCACTCAAAAATATGAGTATTGGCGTTGCTTCAAGAAATGGCAAGGCTTGGATTCACTCATCAGGTCATACTGACGTTCCCGACAAACTATGGGATTTTGTTGACGACCAAGACGGTTTTCTTGAAAGTATGGCAGAAGCATGTAAAGCCGTTGTTGCTTTCTTTAAGCCAGAGAATATGGCTTATATTAATGTTGCAAACAAGCTTTCTATCGACTGTGACTGCGACTCAAACCCACATGATCCAGAAATGGCAGACATCGGTATATTTGCTTCACTTGACCCTGTTGCACTCGACCAATGCTGCTATGACCAGATTATGAACTCAAATGACCCTGGCAAAGCATCTCTTGTAAACAGAATGCTTGATAGACACGCAATCCACACAGTTGAAACGGCAGCCGAGCTCGGACTAGGCTCAAGAGAATATGAAATAGTTGACATTGATAAGGACTAAGAATGGCTGACCTTTTATTTGACTGCTATAGCGGCGTCAGTGGTGATATGATTGTTGGCTCGCTTCTAGACTTAGGAGCAGACGCAAATATACTAACAAATGCTATAAATAGTCTAAATTTAACTGATTTTACAATAAAAATATCAAAAATTAATAAAAAAGGCACTTTAGCAACTGATTTTGATGTTGTTTTGAAAGAAAATAATTTTGACCATGATATGAGCTATCTATATGGCAACAAGAAAATTTCAACAACAAAGTTTGAAGAAAGAAACCTTCAAAAAATAGATGAAATCATTGAGAAGAGCTTGCTTACAGTTAACGCAAAAGATATTGCCAAGCAAATTTTTGAAATGGTTGCAAAGGCTGAAGCAAAGGCACATGGCGTCAAAATTGAAGATGTCGTTTTTCACGAGTCTGGTGCAATGGACTCTATCATAGATATAGTTTCAATCGCAGTTTGCATTGATAACTTGAATATAGACAACATCTTTATCACAAATTTACGAAAAGGAAAAGGGAAAATTCAAACGCGTGTCGGACTTTTACCCATCCCCACCCCTGCTGTTAAAAATGTGTTAGACATGTATGACGTAAAAATTGCTACCTGCGATGAGAGTGTTGAGCTTATCACCCCAACAGGTATTGCCGCTATTGCTGTGCTAACAAAATTTAAAAATATCGAGAAAGATAGAAAATATAGCATTTTAAAAACAGGCTATGGTGCGGGCAAGCGAGACTATAACTTGCCTTGCACATTAAAAGCTATGATTATTCAATAAATTATTTAAATAATAAATAATTTGGCAAATTCTACATAATTTTTAATATTTTTTCAATAATTTTGCACTTTTTTATTATTTTTATCACTAAATAACATTATTTATTAAATCATCATAAAAATTATTTTTAAAAGGAGTTTATTTATGATTGAAAGTATTTTAGCTGTAAAAAATGTTCAAACAAAGACAAAAATCACTATTAAAACTTTAATTTCAGTTGGGCTTATTGCTCTGGCTGTTGGGCTTCCACAACTTGTTCACTTAGTTGCAGGTGCTCAAGGCGGAATGACGTGGCTTCCTATGTATCTCCCTGTTCTTATCGGTGGCTGTTTGCTTGGCACTTGGTGGGGACTTGGCATCGGAATTGCATCACCTATTGTAAGTTTCCTAATCACCTATGCAGCAGGTTCGTCAATGCCAACACTTGAAAGATTGCCTTTTATGGTTCTTGAACTTGCTGTTTTTGCTGCTGTTTCAGGACTATTCTCTAAAAAGATTGCCACAAACAAATGGCTTGCCTTCCCTGCTGTTATGCTTGCACAAGTTGCAGGAAGAGTGACTTTTATCACCGCTGTTGCAATCTTCCAAAGTCTTTTAAGTTTTGATGTTGCAACTGTATGGGCTCAAATTCAATCTGGACTTATCGGACTTTTCCTTCAAGCACTAATCGTTCCATTTATCATCGTCTTACTAAGCAGTGTTTTAAACAGGAAAAAATAATGACGGATTTAGAAAAAGCAAAAGATATTTTAGCTCAAGGTCATTCAGTTGTTGCAATCAATGGTGAAACAACCTATATTTCAGACGGCAAAGGAATAAGTCCTCTTATTCAACTTATCTCAAACGGTGTATCTCTAGAAGGTTTTTCTGTCGCCGACAAAATAGTTGGCAAAGCCGCCGCAATGCTTTTTGTAAAACTAAAAGTAAAAGAACTTTACGCTGAAGTTTTAAGCGACGCTGGCGAAAATATACTAAAAAAACATAAAATTCAGTATAATTTCAATATAAAAACTGACAAAATTATCAACCGCACAGGTGACGATATCTGCCCGATGGAAAGATGTGTTAAGGATATTGACGACATAGAACAAGCGTATCAAGCACTAAAAATCCAACTTGAAAAATTAAAGAATAAGTGATTTTAAAAAATATAGCAATATTTTGCTATATTTTTGTTTTATAATAAAAATTAAACATAATATATATCTTTTTTATAGTTTTTTTCGCTTAATTTTTATCACTCGTCTTTGAGAGCGGTGTTTCTAAACTTTTCCATAAATCACCATATCCAATAATCGCAACATTTAATTTTTTATACAACTATCCTATCATTTTATTTAAAAAATTTTTTAATCTATGAAATTTAAATTCATTCCCCTAAAAGTTAGTTTTTAATTGACAATACGTCTCTCTTATGATATACTTTTTGTGCTTACTAAAAACTTAAGTATGCAAAACAATAACTATACAAATTATCCTTCTTTTAAGTTTGATTGTAATGCACAAACGCAACTAAACAAACTAAAAAATTACCCTTAATTTGATTTATGCTTATGTGGCGCAGCAGGTAGCGCACAGCCTTGGTAAGATAAAAAATAGCAAATTTTACCACTTAAAAAACACTAAATTTTT
>ERZ1090861.1146-NODE-1146-length-14132-cov-6.110251_pt1 | contig 14132 bp, 13 predicted proteins | sample MGYA00478482_ERZ1090861 | MGnify/ENA primary metagenome ERZ1090861 (study PRJEB33644, sample SAMEA5815744) | chicken gut metagenome | biome: Chicken; feature: Gastrointestinal Tract; material: Caecum | place: Ireland | collected 2019-01-01 | study: A study of... | reverse complement strand
GTCACAATGCACAATGTCCGCCGCCCGATTTTTGCGATTTTGAACAACCGCTACCGGCCGGACGACCTCGGCAGCAGCGTGGAGCTGAACCACATGCCCCCCATCGGCCGGTTGGAGCGGCTGCAGTTCAAAGGGATCACGGCGGTGGACGACGAGACCATGACCGCCGTACACCGCCGGTTTGGCAACGATGTCATGGGCGAACCGCGCTTCGGCGGCTGCCGCCTGGACGCCCACCCCGACCACCCGATCCGGGACGTGCTGATCGAGGACCTGTGGTATACCGCGGTCGGCGGCGCCGACCCGGCCAGCCTGCCGCCGGACAGCGCCTACCCGCCGGTGCCCGACCGGCTGCGGGAGCCGGATGTCCCCGGCAGCGAGAACTACTGGCCCGACTGGTCGCGCACGACCCATCTGGACGCCCGCAACGTCCGGGGGCTGACGCTGCGCGGGCTGCGGCTGCGCCTTCTGCACCCCGACCCGCGCCAGGCCCTGCGCACCGAAGGCTGCACCCCACCCGAAACGACAGACCCGGTCTTTTGACGGGTCGGCAGGAGGTTTTGTTTATGCTACCCATCACCCTGAAGATCGTCGCCGCCGACGGCCGTATCCGCCAGGCGGCGACCGCGGAAGGCCCTGTGCATCTGATCTACCGGGCCCCCTACGAACCCGGCGACCGGCTGGTGCTGGACGCCGGGGCCCCCGGGCGGCATCTTGTGGTGCAGCTGGAGGACACGATGCCCCCGGCGCTGCTGTACAGCGCCGAGGCGCAGCTGTGCTTCCCCGTGCCGTTCGGGGACGCGGCCATCGTCTACAGCCCCAAGGCGTTTTCCGGGGACTGCCATGTTCTGCGGGCGCGGGCGGCCACGGCGGCCGAGGTGGCCGCCCGGCGCAGCCTGGCTTTCAACCCCTATGATCTGCACCAGCCCACCGGCTGGTACCCCCACGCCCGCGCCAATGTGGAGACCCGCGGCGAAGCGGTGTTCGCGGCCCGCAACGCGATCGACGGCGTGTGGGAGAACGACGGCCACGGCCTGTGGCCCTGGCAGAGCTGGGGCATCAACCGGGACCCCCGCGCCGCGCTGACCGTGGAGTTTGGCCGCCCGGTGCGGGTGGAGGAGATCCGCCTGACCCTGCGGGCGGATTTCCCCCACGACAGCTGGTGGACCGCCGCGACGGCGGCGTTCAGCGACGGCAGCCGCGAACGCCTGTCCCTGCGCAAGACCGCGGCGCCCCAGACCTTTGTGATCCCGCCCCGCACCGTGACCCGGCTGACCCTCTGCGAGCTGCAGAAAGCCGACGACGAAAGCCCCTTCCCCGCCCTGACCCAGCTGGAGGTCTGGGGCACCGATAGCCCGATGTGAGATACGCGAGCGCAGCCGCCTTCTTTTTGACACATTATTCTATCCGCGTTGCTATCAGTGATGGAATGACATTATGAACGGAGCGAAAGACCGGCTTGCACGATGGCGAAACATCGGACTGCAAACGGCAGTCCCTTCATGATGATAAGACCATGTTTTTTCGGCGGGAACAGAGAATCAAGTTTGCGTTTTAGGATATATCTGAATCAATCAAAAGTGCCGAAATGTAAAACAGATTCGCTAAAAAGTAGCGAATCCAAGGCGTGAGACCGCAGAAATATGTATGTATTCCAAGGTTGAGCAACGCAGTAGGCATTGCTTTTTAGTAAAATTGAACAGTGCCGGGGATTTTTCAGATACACCCTAAACACAGCGGATGTAAGACGCGAGGCCGCGGCAATCCTTCAGGCAGCGGCCTGCCCAGCATCCACGCCGTCTGGCAGAAGCAGCGCTGGAAAACGCCGGAGATCACCGAGAGTTTCGGCCCCAAGCGCACCTCGCTGCTGCCGTTGGTTTCGGAAAAAATGGCGATAAAAAAGCGGCGATACATCCAGCCGCATTGCCGAGCGCGCAAGGCCGAGATCTTGCAGTACCTGACCGACACGCCCCAGGCCTCGGCCACAGAAATTGCCCGGGCCATCGGGCTGCAGGCGTCGCGCACAAGGCAGTACCTGGCCGGACTTACCGCCGAGGGGGCTATCGTAGCCGGTAGCGCCAACAAGGGCCGGCGCTACCGGCTGAAGGCGTGAGGGAGCGGTGACTACTGTTTGACCACTTTTCTTGTTTGACAAGCCGGCCATGGCTTTTTGGAATGATCTTAACGTTCCGACGTTCTTTTCTTTGCACAGCAACCAGCGTGGAAATTTGTGCACACCGCACAAATTCCCGCACTGTATCATTGCATATCACCGAATGTCGCACTTTTCCGACCCGAAAGGCCGCAGGTTCGAATCCTGTCAGCCGCACCAAAAAATGTCGCTGTATTGCCGTACAGCGACATTTTTGTTTTGTCATGGTTCGTGCTTGTCGATCCGCTTTGTGACAATGTACGCCACGATATTGGCCATGACAGATACAGCAAAACTGATAAGATAGTCCATAGGGGGCCTCCCTTCTGTGCCGGTTTATTTTGCTAGCAGTTGGCACAGGGACTGTTTTATCAGTTTTTTATTTTGCTGTGAATTTTATAGCTGCAACCGGGTGTTGGCCTGCTGCTTCGCCTAATTTGTAGGGGCCGATGCTCGCATCGGCCCGCGGGAGCGTTTCAAAGGCAGTTGCCACGCAAACGGCGACTCTTAGGCCAGAGATTGGCCCGCGACCTTGACTGCTGCCGAATTGCTACGGTTTTAGGCCGCGATGCCACCTATAGACTTCTTTATAGATTTACAACCCCATCACCTCCCCCAACTTCTCCTGTGCTTCCCGCTTCTTCTTGTCAAACGCGTGGGCATAAATGTCCAGCGTCGTACTGGCCTGGGAATGACCCAGTAAGCTGGCTACGGTTCGAGCGTCTACGCCCTGGGCAATCAACAGGCTGGCGTTCGTGTGGCGAAGGCTGTGGACGTTCAGATTTTCCGACAGCCCGTTCTGGCGCAAGATCTTCTTGAAACGGAAGGTAAAGGTGGTCGGCACCATCGGGTCGCCGCTGGGTTGGCGGAAGAGGTAGTCCTCTTCTTGCAGTATCTCGCCCGCCTGCTGCCGCTCCCAGGCGCATTGCTGCTTCCAGGATTTAAGCAGCTTCGCCATCGCTCTGCTGATGTACACCATTCGGTCCCCGCTGGCGGTCTTAGGCGGCTTCACGAAAATCGGTTCGTGGCTCAGTTTCACCACGTTGCGCTGAATATGGATGCTGCGCTTTTTCCAGTTGATGTCACTCCACCGCAGCCCGCAGGCTTCGCCACGGCGCATCCCGGTGGCCAGTACCAGTTTGAAGTAAGTCTCGTATTTTAGACTTTGCCCCTCCAGCGCTGTAATGAGACTTTGCACCAGTTCTTCGTCGGCCACAGGGCGCTCCTTTTTCTCGCCTTGTGGTTTGTACATTTTCCAGGCCGGGTTGTGCAGCAGGTACCCCTCCTCCACCGCATCGCTCAAAATGCTGCACAGCGTATTGTGGATGCCCTCTACAGATTTTTCGGCCAGAGGTTTGCCGTCGGTCAACTTGGGGGCCTTGCGCATTTCTTCGTAAAAATCCCGGATGACTTCTTTGCGCAGGTCGGTCAGCTTGTAGTGCCCCAGCGCGGGTAAAATGCGCCGAACATCCTGCTGATCGCGGAAATAAGTGGTTTTCGCCAGTTTCTTGGGCGCCACCTCCGCCAGCCAATGGTCAATGTACTTAGCCAGTGTAATACTCTTGTTCACCGGCTCCGGGGTGTGGTGTACCTCCCGCTCAAATAAAACCGCCTGTTCTTGCAGCCACTTCTCTTTTTGTTTGGGTTTGAGCTCCGTCGGCGGATGCACGGTTTTCTGTGCCGATTTCAGCCGGTTGCCCTCGTAGTCATACCCACGAGATACAACGATTAAATAACTGTTCTCTCCCCGTTTGCGAATGGATGCCATATTGTCCCGTCCTTTCCGTTTTGCTTTGTGTTTTATTTTTTACGTCTAGTCATTGTTTTTGACCTTCCGTACCACAAGGCATACCAACCTCTGTGGCATATAGCTATCACCAAACCCAACAGACTTTGGAGGCAAGAATGTCGAACAATCCATCAGAAGCAATAATATCCGCATTTTCAGTGACGATAATGACGGTGATGACGATACCGTTGGGATACCCCTTGGTGTGGGGGCATCTTAAAATCACCGTCATCATCGTCATGACCGTCATTTTCTCAGATGGTGCAACCGGGAAGTCCCAGATTATGAAGCTTTCCCAACTTCGTTGATACGCTAACCTTTCTCGATGTCCTCAGCAATGAAGGTCTTCGTGACACAAATAGTTGCCTTACTATATTTGTGGAATCGTGCTCATAAAGCTGTCGGCATTTACACATTCCGGTTCACAATTGCCATCAAGCCTTTTGGCTCCTTTGTCTATGGTGATGAAGCCAGTATTATGCAAAAAGCGATGATGCAACGACAGCTCGCTGTGCTTTTGGTGGGTTTCGGGCTGGTTATGGTTGTTCGCCTTGGACTCTCGAACACCATCGAGGCATCACTGGTGGGTTCTCACTGAGGGTAGGATGAGATACATTCAGAAACGAAGAAAGAGCCGCTGCCCGATTGCTGGGGTCTAGCGGGCAGGACTGCGATGGAAACCAACTTAGAACGATAAGCGGTGTGAAGGGAAAGCTGTACACCAGGACTGAGATGCCGGTTTGGATACAAAAGCAATAATAACAAGATAGATAAGTGATAGATCGGTGGTCAGGGAAGCTGTACAATAAAATCACCCAAAATAGTGAGGTGAAGTATCAATGTGTACCAGTCTGGCCTTTCTGGCGGCAAAAGATTTCTATTTCGGACGCAACATGGATATTGACAAATCCATGGGCGAACAGGTGACCATCACCCCCCGCAACTTTCCGCTTCCCTTTAGGGAAGAACAGACCATTTCCCGGCATTACGCCTTTGTGGGGATGGCCTGTGTGCGGGACGGCTATCCCCTGTACAGCGAGGCGGTCAATGAAAAAGGGGTCGGTATCACCTGTCTGGCCTTTTCTGGCAATGCGGTTTACGCCGACAAGCTGAATCCTAACAAACACAACATCTCTACCTTCGAGCTGATCCACTGGCTTATGGGGCAATGTGCGAACATCACGCAGGTCCGGGCACTGCTGGCCAAGACCAACGTGACCTCCGCAGCTTTCTCTGAAGAACTACCACCTGCCGAAACGCACTGGCATATCGCAGATGAACAGGAGTCGGTGGTTTTGGAAATCATGGCAGACGGGATGCATATTTATGACAACCCCACCGGGGTGGCCACAAACAACCCGCCCTTCCCATACCATCTGGCCAATCTGAACTATTACCTGAATCTAACTCCCAAGTTTCCACAGAATCAGTTTGCGGAAGAACTGGGTCTCAAACCTTTGGGGGTAGGCTACGGCAGTGTGGGGCTGCCTGGCGATGCTTCCGCCATTTCCCGATTTATCCGGCTGAATTTCCTCAAAGCCAATTCCCCTCGCCCCGAAACCGAATCTCAGGCGGTAAACCAGTTTTTCCATCTGTTGGACGGCGTTTCTATGATTCGGGGGGCCCAGCGTGGCTATCACGACGAGATCTGTCAGACCACATTCAACTGCTGTGTCAATGCCAGCCGGGGGATCTTCTATTACAAGACCTACGACAATCACCAGATCACAGCGGTGGATATGCACCGCGAAAATCTGGACGGCAGCGGCCTGATCCGCTATGACCTGATTCAAGAAGAACAGTTCCGCTGGGAACAGGAGGAATATCAATGAACTGGGCGTACCGCCAGCCGGTGACCATCTTCTTCGGCAAGGGGAAAAGCCGGGAAATTGGCCGGATCGCCCGGGATCAGAGATATGGCAGAGGGCTGCTGGTGGCGGATCCCTTTTTTGAAAAGAGCGGCCTGGCGCGTACCATAGTGGACAGCAGCGAAGGAACGCTCGTAGGTCTATTCACCCGCGTTTCCCCCAATCCGGAAGCGGAGGAGGTGGATGCCTGTGCTGAACGGCTGCGCTGTCAAAAGCTGGGGTTTGTGGTAGCGCTGGGGGGAGGCAGTGCCCTGGACTGCGCCAAGGCGGCCGCCGGCATTGCCCTTTCCGGCCAGTCCATCCGACAGTATCTTGGTACGGGGATGCCGCTGCCGAAGGAACATCTGCCGGTTATTGCGGTGCCTACTACCGCCGGCACCGGCAGTGAGGTGACCTGTGTTGCGGTCATCAGCGATCAAGCCCAGGGTCTCAAAGCCCCGATTGTGTCGGAAACCTTTTATCCCGCCTGTGCCGTGGTGGACCCGGGACTGACGTACACAGTGCCACCGGCAGTCACCGCCGGCACCGGTATCGACGTGCTGTGCCATGCCCTGGAAGGATTCTGGAGCCGGGGGCATCAGCCTGTTTGCGACGCTCTGGCCCTGCATGCGGCAAAACTGGTGTTCCGATTTCTGCCTCAGGCTTGGGCCTGCCCGAGCGATGAGCAGGCGCGGGAAAAGATGTGTGAAGCATCACTCCTTGCGGGTCTGGCCTTCACCTTGCCCAAGACCACCGCGCCCCACGCCTGCTCCTTCCCGCTGACCAACCGGTTTCACGTCCCTCATGGGGAAGCCTGCGGCCTGACCTTGGACTGGTTCACGCGGCTCAACGCCGCAGGTGAGGACGGCCAGCGGCTGAATGATTTTGCGGCTGCTCTGGGGTATCGGGATGCCCGGGATATGGCCGACGGAATACAAGCCTTAAAACGGCAGCTTTGCCTGCGCACCACCCTGAAAGACCTGCACTTGGAGAAGGAAGAGATACGGCAGTTGGTGGCGGACAGCCATCATCCGAACCTGCTGAACAATCCGGTTCAGGTCACCGACGAAATGCTGTGGGAAATGTACAGTCAACTGGCTCTGTAAAGAGCATGACAAAGCAGGCCGGCGCCACAAGCGCCAGCCTGCTTTGTCAGTTTCTACGGCCAAAGGGCGGAAACAGGTTATCCTCTTTTTCGGTACTCGCCGGGGGTCATGCCGAAAAATTTTTTGAACTGCTTGGAAAAATGGGCGAAACTGGGGTATCCTGTTTCAATGGCGATCTGATTGATTGACAGTTTGTTTTGAAGCAACAGGCGGCGGGCCATTTGCATCCGCGCATTCTGGATATATTCGCTCAATCCGGTGCCGGTTTCCTTACGGAACAGACGGGACAGATAGTTGGGGGAGAGATAGAATGCTTCCGAGAGTTTGGCCCGGGTAACCTCATCCAGATGTTCCGCAATATAGTTCTGGATATCGCGTATGATCAGATCGTGCTTTTCCAGGTAATGAAGCTGCGTGGCAATCTTCTGGCCTTCATCCAGTATCAGCCGCTCCATTCCGGCAGCGCTGCGCAGAGACATTGCAAACAGTTCCTGGTCTCGGAAGCGGGTGAGAAACTGGTAGGTGGTGATACCGTTTTTGCGCAGGACACTGCACGCCAGCAGATTCCAGTCTGCCAGGATCGCCTGGATCTGCCGGTATCCGATGACCTCCTGGGAACGGGCCGTCTCAAAATACTGCCGGACCCGCTGCTCGAACTGTTCAAGGCGCCCGCCTTGCAGCAATTCACCCCAGTCCTCGATTTCAGGCGCCAGATAGCGGTCGGGAGACTGGTCCACAGGGCTGTCCTCCGTCACCACGCCGCTTTTGGCGTCAAGGTGGGACAGGTGAATCTCTTCCAGTCGCCGCAGGCGATTGTTGATGTCGAGAATGCGAAAAGGTGAGCTTAGGTAACAATGGGTGTCGGAATGGTTGATCCGGGAAAAGACCCGGGCAAACTCTTCCAGAACTGTCTCCACTGTGGCGGTTCCCCGCTCTGGTGTGACCTGGAACAGCACCACGAACTGATAATTTCCGTCAGACAGAAAACTTTCTGCCGGAGTTCCGGCTCCCTCTGCAAGTTCGCAAAGCACATTCTCACAGGAAAAGGCCAACAGCCCCCGGCCCAGTCCGTCACCGGCCTTGACGGGTTCAAAACAGATGAGAGCCGCCGCAAACAGGTCCGCCGGTTGATAGGGCAGATGATCTTTGCGTAAGCGGCGCAGGATAGAGTCAGGGCGCAGAGCCACGGTCTCTTCCAGAAGATCCCGCCAGAAGGTCTCTTTAACAATATTCTGATGGGATAACCAGATGTTGCCGTATGCGGCCAGGCTCTTTTCCCGACAGTGCTCCTGCCGCTTTCTGATCATCAGGCCCATGACATTCCGCAGTGCCTCGGTCTCCACTGGCTTCAGGATATACTGAGAGCACTGATGCTGCACCGCCTGCCGGGCATACTCGAAATCGGCGTAGCTGGTCAGCAGAACCGTCTCCAGCTCAATGCCCTGTTCTTCGATCCAGTCCAACAGATCGAAACCGGTCTGACCGGGCATCTCGATGTCCGAAATAAGTAGATCCACCGATTCTTTGGCCAGCACTTCCTTGGCCTGATCCACCCGGTAACAGCCGAATACCTCGTCAACACCCAGCTCATTCCAGTTCAGTTGCTTCTTCAGCCCCTCCACAACATATTTGTTGTCATCTACGATCAAAAGTTTCATGCCCGCTCCATTTCCGTGGGAATCCGTATTTCCACCAGGGCGCCGCCCATCTCCGAACGGGAAAACAGCACCCGGGTCTGCTTGTCATAAATCAGATTCAGACGCTGGATCACGTTGCCGATGCCGATATGGCGGCCGTCCTTTTCCATAGACAAAGGATCTTCGTTGAGACAGCGAAGTGTTTCGTCAGAAAATCCATTGCCGTTGTCAGCAATTTCCAGGCACAGATATTGTCGTTCTTCATTGGCCAGTCTGGCGCTCAGCCGGATGCGCAACGTTCCGCTTGAACCGCCGCCATGTTTGACGGCGTTTTCCAGAAAGGTGCTGACCGATAGCACCGGGATGAGAATGTTTTCCACCCCTTCTTCCATCTGACAGTCGAAGGATAGCGTCTCGCTGTTCCACTCTTCATTTACCCGGATCAGATCCCGGATGTGCTCCATCTCCTGGTGCAAGGGTACCATGTCCATGCAGTCGTGCAGAATATAGCGGTAATATCGGGACAGGCAGACTGCCATCTGCTGGATCTTGTCCACGGCGTTGACCTGGGCCATGCCGGAAATCATGGCCAGGCAGTTCACAAAAAAGTGGGGGCGTATCTGCAGGTTTCTGAAATTCAGTTGCAGTTGCTTTTTCTCCAGTTCGCTTTTATACAGCTTCACGGTGAGCAGGTCCATCTGTTCACCCAGGCGATCCAGTACGGTATAGGCGTCGGTCACGGTTTCCCGCACACTGTTCTCCGGCAGGGCAGCCCTTGCCGTGGACTGATACTTGCCCAGAATATCGGTCAGGTTTTTTACCGGAATGATCAGTTTACGCCGTACCTGCCAAATCAGGATCACCAGGATGATCAGCACATACAGCACCAGCACAAACTGGATCAGTTGGATGAGCATGACCTGGGTCATTTCCCGGTTGTCAGCCAGAACCACCCGCAGGAAAAAATTTGTCCGGGATGTTTCGATGGGGTAATCCAATACACGGTATCCCAGCCCGGAAGCGGCCCTGGAAGTCCGCTCTGCGTCAGTGAGCAGACGGATGCTGCCGCCGCTGCCCCAGTCCAATGTCCGCATTTCGGCCAGAAGATCCTCCTCCCGAATCCAGCCGCCAAGCACAAAATCGCCGTAGGTCCACAGCGAGGTGATGATCCGCCCGCCGCCGGTGTCCAACAACGTCCAAGTCCCGTTGGCGGGCTGCCGGTCGATCTGTTCGGTCAGGGCGACTTTGATATCACGGTAAAGGGAAAAAGGAAGGTTGACGGAAGTCAGTTCCACATAGCAGTCCTGCTTTTTGTCAAAAACAAAAAAATTGTACTCGTTCATTGATATTTCCTTGAGCAGCCTGTAGGTTACCCGCAGCTCGGCAGTTCTATCAATCAGGGTCATGTCATTTTGCAGGAACATGGTGCGGTAATCCGAGGAAAGGACAGTGGACTGTTCCATGTACACATTGTTCCAAGACAACTGCTCCGATATCTTGTTCACATAGTTTTCGGTGTATTGGATGATATTTTCGGAGGCGGCAGCGTGCAGTGCGCTGTAAGAATACAGAAAAACAAAGGCGCTCAGGCATAACACCCCGATACTCACCGCCAGAAACTGTTGGAGATGTCCCATAAAAAAACGTTCCCGCATGACCGTTCTCCTGCTTATCCCTTGACCGCTCCCAGGGTGATCCCCTCTTCAAAATACTTTTGCAGGAAGGGGTACAGAACCAGGATCGGCAGCATAGCCACAAAGGCAATGGCCATCCGCAGGCTTACCGTGGGAATCGTCCCGACGCTCATGCTGTTTCCGTACTGGGACAGGTATTGGATATTTTTCACCATTACATTCAGAAGTTGCTGAATGGAATATTTTTCCGAATCACTAATATAGTATAATCCATTCATCCAATCATTCCAATATGCCAGGCCGGAAAAGATACCGATGGTAACCAGAATGGACTTGCCCAGCGGCAAGACGATGCTTACAAAAATCCGTGGTTCGCTGGCTCCGTCGATCCGGGCCGCCTCGTACAGTTCGCGGGGGATATTGCTGCGCAGATAGGTACGCACCAGAATGGCGTTCATGGCGCTGAACATCAGGTTGGGCAGCAGCAGCGCCAAATATGTGTTTTTTACATCAAGTACGGTGGTGTAAACCATGTAGGTAGGGACCAGGCCGCCGTTGAACAGCAAAGTGAAAAGCAGCAGGAAGGAAAGCACCTTTTTGCCGGGCAGATCCTCCAGCGAGAGGGGATAGGCCACCATGGCGGTGATCATCACGTTGATGAGGGTGCCGATAAAGGTCACCACAATGGTCACCGCGTAGGCGTGGAATATGGTGTCCCGAGACTGCCAGATGTATTCGTAGGCCGCCAGGCTCAGCTCCTTGGGAAAGATGGAATATCCGTTGATGAGAAGTGAACTTTCTTCGGTAACGGAGGAAATGAAGAGGAGCAGAAAGGGAAAGATCATAATTACGATCACGACGCTGAGCGTCACATAGGCTGCCACTTCCAGATGCTTCTCCTGTTTTGATTTGATCATGGCTTGATTCCCCTTTCTTTGGCCCGGTGTCAGAACAGGGCGTTTTCTTTGCTGATCTTGTTGGTAATGGCATTGAATAAAAGGATCAGCATGAATCCCATGCAGGACTGGAAAAAGCTGGCTGCCGCCGACATTCCCACATTTCCCTGAAGCATCAAAGCGCGGTAAACAAAGGTGTCGATGGTCTGGGTCACATCCATGAGCAGGCCGGAATTTTGGGGCACCTGATAAAACAAGCCAAAATCGCTGTTAAAGATACGCCCGATGGACAGCAGCGCCACCGTGATGATAGTGGGGCGGAGGAAAGGCAGGGTGATATACCGGATGCGCTGGAATTTGCTGGCGCCGTCCAGCGTGGCGGATTCCATCAGGGACGCATCGATTCCCAGAATGGAAGAGATGTACAGGATACAGCCGTAGCCCACGCCCTTCCAGGCATTGACAAAGACAAGAATGAAGGGCCAGTATTTGGGCGTGTCATACCAGGAAACGGCGGGCAACCCCAGCGATTTCAGGACACTGTTCACGAGACCGGCGCTGGGGTCCAAAAAGCTGCGCACGATGTAGGAAACAATGATGATGGACACTACGAACGGAAAAAGGATGCTGCTCTGCGCTATTTTTTTGAACGTTTTGTTGCCCACCTCCGTGATCAGGATGGCCAGAGTCACCCCCAGCACCATATTTACCAGGATGAAGCAGATGTTGTAGCACAGGGTGTTGCGCAGCACGGCGGGCAGGCTTTCGTTTTCAAGCAGAAAGCGAAAATTTTCCAGTCCGGCCCACTCGCTGCCCCAGATTCCGTCGGTGGCCTTATACTTCTTAAATGCCAGAACCAGCCCGCTCATGGGCAGAAAGTTGTTGATGGTCAGATAGGCAAAAGCGGGCAGCATCATCAGGTACAGGGGCAGATAGCGGCGGATGTGGGCCTTGTGAGTGAATTTTTTCATACGGGACTTCCTTTCTTCGACGCCCTAAAGTAAGGACGGTGCGGCAGATAATTTGCCGCACCGCCCTTATTGAAATCAGGGAATCTTGCCGGAGCAGCGTTACAGTGTTTTACCGGCCGTTGTTAACTGCTGCGCCAGCCATTCGTCAAGCTGTCTTTGAATCTCGGCCTGGACCTCGGCAGCGCCGGCCGCCTCCATTTCAGAAAGCATGGTATTCAGATATTCATCGGGGTCCACCGCGCCGGTAAACAGTGCCTTGCTGTACTTCAGTTTGATCTGATACAGCTCAGAGATCTGGTTGAAGATTGGCGTGAAATCCAGATTAAAGCCCAAAGCCAGCGAAGAGATGGAGTTATTGTTGTATTCTATCATCTTTTCGTAGATATCCGGTCCGTCGGTGACCCAGGGGGTACAGACAAACTGGTTGGGCAGCGCCCAGCCGGCGCCCAGATGGTAGCCAACGGTGGAAGCATCCTTGCCTTCTGGGTAATCCAGGGTCCCGTTTTCGGTCACCACATAATCTTCGCCCTCAACGCCCCAGTTTAGCAGGTTCATAACTTCGGTGCTGCTGTTGATATAGTTAAGCATCTGCATGGCCTTGGCAGGGTCGCGGGAGGCGGAAGAGATCGCATAACAGTAAACACAGGAGCTGCTGGTGCTGGCGATGGGATCGCCGAGCTGGACCATCGTTAGGTCTATGCCGCCGCAGTTGTTTTCCTGGTCAGATTCAGACAGCGGATGCCCGCTGTTGGAGAAGAAGGAAAAAGCCTGACCCGATTTGATATAAGTGTAGACGGGTTCTGTATCGGAAGCGGCACCGGGGTTGATCCAGCCGTTGTTGAACCAATCGCGGTTGTATTCGCACCATTCACGGACCGCATCGGTCGCCATATAGTTGACCACTTCGGTGCTGTTGGCCGGATCCACCAAGGCGAACACACCCATGCCGCTGTCCACCAGATCCACCGGTGTCAAGTCGGTCATGCCGCTGGCTGCCAGCATCCACATATCGGGTTCCTTCTCGGCAACCTGAGTGTAGAGGGCGTCGATGTCGTCCAGGGTCTTGATGTTGCTAACATCGATGTCATATTTTTCCAGAATGTCGGTTCGGAAGAAAATGACAGGCTGACGGGAAATTTCTTTGTGTACAGGTACGCCAAAGATGACATCACCCACCTTGCAGACAGTGGCCAGATCCTCGCTGGAATAGCTGCTCAGGATGTCCTGGCCATATTCTTGCAGCAGATCGCTAAGGTCGGTCACATAGTTCTGGCTTACCCAGGTGGTGCCATAGCCAAATTGTGTCATGAAAATGTCCACATCCTCGCTGCCGGAACTCAGCTCCAACTGGACCTGCTCATCATAGGAAGCCTGCGGAGTGATGGTCAGGTCCAGGGCCATGTTCAAATCCCGGAGGGTGTATTCATTGATTTTGGCTTCGATCCGTTCGACTTCGTCGGTATTGACCGACACGCTGGGAAGAGCGAACCACATGTGTACTTCATAGGGCTCTTCAGTGGAAGAGGTCTCTGCGGAAGCGGCAGTGCCGGCGCTGGAAGCCGGTTTGCCGCATCCGGACATCAGGCTGGCCAGCATGGCAATGGATAAGGCGCCGCTTATGATTTTCGTTGTCTTCATAACATCTTTCCTCCTTTGTTCCGGGGGCTGTCTTTTGTTACCTTTATCATAACATCTGCGGTGTGGGGGAGCTATAACTATTCTATCCTGATTTTATCGTTTTTGTACCGACTGTCGGATGGCGAACAAGCAATCGTAGGGTGTCCAGAAACTGATGAACAAACATAAATCAATGCGCAACTTGAAGATATGACGATGATGACGATACCGTTGGGATACCCCTTGGTGTGGGAATATCTCAAAATTACCGTCATCATTGTCATGACCATCATCTTCACCAGATAGAGCAACCGGGAAGCCCCTGATCATAAGGCTTCCCGGTTGCTTTTGTCTGGTATGTTGTGGCTTACTGGTGCCCCTGTCCCGTCTTCAACAACTGTTGCTCCTGCTCCCAGGCTATCGCATCCGCCGGTTGCAACATGGTATCCAGGAGCCCCGCTGCCTGCTCCTTGCAGGTGTCCT
>ERZ1090861.1144-NODE-1144-length-14142-cov-6.077305_pt1 | contig 14142 bp, 18 predicted proteins | sample MGYA00478482_ERZ1090861 | MGnify/ENA primary metagenome ERZ1090861 (study PRJEB33644, sample SAMEA5815744) | chicken gut metagenome | biome: Chicken; feature: Gastrointestinal Tract; material: Caecum | place: Ireland | collected 2019-01-01 | study: A study of... | reverse complement strand
GTTAAGCAAACTGTAACATCTTTTTTAGTGGTTAAAATGGCTCGGGGAGATAAATTAAGGTCAACAAATAAGATGACGCCGGAAGAGTTGCGAGAGTTCTCCCGGAAAGGCGGAAAAGCGAGCGGCGTTGCTAAGCGAAAGCAAAAGACGCTGAAAGAGCTTGCAAATTTGATTTTATCCAAAACACCGCAGCGAAAAATTAAAAAATTTATTCAAGAAAATATTCCCGGCATCGAGGACGAAGACATCACCTATAAAACTGCCATGATGTTCGGCCAGATTAAAGCCGCTATTGACGGCAATACTCGTGCATTTAAGCAAATTCAGCTAACTATTGGCGAAGAACCTAAAGGCGACAGCCGCGCAGAAGATAAAATCGACGAGTATTTTGATAAGCTCGAAATGGCTTTTAAGGAGGACGGCCAAAAATGACGGATTTAAGCCAATTATACACCAAAAAGCAGCAGGAAGTTTTAAGATTTTACTACAATAACGATTTTTCGATTTTAATTTTGCACGGTGCAAAGCGTACCGGCAAAACCGTGCTTGATATTGATTTGTTTGTTTCAGAACTGCGCAAAATTAGAAAAGAGGCCGACCGCATGCGCGTTATATCGCCGCAATATATACTCGCCGGCGCATCTTTAGGCTCGGTCCGGCGTAATATTATCAATGAGCTTGAAAACCGCTACGGCATCACAATTAAACTGAACATTGAAAACGCATTTTATCTTTTTGGCGTTAAAGTCTGCTGCTTTGGCCACGATGATATTGGTTGCTTGGGTATTATCCGCGGTATGACCGCTTGGGGCGCTTTCATTAACGAGGCTACCATGGCAAACCGGGAAGTTTTTGACGAGATTGTTTCGCGTTGTTCGGCCGGTAATGCCAAAATTTTGGTTGATACAAACCCGGGCGACCCGTTGCATTGGCTAAAGGTTAACTATATCGACAAGGCCGACCGCAAAAAGATTGTTGATTTTAGCTTTAAACTTGAAGATAACACTTTTTTGACAAAGCGTTACATTGAGAACATTAAGGCAACAACCCCGACCGGAGTTTTTTATGACCGAAATATAAAGGGCTTATGGGTTACGCCTGACGGTGTCGTTTATGTTGATTATAACCACGACAAGCATGTTATTAACAGCCTGCAAGGATTTAATTTTGAAAAATATGTTGCCGGCGTTGACTGGGGTTATGAGCATAACGGCGTTATTGTTATTTTGGGCATACCCGACAATATAGAATTATTTTTAATCAAGGAAATCTCCCGAAAGCACGAAGATGTTGACAGCTTTTGGCTGCCCATAGCGCTAAAAATAAAAGAGCTTTTTGGCGATATTATCTTTTATTGCGATAGTGCGCGGCCTGAATATGTGGAAAAGTTTATAAATGCCGGCTTAAATGCCTGCAACGCAAACAAAGCCGTACTTGAGGGAATAACTGACGTCGCCACCTTGATTAAAAGCAACCGTTTTTTCGTTTATAGTAAAGGTATTGCAAATTTTGAAAAAGAAATCTATTCTTATGTGTGGGCGGACGGCAAGGACGAACCGGTAAAGAAAAACGATGACACAATGGACGGTTTGCGCTATGCCATACACTCCGAATTATCAGATTTTGACAAAGCAATGGCGATTGAGGGGCTTGAGGCATGACACGAATTGTTGCAGATTATATTGAAGTTAATGACCAAAATTTATCTTTTTGGGTTAGTGAATATGTGAATAATTATAAACCAAATCTTATTAAACTTGGCGCATATTACGACGGAAAAAACGAAGTTATTAAAAAAAATACTGTTAAAGGTCGCCCAAATTATTCAATAAATGCAAATTTAGCAAAATATATAACAGACGTTCAAACATGTTATTTTTGCGGTCAATCTATTACTTACGATTATACAGATGATGAAAAAGGTAAAAAGCTAAAAGAAATTTTAGAGCCTATTTTTACAAACAACTATGAGGACGAGGAAAACTTTAAGCTTGCATCTGATGCTAGTTGCTATGGCGCAGCTTATGAAATTGTTATGGTTGACCCTGATGTTGAAGTTTCGGCCGGAATGTCAAATAGATTAAAATTTGCTAAATTAGACAGCGAAAACACTTTTATGGTTGTTGATAACACACCGCTGCAAAATCCTGTTTGCGCTGTTTATATGTTTGAAAAACAAGTTACACCAAATACCAAACCAAGCGAATGGTGGGGATATGTTTACACAAAAGACGAAATAAAAAAATTCAAATGGTCCGGCTCTGTTGCTACGATTGTTGAAACTATGGATCATCAATTTAATGATATACCGGTTATTGAATTTTCAAACAGCGCAGACCAAAAAGGAGACTACGAGCCAATTACTGATTTGCTTGATGCAATAAGCTTGGCGATTTCGAATAATACCGATGACTTGCAATCTATTGCTAACGCAATTTTAGCCATTTATGGAGCAGGGGCTACGGATAAAGACACAATAAGCGCTATAAACAAAACGAAAGTTGCGAAATTAAGTAACGGCTCAAAAATGGAGTATGTTGTAAAAAATTTGAATGTTGACAGCATTAAACATCATATTGATACAATCTTAAAAATGATTTATCAGGTTTCGCAAACCCCGGATTTGTCAAGTGATGATTTTGGCGGAAATCAATCCGGTGTTGCTATGGAGTTTAAACTTTGGGGATTAGAGCAATCTCGTGCGCAAAAAGTCCGCAACTTCCAAAAAGCGCTTATCAAACGTATTAATTTAATTCTTGGTATGATGAACTTGAGCAACGGAACAGACTTTGACCTTTTGCAAGCCATTAACATTGTCTTTTATAAAAACTTGCCTAAGTCTGACAGCAACATTTACGACATGGTGTCTAAATTATCCGGCATCGTTTCCGATAAGACATTGCTAGGCCAAATACCATTTATTAAAGATGCCGAAAATGAGCTAAAGCAAAAGCAAGATGAAGAAAAAGAAAAGGCCGCGGCTTTTGTTGAATATAACGACATGGGCGGCGATACAAACGCCGATAATAAAGAATGAATTATTGGGAAAAAAGAGCTTTAGAAAACAGAGAGCTGACCGATGCAATCGAGGCCAGGTCTTTTGTGCGTTTAAATAACTTGCTTAAAAATACCTTGGATAAAATAAACCGTGAGCTTGAAGAATTTGACCTTGAAAATATTAATGGAGATTTGACGGCCAAAGAAGTTAAGGAATTAAAAGCGCTCATGAAAAAAGCGGCATCTTATGACGAGCGCGACCTTATCATGCAGCAGCTTTACGACGAAAGCGCAAAACTTTACAAATACAACCGGCTTGAGGGGTTGCAAATTAGTTTACAAGCTCGCCTTTCCGAATTAACTGCAAGCCAACAATCAAATATTAACAGCACTTTGTTAAAAGTAGGATCATCAGCTTACAAATTTGCGGCTGAAACTTTTAGCAAAAAATACGCGGTTGATTTGTCCGGAATTTCAAGGGCAACCGTTCAAGCGTTGGCAGACCAAACGTGGGTAGGCTCAAAAAATTGGTCAACAAGAATTTGGAAAGACCGGCAGCTTTTGGGTAAAGCTCTCGAAACAACGCTAAAAGAGGGCATTGCTCGAGGTTATCCACTGCAAAAAATTGCTCGCGATATTAAATTAAAATTTCAAACTTCAACCTATAACGCAATGCGGCTTGTAAGAACTGAAACGACCCACGTTCATGAACAAGCTACTTTAAGGCTATACAAAGACACAAACACCGATAAATATGTTTATATGGCTACTATTGACAGCCGTACATCAACAATTTGTAAGGGCTTAAACGGTCGTCAATTTTGGGTTAAAGATGCGCAGCCGGGCGTAAATATGCCGCCTATGCACCCAAATTGCAGGTCAACAACTGCGCCAGTTCCTAACACAAAACGCCTTTATGAAAAATACGGCTTGACGAACGAATAAATTTGTTTGATTATTTAATCAGCCGACGGGCGTAAACGGTAACAAAGGAGATTAAAATGCCAGATAATGTGAATGAAAACAACAACGGTGCTGCAGAGCCGAAAGATGTAACTTTTTCACCGGAACAGCAGGCTAAAATTGATGAGATTATCAATAAGCGACTTGGTGATGCTAACAAAAAACACCAAGACGAGATTGATGCTTTGAAACTTAAGTATTCAAATGATTTGCAAGAGGCCGAAAAAAAGGCCAAGATGAAAGAGGAAGATAAAGCCAAATACGAAAATGATAAGGCTATGAAAGAACTTGAGGAATTACGCAAAGAAAAGAAAGACCGCGAACATCAAGACGAAATCAAAGCTATTTTTTCGGAATCCGGCTTAAATCCTAAAATCCCGGCAAGCCTTTTCTATCATCTTGAAACTCCAAAAGCTAAAGATGAAATCGCAAATTTCAAAAAAGTTTTTGAAGATGCTGTTTTAGAAGAAGTAAACAAACGCATTAAAGGCCATACTCCGCAAGGTAATGGAAACAGTTCTAACACATCCGACACCGCTTTGCGTAAAGCAATGGGGTTGCCGGTTAAATAAGGGAAAAAATTATGCCAAACAACATCACATTAGTAGAAAAAATGTTGCCTCTTGTTGACGAAGTCTACAAAAGCGCTGCAAAATCTACAATTTTGGAGGCTCCGGCCGAATTCGTCCGTGAGACTGAAGATGCCAATACTGTTAAGATTGCTAAACTTCACATGATTGGCTTGGGTAACTATGATAAAGGAACGGGATTCCCGGCAGGCGACGTAACCCTCGAATGGGAAACCCACCAATTCACTAACGACCGCGGTCGTCGCTTTACTGTTGACCGTATGGATGATGTCGAAAGCTTTAGCCTTGTTTCTGCTCGCATGGTTGGCGAATATTTGCGCACCCATGTTATTCCGGAAATTGATGCTTACCGCTTTAGCAAAATCGCATCTGCATCCGGTGTCGTTGACGTTGAAGGAACTTTGGATGCCACCACAGTTAAAAAAGCTGTTGATACTGCCATTGTTGATTTGCAAGAAAAAGAAATCGACACAGAACGCTTGGTATTGTTCATGACACCGACTGCTGCTCAGTTGCTTTCTGACAATATCGCACGCAGCACTTCAAACGGCGATAAAGTTATTGAAAACCGCATCGAAATGTATAACGGTATTCAAATTGTCCGCGTTCCGCAAACTCGTTTGTACAAAGGCATCACTCTTGACCCGGGTTCTTCTTCTAATGCCGGCGGTTATAAAAAGACCGACAGCACGGGAGCAGATATTAACTTTATCCTTATGGATAGAGGCGCAGCTTACAACGTTACTAAATTGAACGTTGCTAAGTTTATCACTCCGGACCAAAACCAAAACAAAGACGCTTATCAATTTGATTTCCGTCTGTATCACGATACTTTTGTTTTGGAAAACAAAGTAAAAGGAATTTATGTACACCATAAAGCCGCAGCATAGTGAGGTAAAACATGTGGATGACCAAAGACGGAATTACACGTCATGTTTCAGACCGTGAAGTCCAGAAGTTCAAAGATTTGGGCTTTAAGGAAACTGAAGTTAAGGAAGAAAAGCTAAAATTATCGGACGACAAAGCTAAGTCTGATAAAAAAGCTGAAAACAAAAACGGCGCATCTGCTCAAACTAAAGTTGATGCTTTGTAATGGTGGGGGAGCAATCCCCCGCTTAACTAACTCCTCGAGAGCCTGCACAATGTAGGCTCTTTTTTATTGCCTTTTATCCAAATTTGTTTATCCTCAAATTAGGAGGTATAAAAAAAATGACTGAACCAATTACAGATGAACAATTTAACCGCATTGCCGACGGTGCTTATTTGCTATCGGGGCAAGACAAAGACGACAAAAAAGACTTTATGTTGCACACGGTTGTTGACGAGGTGCTTGCATATTGTAACCGAAATGACGTGCCGGCGCATCTTGAGCGCATTATTAGCCGCATTGGCGCAGGCGTTTTGTCGGCCGATAATATGGCGCAAAAAGGAAATTTAACAAGCTACAAAGAGGGCGATGCATCTTGGACGTGGGATTATTCGCCTGCAGATAATGCTTTTAATGAGGCCAATATTTTGGAAAATTTCCGTTGCATTAGGAGTATTGACGAAGATGACGAGAATATCTTGGATTGATAAGGCAACCGTTAAGCGGCAAATTACCGTAAAGGGCAGCCATTTTGAAAAAAACAGCACAATTATAGTTTGCGAAAATATCCCTTGCCATTTAAGCGAAAAAACGCTTACAAACGCATATCAAAAACAGCAGGTCGAAAGTATAGATTATGATTTCAAACTATTTTGCGCCCCTGATGTCGATATTTGCGTTAATGACATTATCGAAGTCGTAACCGCTGCCGGGCAAGAATTTAAACTTTATGCCGGTCGTAGTCGCCGTTATAAATTGACTTGCCAAACTGCATGCTATTTCAACCCGGTTGCTATTGAGGTTAAAAAATAATGTTTGAAGATATGCACAAAAGATTTCAAGAGCGCCGCAAGCAGGTAGAAAACGCTTTCGAGGATATTGGCGACGAAACCGCAAAAATATTTGTTAATGAGGCTAAAAGTCGGACCGAAAGAAAAAAGCTCGTTGATACCGGAAACTATAAACGCTCATGGCGCGCGCAGGTCAACAAAAAAGGCCTGCAAACTGAAATTGAGTGCATAAACGAGGCAGAATATGCGAGCCATTTGGAATATGGCCACCGCATTGTTACGAGAACCGGACAAGACACCGGCAGAAAAACGCAAGCGCAACTTGTTGGCCGCGACAGCGTTAAAAAAACATTAAACAAGGTTAAACCAATAATTGATGACATTATAGGGGGAATTTTAAGAAAATGAATGCACCGGAAGAATTGGCCAATGCCATACAAGAAAAATTATCATCGGTATTAACTACCGAAAATTTGCACTATTATTTTGGAAGAGTTAAAGCGGTTGAATATCCCTTTATCAACATTTATTTTTCATCATTTAATTTTAACAGCCTAGAGCAAGCCCGTTGGGAAGATGTAAACGCCACTTGCGTTATTGAATATGCCTATGCAGCAGATACCGAAGACGATGCTTTGTATGAATTTGCGGAAAAAATCCGCGCTGCTTTGTTAGGCGGATTTACTTATACAAGGCGCGGTTACAAGACAAACATTAGGACAAATGGCTTTGAATTAAACATTGTGGACGGTTTTGCTCAAGTTATTTTTGATTTGAATTATCAAATTGACACCGCAATAAAAATGGATAATGATAATCTTGACAAGATGCAAATTCTTGGCCTTGATTTAACAATTACGGAGAACAGATAATGGCACAAACACAACCAACTTTCGTTATCGAGTTCATGCAAAAAGCTGTAACGGCAATCACGCGCTCAGCGCAAGGAATTGTCGCTTTGGTTTTAGATGATGCGACAATGGTCGATAATGTAAAAATCTATAACAATTTTAGCGAGGTTAAAAGTAGTGATGTTGACGAACAAAACTACTTGCTTTTGGATTTAACCTTTAGAGGCAGTCCTAAAAAAGTAATTGTCGTTAAAAAACAAGAGGAAATTTCCAATACTGTGGAAATTCTTAAAAAACACAAATACAATTATTTGGCAATGCCTGCCGCAGATGAGGCGGCAATGACTGCGTTAAAAAGCTATGTTGATGAAGTTCGTAAAAAATTAAACGGCTTTATGAAACTTATTTTTTACGATGCAACCGCACCGGATAACAAAGCGGTTATTAACTTTGCCGAATTTGAGAACGCTAAAATCTCATACAACGGCGAGGCAAAAGCAATCACCGGCGCAGAATATACTTGTCGCATTGCCGGTATTTTGGCCGGTTTGCCTGATAGTCGTTCGGCTACTTATTTCGAACTTCCGGAACTTGTTGACATGGATATTGTCGCAGATCCAGATAACTCGGCCGGCGAGGGTAAATTGGTGGTATTGTTTGAAGACGGCAAATACAAACTTGGCCGCGCAATTAACTCTTTGACAACCTTAACCGACGGTGTAACCGCTGCTTTCCAAAAAATTCGCGTTGTTTCCACAATGGATTTAATCGCCGAGGATATTGTAACGACTTTCCGCAATAGCTATGTTGGTAAATATGTCAATGACTACGCAAATAAAGTACGTTTTTGCGGCGCTGCAAACTCTTATTTGCACGGATTAGAGCCGTTATTGCTCGATGAAAACATGGTTAACGAAATCCGCGTTTCTTATGAAAAGAACAAGGCTTATCTTGAGGGGCAAGGTATTTCAACCGCTGATTTATCTTATCAGCAGATTTTACAATATAACACCGGGTCTTATGTTGGTTTGGACGGCGACGCATCGCCTACCGACACCATGGAAGATTTGGATTTGGGCATTAACCTTTATGCTGCGGGAGAATAGCAAATGGCTAAATATACAGCAAAACAAGCATTAAGCGGTAGTTTTGGCCGCGTTTGGTTAGACGGTGTTGAGGTCGGTATATTAAGCAGTATTTCGGCCACTATCACAAACAATTATGAAGATGTGCAAGTTGGAACTGACGTCGATAGGCGCTTAATTTCACAAACCGGCGAGGGTACTTTGGTTATTAAGCAAGTAAACAACATTACTTCTAACTTGGCTGAAAAATACAAAGGCGGACAAGACCCGCGTTTTGTAATTGAGGCGAACTTAAAAGACCCTGCTGCCATTAGTCAACAACAAGAGGGCCACACCCTTAACAATGTAAGTTTTGACAGCATCCCGTTAATTAATTGGGAACAAGGAACGATAATCCAAAAAGAATTACCGTTCAGATTTACCCCGAGCGACATTCAAGTTAACGACCAAATCTTTGATGAGGAATAAGTCATGGAAGACAGCAAACTCGATAAATATTTGAAAGTCGTAATGCAAAATAAACAAGGAACGCAAACGCAGAAATGCAGCGTATTTTTGCCAGATATGCAAGAAGAATTTACTTTCAGAACGCTAACGCCGGCAGAAGTTCGCGAAGTTACGTTTTCCTTGCCTTACGATACCAAATGTTTTGCAGACATTTATAAAAGTAAGGTTTTCAAAAAAACGGTTTATAACGCTTGCGATTTAGCACCTTTGGCAACAAAAGCAAAAGAGCAGGGCGTTATTGCAACTTATTATGATATTATTGATTATCTATTCTCGCCTAATGATATTTTGGAATTATGGCTTGCTATTATGGACAAGAATAACATCGGAAGTTCTAAAATTCAGGACGAAGAACTAAAAAACTGATTAAGCAGGACACCAATTTATTTTTGGTGTCCTACTATCTCGAAAAAGGTTTTAAGCCTGACGAGATATTAAATCTAACCGGCCAAGAAAAAGCGTTTTATTTGGCAAGCGCTGATTTTTGGGCAGATGCAAAAAGGGCGGAAAATGGCAACTTATAAAGACATTATTATTCTTCAAGACGGTGTATCTCGCACACTTGAGGAAATATTAAACAAAACCGAGCAAGTTACAAAAAAGACAAATGTATTGTCGCAAAAACTTGCAAATATGGGCTCTAAGCTCAAAGATTTTGGCAAAACTTGGTCGTTGCGCGTTACCGCCCCTATTGTCGCAAGTGGAACGGCAGCTTTTAAATTTGCCTCAGATATGACCGAAACAATGGGAAAGATTGACGTTGTTTTTGGTAAGCAAGCCGAAATCGTAAAAAAATGGTCTAAAACTTCAATTACACAAATGGGCCTAGCATCGCAAACGGCTCTCGATAGTGCTGCGCTTTACGGCGATATGGCTACCGGTATGGGATTAAGCCAAGAGCAAGCCGCTAAAATGGCAACCGAATTAACAAGGTTAGGCGCAGACTTGGCATCATTTAAGAACATATCAAACGATGTTGCGCAAACTGCTTTGAAGTCAATATTTACCGGCGAAACTGAAAGCCTTAAAAATCTCGGTGTTGTTATGACCGAGGTAAACTTGCAAGAATTTGCAAGAACGCAAGGCATAAGGAAAAGTATAAGCCGCATGACCGAGCAACAAAAAGTAATGCTCCGCTATCAGTACGTTTTAGCAAAAACTAAAAACGCGCAGGGCGATTTTGCGCGCACAAATCAAAATGCAGCAAACCAAACCCGCATGTTATTTGAAAACTTAAAACAAGTCGGCACGCAGCTTGGACAAGTTCTCGTTCCGGCAATCACAAAAGCGTTGCAAAAAATTAATGAGTGGCTTGTAAGATTTCAAAGTTTAGATACCGGAACACAAAGAATTATTGTTGTTGTTAGCTTATTGGCTGCCGCAATACCGCCGTTGGTCATTGCTTTGGGAACAGTTGCAACAGCTTTTTCGGTATTGGCTGCTCATCCTTTAGTTTTAACTATTATGGGAATTGTAACCGGCTTTGCTATGCTTTACAAATGGGCGCAGATGATTGGCGAGGCGTTTGGCCGCATTGTTGCTTATTGGGATAAGATAGCCGGAGCGCAAGGTTTTACCGGTAAAATAGGCGCTTTTTGGAATGCCATGACGGGAAATACCGAACAAACGGAAAATCAACAGCAAAAAGTTATTAGCAACATAACTTCTGCGCAAGCGGCGCCCAAAAATAACACCACAAATAACACCATGAACATGACGTTTAACACTTCGGCCACCGTTAGACAAGAGGCCGATGTTGATAAAATCGGACAAAGTCTGGTTAAACAATTCTCAACCGCTTACAATAATATGGGTAATTATTCGGCAAGGTAGGTTAAAATGAAAAGACTTCAAATTCAATTTTACAATGAAAGCACCGGCGAAAGTTTAAGTTTGCCTATTAACCCGGCAGATATAAGTTTGCCTACTGAAATGAACTCACAAACATACAATATTATTGACTATGGCGAAGTAAACCGCATGGGGTCAAGGCGTGTCAAGCGGGCAGTATTTCAAAACCTTTTCCCGCAAGATAATAGCTTTTTAAATTTATTGCCGGCTACTTTTTCAAACATTCTTGATAATATTTTCAGCATCTTTTTTTCTCAAAAAGAAACTATTGATAAATTGGAAAATTGGGAAAAAAACAAAAACAAAATTCGCGTTATTGTTTCGGATTATTACAACGAATTAATGCAAATTTCACGTTTTGAGCCGGTTGTGGCCGAAAGCAATAGCGCCGTTCATTATACTTTGGAATTTATTGAATATCGCGACCCTGCAAATGATTTTTTACTTAGTGGTAGCAGTAATATTTTAAGCAACGGTTTGTTTGCCCGTGCAGCGATTAGAGCTATCCCTGACACCGTTTACGCAAAAGCTGCAGACGATTTATACAGCTTGTCAAAAAGATATACCGGTTCGGGCAGTAATTGGCCTAAATTAGCAAGCACAAACCATATTGTTGAAAGCACGGCAAGTCTTTTGGGAAAGGAAATCAGCTTAAAATGGTAAAAATCACTTGTAACGGCGAGGAAATAAAAACAAAACTTGCAATTAATTGGTCGGGCGATTATGAGCAAGCGGCCAGAATTTTAACTTTTGATTATATGGCAGTTGAAAGAGCTTGCCATGTTGGCGATAAAGTAGAGTTTTTTAATGATGATAACAAACGCCTTTTTTTAGGCCAGGTAAACAGTTGCGATTATAACACCGGCGACCGGACTTTTTCGGTCCGTTGTTATGACCTATTATACAACCTTTTGAAAAGCAAAGCGGCCGGAAGATTTGAGGGAACAGCCGGCCAAATTTGTAGCAGAATATGCGCTCAATTCAATTTGAATAACAAAATTAGTTTAGGCGGCCCAATTCAAGAAATAATCACTACCGGCGATTATACCTATTTTGACGTTATGGTTAAGGCAATCAAAAAAACGGTAGGAAAAGACGACTTCAATATCAGAATTGAAAATGGCAACAATGTTGTTTTAGACCTGCCCGGAAGTGCGCCGGTGCATCAATTAAGCAGCTTTACCAACATTGGCGAAAGCGCATACGGCGAAAGCATCGAAAACATGATTAACCGAATTTTAACGGTTGATATTGACGGGCAAGTTTTGGAAACAAAAGAAAATGCTGCAGACGTTCAAAGGTTTGGTATATTCCAAGATGTTGAAAAAGAAAAAGACACCGAGGAAGACGACCTTGCCGAAAAAGAACTACACGGCATTGATTACACCGCAGAGCTAAGAAACTGCTTAGGTAACACATCTTGCATTGCCGGAAAAATGGTCGATGTCGTAGAGCCCAATAGCGGCTTTGTAGGTAGCTTTTTCATTATGAACGATAGTCATACATGGGAAGACGGTATTTATTTAATGAATTTGGGGCTTAAATATGAGTAAAGGCGAAAATTGGGGTACTGCTTTGGCGCAGATTATAAAAAAAGAGGTTCGCAATTCACAAATGCCGCCGGTAAGAATGGCGGTAATTACGAGCTTAAAACCATTAAAACTAATTTATAATGAAGTAGAGTTTAGCTCTGACCGAGATTTTATTTATATTAACAACCTTTTGCTTGATGAAAATGTTAATCTTGACGTTGACGGTGCAATGTCAGGAATACAAAATTTAAAAGGCGTTAATCCACAGCCTTGGATTGCTCTTAATACGCCTCAGGCAGATTTTACGACTAATATTGAGGGAACTATACCGGACTTTATAAAATCGTTTTACAATTATTTCAAAGCGTGGCACAATCGCTATATATTGCATGTTGGCGATATGGTCGCAATTCAAAAAGTTGGCGAAAACAAAATAATTGTATTGTGCAAGCTGCAGAGGGCTTAAGAATGAACGATTTTCCTTTTATTCCAGATAACTTAACAGAAACACCAAACGAGCCGGCAACAACGGATTTGCCTATATTTGCGGAGTGGGCTTTTGATTTTGACCGCAAAGAATTGTTGTTAAAAAATGGCCGTCCTTATTTGGTTTATAAAAATGAGGCGTTAAAAATTTGGATTTGGAAAGCGCTTAACCCGCACTCCGAACGTTATGTATATAACGCTTATACTTTCGCTTATGGTAACGAATTTAACACTTTGTTGGCCAGATTTACCGAAAGCGAAGTTAAACGCAGCGAGCTTAAAAGAATTATTAAAGATGCTCTTTTGGTAAATCCTTACATTAAAGAATGCACAAACTTTAATTTTGAGCAATCGGGCAGTAAAACACGGATTGAATTCGACTGCATAACTGTTTACGGAAAAACAACGAGTGATATGGAGATTGAATAGATGAGCCAAGAAGATATTTTGCAAAGCATGAACAGCCGCCTAACTTTGGGCGAAAATAAAACCGAGGGAACTTTTGGTCAAGATGTTCTTGGTAGTGTTGCTTACGAAATTGACCGGACCGAGGAATTAAAAATTAATACTTTGCTTGACCGCGCTTTTGCTTTAACGGCCAAAGGCGAAGATTTGGATCGCGTAGGAAACGATAACGATGTCTTAAGAAAACAAGCGCAAGCCGCAAAAGTAACGGTAACGATTAAAGGAAATAAAGACATTGTTATAACAACCGGCATGCAAATAAGTTATGCCGATTTGATTTTTACAAGTCTTGAAACAAAGCAAATCCCAGAGGGTGGAACTGTTGACGTTGAATTTCAATGCGACACGCCCGGTTCTGTTGGTAATGTTCCGGCCGGTGTTCAGTTTGATTTTGTGAGCCAAGTTTATGGCTTGACTTCTGCCATTGCAAAAGCTGCGGGCCATGACGGTTTTGATACCGAAGACGACGAAAGCTATCGCGAGCGCATATTGGCCAAAATTAGAAGTGAGGCAAGTTCCGGAAATGCTGCGCATTATAAACAATGGGCGGAAGAAATTCCCGGAGTTTCAAAAGCATTAATTAAGCCTTTAGCTTATGGTAACGGAACAGTTGGCGTAAGAATTGCAACCCCGGACAATCAAACGCCGTCGGAAGAATTATTAACGCAAGTTAGAAATCACATTAACGAAGAAAAGCCAATCGGCGCAACTGTAACCGTTGAAAGTGTCGAATACGTTGACATCAATATTGTTGCAAATGTTAACATTGACAGCTCAAGCAGCAAAGAGGCCGTTAAAAGTCAATTTGATGAAAAACTAGCAGAATATTTGAAAAGCCTAGACACAGATTTAGACGAGCCGGCAGTTGTTTCTTATCTTAAAATGTCTGACTTACTTTTTGATTGCAAAGGCGTAAAAGACGTTTTAAGCTATACAA
>ERZ1090861.1141-NODE-1141-length-14179-cov-9.013169_pt1 | contig 14179 bp, 15 predicted proteins | sample MGYA00478482_ERZ1090861 | MGnify/ENA primary metagenome ERZ1090861 (study PRJEB33644, sample SAMEA5815744) | chicken gut metagenome | biome: Chicken; feature: Gastrointestinal Tract; material: Caecum | place: Ireland | collected 2019-01-01 | study: A study of... | reverse complement strand
TTCAAGTATGGACTAAAACTCAATTTAGTGAAAGGCGAGCGATTTGACGTTTACTGTATCAGCTTTTACTCATTGTAAAATAAAAAGCGTAAAGATGCAAAACAAATATAAATCCCGGCAGGCCCGGACATACAAAAAGCAGGCCGCCGTACGCGCGATTCCTAATAAATCACAGCCGTTACAGCTTCCTGCTTTTTCTGTATTTTCTCTGTTTCATTTTTCTGTTCTGCCACGCCGCTTAGAAGAGATCTCTTGTATAAAGCTGCATATATGTCTCAAAAGAATCTCTTAAAAAATTACTGAATCTTCTAATCATATCCGGCACCTCCTCTTTCTTTTCGATTGCATTATAGCTCTGCCCGGGCTATAATTCTTGTCAAAAGGAAAGATAAACCAGCCAGATCTTGCAGGAGGTGCCCATGCATTTTTTCTATGAACTGAAAGAAGACCAGATGGAAATCTACGAAAAAGTTTCCGTCCATTACCCGCCCCATATTCACAAATCCATCGAATGCATCTATGTAACTGGCGGAACGCTGGAGCTGGGCGTCGGCGAAACTCTTCTCCACATGGAGACCGGAGACTTCGGCATTGTTTTCCCGAACGTCATCCACCACTATCAGGTATTCAGCAGTGAAGAGTCCCGGGCCTTCTACTTTCTGGCGCCGCCCACCCTTACAGGCGCATACACGGATCAGCTCCTGACATGGCAGCCGGAAAATCCGGTCATACCCGCCGAATCCGTTCATCCGGATATTCCTTACGCCCTGCGCCGGCTGTACGAATCTGCCGGTCAGAGCCCTGACTCTCAGAAACAGCCGGCAGCATCTGTCCTCTGCCAGGCATTTACCCAGATTATCCTGGCAAGATCCCTCCCCTGTCTTACGCTTCAGAAAAGAGCGGAACAGCCGGGGCATGATATTGTCTATGATATCGTCGTTTACATGGCCGGACATTTCACCGAGGAAAACATCTCCCTGACAAAGATGGCGGAAGATCTGGGATACAGCCCCTTCGCCCTGTCCCGAGTCTTTTCCCATACCTTTCATACAAATTTCAACGGATATCTGAACGACCTGCGCCTGAATCTGGCAGTGAACCTGCTAGGAAATTCAGAAGACTCCATAACCGAACTGGCAATGGAGGCAGGATTTACAAGCATGCGGACATTTAACCGGGTGTTTGGAGAGAGGTATCGGATGTCGCCCAAGGAATATCGGAAGAGACGGAAAAATGGCGGGGAAGACATATAGGAAAGGAAAGATTTTTCCGGTTCTGTATTATATCTGCGGCCTGACAGGCCCGGTCAGGAACCGCAGATTTCTTCGTACGCCCGGGAGCTTAAAATCACCCGTTCTTCCGTAATGCAGCTTCTGAGAACAGTCAGCGCTGCTTCATGCTCCTTCGGTCCCGATGTGGAGCCGCACAGATCTTCTATAACCGCACAGTCTACGAGATCATTATAGCAGTCAAGAACACTGTGCAGAACACAGCAGCCTGTATTGACGCCTGCGAAATATATCTTTTCGATCTTATGTTCCCGTACAAACTGCTTCATCTCTTCGTTCCAGCAGCTGTACTTGTCCTTGTCAAACACTCTTGTCATACTGCCGCGAAGTTCCGGCACAATCTCAGCTTCTTCCGAGCCCGCCATGCAGCTCTTCCAGCCTTCAAACACATAACATGCCGTATGCTCATGATTTACATAGCGGGTTCCTGCTGTAATAACATTTCCGCTGATCCGGCTCTGGAACCGGGCCATTTTATCCACAAGATATTCCGTATACTGGTTCATAAAACCATTCTGCATATCTATAATCAAAAAAAGGATGTTGCTCATATTCTGTCCTCCAAAATAAACTGTACTATTGAAACAGTATTTCCAGTGCGGGGTGGATTTACCCGAAAATTTGTTTAATAAATTTTCTTTTGTACATGTCAGATAATTAGCTAAAATATTCTGGCCCGAAAAATTTACTTACAGCTGGTCCTAAACGGAAAAAGGAAAGGCCGGGAATATCCTTTACGAAGTCTCTGAGTTCCTCCAAATACGCATTGTGATAGATGTATCCTGTAATCTTAGATGATTCTTTTCCCTCCGCATCATATACAACCATATTATAACCGGTACCATCTGCTCCCCTGCCGGTTAACGCATGATCTTTAAATCTGCTCAGCATGTCACATAATGTCTGAACCTCTTCTTTACTTAAACAGGCCGACTTGATATCAGAATCCCCGCTAATTTCATAAGAAGCATAGGAAATTACAAGACCTATCCGGTATATGACCCATGTCTGCGAAACCAGCACATCAGAAGTGCCGTCTATGCATCCCCAGTTCATTTCTTCTATTTCAAATAAACGTCCGTCCTTCGGTAAGCTTATTTTCTGCTTCTCCGGTTGACTGATTTCCGGCAGCTGGTGTCCGCATTTGGCACAAAACTTCCAGTCGTCGGCAAGTTTGGCGCCGCAATTTGTACAGAATCTCATGGGGACCTCCTTTCAATATAACAATATTTACAAATTCTACGACTTAAACCTTCTCTGCCGCATATGTCCTACCAGATATCCGAACACTAATGTAACAAAGAAAAATTTCAGTGCTGTATTTCTATAAAAAAGTATATATTCAAATATACCATATTTTTTTCTATCATATAAGTTGTTAAGTGATACTCTTGATCAGAAGCATAGGAATATGATGCTGGTTTATAAACACTTGCAAACTGTTCATAGAAAGATGGGAGAGCTTCAATCATTTGACAATTGGCTAGCAGTTCAGTTGGAAAGATCAATTGATGAACTAGAAGTAGAATTACAGTAAGCGCCAAATAATAGTGCGGTAAAATATAAAATTACTCCATCCCTTTGCGAGTTGAAATAACTCACTATAATTCACATGCGATTTTTAATAGATTGAAGTTCTTCACTCCAAGATGCCAGATCTACCAGCTGTTCATCGGTCATATCTTCCCCGATGCTTCAGCAGAAATTTAAGATATCCGTAAATATTAAGTCCATGGGCTTTTGACATCTCAACCATTGTGCAGACCACTGCGCTGGCATTCGTTCCGTCAGCGGAACACGGGCTTTGCGAGTACCTGCCATAACCTATCCATAATTGTAGTGAAATAGTCTAAATATCTATCGACTACAATTATAGGCAAAACTTGAAGATCAGGAAATCCGCAGGGATATTTGGCGCTTACCAATGAACTGAAACTTGGATGCATGGCAGCATCACTTGACGCACTGTATCATTCAGAAACATTTGATGAACTGGATGCCGTATCGCTGCTTGAACAGGTGATCGGACCGGAATACCAGAATAAAACATCACAAAGATTCCAGAACAGGCTGAAACGTGCCCATCTTTCAGGAAGTCCTCAATCCTTGGATAAGTGTAAAGATACTGCTGAGGGAATTTATCTGCCTTCCGCTGTCAACGCTACGCTGTCATCACTGGACTTTATCCAAGAAGGATTAAACGTCTGTATTCTTGGACCGTCTGACAGAGGAAAATCATATCTGGCCAAAGCGTTGGGAATACAGGCCTGCCTGAATTACATTGTGAAGAATTCCTTGAAACCTTGGCCGCTCTAAAGCAGACTGATTACTCAAAATCTCAGAAGAAGATACGCTTTTACCTGAAGCTGGATCTGCTGATTCCAGATAATTTCCTGCTTCACACGATAACGGATGAGTGCGAGATCAAAGTCCTCTTTGAAGTCATGGAAAAACGCAGTGAATTGTCAAGGTGAACGATTGTGTGCTCTCAAAGAGAGCCAAACAGCTGGGCTTCGATGATCCTCAATGACGAAGTATCAGCCAATGCGATACTGAAACGGGCAACGAAACACTACACCGTAGTGTTCCAGCCCGGAAACCAGCTGACTATAATAGGCGTTTCAGGGCGTCCGTTATGCTCCGCACAGCATCCGCTCTGAAACGCATCGGAGTCCGCTGGGCTCTGCAGAATGCACACAAATCAATCCTGCATGCTTTCAGTGTATTGCTATCAAGCTCCTTCCTGAATTCACAATATTTAAGATTCACCGTTACCTGTTCGTTAAGATTCATTTGCTGTCATCTACACCTTTTTGGGATAGTGTAGCATATTTCCTGCAGAGGGTAAGTGTGCAAAGCAGGATAATATCTAATTATCCTGCTTTAGAAGTTGGTAATAATTTGTAGTTATCCGTTACAATCATAATGCAATACAGCAAGGTTCAAGTCTTTAAGAAATTTAGAATAATTATTTTATAATCCCTTTGTTATAAAAGTGGCAGTTGAATTGTAGGACCTTTTGCCTTGGAATATTTTCCACAATATAGCTTGTGTTTTTTAGTAGATGCTTTTAGAACATACAAGTTTCCAACTGGTTGTAGTTTCCTGAGGCGGATTTTAAAATCCGATGCGTTAAAGATTTCAAAAGTTACTTTTCCGCTAAAACCTGGGTCAATCTGTCCATCAGAAAAATGAAGAGATACTAATAACCGGGCTAATGATCCTTTGGTCTGTAATAAGCCCATATAGCCTTGGGGCATAAAAATACTTTCTGCAGATGCAGCCAAAACTGCGGTTTTGGGAGCAAGGACTAAACCATCATCATTTATCTCATTTTGACCGATATACTTCTCAGGTATTGGTTCGCCATATGTTAAAATTTCATTGCTACTGTTGGGGCACAAGCTAATGTATGAATTCCCCAATGATAATTGAATACATGTCTCATCAAAACAATTCGGGCGGTCAACCATCTTATATTGTTTCATAAGTTGGATTAAGTTTTCTCCTATAATTATCACGATTTCACTCCTTCATTTTGTAAATAAAGCAAGAACTATTGATACAATTATTGAAATTGTTGAAAGCATAACCGCAAGTATCTGATATGCGTTTTGTGTAAACCATCTTTTAAAGCGTTCCCTTAGACTCATTACCCCTACTGCCGGCTGACTTAAAATACCAGGGAGAGGAGTATGCTCTAAGCCGCATTCTGTCCCAATAAAAATGCAATATGCCAATTTATCTCCTGTTTTTAAAATGACTGTTTTATCACTTCCGTTATGATAGCCTATTCTGAGTTTTCCGGAAAAACCAGGATCTATTTTCCCACTAGAAATAAATGTTCCTTTATAGATGTTGCTCCCTGCGCCAAATAATAATCCATACATGTTGAGAGGAAGTGCAATTTCTTCGGATGTTTCAATAACTATACTTGCATGCGGTTTAATCTTAATTCCCGTATGGGCATTAATTTCTAAATATCTCGCATTATCATACCAGCACCGACCAACTGTTAACAATAAGCAATCCGGGCCACTTTCATCTGTTGCCCAATTGCCTTTAACAAATATAAGGCTGTCGCTTGAACGAGAAAAATTGTTATACATATCTATATCATTAGTTATTCTCTTATTTAAATTTATTATTGACATATTTATCTTGTATGATGTTTATAGAAACTTAAACACCACATTTCCTTTCTTTTAATCTGGCATCGTGGTTCAATACCTTCAGATACTGTAGACTGTTGATGATTTCCTGTAGCGAGAATACTGTGTTTCTCCTTAAAATATCTATTGCTTTTTCAAGTATGGGCCAAATTTATTCTCCTTCGAACGCATTGAACAAACATTCCGCATAGCTTTCAGCTGCGATTATTACCAATTTTCTATTTATACCAAATAACCACATTAATAAAAAAAAGGCATCTACAGCCAACGATAAGAGCAGCATATCTTTATCCACATCTGTACACGCTAACTTCATACAAATAACTTCCAGTATTATCATAACTCCTGTAATAACTGTTCCAAGGGTCCGAATCGCATACAAATTTCTGCAAAATCCATACTGAATATTTTCTTCTCTAACAAGTGTATTTTTACGCTGTGATTCTTTAATAATATTTATTACATTATCCAATATATCAGGATATTCCGGATTAACTGTCTCCTTATTTTTTAATATCTGTATTTCGCTTTGAGCAAATCCATGTTTTTGTATTTTATCACATATTGTGTTCCGCATTTTGCGATTCAATTTAGAATCATTGTCAAAATACGCTTTTACAATACTTCGTTTATCTACACTTTTTTTCCCATGTTTAGCACAATTTCTAATATGTATAATATACAGATTAGATAAAGCAATCAATATAAGGACAACTATTGCTGTTGTAGAAAATGCTCTTATCGTGTCAATCATTAAATATGCAGGTAATATGATCGGACCGATAAATATAATCCATACACTAATCCGGGCTCTCAAATTATATTCGTCAAAGATTGATAATTTCATACTTTATCTCCTTTAACTTCATCTTATTAAATATTCTAATGCAATCTGAGACCATGTTTCCATATCATTCTTAATATCTGAAAGTGCCTTCCTTTCACTCCATTTCCCTTCCATTTTTTCTTGTTCTGCAACTGTTACATTCATATCGGTATTCAATATATATAATAAACCGATATGATACCAGCTTACTTCAGTAGATAAATCATTAATAATACCTATAAATTCTAAGTTACTAATTTTTTTAATATTAATCTCCTCATTCAGCTCTCTTAATAAATTGGTCATGATTACATCATTCTTATCTGAAGGTTCTATATCGTTAATATGTCCGCCAACGCCAATAGATACCTTCCCATGTAACCGTTTTTCAAACTGTTTTTTTAATCTTCGCATAGTAAAAACATTATCCTGGCAGACAACTACAACATAAGGAATAATCTGTCTTACATCTCTATTATTCTCTGCAATATCACGGGGCATAAAGTAATAATTCTCTTTTATTATCTTCATAATATCTGCAGTATTCTCTCTTATTAATCCATGATCTTTTATAACTGTATTAATTACATCTGCCGGAACAACCATCACTTTTTCCATTTTCCATATTCCTCTCTTTTTCTAAAATATATTTTGCAAGCTCATCAAGCATAGTTCGATGTGCCAACTGATTTTCAGACTCTCCATAATACTTTACCAGTCCATAACCAACTAAAAAAAGTGGTATAATATATTCTTCATAAAATATTTTTTCTTGATTTATATCAGCCTGCATTTTACTGATTGTATCAATAAAGCTGGAACGAAGACATTCTATCATTTTATATATTTCTCTTTCATACGTATCTTCGCAGCTTTTTATACTTTTTGTTATTTCTTCTGTTTCTATACTTTTTTGAAGCTTCAACAATCGGTTTGGAGATATCTTAGACGAAATAGCCATAAATCGGAAGTTGCATTCCATTAGCACATAATCTTTTGCAATATGAGCCAAATCATTTGACCAACCATAATCTATGATACTAACATCATTAAAACTTGATGTAGTTGCTGTCAGGTACACAATATTTCTGGGATGAAAATCTCCATGGATACATCCCTGATGAAAACACACCTTCTTATCCACCACCTTCTCAATTGCAAACAACGGACATTCCTGACATTCTGAATTTCTGACTTTCCCACACCAAAAATAACAGAATTTATTCTTTGCGTTGGCATCAACCATTCCCCGCAAATATTTATCATATTCAATACAATATGTATTTTCCTTTAAAATATCATGTTTACTTGCGAATGGGCCCAAGTGTAAATCCTGTAAACAAGCATATAAATAATTAATTGTTTCTATTAATTCTTCTCCTTTTTTTTCTGCGTCTCCTCCGGAAAATGCCTCTGCCTCAAAAATTCTCAATCTATCCATAAAAGTTTCAATATGTGAAATAGTCGTATCAATTCTTCTATCCGGACTATAAACTATCGAATTAGAAACTATAAACTCTGTATCTTCTACAGAAGCTTTATAAAATGGCAAAATAAAAATGTCTTTTCTACGTAAAAATGGATATATTTTTGTCGCGTTTTCAAATTCCTGACAAATATGCTTCGAACCGCTTCTTTCGTCTTTTATTTCACGTTTTATAATCATAGGTATCGATGGCAATATATTACCACATTCAAAGTAGCACAACAGAATCTTACTGCCACTTTTCCCTTGGCTCTGACCAAGTCGCTCTAACGGAATCAAGTTCATACGAACGGGTTCTTCCCCAAAATCCTTTTGCTTTGATAGATAAGGCCAAATAATTTCATCAATTCTAAGGCCCAGATAGTCTGGTTCAACTTTCTGAGATCTTGATGAACAAATTCTTTTTATGATATTCTCACCTATCTTTTCTAATACTCTTCTGTTTTGTTCATCTTCCCATTCATAACATATTTCTATCATTTTATTTCTCAGTCCCTTAAAAGAAAATCTCCTTTGAGTTTCTCTAAATATGGTTTCAGCCCATAAACAAAATACGAGGTATCACTAAAGCGTTCAGAACTGATATCCATTGCCATATGATAACGTTGATGTTCTTTCTCAATCAGAATATCGCTATTTCCGTTTTCCACATAACCTATAACATGAAATGGGGTGCCGATTTTCTCTATAGCGGATTTTATCTTATCTACAGAATTTTGTTTTACAGTACATACCAGTTGCCAGTCTCCCCATGAAAGCATCACATTTCCAATATCAAGACCTGCCAAATCAGCAACTTTTTGAACGAGTTTATCCGGAATTAATTTATTCTCTTCTATAATAACTCTTTTATTGCTGGCCAATGAAATTTCTCGCAGACAGGCCGCAATACCATCAGAACAATCCATGCATGATGTAACACTCCCACTTGAAGCTAGTAAAATCCCCTCCTCTAGTTTTGCCCGTGGAGAGAATAGTGATTGTCTGAGCATATTAGCTTCTGTTTCTGATAATGAAATTTTTTCAAGTTCCATGGTTACTGCCGACCAGAATCTCCCCATATCACCAATCACGCATACAGCATCTCCCGCCCTGGCACCGTTTCTGTATAGAGTTTTACGATTTCTCATATTTCCAAACGCAGTCCCAGTTACACTGAATTCCTTTCCATCCTTTATGTTACCACCAATCAGCGGACATTTATATTGACGGCAAGCTTCCTCTATGCCATCTAAAAATTCTTTATACTGGCTTGCGAGCATATTTTCCGGCATCACACAAGAAATTAATAACCCCAGCGGGTCTGCACCCATAGCAGCCAAATCACTAACATTAATCAAAACCGTCATCATTCCATACAGCCGCATATCTTCACCATATAGAATACATGCAACAGGCTTTGGACATGGATCCGTTGTTACAACAATATCTCCCTCGATTAATTCACTTGGTATAACTGCCGCATCATCAAAGTTGTTTTTAACACTTTCAAATCGTTCAACGATCAGATCATTTACAATACTTCTTTCTCCTAAATCCTTTAGCCTTAGATTCTTATCCATTTCATCTTCCTTCTTTTTATTTTCGGTCTTTAAAATCCTCTATTGTCTGTTTTATATTCTGACTAAAAAGATGCTGTCTCCAATCCCATTTATCGGACTGATTAATAGATATTGCAATTAATTGTCTGAAATACTGAGATATATATATATCGGACTGCAACAGATAGTATTGTTTTTCTTGATTTTGATATAACATGTATGGCATGTTTTCAATTTTATCCGCTATTTCACTTAATGAATTCAATTTCGTCATATGAAACTTTGAAAAATTCGTTTTTGTATCTAACTCTTCTTTCAATGGCAGTATATGTATATGACAGTGATCTACACATGAAGCACTTAAACCATTTCCACACGCAGCGCCATGTTCAAATAAAACACATGGGTAATGATATATATTTTCCAGTTTTTCCCGTATTATATTAATCAGATATTGCAATTCATCCAGTTCATTAACAGTACAGTTGCTGACTGAAAGAATATGTCTATTTGAAACAAGCAGTAAGTATCCCGGTACAATAGAACCTAAAGTCGGCATAATTGTCCAATAAGCTCCCTCAAATATTTTTCGATTTAATGGTAGTGCATTTTTTTCAGCAATCTTTTGATACAGGCTTCTTTTTCCATTTAATTCTTCGCAAAAATCACATTCAAACATACCCATTTTCTCTCCTTAGTTTCTTTTGTTAAAAATGAAGAAACCTCCGTTTCTGATTCTCATAGCCTCATACAAATGTTCTATCTTAATTCGTTTTTTCCCAGAATCTTTTGGCCCCGGATCATATATATCGGCATCTTCACCTATGATATTTTCGATCAAAGTACAGTGGCCTACCTCTCTGCACTCTGGTATGTTATATAATACTCCATAACTAATACCGGCTATAAGATACTCATTTGTTTTAAACATTCTATTCAACTGTTGCTCTACATTGCATTCGGAAATTTTTTCTACTCCTTTATATTCCATATCTATATTTAAATTATTATAAACAAAGTATGAATTAATTTCCGCAGCATCTATAAATGCACCCAATTCATAGTCTTCTGAGGTTCTACTTACATTTATTAAATCGGTCTGATAATGTTGTGGAACTTTGATTCCAAAATGTTCTGCTAAAATGTTCTGATCTATTTTCTGTCCGGTCATATCTTCAATAATCATTTCCAAAATGGCATAAAAACATAGGTAATCTTCTGCTGTAACATAATTCATAATTATATCCTCCTTCATACCTACAGTAGAAAATAATTGAAAGCTCAAACCACCACTGCACACTCATGCTTCTAAAGCTCAGTCTATCATGAACTCATGCTTCTCACAATGATAATCTAGCCTGTTATATAATTTACTAAGGCTTCCCTGTTTATTGCAAAACCTTTTTTGCAGATCATAACCGTTATTATAAAGAATACTCATCATTGTTTATTATACTATCGTCTAGTTCTTTTATTAACTGATTATATTCTTCTTTACTTAAATCTCTTTTCATATTAGCAAAAATATAATAAAAGCATTCTGAATCCAGCGTTTTCTTTTGCTTTTCAAGGCTTGGAATATCTATCAATTGATTTGTTTAATCTTTAAACTTTATATATGTTTCCTGTTGATTAAGCTCTTTTGTTTTAATTGTAGATTTTATTACTAATGCATCTTTAATTCCATATTTATTCAAAATTTCCTATTTAATATCATCAAATCAACTATAATCATAAATACTGGGATCTAAAATTACTGTTTACGGAATACCGTAACATCTTTATTGCCGGCACTACAAGAAGCGGCAAAACATATATGGCATGCGCCTTTTGATTATTATGGCGTGGCAGAGCCACCTGTCCGGTGAAGCTACACCGGACTGGCGGCTTTGCCGCACCGTAATGTTCACTCTGAATTGCTTGCATCATCTCCTAATCCAACCCTATAGTTGCAGGCAATGATGAATTCTGGAAATTCTCGAAAGCTTCCCTTCGCAGGATCCTCTGCCAGTAGAAGAACTGCTTCACTGGGATCCCATTTGCTTTGCCCCAGGCAGTTTTAGATCTCCCGCTGTTTATGCATTCATTCATAATTTTAGCCCAGTACTCTGCACGAACCTGATGTGTGATTTTATCCATAGGGACTACTCCTTTAAAAAACTTGTAGTTTTCTGGATGTATTATCACATGGATAGATAAATCTGGCACGGTATTGGTGATTTACCGTATACGACCATTGAAAATGGTACGAATTAATTGAGGTAACCGCCAAACATTCTTGCGGATTTCTTAATCCTCAAAAATATTTTGCACTTACGATTGTTTTACTTTTTTCTTTAAAAAACTAATTAATTGTAATTTTTCATCAGGTGCCATTTTTTTCGATGTATAGAGATAAAAGAAACTTTCATCAGCATATTGTTCAGTAACTTTTGATTGTAAAATCACATCCTTTAGTCTTTTGACAGAACTATCTGATAACACAATATAAATATTAGAAGTATTCATTTCCTTTAATTTAATTCCGCTTGGTTTTATCCATGTATAGCTAATTTCTGACGAATACTCATTTAAAATTGAATTCTCAAATTCCTTTGTATTCGCTTCATTTGGCAGTTCGTCAATGTTATTATTGCCATTAAAAAGCAGTTCCCATAATTTTTTACGTTGCTTTAAATTTAAATTTAAGAAAAAATTATTATACTCTACATAGCTTTTCCAGACAGCAAACATATGTTTTCTTGACATCCAATCTTCTGCAAAAGAATTCTTTTCAGTATTACATATAGCATTTTTTTTCATTTCGTAAATCAAATCACCATCACATAATAAATAATATGGGGATTTATTTTTTGCAAAAAAGATATTATCAATATTCAGTATATTAGACAATATACTATTAGATGCTTCATTCTTTTCAAGTTCTCCCATAGTACTTCCTGAGTCATTAAGTAAAGCTCTCAGAATACCATGACGTAAAAGATAATCATTATATGTTACTTTGTGATGTGCATAAATCCATAAATATAATCTATTCCTAGCAATTAATGTATCTTCAATTACACTTAGAGAAGTCTTTTTATATCCAACTTCATAAGTTAATTTACTTTCAGCAGATGTATTGATAAAACCAATAATTTTGCCTTTGAGTTTTCCGGAAATATTTGCATTTATTGTACCATCAATTTTGCCTTCCGTTGAGTGTCCTAATAAGTTAATTTGTCCATTATATCGACCAATCATTTTGCACGAATTTTCAATTTTCACTTCAATTTCAGTTAAATTTGAGAAATTCTTTTTACCATTTCCAATTTGATAATCTTCCTCATCGTCTATTACCTTTATGCGGTTATTTCCACCACTAAAATGTAAAGTACCTTGAAATTTACCCTTTAATTCTGCATCACATAACTCTAAGGCACATTCACAATCACTATTTTCAGAACGATCAAACAATTCGCTTTTACAGCCCATAAAATAAACTGAATTATTCAATTCAAGTGATTCAACCTCGGTTTCTTTTTCAAAAGTGTGTATTTCCACAAGTGTTAAGGAGTTAAGTATTCGTGGAATATCAATAGTTATATTATTCGCACCAGCTTCAACAGTATCTCTAACAATATAGTCCAATTTATCAACATCAAAAAAATTTCCGTTTAATAGACTGATTAAACAATTTTTAAAACAATTTTCTAAGTGCTGAGAAGTGGACTCGTATTCTGCACCACTATAAGGCAAACCGATGATTGCCCTTTGCATAAAAATTATATAATCATTAATTTCCTCTTCACTGCTTGTGGTTTCAAGCAATGCGTCTAAAACTTTTTTGATTTTTCCACTTTTCCCATAAACTTCTGATACTAAAATAGCACTGACCATTTCATGAGGTGCAATTTTTTTTGGAACTTTAAAATATTCATTTAAATCAGATTCTGTCTGTTCAATAATTTTCTTTCCATTTTCTGTACTTTTATCTATGTTATCTATCATAGACGCTAAAAGTCTCTTCTTTTTTTCTATACAATCATTTTCGTCTTTGTAGTTTAAATATCCATATTCAAAACTATGAGACATTGGCGCATGTCCGCAGTCATGTAACAAACAAGCCAGTTCAAAACATTTACCATAGCGCTTCCAAAATTTTTTATTATTTTGATAAATATCATTTTTTAAAATATTATGGATTAACCCTGATAATGCCAATTTTCCTAAATGGTACACACCAAGTGAATGAACAAACCGATCATGGTGGGCGCTTGGATAAAGTGTTCGCATACTTGTTTGCTCGATTTGTCTCAATCTTTGAAATACAGGTGTATCAACTAATTCATTGATAACAATTTCTGGTATTTCAATGTAGCCATGAATAATATCACGTATTAGCTTATTTGCCATTAAATCGACCCCCTAATCAAATGTATTGTAAAATATACATATTATAACAAATTGAAATGTTATGGACAATTCCTTTTTGCAGCAAATTAGCGTATAGCTAATGGAATTTAGTCCCGCACAATGGATTCCCGTGCGGAGAGCCGCTTGAGTATTCCGGGCAGTTTTACGCCGCAATTCCGGAAGTTGGAAACCGGCGTTTCGATATAAAGGAAACCTATATTCCGGAGCCGTAGAAACCGTGGTTTCTTTCCTTATAATGTATTTATGCGCCTTTTTGAATATTACGGTGCGGCAGAGCCGCCAGTCCGGTGTGGCGTGAGCCACCTGTCCGGACTAACGGAGCCACCTGTTTATAGTTACTCGGCCTGAGCAGGATCCAAGCCATATACTTCTCTCATGGAAAGGTCTTTCGATGGATCGATGCTCTCAATGTTGATTTTATATGAATCGTAAGAAATACGATCCATGAT
>ERZ1090861.1140-NODE-1140-length-14183-cov-7.229049_pt1 | contig 14183 bp, 12 predicted proteins | sample MGYA00478482_ERZ1090861 | MGnify/ENA primary metagenome ERZ1090861 (study PRJEB33644, sample SAMEA5815744) | chicken gut metagenome | biome: Chicken; feature: Gastrointestinal Tract; material: Caecum | place: Ireland | collected 2019-01-01 | study: A study of... | reverse complement strand
TATCCGGGCTGGGGAAATCAAAAGCTTGTTTTGTAACATTGGCAGAACGCAAAACAAGATACTACATAAATGCCGTAAAATATGCACGCAGGAATTTTTATGAGGTGCGGGAAAAAGTTTTTCTGCGCGCTGTTGCCGACGCGCAACGGGCGGGGCGGTCGCCTCATTTTTATTTTCCGCTGTCATTTTGTTGAAAAAGAAAATAAAAAATGATATCATAGAAATGCAAGCGGTGCGGGAGAGCCGTGTCGCAATCTTTTCTGAGAGGATCTATGGGTTTGCAACCTGACGGTGACAATTGCGTTTGCTGCGGAGCGGAGAGAGAGGTCTCGCGCTCGCGGTTAGCTTGCGGCGCCGGATCTTTTATTTACGGAGATAACAGCATTCGGAGGCACGAATGAGACCTTTTTTCGAGTCTATATTCAATTTCGACAAAGACACATCCAACATGGCGATCATCGCACTCGCGGGCGCCAAAGACCTGGGCGACAAGATAGATTATTATCTGGTCAACTGGTACAACCAGGAAGCGAAAGCCCAGGGTAAGAAGTTCAAGAAAGACACCTTCCTTGTCAAGAACGTATGCCCGAGATTTACTACGGGCGACGGCAAGGGACTTGTCATGGAGACTGTGAGAGGCAAGGATCTTTATATCCTCTGCGATATGGGCAACTATTCGATCACTTACGATATGTTCGGGTTCAAGAACCATATGTCGCCGGACGATCATTATGCCGATCTCAAACGCATCATAGCCGCCGCCGGCGGAAAGGCGAAGTCGATCACGGTCGTGATGCCCAGCCTTTACGGCGGACGTCAGCATCGCCGCAACGCGCGCGAATCGCTCGACTGCGCTCAGATGCTGCAAGAACTCGTTTCGATGGGCGTATCCGAGATCATCACGTTCGACGCTCACGACCCGAGAGTGCAGAACGCCGTACCGCTGATGGGATTCGACAACTTCCTGCCCACGTATCAGATACTCAAAGCGATGCTGCGCAGCTATCCCGATCTCGATATGAACAAAGAGAGATTCATGATCGTCAGCCCCGACGAAGGCGCAATGAGCCGCAACATATATTATGCGTCCGTGCTCGGCACCGATCTGGGTATGTTCTACAAGCGCAGAGATTACGCCAACGTCGTCAACGGCCGCAACCCGATCGTGGCGCACGAATACATAGGCAACGACGTCAGAGGCAAGGATATATTCGTTGCGGACGATATCATCGCTACCGGCGATTCGATGCTCAAACTGTGCGTCGAACTGAAAGAACGCGGCTGCGGCAAGATATTCCTGTCCGCGACCTATGCGCTGTTCACCGAAGGCGTGCAGAAGTTCGAAGACGCGTACAATCAGGGACTGTTCACCGCGGTCCTGAGCACCAATCTGACGTACTGTCCCGCCGAACTGCTGCAAAAGAAGTGGTTCATACAGGCAGATATGTCCAAATTCATGGCGTATATCATTTCCGCCTGCGACCAAAACAAATCTCTCAGCGAACTGCTCGATCCGCACGACAAGATACACGAACTTATCGAGAAATTCAATTCGACCAAGCCCGAGCAGCTGTCGTTGGATATCGAGGAATAAAGAGGGATAGAGGAAATATTATGAAGATAACATGGCTGGGACATTCAGCTTTCCGGTTGGAGGAATCAACGGGAACTACGGTTGTCACAGACCCGTATTCCGAAAGTCTTGTCGGTTACCGTATGCGCAAAGTCGCGGCGGACGCGGTGACCGTCAGTCACGGACATAAAGACCACTGCGAGCTGTCCCGTATAGAGGGCGGCGCCGAAGTGCTGGATACCGTGGGATTTTGGGAAGTCAAAGGCGTGGACATCACGTCCATGCTCAGTTATCACGACGCGGCAAAGGGAGCGCACAGAGGGCAGAACCTGATCTTCAAATACCGTATGGACGGAGTCGATCTGTGCCATCTCGGAGATATCGGGGAGGAGTGCGGCGTATCGACCGGCGACGCGATAGGTACGGTCAACGTGCTTATGATCCCCGTGGGAGGCAATTATACCATAGACGCCGCCCGGGCAAAGGAATACGTCGATTTTCTCATGCCCGATATAGTGATACCGATGCATTACAGGACCCCTTCCTGTAATATAGATATAGAAAGAGTAAACGATTTTCTGGATCTGTTCGACGAAGAGCAGCTTGTCTACGTAGACGGGGATACGATCGAGGTGGACAGGGAATACTTCGACGGTGACAGAACGAAGGTCATCGTTTTTTCGGACAAGAACTTTTGAGGACCTGAGCGCGACTTCGCGCAAATTCGCCGAAAAAACGCAAAAACCGACGTCATATCTCTCCCGTCCGCAGTTATAATGTATCAGGCGGACCGGAGAGGGGCGCTGTTTCGCAAATCTTACAATCGGCATTTCCCGATGCCGCAGGAGAACCATGGACATACAGTATTACAACGAAGAGGAACTCAGGCAGTTGAACATCTTCGAGCTGAGGGACGCCGCGAGAGCGGCGGGCGTTGCGTCTGCGACGACCAAGCGCAAGGAAGACCTTATCAGGGAGTATCTTGCGATCGCAAGCGGCGAAGTCGTTCCGCAGGCTCCGCGCAGGGGCCGCCCGCTCGGAAGTAAAAACCGCAACAAATCCGCCAAAGTCGAGGAGCCTGTTTTTGTGTCGGTAGAGCCTAAGGGCAAGCGCAGACTCGAGACCACGTTTTTCGACGATCATGGCAATCCGATCACAGATCCGCAGGTGAACACCGAAGGGCTCGATGAAAAGATGGGAGTGCTGGACATACATCCCGACGGTTACGGCTTCCTGAGAGCGGAAAACTGCGAGTACGGCAACAAGGATTGCTATGTTCCCGCAAAACTTATCAGGTCGGTCGGTCTGAGGACGGGCGACAAGGTGGTCGGTCTTGCCAAAAAGAATTCCGAAAACAGACCTCCGGCGCTTGTGGGCATCACCACGGTCAACGAATACGCGCCGATCAATCTGCGCCGCAGACCCGTGTTCGACAATCTCGTCCCGATCTATCCCGACGAGAGGATAAAGCTGGAACTCAATTCGGGCAAAAGCGACTTTGCCATCAGGTGCATCGACCTTGTGGCTCCGATAGGCAAAGGGCAGCGCGCCATGATCGTTTCTCCGCCGAAAGCGGGTAAAACGACACTTCTCAAAAAGATCGCAAACAGCATTTCCGCCAACTATCCCGATATAATGCTCTTCGTGCTGCTCGTGGACGAGCGCCCCGAGGAAGTCACGGATATGCAGCGCAGTATCCGCGGAGAAGTCATCTATTCGACGTTCGACGAAACTCCCGAGCATCACTGCAAGGCTTCCGAACTGTTGATCGAAAGGGCAAAGCGCAATGTGGAGCTGGGCAAGGACGTCGTGATCATCATGGACTCTCTGACCAGGTTGGCGAGAGCGTACAACATAACCATTCCTCCGACGGGAAGAACGCTGTCGGGCGGTATCGATCCCGGCGCGCTCCACAGCCCCAAGCGATTCTTCGGCAGTGCGCGCAATATAGAGAACGGCGGTTCTCTTACGATAATCGCGACCGCGCTCATAGACACGGGCAGCCGCATGGACGACGTCATTTACGAGGAGTTCAAAGGCACCGGCAACATGGAGATCCATCTGGACAGAAAGCTGTCCGAAAGAAGGATATTCCCCGCGATCGACCTCAACCGCTCGAGTACGAGAAGAGAGGACCTTCTGCTTTCGGACAAGGAGCTGCAGGGAGTTTACGCGATGCGCCGTATGCTGTCCGGAGAGAGCGGCGAAGCTACGGAACAGCTCATCAATATGCTCATGAGGACGAAAAACAACGAAGAGTATATCGACAACGTGCTCATGAACATGAGAGCGATGGAAAAGGAAGGTTTCCGCTTTATCAACAACAACGGAAGAAACTGATATCCGCACTCAGCGCGCGTGTATGCGCTTGCGGTTTGAACGCGCGTATGATATAATAATCGTACGCGCGGAAAATGCGAGTGTAGTTTAATGGCAAAACTCGAGCTTCCCAAGCTTGCGTCGTGGGTGCGATCCCCACCACTCGCCCCAAAACGGGGCGCCGGGTATCGGGCGCCGCTTTGCGTTGTCGTCGGACTTCCGCGCGCGGTTTATTCTTTTTCCGCGGATCGTGCGGCGCGTTTTTTGCGCAGACGCTTCGGGATCAGCACAGCGGCGGTCACGCCTCCCGCAAGTACCGTTGCCGCGGCTATCACGATGAGCGACAGATAAAGCTTTTGCATTTTCAGATATTCGGGATATACGGTTTGGATGAACTCTTCCATATCGGGAGGGGCTATCTCGTAAGGGCGCGATATCCCGAGTTTGCGGGCAAGCGGCGCGAATTCTTCGAAAGCGGCTGCTTTGTCGATGACGTCGAATCCTCCCGCGGTCATTCGCGCGTAAAGCACGTTAAGGCGCAGTTCTTCCACGAATGCCGTTTTTTGAGGATCGTCCGCTACGGCGGCGAGCGCGTCGAGCGTGAGGTCGTCGTAGCGCGAGAGCAGCGACGGGGACAGATAGTCGCCGTAATGCCATGCGGGATCGTCGTAAAGGTCGAGATCGGACGCGTTTTCGGCTACGCTTGCGTGCATGACGTCGATGTATTCGGCGATATACGGCGCCGCGTCGCCGTAAGTGACCGCGAGATATTTGCCTATTATCGCTTCGACGTCGGCGTCGATATCCCACAGTTGGCGGGCGAGTACGTAACTGCGCAGACAAGCCTGCTCGTCACCCTGTTCGCGGCTGCCCTGGTGAAATACGCTGCGGACGTTATGCTCTTTGTAAAATTCGAGATTGTCGCGTTGGACAGAGTAGTTGGGATAGGGAAGCAGAAGATGCGAAAAGTTGACGACGTAATCCCATACGAAGATATTGTCGCAGATCGCGCTCCACTCTTCTATCATTCGTTTCGCTTCGGCGGAGCGGTCGTTGGCTCCGTCTTTCGCCGAATACAGCTGTGAAGTCTGTATCGGCGCGACGACTATGTTCACATTCGGTTCGCACTCGATGCCTTCGGGTACGACGTTGTTGTAAAAATACGCGAGCGTGCTTATGTATTTGTCGGGGAAACGGCGCGCGAGTTGATTGACGATCTCGAGCATCGCGCCCATATGCGAGCCGTATTTTTCGTATGCGGCGGTGCAATCTTCGCATTGACACGCCAGCCACGAGTCGTTGATGCTGAAATCCCAATATACGGCTTCGGGATATTCTTCCATCATGCGCGCCATGTTTTTTTCGATTATCTGATAGATGTCGGGATTTGTTAGACAGAGCTGAGTAGGTCTTCCGTCGGTATACGTATGGTAACGCACTCCGTCTATCTCGGCGAAGTATTCGGGATGTTCGTCAAAATAAATTTCGGGATCCACGTATGAGAATACGCTGTGGCACCATTTGCCCCAATAGCGGTTGCCGTCGTTGCCGATATCGAGCGATTCTCCCGTGCCGTTGCTCTTGATGCGGCGGCTCCAATCGCCTCCGTTCGATACCTCGTACTGATATATCCTTCTCCACGCGAAGTCGGGATTGTCCGTCTTATCCTGCGCGTCGAGCCATATCGTGGGAAGATAAGGTATATAGCTGTAATCGTCGCGTACGAACATACAGCCGAGTTCGTTTTCGAGAAAGCAGTATATTCCGTTGGCGAGGCCGTCGCTGTTTGCGGCGTTTATGCCGATAGTGCCGTCGGATCCTATATGCAGAGAGTATCCGTCGTCTTTTACCGCGGAAACGTCCGCGCCGCTTCCTATGAAGATGGTCTGTTCGGACGGCGCGTCCGAGCCGACGGTTACGGCGAACGCGTCGTCGTCGCCTGTCATACGGCGCAGTGCGCTCTGTAAAAATTCCACGTCTGCGGCTATGTCGTCGTATGCCGACGGGTCAACGCAGATCGTGTAAAAACCGGAGCCGTTTTCTGCCAGACATACGTCTTTCGTCCGAGCCGTTTCGGCTGCGAAAGCCGCTTCGTCGTATTCCGCATACGGAGATACTTCTATGGGGTCGGGCACTGTCCTTTCGCCGCAGGCAGTCAGTGTGAGCGAAAAGAGCAGGATCGCGGCTATTGCCGCTGCGAAAAGTTTTTTCATAACTTCACTCCGGTATCATTTTACAACTATATCATAACATAAAAGGAGAGCGTTGGCAACGGAGGAGTTTTATGCGTTTGTTTTGAGAAAAATCCGCGAGGATATTGAAACCCGGCGCGGTTTGTATTATAATATTAGCGGCGAAAGCCTTGAAATACGGAGCGGGAGAAGAGATGAGTCAAGCCGATAAAGTATTCGGGTCCAACCTGAAAAGAATGAGAAAGCAGAAGAGGATATCGCAGCAGCGTTTTGCCGAGAGCGTCGGCGTGTCGCAGCGCACGGTGTCCCATTACGAACGCGGCGAGAGCCAGCCTACGCTGGAATGTCTTTGCCGCATAGCCGACAGTCTGGAAACGTCGGTAGACGAACTGCTCGGTCGTACCCCGCAGCAGCGCAGGGAGAACGACCCCTACGGCCCGTACGGTATCTGAATCAGGCGCGGCGTAGCGATTGCACGCTGTCGTCGAGGTAGACCGAAAGAGCGTACAGCCCTCCGACAAGGTCCTTGTCGATCAGACCGGGATAAGTTTCGTTGAGAGCCATAAGATCGCGTATGATAAGGGATTGTCTTCTGACGATATTTTCGGCAAACAGTTTGTCGGCTATAGATATTCCGACAGGTTTGCCTACTGCGGTTTTTTCGAGCATTGCCGTATTTTGCATATGTTGTACCTCCGATGTTCGTGAGTTCAGTATAGACCGCATAATATGACACAGTATGTAAGTTGATAATAAATTTTGAGCGTCGATACGGATCGGCGCCGATACGGGGAGAATCATATGAAACACAGCGAATTGATAAGCAAGATGACGCTCGAAGAGAAAGCGGGGCTCTGTTCAGGCAGAGATATGTGGCGTTTCAAAGACATCAAACGCCTCGGAATCCCTTCGATAATGGTGTCCGACGGACCCAACGGACTGCGCGTACAGCACGGAAAGGACACGCGCGTCAACGTTTCCGAGAGAGCGACGTGTTTTCCGACGTCGAGCGCCGTCGCCTGTTCGTGGGACAGAGGGTTGGCTGAGGACATAGGCGCCGCGATAGCGAGAGAAGCGCTGAAAGAAGACGTTCAGATGGTGCTAGGTCCGGGTATCAATATAAAGAGGTCGCCCCTTTGCGGCAGGAACTTCGAGTATTACTCCGAGGATCCTCTGCTCGCAGGCGAGATGGGCGCAGCTTTTATACGCGGAGTACAGTCGCAGGGCGTAGGCGCATGCGTAAAGCATTTTGCCGTCAACAATCAGGAGACCAACCGCAATTCGATCAACGCGATAGTAGACGAACGTACGTTGAGGGAGATATATTTGAAAGCGTTCGAGATCGCGGTGAAAAAGGGCAGACCCGTCGCCGTGATGGCTTCGTACAATCAGGTCAACGGTTCGTTCGCAACTCAAAACAAAAAACTTCTCACCGATATCCTGCGGAACGAATGGGGTTTCGAAGGGATAACGGTGAGCGATTGGAGCGCTGTTTACGACCGCGTCGCGGCGATCGGGGCGGGGCTTGACGTCGAAATGCCGACGAGCGGAGGAGTCGGTGACAAGGCGATAGTCGACGCCGTGAAGAGCGGTAAGCTCGATGAAAAAATACTCGACGAAACCGTGGACAGGATACTCGACGCGGTATTTTCGCTCGACGCGAAACGTAAAAAGGATGCGGCGTTCGATCCTGCGGCGCACGACGAACTCGCGAAAAGGGCGGCGGCGGAGAGCGCCGTACTGCTCAAAAACAACAAGGTGCTTCCGCTGAAAAAGACGGACAGAGTGCTGCTTGTCGGGGAATTCGCGCGCAAGCCGCGCTTCCAGGGGGCGGGATCGTCGTTCATAAATCCGCGCAAAGTGACCACGCTCGAAGAGGCTCTTGCGGCGAGCGGGATAGAATTTTCGTACGAACGGGGCTACGACCTCGGCAGAGGAAAGGACAGCAAAAAACAGATAGCGTCAGCAGTCGCTAAGGCTGCCGATTTCGATAAGATCGTCGTATGCGTCGGTTTGCCGAACGAATACGAGGCCGAGGGCTTCGACAGAAAGAACATAGACCTGCCCGCCGCGCACAACGAACTCGTCGATCGTCTTGCCTCGGTCGGAAAAGACGTGATAGTGGTGCTGTCCGCGGGCGCTCCCGTCGCCATGCCATGGATAAACAAAGTATCCGGCGTGCTCATGATGTATCTTGCAGGACAGAACGGAGGCGGAGCCTGCGCCGATATCCTTACGGGTAAGGTGAATCCGTCCGGCAAACTTGCCGAAACGTTCCCGATAGGGCTGGATAATCTGCCGTCATCCATGTATTTCCCGGGAGGAAGATACGACGTGCTCTACAAGGAGGGGCCTTACATCGGCTACCGCTATACGGAGAAAGTCGACGCCCCCGTGCTTTTCCCGTTCGGTTACGGGCTTTCATATACCGAATTCGAGTACGGACCGATGACGGCAAGCGCCGACAGACTCAAAGACGGCGACAGGCTCGAACTGGAACTGGAGATCCGCAATACTGGAGAGAGGGACGGCAAGGAAACGGTCCAGCTTTATATCAAAAAACGGTACGGCGAAAATTCCGGCGCCGCGGTCAGGCTGGCGGGGTTCGAAAAAGTCGAAATAGCGAAAAAAAGTTGGAAAAAAGTTAAATTTTCTCTTGACAAATCCGACTTTATGATTTATGATAGTCACGAAGGATGGATAAACGAAACGTGCGAATACGAAGTGTTCGTCGCTTCCAACGTCCGAGAACCTAAACAACATATATCCGTTTTCGTGGAAGGCGGCGAGATCCGTGAGCGCGCGGTTTCAGGTTGGTATGACAGACCTGACAGCAAAACTCCGGTGCCCGACAGCGATTTCCGCGAATTGTACGGAGCGGAGCCCGAGATCACGGTCCGCAAGCCCGAGAAAGGCAGCTTTACCACAGACGACAGTCTGGCGGATATGGCTCCGACGAGCGGGTTGGCGCGGTTCGTGCTGAGAGTTGTCAAGGGAACTATGAAGCTGGCTATGAGAGTGCCTGCCGACGATCCCAATCTGATGATGTCCTACGAGATGTTCAGGACGTCGCCGATGAAAGCTCTCGTCAGTATGTCGCAAGGTAAGTTCGGTATCGATAAGGCCGAAGCCGTTGTGACGATGATGAACGGGCACGTATTAAAGGGCCTAAAGTCTTTACTCATGGCTATTTAAAATAGCCTACCCCCTTCTAAAAAGTAGGAGCATTCGTATGAATGCTCCTACTTTTTTGCTTCGTCTACGGAATATGCCTAAAGGCGCGTGTGCGTCTGCGCCATACGCGGCAAATGCGAGAAACCTTTCGCAAACAAGACGGGCGGGATCGTATTATTTGCGTGCGGATATGCGGCGGATCGGCTCGGCGGCGTATCGGGGAACGACGTCGGAGTCTGCGCTTCGCGGCACCCCCGAGGTCGGAGGTCTTCGGACGGCGGGAGCGGCGGATAGGCGCTTGCGAAAGCAAACGCTTGACAAACGCGTTCGGGTTTGCATATAATGTAAACGAAAAGCATATCCGGCAAGAGTATCCCGCCGGAAACGGACAGAGAGAAGGGTCGGCGGCTGAAAGCCCTTTACGAGGAATGCGGGAGAAGTGCGGTCGGACGGCTCCGCGGAGGAAATGCCGCGGCGGGAGGCGCCGTTATACGCATACGAGGGGCGGGCTTTTGTCCGCAATCAAAGTGGGACCGCGCTGAGGCGTCTTTGAAAGAAGGCGTCGTTTTTTATACCTTTCGCGGCGCCGGCGGGGATATCCGCCAGCCGTAAGGCAAGGAGCGAATATGGGTAAAATAAAGATGGATCTCGAGGCCGCCGTCAGGAACGACCCTGCGGCGACAGGCAAGTGGGAAGTGTTTTGGACGTACGGCGGATTCAAAGCGCTTTACCGCCACCGCTTCGCGCATTGGTTTTACAGACGCGGCTTTAAGTATCTTGCACAGCTGATATCCGCGGGAACGCGCCGCAAGACGGGCGTGGATATCCATCCCGCGGCAGATATCGCGGGAGGAGTATTTATAGATCACGGCGTCGGTGTCGTTATCGGCGAGACGACCAAGATAGGCACCAACGTCGTCATTTATCAAGGCGTGACGTTGGGCGGTACCGGCAAGCAGACCGGCAAGCGTCATCCTACCGTCGAAGACAACGTGATGATAAGCGCGGGCGCGAAAGTGCTCGGAGCGATCACCGTGGGACACGACAGCAAGATAGGCGCGGGCAGCGTGGTGCTGAAAGACGTTCCGCCGCACAGTACGGTCGTGGGCGTGCCGGGCAGAGTGGTCAGGTTGCAGGGAGAGAAGGTCGAAGACCTCAATCAGCAGAGGCTGCCCGATCCCGTGCGCGACGAGTTCGACAGGCTGCGAGCCCGCGTTGCGGAACTGGAAAGAAAACTCGGCGCATGCGCGTCCGACGAGGACGACGGCGGAGAACCGAACGAATAAGCGAAGATAACCTACACGGGTACGAAAATTTTTACGGAGAGGATCTTATGTTGAGGATCTACAACACTATGGACAGAAGGAAGGAGGATTTCATTCCCCTTTCCGACAAAAAGGTCACTATGTACAGCTGCGGACCGACCGTCTACAACTATGCGCATATAGGCAATCTGCGCACTTATATCTTCATGGATATATTCCGCCGCACGCTCAGATACGACGGGTACAAGCTCAAGGGCGTGATGAATATCACCGACGTGGGGCACCTGATGTCGGACGGCGACGACGGCGAGGACAAGATGGAGAAGGCTTCGCGAGAGCAGAAGAGATCCCCCTACGAGATCGCCGAGTATTATACGAAGATATTCTTCGACGATCTCGCAAAGCTGAATATAGGCAGACCCGAGATCATCGCCAAAGCGACCGATCACATCGCGGATATGATCAAATACGTACAGGCTCTGCTCGACAAAGGGTATGCATACGAGATCGACGACGGTATCTATTTCGATATAGGCAAGTTCCCCGAGTACGGTAAACTTTCGCGTCTGAATCTCGAAGAGCAGCAGGCGGGTGCCCGCGTCGAAGTCAATTCTCAGAAGCGCCATCCCGCAGACTTCGCTCTGTGGAAGAAAGCTGAGCCGAACCACATCATGCAGTGGGAAAGCCCGTGGGGCATGGGATATCCGGGGTGGCACATCGAGTGTTCCACGATGAGCCGCAAGTATCTCGGCGACGTATTCGACATCCATACGGGCGGAGTGGATCATATCCCCGTCCATCACGAGAACGAGATCGCTCAAAGCGAAGCGCTCGTGGGCAAGAAGACCGTCGATTATTGGGTGCACGGCGAGTTCATGCTGGTCAACAACGGCAAGATGAGCAAATCGCTCGGCAATACTTACACGATCGCCGATCTCGAGAAGAAGGGATACTCCGCTATGGATTTCCGTTACTTCTGCCTTAATACCCATTATCGCAAGAAGCTCAATTTCACGTTCGAAGGACTGGACGGAGCCAAGACCGCTTACGCGCGTTTGCTCGCCGTACTGTATAAGCACAAGACGTCGCAGACAAAGACGGATGATGACAAGATCCGGGATTATAAAAAACAGTTTGCCGACGCGATAAACGACGATCTGAACATCCCGCTCGCTCTCGGCGTGCTTTGGAAAGCCGTCAAGGAACCCGCAAGCCGCGACATCTATGATATGGCGCTTGACTTCGACAAGGTGTTCGGTCTCTCTCTCGATAAGGCGAGACCTGACGAGACCGCTCCCGCGGAGGAGATACCGCAGGAGATAATAGAGCTCGCCCAAAAGCGCGCCGATGCCAAGAAGGCGAAAAACTATGCCGAGGCCGACGCTCTTCGCGCCGAGATAAACTCGCGCGGTTATTCCGTGACCGATACCAAGGAAGGCTATTCCGTAACGAAGAACTGAAAACGGTTAGACCGAAAGGGCGTTCCCGCGATCGCGGGAACGCCCTTTTTCGTAAAGACACGGGAGGCTTTTGCCGGCATCCCGTCGGATATAAGGAAAGAGCGGACCTCAAAGACCGCTCTTACTTATACGCGTTCGGATATACGAAGTGTTCGGGGCGGAAGCTCCGTTACCAGCGGTTGACCACTTTTTCGGCGAATCCCGCGCAGTCCTTGAATTTGAGCCTAGTTCCGTCGTCGAGTATGAACAGCCCGTCAAAAGTGCCGAACACCTGATCCTGGGAGGTCGACAGCACTCCGGCATTCATGGAATCCCTGCGGTCCACGATCGGTGTGAAAGTCATGTCGAGTCTTCCTTCGTTGTCGGTAAAATACCACTTGCGCATAAGGTCGTACTTCTCGGACTTTCCGGGCATACCGAAGTCCACTTTGTCCAGTTTGTGGGCTTTTCCGTTTACGAAAAACATATTTTCCGTAGCCTGCGACGTGTCCCCGAAACCGTAGCCGAGATTGAATCCTATCGTCCCTCCGTCGGGCATACGGTGCTGCATCGAACTCCAGTACCATGTGTTCGAATACGGCCATACGCCGCGCCCCCAATCGAGAGTGCCCAGCGTCTTCGCAACGTCGAATATGTACATCTTGCCGCCGATCTCGAAGTATCCGCTTGCAGTCATACAGTTGAGTTTGGCATTGTAGTAAAACGCCGGATCGTTTCCGGGAAACGGCGTCGCTATCACCATCGCGTCATGAGGGGGAGCGTAAAGATTTATTTCGGCGAAAAACGAGTTTTTGCCGTCGAAGTTCTTGCACTCCGCTTTTATTCTACGCACTTTGCCGTCGTTGCGCATGGATATGGCGACGTTGCCGCATTTGAATGCTACGTCGCCTTTCTCGTACGAGGAAGGGAAGTTGTGTTTGCCGAACGGGAAAGGAGATATTCCCGATTTGGTTATGTATTTTGCGTTTTCGAGATCGACGTAGCTGATACTTGCAAGCGCGAGATATCCTATATCCGACAGCGTAAAGGCGAGCGCGGCTTTTCCGTCCGATACCAGATAATAGTCCCACTCTTTTATACGCCATTTGCTCGCTTTGATATCCTCGCGTCTGTAAGTGCGCGCGAGATAAGTGGAGTAGCCCGCTTGCAGCAGCTTTCCACCGTCGTCCAGAAGCCTGCCTTTCGCAAGTTGAGTCTGCATGGTTCACCTCCCGATATCATTATAACAAAAACGCGCAGCGGTGTAAACGGCAAAAACGGCGAAATTTTTATCGCATGTCGTTTTTTTGGGCTCTGTGTAGGACAAATACGGTTAATCCCGACGACGGCGGATATCGTCCGACTCCTCGGTAAAAGGCGAAAGTTCGTCTTTGCGATAGTATCCGCATACGGGAACTCCGCTTTTGAGATCGTATTGGTAAAGACGGAAAAACTACGTCAATGTCTTTCGGCATCCAATGTTCTCTGTAAGAGTGTATATAGCGCATGCCGCATTTTTGCATGACTCGTCCGCTGGCAGGGTTGAGTACGTCATGCGTAGCGGTCAGATAGTCCATGCCGTCGGATCCGCATTTTCTTATCACCGCTTTGCACGCCTCCGTTGCGTACCCGTTGTTCCAATACCGCGAGGCAAGACCGTAGCCGAGATCGAACGGCGCTGTCCCCTTGACGGTCACGTAGCCTATGGGCTTGCCGAGGTCCTTTTGACAAATCGCATAGCAGAGTCCGTCCGAATTTTCGTAAACCGCTTTGCAGCGGGTTTCGAAAAACCGCTGCGCGTCCTCCGTCGTTTTCGCCGTGAACCACGGCAAGAACCTGTTGCTCTTTTCGTCGGACAGGATCTCGAAGAGCGCGTCCGTGTCTTCGCGTTCGAAAGCTCGCAGCATAAGTCTGTCTGTATATATTATTTCATGCGTCATGGCTTGTCCTCATCGATCGCTTCCGTATCTATATTACCACGATACGGCAGTTCTTAAAAGTGTTTTCGGGCAATAGTCTGTCACGGCGGAGAAGTATTCGGGATAACGAGTCGATGTCGCAGGCGAATGCTCGAAGCGCGGCAGGATGTCACGATTTCGTTATCGAGGCAAGACAGCGAAAAGGAAGCGAGGCGAAAAAGCAAAAAAACTAAGAGGAGAAGAAAGCCTCCTCGTATTTTTTTGCGAAAAGGCGAGTCTTCCGTAGATGGTGCCGATGACCG
>ERZ1090861.1133-NODE-1133-length-14281-cov-9.310136_pt1 | contig 14281 bp, 9 predicted proteins | sample MGYA00478482_ERZ1090861 | MGnify/ENA primary metagenome ERZ1090861 (study PRJEB33644, sample SAMEA5815744) | chicken gut metagenome | biome: Chicken; feature: Gastrointestinal Tract; material: Caecum | place: Ireland | collected 2019-01-01 | study: A study of the... | reverse complement strand
CAATTATAGGCAAAACTTGAGGATCTGGAAATCCGCAGGAATATTTGGCGCTTACATACAATTAACGACAATTCCAATGTGATGGAATCTTAACAGATTATCCATTTTTCTTCCCTCTCAGGTAAATCACAACATCTATGCATGCAAACAACTAAAATACTATATACAATCAGCCTTACATTCCTTACCAAACAGTTTTTTAGTTATTTCCTTGCACAATATTTCTATTGTCTGATGTACGTCAACTTGAGATTTTTGCTTACATAATAATTTTTCATACTCTATGTAGCAATTATCGTCTATGAAGCCCAATAAGTAATCCTGAATTTCAAAATAATTTTTCTTAAAGACTAAATTATTTATAAACTCAATTATTTCTTTATTACATGTACACTGTTCGTCGGCGTTATAGCATACTTTATTTGTAATCGAATTGTATTCAGGATCAATCCGTACAATTACTGTCTTACCAAATATATTATCTCGAGCCCTATATAAATTATTAATTGCTCTCAATACAGTAAACAGCCAAGGTAATCCTGTATGCTCTCCGTTAACAAGCCCAGCCTCCTGTAAAACTTTGCTATTGGAAAGAGAATCATGTATAAATCCATGTACCGTATATTTCTTCCTATTCAGTACATGTACTACTATCTTATCAATCCCAATATCATCCATCCACAAAACTGTTTTTACAAATTCCTCAATACTTTGCTCTTCCGTGAGCCCCGGTAATCCCAGTAATACATTGCCAACAGCCTTAAAGTGAAACTCATGTAATAATTGCACTGCATTTTCTATTTGTGCATTAGTTATTTCCTTATTCAGCCAGTGATTTCTTATCCATTCGTCTGCTACCTCAACACCAAAATCAATAGACACTCTTTTTTTACCTGATACTGTCTTTGAAAAGTTAGTTAACCGCTCCCTTGTTATTGAAGAAGCACGTGCCTCAACATTATATATAAATGGAGTTGTGGCAAATAACTCTTTATTAAATAATTGATGACAAAGTTCTTCAGGAACCTCATTGTAGTCAAGCGAATCATAGCCCGATATATTTTCAATAACTGCTGAATCGCTTTCCATTCGCGAATTTAGAAAATTCTCTCGCACACATTTCGCATACAACTCCGGGTCCTTTTTTCTCAATGCTAAGAGTGCACCTTGTTTAGCTGCAAACTCTGATTGATAATCACACATACTGCAACCAGCTAATTTTTTATACTTCATACGATAGGGACACCCTAAAGTATTTACATAATTCATATTTACTCCAACATAAGGAAAATATTTCATTTTTTCTCCTATGAAACTCTGATAAATTTCTTCAGCCGACAAATTCATGGCACTGTTATACTCATTCCAATACTGGTCCGATATCGGTTTCCATATAGCTTCCATAATATTTTGTATTATCATAATTTTATCCATTCCTTTAACTTGGTTCAGGCATAAACATAATGAAATTTGTTTGCCTGAAAATATTTTTAGGTGTAGTTCTATCGTAGAGAACTCTGAATGCTACAAATCACATGAAGGTGTATAGGCTGTCCATCATATCGGATAATCACATAACTATATGTGTCACCTCTTTTCAAATACAAATACGTGTGACTTGCGCACGTAATCTTATCTTTACATTATCAATCTTATTTTGGGGCCGAAGCGTTTAGCTGATTTCATCTCTTCCTATATATTTACGATAAATTAACGTTTCTGAAAATCGACTATTGGGCCATAAAAATCGTATACATAATCTACTGAATGCAGTAATATGGCATTTCTGCTGTACTTCATAATATAAGATAAGATTTACATAATATTATATATATATTGAACTAGTTCATTTGGTGTATACATTTGATTGATGTTTATTATTTCCTCCTCAAACTCAATGTCTAACTCTATTTCGAGATTTATCAACAGTTTTACAAACAATATAGAATTAATTCCCAGTTCTATGTAGGTTTTGGAAAAAGCCTCCTCGTCAAGTGAGATGCCTAGTTTTTCACTAAAAACCCTGTATAGTACATTTTTGATTTCTTCTTTATTCATCTCCCACCATTCCTCTCATTATTTTTCTTATAGCATCTCAACAAGATCCTCTTTCCACTCTCGAACGCAAAAGTAATTTCCGTTCCAAAATATTATTGCTACATTATTCCAAATAGGACTATTACCCTCCTGTAAAAATGGAATAACTACTTTTCTTGTCAAAAAATTACGTCGCAACAACCTTGAATTATTGGTATTTATTGACAAAACATATTTCCCCATTACAAGTGGATTCTCTTCAATCTGCATAATACAATATTCCCCTTCATATCGCTGATTCTTGTATACAAATCCATCGCCTGCAACAAAAATGTACCTATCAAAAGAATTTGCAAATGTATCGATAATATCCGATCGGCTCAAGTTTACTAGAACTAGACTATGCAGTAAATCATCATTATTCAGCTGAGAATATGGAATAATCGGATATGTAGTTGATATCCAATCAAAGTATCCATTTGAATGTGGTGTAGCAAAAGCTTTTGCTACTGATATTTCATAGTTATCTGCCTGATCTGGTACTACAATCCTCATCGAAGTGCGATAAATTCCTAAAATTCCAATTCCTTTTGTTATATCTATCGGATCCGGCTGTTGTATTTGAAAAACTTTTCTGTCTTCAATTGCAAAATGTATATTGCTAGAGAGTGGCGAATAATAAACGAATTTTGTGCAATTAATGCAAATTTCTACTTTCTTATCGACATCCGGCGGCAAAACTATTGTGATGCCTTTTGAATCCTTCACAGTAATTTCAAAACGACATTTGTTTTTTCTTATCGCACTGACTTTTGCTTTTTTTTTGCCCTTTTCTATTCCATGCAAACGTATCCAAAAGCTTTCCAAATAGCAGTTACTTTCTGTAGTAAACGATATTTTTTCAGGAAAATTTACCCGTCTATGCTGCAAAAAGAATTCTTCAATACTAAACCACTTATAGTCTGAAATAGTATGATGTAACATATTACTCACCTCAATGTACTTATAGTTTCCATAAGTACTCAAGCTTTTCTTAATGCGTTCATGCTTTTCATTCAGATAACATAAATCCAAATCAGATACTACATTATATATAGGTAAATTACTATTATTGCTAATTATATCATCGATAGGTAACCCTGAAATCGGAATAATAGCTGCTGCTAAAGCAGGGTAATTAAGGGACAACGACCATGCCGCATATCCACCGTTACTTTTGCCAAATAAATATATACATTCTCTATTTATATCAAAATATCTACACACAAGTGATATTGCTTCAAGGTATGCACATTCATTGATGTAAGCCCCACCCATTACTCCTCGGCCAGAAACACTAATAACAAGTAATTTTTCCGGCTGTTCTTCAAACAGATATGAATCATACCAATCATTGCTCAAACATATGGCTAATGGATACCCCCCCTTATCACACCCTTCTTTTGGAAAAAGAACACGCATCTCTTGAATTGTATTATCAATTTCTGACAAATAAAAAATGCTGGTTGGAGCAATAATTGATAGAGATGGTACATCATATCCCAACTTTTTTTTGATTCCATATATCATGAAATATTGTTCAATTTTTGTGGCTAGCACCCCACTAATTTTTCCTAAACGACCTTGCATCTCAATATCATCCTGATTTTTGACCAGATATTCCTGTGCCTCTTTTTCAATCTCATTTATATGCTGTGCATCAACGAAACAATCGATAATTTTACATGGAAATACCGTATATACAATGTAGCTCTTTATTTCATCCGGTCCCAACAATATCCTATATTCTTTTCCCAAAGAATAATAATTATCTTCCTCGTTATTTATCATTCGTTGATTCACCATTATTTGAAGACGAACCGAAGTTTTCTCCATAGCCGGCCCCAATACAGTAATAATAAGATATTGATTTTCACGTCTTACAAAGACGTTATAGTCATTCTGCTCTTTTTTCTTTCGTAAATTGCAAAATATAATATTTCTTTTCCATATATCCGCTCCATAAACCTGCAGATATAGATATGGCGGTAAAATGCATTCTTTTTGCAAATAAAGGGAAATAACTAAATAATTGTTTCCCTGATGCAAATTTACTAATGTCATTGCCTTCTCCTGTTCTTTCCAATTCACCAAAACAGGCTCTTCATTTGTCCATACTCTACTATTACCTGGTAAATCAGCATCAATATATGCTTTACATTCTTTTGGGGAAAAAATTATCGCAAATACATATGTTAGTTTTCTGCTATCAACATTTTTCAAATTATTTAGCCCAAAATTATTAGGCTGCCCGCATAACTTTATTGCTGACTTGCGCAAATAGCTAAATAATTCCTTTTTTACATCGGAGGGAAGTGATAGAGAAAAAAGCTCTCTATCACCAACTTCTGCATTTTCATAGAATATTTCAAATTGATTTATTACAAGGATCTGCCTTTCATCATAACTATACATTTTTTTCGGGTGCCAAAAAGCAATGTGGCTCATGTGCATTATATACGCCAATAGCTTGCAAATAGGAAAAAGTAGTTGTAGGTCCCATATATTTCATACCTCGACGCTTTAGATCTTTTGAAATTTTCTCTGCCAAAGGCGTAAATCCTTCATAAATAACCGAAATATCACGAATAACTTTTCCATCTGAAAAAGACCAAATATACTTGTCAAAAGAGCCAAATTCCTGCTGTATTGCCATAAATGTACGTGCATTTTGGACTGTTGCCTTAATTTTTCCACGGCTTCTTATTATTCCCTCATCCTTAGTCAAGCGTTCTATATCCTCTTCTGTATATTTAGCAATTTTTTTATAGTCAAAATTATCAAAAGCACTCCTAAACCCGCTGCGCTTTTTTAGAATAATAACCCAGGATAATCCGGCCTGAAAAGATTCAAGCAAAAGCATTTCAAATAAATATGAATCACTATGTGAGGGTTTTCCCCATTCCTCATCATGATATTTAAGTGTAGCAGAATCAACCCATGTACAACGCTTTACATTATTTTCATTCATCTCAACATTTTCTCCTTTACTAAATAATAGTTTTCCCGGCTTCGCAAATAACTTTACAAATTAATTTTTCAAATAGCATATACAAATAATGTCATTACCCACCTCCTATCGCAAATATGTTATGCTATTTCCAAACATCGCGAAACTCTTCATTCATGATATCAAAAATTTCTTTAGCCCTTTCCATAATAACTAAATGTGTAGCTACTGGCAGAATAACAAGCTTTCCATTACGAAACTGTTTGGATGCCCATTCCGACTGTTCAATTGATGCTACATGGTCATATCTGGATGTAATTAGCAATACAGGTATATCTATATCTTGAATAATCTCAGATATATCATAGTCGTATTGTTGCATACACATCTTCAAAAAGGATACTGCCCATTCCTTATGATCATATTGTTCTAAAAAAATATCATGCCATACGTTTGGAACTCTTTCAAAAAGGCTTTCATCCAGTTCTGAGTAAAATACACTTTCCGATATTAGTTTTAGGTAAATTGATAATAATTTGGGGCGCCCCTTAATGATTTTCATAATTAATTCCGCATTTTCCTGAAACTTATTTCCTTTCTGCTTATAGCCCGGAAACGGAACAAAATCACCAGAAATAACAGTAATCGTCTCAACTTTATCAGAATACTTATGTGCGTATATCATCGCAGCTTTCACTCCTGAACACCACGCAATAATATGGAACTTATCTACTTTTTCGCTTGAGACTACTTTTTCTAAATCTACTACCTGAGAGTCAATACAATATAGTCCCTTTTCACTTTCTGCTGAATTTGCTCCGAAACACCCCGGTATTTCCCATACAATAACCCGAAAATATTTACTAATATACCTAATAAAAATATCCCAAGCTTCATAGTGGGCGCCAAACGCATTTATAATTATCAAAGTGCTATTCCTTTTATCAGTAACATAGTACGTCAGTTCTTTTTGATAAACACTCTTGATAGATTTTTCCATCATATTCACTTTTGGAGGCTGGATGTCCATCTTCATTATGCATCTTTGTATTCTATTTTGAAGCCAATGTTTCTGGCAAATACAACTTTCTGGAATTGAGCTATCCCCCATAAATTTCCATTCTAAATTTGGAAAATACAAGATTAGCATTTCCATAAAAATACTATCAATTATCCTTTTGTTATCTTTCACTTTCCTGAAAACAAATTGATCATATCCACTTAGTCGATTAAATAAAACAAGTATTTCTTTTATGGAAAATTCATTTTCCCTAGTAAATATGTAGTTGACCTGCTTTTCTTGTTCTTCCAAATAAATAATAGATCTGACGATGTTGATTAGCGGTGTAAAATAAACACACAACCCTTCAACGTCAACTTCAATTGGATGCTTATGTAAACTATACCCTCTGCTTAGTATCATTTTTAGGAATTGGTATATCTGGTATACAATATCTTCCACAACACTATTATTTCCTGATTTATCTAAATCCGGAATAACAAATATTTTATTGTAACTATATCCTCCATCGAATTGTTCTACATCCGTCAATGCTTTTTTTCTCATATACGTATGATTGCATACAATTACATTAATCTTGCATAAACATACTTTTGAAAACCTGCTAATTAGGTCAATGTATATATTTGTTCCCTTTTCTTTTTCATAATACCATATTGTGCAAGTTTTTACATTCCCTAAAAATGCATAGATGGATGTATGATCAAAATAGTCACACATCTTTATATTCTCTAGGTGTCTAGTGTCTTTTTCATATAGAGAAAATCTGTCAGTTATCCATAGAATTGTTTCTCTTTTTTGCAAACAATACACGAATAACTTTGCAAACTTATCTACTGGTCCTAAAAAGATGTTATTATTCATATTATCTCCGACTAATATTATTTCTGTGTAACACCGGACAGACAAATAATGCTATTCAACCGCTTTTTCTAAAAATTCTATACTATTTCCATCTGGATCTGTAAAAAAAACAATTCTGCTAGGACCTAAGCGGGGACTATTTACAAAAAATATATCTGAACAAGGATAAATGCCTTTTTGTGCCAACTCATGTATTTTTTTATCTAGTGAAGGAACATATATTGATATTGTTGATTTGTTCCTTACCAAATCATTTTTGCCTAGCTCTGATGGATATTGAATAAGTTCAATCATAGCACTGCCATATTGTATTTGAAGTAATAGTATACGATATCTGTCATACAGGTTATTAGAGACAAAACGCACCAACTCTCCATCTACCCAAAAATCATCCACCACTGTGTAACCAAGTCCCTGAACATAGAATTTAGCGGATTCCTCTATCGACTTTACAAATATATCTATATGTAATAACATAATTCATTTCTCCAACATAAAGTATTCATTTGGCGAAACTCCCAACTTACGTAAATCCATATAGAGTTTGAGTCGTATATATTCAACTTTATTGCTCATTTCATGCATAATTTGCAAATTCCAGTAAGCATTGGCTATTTCTTCTGCTTTTTTCTGATCCCAGCCATACTCAGCCAAATCAACAAGTTCCAAAAATCCTTTTGTGTTATGTTCGTTTACTTTTTCAATATTTTCCCAAAAAAGTTCTTCTGTTGCCTCAACAATTGGAACAGTTTCCGCATAATGACGCTTAATGTGATTAAGTAACTTAAATTCTTCCCTAATTATGCTGCCTATTTTCTTAGCATAAAAGTATTCCTTCGAATCTTCATTCCCATGAAATCTATAATATAGAAAGTCTGATAATTTACCCACAGAATCACATTCATACCGGTATGCATATGGACTAGATTCATGAGAATCTAGTAGTAATCCATCTGACTTAACTTGTTGAAGTATATCTGAAAAACTTGTAATCCCACACCTTTCAACAAAATAATACAATGCTGAGCCATATTTGGTTTTATATAAATATTCAGCATTTTTTCTCAATTTTTCAAAAGTAGAATACGGATTAAAGTTGATGAATCCTATGTCAACTGCAATTCCATTATTTCTGAAAAACTCAATAACCTTATAGTTATCTTCTACTGAAGCTCTTTTTCGATAAAGCAGTAAGTCTTCTTTATTCCCGGACTCAATCCCAATAATTGTACCAACAAGTCCTGATTGACGCATAATTTCAATACTTTCAGGTGTAAAGCGCTTGTAGACTTCAGCTCGGAAATATGTTTCATAGGAAATATTTACTTTGGAATCAATAATACCCTGAGCTATATTAATCATTCTGTCTTTATCGCCTGGAGCATGATCTTCAAAACTATTATCAATAAACCAAAATCTATTGATTCCATGCTCTTCTACCAGTTGTTTCACCTCACCTACAATATATTGAGGACTGCACCCACGCCAGCAATTATCACGATTAGTTCCCCAAAAGTGCCTATGCCAGCAAAAGCTGCAATTTGCCATACAACCTCGTGAAGTCGAAATGTATGCATACCGTAGCATATTTCTTCCCAACAAATCACGAGATGGATAGGGCAATTCATCTAGTTTTTCAATTAGCGGTTCTCTTTCATTTGCAATGATTTCTCCGTTTTTCCGGTATACTAGACTCCTGATATTTTCGACTGATTTTTTCCCTTCAACTGCTCTTGCAAAATTAACAAAAGGAATCTCGCCCTCACCTACTATTGCATAATCAAAGCATTCATATTTCTCTAGCAGTTCTTTATATGCCAATGTAGGCCAATAACCTCCCAAAACAAAAATAGTATTTGGTAAATGCTCCTTAATTACCTGACATGTTTCACTAACTACATTTTCTGTTGTAGAGTACATCGGAGTGCCAATAATGTCTGGTGAATAACTGTATATTTCATTCATATTCAGATATGTCCGACTCGTATTGATTATCTTTACATCATATCCTTCCTTACGCAAACAAGCACCAATAGAACAAATACCTAATTCTTCGGTTATTATTGCATTTTTTTCTGTCAAAATACTTAATAACAGTACCCTAAAGTTCTTCTTCAAAATACAATTCACCTCTCATTCCTTTTTCTGTTAACCAGATTAGCCATATTGTTTACAGTTTCAAAGTTAGTTGGATCCAAATCTTCATCCTCAATCCTAATATCAAATTGTTCCTCGAGAAACAGTATCACCTTTATTATGCTAATTGAGTCAATAAGCAATGATTCAATCAACTGCTGCTCTGGTTGTATTTCACTAACGGTAAATATGATATTGGAAAGTAAGTAATCAATAATTTGTTTTTCTACGTTCATTTTTCCTCCATTCCACCACAAAATACTTATGGTAATATCACTTATAGCCAGCAAGAATTAGCTATCTTGTTGCTTAAGCTGTATTTTGACAGAATAATAGGTACGCCTGTTTCCTTTCTTGTACTTCGCAAATACTGAACAGACTAGTAACTAGTTCCACATTCACAGCGTTCGATAATGTAGGATGAATCGATTTTGGTGCATTCGCGTCACACCACAGTAGGGAAAATACGCAATGAGTAAAATGGCATTATCAATTGCGCAAATCGCATTATGGAGTGACAAATATATGGTTGGTATCGATGTTTCTATAGGCAATGTATAGTCGCTATTATGAAACCATTTTATGAAATAATTTATGCCTTTTGAGGTCAATCCCACAACCAGCTATACTAGCTCACCTATTGAACTCATCAAAGATTCTGATAATAATCCCCTTCGTAAAGTCAAATCTGGCAAAATCGATACCACAATAATTGTGCGCTATGCTCTTAGCCAATCGAAATAACAACATAAAATTGTATTATTGATAAATTATGTAATTATCTCGAAATACATGGACCATTTGTTGGGCTCCTACATGAAACACAAGACATCTATGAAAAATTATCTCATCGGTATGCATAATCAAGTCTATCCTTATACTATTATTTGCTTTGTCTATGGTGCGCGTAGTGACGGTAGCCAAAGATGAGATAATTATGTAACCAACTAGCGTCATGCGGAATGTGTTATTATGATATCCCATAATGCCCTTCACCAGACATAATCAGAATTAATGCGAAAAGATGCATAACCTCCAATCAGGTAAAGGCAGAGAAAATCAATCGTAAAGCAAATGAGCTTTTTCTGTACTTCCTAAGAATGAAATAACAAACCTTTTCATCCAACAGTCGTTGAGCAACTCATAGTGTCAAATAATGGTTTAGGTGCCTCGTTCTCTTCTAGAATAGAATGCCGCTAAGCTGCCAGTATATCCGCTTGTCCTGCAGAAGAAGGTTATATTTTTCAGCGTAATTGATCAAATTCACACACAAAAAAATATTCATATCACCAAAAGAGTGTATTCTGACCCTCACAAGGCACTATTTTAAGTAATGAACGGTAAATCCAAATCGTGCACCAAGAAAATCCGTATTATGTTCCTTGATAATAAGCGAACCAAATGTAACACATATTATGTTTATATAGCGCTGAAGCTAAAAAACTACAAAATTCTTCTTTAGTCGTAAAATATATCTACACTTCCTAAATACGAATAATCTCGCTAGACTGTTTATATCAGCACAGATATGATGTACATATTTTGGTACCTATTTTTTCAACCTGTATAAATTATCAATGTCAAAAAGTTAGCCTTGGCTTTTTTGCCGATTACATATGTGAAAACTCTAAATGTGGTAACAGTTCTTTCAAAATATCTTCATATCGATCAATAATCATTAGGTGAGTAGCGGCGGGCAAACATACGTGCCTGATATTTTTATTTTTTCCTGCAGCCCATACTGATTGTTCCGGACTAGCTGTTTGATCTCTCTCTGCCGAAAGAAGTAATACAGGAGTCTCTATTTTCGCTATCTCTTCTTCTATTGTGTGCTGATAATATTCTACACACATTGCAAGAAAATTTCTCATCAATTCTTTAGACTCAAAAGCGTACAAAATGTACGGTCTAGCTTTATTCGGTATAATTGAAAACAAAAATGCTTCCATGGCTTCCGGTCCTCTTTTCTTTATATCCTGACCATATGAAATTTGATTTGTAAAAAGATTTTGATTGATTATGTTCATATAAAAATCAAAAATCCGATCATTATCCTTTACCAAAGAATAAATTTCCTGCACACTCTGTCTAAATTTTGAATGATGCCTCAGACTTCCTGCGTATGGTGCATATTCTCCCGCTATTATTGTTTGTGATATAATATTGTATTTTTTCATACTATCGATTAGTATTGCCTGTTTTGCACCTGAGCACCAGGAAATAATATGAATGCTATTTTCCTTTTCATTATCAACTATCGCGCATAAATCATCTACTTGATCATAAAGCCCCATCGCTTCATTTTCAGAAAATAATGGTTTTTCATAATTATGCACTCCACGTATCTCGCTAATTATCACTTTGTATTTTAGTGCTAATTCATACATCATATTCCACCATGCATCTACTTTAACGCCATATGCATTAATTATTAGTATGGCTTCTCCTGCCCCGGCCGTGAAATATATAATCTCTCTTTCATTCACATACACACTTTTTTTATTTAGCTGAAATGAAGTATATACACTATTTTCATTTTGAATAACACACACATCTTTTTTATTTTTAGCAAAATTCAGTTTACTGTCGTTGATGTATGGGTAATAATTCAATAGCAGTTCATTAAGAATATTATCGACAAATGTCATTTTTTCTTTATCATTAGCTGCAACAATAGAATTATCCGATATATGTAGTTCATTCACTATGTCTTCCAGTGAATGATAAGTCATCTCCACACTAGCGGATTTACCACCTAAATAGTCAATCCAGGACAAATAATCAGCTTCCATCCAGCCTCTGTTACGGCAGACGATGTGATAACTTTCCATCTCCGAATATCCTAAAAATCTTTCACTAACAAACTGAATATATTTCCTTATTCGTTTGGCTATACTTTCTTCGATGCTCATGTTCCATGGAAAATCAATTACATATGGTGAAAAATAATGATACAAAGGAATATTTTTTTCTACGCTAAGTGTATTCACTTTGCTATAATATCTTTCCCAGCTTTTTCTTTTATCCCAAATTCCACCAGCTAAATGTTTTCTATCATAATCCTCCTGAATATCATTTCCACGAAGAATAATATGTATTGTCATCGCAGCGCCCTTGGATAATGCTTTTTCGCAAAAATCACATAAATCTACATAACTTTTATTTATATTATTATCAGATGCTAATGTTCCTAATAGATCATAATATATCCAAATTTCAATTATTTCTCCTGCATCCATGTTCTCAATAATTCGGCTATATTCCGAAAAAAACATATTACTGTTGCTATCCTGCTTGTAATACTCAAAAGGAAACACCGCACATTTTTCTCGTATGCGCGCAATATCTGAAAATATTTTTATAGCATCTGACGACAATGTTCCTAATATACATATCATTTTTTCCATATTCACTATTTTCCTTAACGTATTACTCCTTCTGGTCACTTTCAATTTTATTTACCAGAAAAGCTATGGTTGGCGACTTAAAAAATTCCTTATAGTCAATTTCTACACCAAACTGTAAGAATATTTCAGCCAGCAATGTCATCACTCGTAGGCTATCTCCTCCTACCTCCATAAAACTGTCATTTCTAGAAAGCCGAGTACTAATTATATTCTCAACAATATCCCCAACTGCGGCTTCAAGTATAGACTCTTCCCCATTCCGCAATGTATTATTTACTTTTGGTTTCGGCAAAGACTTTTTGTCTACTTTTCCATTCGCCGTTAACGGAATTTTATCCAAAGAAATATAGTATGTTGGCAGCATATATGTTGGCAGCATTGTTTTTAGGTAACTGACTAATTGATTCTGTAATTCTTTATCAATTTTTTCTTCATCCCACACAATATATGCAACCATCTCATCGTATCCATTGTCATTATGAACCATTACTATACAATCATCCACATGACTAAAATTTGTAATTACATATGATATCTCCAATAATTCAATTCTATGGCTACGTATTTTGACCTGATCATCCTTCCGTCCTAAAAATAAATAATTTCCATCAGATAGTTTTTTCCCCATATCACCTGTCCGGTAAAATCGAATATCCTCATCATCCTCACCTTGTTTACAATTTATAAATACTTTTTTATTTAGTTCGGGTCTTCTATGATATTCTCTGGCAACTCCCTCTCCCCCAATAATTATTTCTCCTTCTTCACCATCAGCAACTTCATTCAGTTCTTCATCAACAATTACTATTCTATTTCCACTTATGGGCTTTCCAATATTGGGGTAACCTAGATCGCTACAATTAACTTTTGCTATAGTTGCATCAACGCAGCACTCCGTAGGTCCATACATATTATAAACAGCAGTATTCTCGACTTTACTAAGGCATTCCCACAAGTCTTCAGATATAGCCTCCCCACCTACAAGCACAGCCTGTAAACTGGTACATTTACTAAACATATCTTGCCGATATAATAGTTTCATCTGAGATGGAGTACAGTCAAATATATTTATTCTTTTTTCCTCTATAAACCTGACTAATTTTGATATAGTATGTCTACAGTCTTCCGGTACAATGTGTAGGCAATATCCATTTAGCAAGCCAACCAATTGTTGTACCGATGCATCAAATCCAAATGGGGCATTTATTGAGACCTGCATTTGATTGGCACTTTGATCAAACAAATAAAATATCTCTTCATCCAATCCATGAAACAGATTTGTTATTGAATGATATTCAATAATTGTTAGCTTAGGTTTTCCGCTCGAACCGGATGTATATATACCATAAGCAGCCGACGACTCGCTTATTTCAACTTCGATAGCATTTGAATCCTTACTTTCCGTTTCAAGGATTCTTTCTACTGTATATATATCGCAGCCAATATTACTTAAGTATGGTTTCAATTCTTCATCCGTTATGATAAATGGTGATTCTGTATCAGCTAACATATAGTTAAGTCTCTCCATAGGGAACAGTTCCCCTCCTGGATTCAGAGTATCGGGATCAAGTGGAACGTATGCATTTCCTGATTTCATAATACCCAATAAAGTAACGACATAATTTACGGTCCTATGCTGAAAGATTCCAATAAAGGTTTCTGGACTAAGTTCCATTTTTATGATAAATGAAGCAACTTTACTAGATAACTTGTCCAATTCTCTGTATGTCAATTTTTTATCCTCACAGCATAGCGCCAGCCTTTCAGGATATTTTAATACAGTTGACTGAAACATTTCAAAAAATGTATTTTTACATTGTATATTAT
>ERZ1090861.1132-NODE-1132-length-14285-cov-51.296908_pt1 | contig 14285 bp, 30 predicted proteins | sample MGYA00478482_ERZ1090861 | MGnify/ENA primary metagenome ERZ1090861 (study PRJEB33644, sample SAMEA5815744) | chicken gut metagenome | biome: Chicken; feature: Gastrointestinal Tract; material: Caecum | place: Ireland | collected 2019-01-01 | study: A study of... | reverse complement strand
TTCATACCCATCAATCTTTTTCCATTGAACTCTATCTTCCATCAGTTTCCTCCATCTCGATCAAAAACGCCGCATTGCAAGCCAGGTGCCACAAGTGAGGCAGACCGCTTTCCTGGTCATACTTCTCTCCCTTGAGATATGCCAGCCAGTGACGATAAAGGGCATCGCGATACCGCTCAGGCTCCACCTGTTTCCAGTTGTCGGGATCATGGTACTTTTGGAGGCCAAACATCCTCACTGCTGTCACGGCCTCGATCAGCGCCACAGGGCAGTAGGAGGGATGCGGTTTCCCGGCGTCGGCTTTGTCCTGCTGATTCCCTCCTAATCCGCCGGTGCAGGGCTCTACGGGTACACCTCCGTAGACAAAGACATAATTTTTGTGTGGCTTGCACATCTGGCCGCAATCGTTCATTCTGCACCTCCGATGATCTCGTCAAGGGTGTAGGACTGGTCGGGTTGGATGGAGGGGAACAGTTTTGCACTGATTAAGCACTCCCTCCTACCAGTTTCGCACTCTGCTCGGATAATGCCTCCAATGCGCCTAATTAATACTGCGTCTGGGAACAGCAATTTGATTGCTGATGCCACTTTCGCCTCCTGCTCGGTGAAGCGGGGCTTCTCTGGCAACGTCCACCATACAGGTTTAGGAGCAATACCGCATACCATTCCAATCCCCTTTTTTGAGAATATACAATCGTCTGCGCAATTTCCGTTTCTGCTTGTGCAGTATTCTTTTGCTTCCCCAAGCGTCCAGTCCTTCAACGGCTTGTCCATGTTGGCATCCTTTTCAACCGTGTAATATAAATCCCCAGTTTCTTTGTCCTGATGCTCAACAAGTCTTTTCTCATCCTCCACCACCTCATACCCCATCAGGCGGGCGGCTTCGTGGGGGTGCTCGTTACACCAGTCTACGCAACTTGTATCTTCCTTCTTATGTGATGGCTCATCCAGTGGGCATGTATCACAACTTTTTTGCCTTTCGCAAAACTCATTGTTGGCTTCCTCCATGCTGTATTCAGTGATTTTTCGAAACTTCATGATCGGCCTCCAAACTTTCATCTTTTGCGTCACTTTTTGGAAGTACAGTTTCAATCTTGCGCTGGCCCCAACGCCAAACATAACCGTATGCACTCTTTCTTTTCCCATTACAGACCGCCGTTATATTTCTTCTCCGTGAAATAATCCCGTTAGATGCTTCGTGAATAGATGGATACTCTCTTATAAAGTTTCCATCTAAATCAACCTGAGAAATTGGCTTTCTCTTTTCGCTTTTTCTACCGATACTCGCGGAAGTGTGTGTTTTATAATACTCTTTCAAAGAGTTTGATATTTTTTCTTTGTGATCCTCATTATGCGGTATCCCCCTAATTTTTTCTGCTTGCTTTTTGGTTTTCTCCCCATAAGTATTATTATAGGAAACTGTACACCACTCCAAATTATCAACAAAATTGTTTGTTTTGTCTTCATCTTTGTGGTTTACTACTGGAAGATTGTCTGGGTTTGGAATGAAGGTGGAGGCAACAATACGGTGGACATATTCCTGCTTTGTCTTCCCGTATTTTGTCAATGCAACTGTTTTGTATCCTCGAGAGTGGTTTGTTTGTTTTAGCATTGCTCCATGTATAGGCTTATCATAAATTCTTCCGTTATCGTTCACCTGAATAATTCTATCAACACTAAACACTCTTCCGAGATTGTCAACTTCGTAGTAGCCCTCATATCCCGGAACCGGCTTCCTGACCACAGGCACCACATCAGGCCCCAAGTCAATGTCAATCGGCCCGTGGTTCATGTGCTCGTTGCACTTGGCCATTGCCCGGAATGCTGGAATATGTATTTTCACATTTCGTCCTCCTTGTCCATGCGAGCCATGCAGATAGGGCAACAAACAAATTTCTTTGCTTGGTCTCCTGTCTCGTATCCACACTCAGAGCAGATGTATTTCTTAGCGATATATTCTTTTTGGATAATATCGCAATATCCAAAATTCATCTCAGAGCCAATCCACCTCCCGTGCCTTACCTCCACCACGTCGGCGGCGGGGATATTACTAAGCAAAAATTCAACCCCATAAGGATATTGATATTTTCGGATTGCCTCAATAGCCGCCGCCCTCTCGATGTATGTCTTCATATCAATACCCCTTATTCTTTGCTTGAACTTTCATGTCCACCCAGCGGCAATTTTCTGGCTCATAGTTTCCGTTGTTATTTATACGGTCAATGGTGCATTGCCCGTATGGAGCGCACGGGTCATATCCATTTTCCATCGCCCATGCTCTAAAATTTTCATATTTTCTCCATTCTTTGCAAACCGTAATACCTCGGCCACCATATCGGGAATAATGACTGTTATTAGGATTGAAGCATCTTTTTTGCATGGACTTCCAAACATTATAAAGCCGTTCTTCGCTTCCGTGAAAAGCACCTCCATGGGTTAAGTTTGACTTAGTTAATCTCCTGGCCTTCTCACATCCGCAACTAACATATCGGCTTCGTCTGAGGTTTTTCCCAGAAGCAATAAACTCTTTCCCACAATCGCAACGGCAACGCCACATTCGCTCTTTGCTACCAGATGGGAAGTCATGTGTCCCAGCAAAAGCAACAACTTCAATTTTCCCATACTGCCTTCCTATCATGTCTGTAGGCTCGATGTACTCCTTCATTCCTTGCCCTCCAATACGGCCATATCATAGCCGCTCTCTATAAATCGTATCGTCTTTTGATGGTTGCAGGCGTTCCCGAGATGGGTGTAAATCTCCCGCATATCCTCCACACTGAACCTAGTGTCTAGGTAGTCGTTTATGCCATTCAGGAAGAAAATATGGAGGGCTGTATTGTCCACTGCACGGCGGAACGGTGTCGATTTGCAAGCCGGGCGTGAAAACCACTCTAACACCTTGCACTTTACATCCATCTCACTATCACAAGTGCTGATATTGAAATATACGTTCGCCTTTTGGTGGGCGATAAACTCGCCTTGATTGTTGATAAACCATCCAGGGAAACATATCCCAAGTCTTTTTATGACCGGCCAATCAATCATCCTGCTCCCTCCGTAGTGCGGCCTTGGCCTCTTCGCAGGTCAGCACCTCAAATTCCCACAAGGCAAAATAATCGTCTGTCCCTATATGCCCGCAACGGTAAATCCATTTCGGTTCTCCTGCAAGTAGGCGGCGTTCCACCGCAGTGACTTCCCAAGCATTACCAAAGCGGTCATATACCGTATCGCCTATGGTATACTTCGGTATTTTCCCCTCCCGTTTGGCCTGAACCATTTCCCTCAGCTCGTCCAGGTCGTACTCGTCGCCCAGGATGTCCTCGATTTCTCTTAGCCTCATATAGACATCTACGCCATACGAAACACCTTTTCCAGTCAACCGTTTCATTTATCCAACCCCTCCATCCTGCCCTTCAGTTCGATGATCTCCTCCGGCTCCAGGCCCGTGCCCTCGTATTCCTTGCATTTGTTGGCGCAGTCAATGAGGGGCAGATACTCGCTCTCATAGTCCAGGCGCTCAGTGTGTAGCTCGTTGATGATCTCAATGGCCCTGTCACTCAATCGTTTCATGTCAGTCCTCCTTCTGGCCGATCCACTTTAGGTACTGCTCCCAGCAAGCAACACCAATCACATCTGGGCAAGTGTCCAGTAATTCACACTTTTCTGGCAACCACTCGTCATTTCCGTTGAAATTACAAGCGCATGAATCCCCAAAAACATCTGAGAGGATTAAAGCCACATCATGTGCGCTATATTTATTTTTCTTCTTCACCTGCTCCAGCTCGTCAGACGCTTTTCTCGCTGCATCTGCGATCATTTCATCATACGGAAGACTTTCATTGCAAAATGGTTTGAGATGTAAAGCTATCACTCTGGCGGCTGTTGCATATTTGTCCACTGTCTCCCTCAGCTTCTCGTTTTCGGCCTGGAGCGTGGAGAGGGCGGCGGCAGCTTCCAGAAGCAATTCCTCAATGTCGCTCCCATAGGCTTCTTTGTGGAGCCGCTCAATCAGCTTGTCGTAGTCCATCATGTGTCCTCCTCTCCCTCCGGCGGGCGGCGGTAGGGTTGCGGATTGCTCCAATCCACACGCTGGCCGCAGTTATCATGGAATTTGCACTTGTACACCGTTTCCATTCGTTGGCCACGTCTACGCTGGGAAATGGTGTTCTTGCACCTTGGGCATATGTAGTCAATATACTCCCGGTCTGGTTCGTCATTAACGAGTACAGGCAGCGGTTCGTTCGGCGGGGTGAGGGTGGGCATATTTTGGACTGCCTTTCTCACCTTGTCCATATCCATATACGGCTTCCAATGTGACATCATTTTCAGAAGTCTATCCGCATCAATCGCCCTTGCCATCTTTCAGCGCCTCCTCTTTTTCATATTCCGGTCTCCCATCAACATAACAGCAAAGTACAGGACACACCGGCGCTCCCGGATCGTTGCTATGCTTTTTCGTGTCTGCCCACACAGAAATCAATTCTCGCTCACCTATCTCACTGTGTTTCTTTGGGTCGAAATTTCGGCACAGCATTTTGCCATTGAACCCACTCCGCACTTCCACTGGCGAATAGCAGTTCACACCCTCGTACAGCTCCTTAAGTTTCATCTTTCATCCGCTCCTTTTGCATAATTGTGTGATCAGTTGTAATAAACACAACAGAGCCGTCATCCCTATTTGGGCACGCTATATGCTCACATCCATATACGCTGGAGCCGGAATTCGAGCGAAATGGGCAGTTTACTTGTCTGCATTCATTCATCCCGCAGCGCCTCCAATCTCTCCATCACCATCTCCACGGCCTCGTCCGTCATGGGAGCGCCGCAGGCTGGGCAAAATTTGAAATACTTAGCATGGCCTTTCTCTCGCCAGAAGAAACCACAATGATGACAATGCAGGTGGTATACCTGTCGACCCATGGTATCCACAAATCCTTGATCTGGCACAGTTTCCCAACCGCCGAAACCCCACACCTTCTCCACCTGCTCCCGGCTGACGGGGCGGAGGGCGGAGAGGGACATGGAAAGCGCCTCCATAAATTGCGGTACATTTGGATAGCTCTTTCTCTGGTCGGCACTGCAATCATAGATACGTTTGCAAGTTTCATACTGCTCATTCAGCAGCGCAATCGCTTCTTCCCGCGTCATGGCTGGGCCTCCCTTCTCGGCGACAAAATCCGGTCCATAATCACATCGTAAATAACATCGCCAATCTCATCCCTGTCGAGTTCGTGGAACGGATATTCCCTGATGTGCTTTTCCACGCACTCCTTGATGAGCGGGCGGGCATTTTTGCATTCTTCATCCAGAATAGCAACTGCTGGGCTTTCTGTTCTTTACCATGCGTCCTTTCTGCGAAACACAATGTATTTGAGGGTATCATCCTCAATAGCGTCCCGAATCTTCTTTCTCAACAGTTCCGCAAAATCTCCATCCCATTGCTCTGCGACAAGGGTAAACACAAACTCATAAGACAGATTTGAAATAACGCGCTCAACATCAGATTCCTTCTGAAACTGCCGTCTGAACGCGTTACGCAGTTCATCCTCCGCAATTTCTTTTATCATTTCTTGCGTGAAATACTCATCAATGTCAATTTCGATTTTCATTCCAACCCCTCCAGCATCTCCATCTCCTCCGCACTCAGAATCGGGGCGCGGGTGTTCCAGGCGAGGCGGGCTTTATATTCGCTGTCGCAAAGCGGTGTATTGTGTATGTGTCCATTGACAGAGCACTCTACCGCCCATGCCTTGAGGCCCATAAAGCGGCGTAGATTTGGAGCCGCCCCGCAGCACGGTAGCAGCACCCCCTTCTCCGTCAGCCGCTTCGCCGCCTCTCTATTGCCGAGCAGGGCTAATTTGATGTCATCCATGTATAATCCCCCCTCTCTATGTCCGCTATAGCCTGAAATATCGGATAAAACTGCTGTGGGACTACGGCGTTTCCGAGGCATTGCAGCCGGTCTTTTCTGTGTTCCTTTTTGCTGGTGATCCTTGGTATATCCGGCTCCGGCAACCAGAATCCGGGCTCGCTCATACCTCTGTCCATCCAACGGGAAATCCCATCAGCCACTCCACCCAATCCGGGTTGAGCGCTCCTCCTGCTACTACATCCAGACTTGGCCCTCCATTCCCGTGTGGTTTCCCGTCTCCCCTGCAATTCTGTGCTTTTGGTGTCGGAAACATTTGTATGTAATCGACTAATCCAGGGCTGCTTTTTCTTTCCCTTTTCGCTTTTTCCGATGTTTTTATATTCTGCGCTCTCGGAGTTGGAATAAAATAAATTGCACGCTGATCGTTTCCAGCCCACGATACATACTCTGTCCCTCCGGTGCGGCGCGTCAACGGCGCAAGCCGGAATAATAAACGCCTGGACGGTGTATCCTTGATTTTCCAGGTCAGAGTACACCTGGTCGAGCGCCATATTGACGATTCCAGCAACGTTCTCACCAACGACCCAAGCGGGCCGGAGTTCCGATATAACTCTAAGCATTTCAGGCCAGAGGTAACGGTCATCCTCCTTGCCTCTTCGCTTCCCGGCAACACTAAACGGCTGGCAGGGTCAAGGGAAGCCTCCGCTGAGAACATCGACATTTGGCCTCGGCATTGCTTCACTTGGCACCACCTCCTTCGCTTTATTATTTTTGTGCCAGTTGTGATGACACTTTTGGCAAAGCCACATTACTTCGAGCGGATTGTTGTAATCGCAGTGATGGGCTTGTATTCCGGTTCTTCCGTCGGAAAAATTGTAAGATGCCCCGCAGCACTCGCAAACATATTTTCTTTGCACAATTCCTTTTTCAATCGCCTTTTCCAATATGTTCTGCGCTCTATCGCTTGCCTTCGTGCCTCTATAAAAATGGTTTTCGGTTCCGTATTTTTTGTTGTCTCGAAAGTTTACTCCTCTTCTTTGTAGCGACTTCCACATAGATTGCCTGGAAACGCCATAGTAATCTGCTATTTCTTCAATTGAAAAACCGAACTCATACATTTTGACGGCGGCATCATAATCTTTTCTGTGAGCTGCCATGTAAACCTCCTCTCGAAAACTTTCTCCTGTCAATGTACGAATATCCCGCCAGCGCGGCACATCCGGCCAGTGCTTTTCCAGCACCTTTGTCGGGTAGTCCGCCCGCTTGCATTGTCCAACCGTCCGAAACCCAGCCATTTCTGCCGCCAGGTCAAGACCGCCGATGCCGGAGAACAGGGAGAGATGGGTCAACTTCGCCGCCTCGTGGTCCCCAAGTAGCGCGGCCCTCACATCATCCATCTTACTACCTCCTGTCTGGTACATACTCCGGGCAGCGGTGTACCTCGTAGCTCTGCACACCGCCGTGGGCCTTATCTCTTGCGTAGAGCATGTGCGGCGTTGCGTCCCATCCCTCCACAGGGATAAAGTGCTTGCTCCAGGAGCATCCCCAAAGCGCATTACGACAGTCCCAGCATAGCGTCCTGCTCTGCTCCCTGTTGCTATGGGCCGGTACGTTGCTCCTGAGCCCGTACTTTTTCCGCCAGCTCTGTACGGTACAATGGGCAACGTGCATATCCAATGCGATCTCCTTATCTGTCAGCCCCTGACTGTAGAGATACCGGAACCGCTTATACTGCCGATCAGTCATATTTGCTCACCTCCACCAAAATCTCCCCACCGTCCCAAAACTCGTGGGAGATTTTTTTGACCCACCGCTGATTGTCGTCCGGTAGTATGTACCCCTTCATGGCATCCACGATGGCCTTGCCCAACACAGCGTGGTTGTCGCAGTCTAGCCCATCGTCCCACTGGAAGCTGATCTCGACGGGATGCTCCACCATCTTCTGGCGGATTTTCGCCCGCCTCATGGCGGCACGTGCCATCCAGTGCAAGTCCTCCGCGTCCCGTTTCCTGGCGCTCCAATGTTTACCGGCGTAATAGGCGTTGAGGCCAAACCGCTTGCAAAACGCGCTCTTGCCCTTCTTCGTAGGAGGGTAGGGGATGGTAAAGCGTATCATGTCCCATCCTCCTTTGCCTGTCTCAGATACTCCCTCATCCGGGCCATGTTCTCTCCCGGTGCGGCCTTTGGCCTTGCGGGCGCATCGCCTCCAGGCTTTGCGCTTTGCTTTGCGGGCCTCTGGTTTTCCCGCAACTCCCAGGCGATAAACTTCTGCTGCCAGTTGTAGACGGGCTTCCCCTCGCTGTCCCGCCAGCCCGCAGCCGAAAAGTAGTCGAAAAACGCCTTAGGGTCAACAGGGGATTTGCGTATCTTGGCAAATTCTGTCACCTGCTCCAATGTTGGCGTGTTCACCCCCCGTAAGGGGGTAGGGGGATAACATTTGTTCTCTATCTCTTTCTCTTTCTTGTTCTCTTTCTCTTTCTCGCTTATGGCCTCCTCTTGGTTCCGCGATGCTTCTTGTTTGCTTGCTTTTTGCTTTTCGTTTACTTCCGGTTTGCTTTCAGTTTGCTTCTCACTTCCTCCGCGTTTCCCGCTCTCTGCTTTCCGTTTGCTTGCGTCAAGATTCGGCTTAATGAGGTCAAACGCGATAGCCGCTGCATCTGGCAATTTATCCATATCCGGTTCCGTACCATACAGGGCATAGGAGCAGATGGCATCATAGGCTTTAGCCCTGTCTCCATCTTTACGAATCCGGCGGATTGCCTCGTAAAAACTCCTGTAAAATGTAAACTGATTACGCTCCATTTACACACCTCAGAAAGGCAACTCCCCGTCCGGGTCCTCTTCCTCATAAGCCGCAGGCTGCGGATCAGAGATATACGGTTCTGCATCACTTCTTTTCAGGTAGAAAACGCAGTCCTTTGTCTCCCCATCGTCCGTTGTATAGTGCTTTGTCACCATTACTGCGCTGCGGCCAATCAGGTCATCCAGTTCAAATTCCTGCCCTTTTTCGATGCCCAGCGCATTGGCATAGCGGCCGATTTTGTCATTGGGCCATGACCCGGTTTCCCGGTCCCTGAAAAACCGTTTGAATTTGTGACGTTTTTGGTATTGCTGTGCAATATCGTCACGGATAACAAAATCGAATTCAATGCAGTCTGTTCCATTTTTGGTAGAGGTTTCGCAACAGTCATTGACATAGACCTCGTATTCACCGGCTGGCATCAATTCGCTATCATTCTCAACACTTCTAAACGCCATAAATCTTGTCCTCTCTTTCTTCGTTCATACTCCAGTGTGTTTTGTAATCATCTAGTAAGTTCATTTCGCGTAAAAACTGGATAAATTGTGCTATTGTGTTCTCTATTGGTTGGAAATCGCCTCTGCGATATGTCTCCCGGTAACAAAATGTCCCATCAAAAATCAGATAGTCAAACCGTGCAGCCTGCGGGATGAGATGTAGATACATGGGATGCTGCGGACTGTTCTGGTATTTCCCGCAGGTATAGCGGATAACCCGCTTAATATCATAAATGATTCCAGCCTTGACATAGTCGCAGATGCCAAACAGCACCAGATCCAGCCCGCCGACAGACAGCCTGCCGGACACAGGGACTTGCGCCTGCCCTCCCCGGCAAATATTTGCAAGCCGTTTTACCGCGTTCACAGTCGACTTGTCATTTAACTCTGTGGCTTCTCCTGCTACCGCACGATTGATAGCATCCTCAAACTGGATGCCCCGTTTCATGGCGTCAGTCGGAGAACGTTTTTCCCTATGTAAGTCAGCGAGGAAGGACTGCATCACCTTTTCTGCCTGCGGGTCTTCTGCGTCTATCAGATGCCGCCAACTACTCAGCAGGCTTTGCGTCATCCAATACGACATAGGCATTTGCCTTCTTGTCCCATTTCATACCGGCTTCTTCCAACCGATGTTTAAAGGCGCTGCGTAGTTCCGCCTTACTGGTCAGTGCATGAGCAAGCCCTTCAATGGTATCTTGTACTGCTTTGGCGCTTCCCGGGTCTTCCACTGTGGCGACTGCGGCTAGACCAGCCTCCATAGCAGCCTCGTATGCCGCTTTCTCCGCGCTGTACCGTTCCATTTCCTTGTTGATACTCTCCTGGGCTGACTTGAACAAATCGGTCAGGAACGTGTTGGGCTGGCCGTCCTTTAGTTCCGGGACAGCCTTGATGCCGGATACCCCAAAACATCCCTTTGCAAAATATTCCTCTGTGGGGGTAAAACCAATCATCCGCTTGTTGCCCATCATGAACATATGGCCACCGAAGTCTGCGGGCGTCCAGACGATATCTTTCGTGGAGCCCTCGCAAGAGATACGGGTCTGGATAGAATCCCCCTTGGATTGTTCTGTGGTATGGAATACGACAACCAAATGCTTTTTGTCTTGGTTGCGGATCTGCCAGCACAGGCGATCAAACTCCGTTTTGATAACGCCATACATGGCCCGGCCATCTTTGGCCGCTTTTGCATCCTGCTTCCTGGCCCAAGCCTTCATCAACTGGACTAGCGTTCCGCCGGTATCAATAACAATTGTTTCTGCTGCCTTATATTCCTCGCTTCCCATGTCCTCCAGTAATTCTTCATAGGATGCTGTGGTGGACGTTATACAGCGGTGTTCCGCCTTTACCCTGGCAATCCCATTATCTGTATCAAACAGGAATGGGTTGGGCGATGAAAGCGCCAGCGTGGTCTTGCCAAGCCCAGGCTGTCCACTGATAATCACCATAAATTTCTTATTGCTAAAATCCAATTCAGCAGGTTTCTTGACTGCCATCTTGTTCCGTCCTCCTGATATGCTTATTTCTTTTCTACCAATCCGATTGCCTTCGCCAGGTCTTCCTGCCCTGCGGAATCCAAGATATACGACATGGCGCAACTTAAAAACAGCGGACGTTTTGTATTAATCTCCTGATATCTCCGCAAGACGCCTGATGCATGGAACAATTCTCCATATTCGTTCTGGTAATATGGACTTCCTAGCAAAATTTCCTCCCCACACTTAGCACAAACACCAATCGGAACCGGGTCCCGGTAGTTCTCGTCTCGGTAGTTCTTGGGTACGTTCCTCATGATTCTGCCTCCAAAATGTAGACGTCCATCCACTCCGGCTTCCCGGCCAGCAGATCGTAGCATGATTCATGGCTGTCCATATAGATCACCCCGCCTGATTTGTGACAACCGTCCCGGCCCCTTGGACAGTCACCCAGCCATGCTCCATACGGGCTTCTGCCTCCTGCATCTGGATCAATTCCGGCGTGATGCTCTCCGCGATGATTCGGTTTGCGTCCGCCTCAGCCTGGGCCTGAATGCGCTTGATCTCCGCCTCGGATTCCGCGATGACCTTGTCGGTTTCGGCCTGTGCCTGGGCGGTCTGCTTCTCCAGTTCGGCGATCTCCGCGTCCTGCTTGGCCTGTTCCTTTGCCTGCACCTTCTGCTGGAGCTCCGCGTCAAGTTCAACGTCGATCACAAGGGCGCTGGAGACGTGAATGCCGTATTCCTCTTCCAGCCTCTCGTTGAGGTATTCGGTAATGGCCTGGTTGACCTCGCTCTTTTTGTCACTGTAAATATCCATGACCGAGAAATCCGGCGTGACCTCTTTGACATAAGCGATCATGCTGTTTTGGACCCGGCTCTCCACAATGGCCTCGCCGTCCATGCCGTTGAACCGCTTGTAGAGGTCGATCACCTTGTCCGGAAGGAAGTTGTAATTTACGGTGAGATTGACCTTGACCATGCCGCCGTTTGCGGGCGCGTCGATAGACCAGTCAGGATGCTCTTTCTTTGTAGTCCGAAGGGTCATTGGAAAATACGATCTGCTGCTGGCTGACCGGAAATTGCTTGACGTGCTTGAAGGGGGACATCCAATGCCAGCCCTGTGAGAGCGTCTGCTCCTCCACGCCCTTTGACGAATACACAACGCCCACATTGCCGACGCTCACGCGCTCCAGGCACAGCAGGCAAGAGATTGCCACGCCGAGGGCCAAAACCACAGAAATAACGATTGCAGCAAATTTTCCCATTTTTCATTTCCTCCTGAAAATTAAATAAAATATGATGAATGATACACCAAAGATCGCAAAAAACAGAGATATGATAACTTTCAAATCACGCCTCCTTAAAGAACCGGTGTGCGCGGTGCTCCAAAACAAACTCCTTGCTCTCATGCCAGGCGGAGTAAACACGGGCCGGAGCATAGAACCACCGGATCGGCTCGTCCGTCACCATGTCGCCGTTGTCAAATACCGCGCTGACGGCATCCATGACCATCTCGCTTGCATGTTCGGCGGGGGCGGCGTACTGGTTTGGCGCGGTGACGACTTCATCCGGCCGCATGTCCATGGCCTCGGCGGTGTTGAGGATGCACTGGGCCACCAGGCGCTGGCCGTCGTAGCCCTCGCCTCCGGCCTCCGCCATGACAACCCTCTCCACAATGTCTCTCTCGGCATCCGTCAAGGCATAGCGGGTAGCGGTGGTTTCCAATTCGGAAACATCCACTTCCGGCATGGGTTCGGGCGGCGGGTCGTACTGAACAACCCTCGCTTCCACCGGTTCCGGCTTGTCCGTTTCCTCGGTCTGAGCAGTTACCGCACTGCCCAGGAGAATCCCAATCATCAGGACAAAGGCAATAAAAGCAATGGCCTCCAGGTTGGCCCGGCGGCGCTGGACCCGCCGCTTGTCCTTCGTTTCCAGTCTGCTCAACTTTCCTTCCTCCTCAGTTCGATTCCCGCGAATCGCAGCAGGCGCATGATCTGACTAATTGTCAGCTTCACGTCTGCCCCTTCCAGGACCCGCCCGATCGTCCTCTCTCCAATTTCCAAGCCCCGGCCAATCTGCTCATTGTTCAGATGATGGATGGCCTTGCGCTCCGCAATTCCGTCCGCAAGAAGTGTTCTCATGCGGACAATAGCAATGGATTCCCGGTCCTCTTGGGTCATATATGCCATAGTTTCCCTCCCGCAATCAGATTGTAGCAAACATAAAAGCGAACAGCCCGCCCGTACCAATGACCATAACGGCAACAGGAAGCCACCACAGAGTACCGATCGGGAATGTTCCGGCCTTTAGCGCCTGCTCAATGGTTGCTGTTCCTCTCCCTAGCCGACGGGCCGGGAGTGTTCCCGCACTTCCGGCTTTCTTTATGCCCCCTTGTCGTCCCCCGGTTCCTGGGAAAATAGATATTCCAGACGGATGCCGGGGAAAAATGTGTCTCTGATCTTCATTGCCTCTCCAAAGGAAAATTCTGTCACGCCGTTCAGCTTGTTTCTAACCGTCTTGTCGGTACAAGAAAGCAAGGCTTGAATGTCGTTGTTACTGACGCCATACCTAGCCATCTCTGCCGAAAGGTTTCTCATAGGTATCACCCCACTTTCTAACGCAATCGCGTGAATCTTGACTATATATTACACGCAGTTTCGGAAATTGTCAATACCTAAACAGAAAAAAAATACGAAAATTCGCAAATTTTTGTCGACAGAGGGACGAGGATAAAATACAATAGGTATTGAAGTTAGGAGGTGAACAGCATGACTATAGAGGAACAGTTAAAGGGAATCATTTTATCCAGATATAAAAGTGTTCGGGCCTTTACTACAGCTATTGACATTTAACAACTTAAATTATAACTAAAAAGGGAGAGCACCGGAAAAAGGTGCCCTCCCTTGTTTTATAGTGCTCTGATTTTCCGCATGACGCCATTGTACACCCGAGGATTGGCGACTTGCAGGGTGTCCATGAGGTCGTCCATGACCTGGAGGACATCCTCCATGTCTCTGCCCTCTATCTCTCTCAAAAACTCGCTGTCACCGTATCTGCCGGTGGGTTCCGGGGCCGCCGCCAGAGAGTATGTCTGAACCGGCTCGGGTTGCTTTTGCTCCGTGCGGTTCATCTGGTTTTTGATGGTGTACAGAGTGGCGAGTTTGGCGTAAGCCGGATAACTACTCTCTCCATATTCCAAGCGGGCAATCTCAATATCAATCTCTTTGGGGTCCAGCATTGGACCACCCCCTTAGACCTTTTCCAGCTCGGTCATGGCGCGGCGCAAGATCGTCTTCTCCTTCTCGTCTGCATCCCCCATCATGTCCTCGATCTGGTCCATGATATCCTCCTTGGCCTCGGCCCGAGAGTACATCCGTCCATCCCGGTACCCACCGCGCATCATGCGGCCATCACGGGAGTAGCGGCCCATAGAGTCGCGCTTCCGGCGGGCGTAGCTGTTGCTTCGGTTGTAGGCCCGACCTTCGATCTCCCAGTCGCCGCCCTGAGAGTAGCCGCCGTCCTCCAGCATCTCAATCTTGTCCAGGTTCTTGATGGTGTCGGTCAGCTTGTGGACGATTTCCAGGTCACCAGCGCCCAGCTCACCCTTTCGGGCAATTTCGTCCAGCTCGTCACAGAGCTTTT